>WBZP01000044.1_pt1 | contig 165518 bp, 123 predicted proteins | sample 5204301 | NCBI WGS metagenome assembly WBZP01 (sample SAMN12412401, study PRJNA552823) | activated sludge metagenome | isolation source: activated sludge from nitrification reactor of wastewater treatment plant... | place: USA: Pennsylvania | collected 2017
CAATCGGGCTGGCGGGGCATCGGGTGTTCCTTTCTTGGTCGTCTAGGCAACGCCAAGGATACACCCGACCCCGCTCCTCAAGCGGTGGCCCTTTCCCAAAGTACAGAAGCTATGTTACACCGTCATGGCGCGTATCAGCGATGCCAAAGAGCAGCGCTACCGCGAGCTTGTGCGCGAGCGCGGTGTACAGCTGCTGCCCGGTGTAGAAGCCTGGCTGCTACGCCTGCGTGATGCTGGCTGGCGTCAGGCGATCGCCTCGGCTGCGCCGCGCGCTAACGTTGAGGCGATTATGGAAGCACTGGGAATTGCGGCATTCTTCGCAGCGATTACGAGCGCTGAGGATGTGCAGCGTGGCAAGCCCGACCCGCAGGTATTTCTGCTTGCTGCCGAGCGCCTGGGGGTAGCGCCCGCACGCTGCGTTGTGGTGGAAGATGCCCCTGCCGGGCTTGAAGGTGCGCGGCGCGGTGGCATGCACGCAATTGGGGTGCGATCATCCCACACCAATCTTCAGGCTGACATTGTTGTCGATACGCTAGCCGCCCTCGACAGCGATGCGTTTGCCCGGCTGATCACGGAGAGTGGGCGATAACAACGGTCTCTATTTCTCGTCTGGGCTATTAAGTGTATACGTAAAATCGTAGAAGTGCTGTCCATTCGTTATCGTAATCGCCATACCCCCAGTTATTCCGACTAGCTCGTCAGTACCCGAATTGGGTGCAACTGTTATGGTGAGACTCTGCGTGGTGGGTGTCATCGTGCCTTGATGCACCAGCACAAAGCTGCCACTACGCCCACCCAGCGTACCTGTCACCCGCTCGATTGCGACATATACTGCCGAACCTGCATCATTGCTCGCGCTGAGCATTTCGCCGGTACTGGTTGCGCTCAGTTCGCCGGCAAAACGCTTCGCGATCGCCATACGCCCGAGCGTGCTCCCTTCGGTTGCATCTTGAAATTGTGGCTCTAAATGCACGTCGAATGTACCACGCGCTTGCATCGACATATTGCTATTCTCCTCTCACAATAGCTTCTCACCGCACCAAAACGCACCACAGTATAGCACATGCGAGCGAATAATCGGAATTGAAAATGACTGCATTTTCTCAGCCGGGCGCTCTTCAAATCACGGCATATCGCCGCTACCAAAGCCAATCTTGGAAACGATACCATGCGCCCACGAGCGGTAAAAACCAGGGCCGCCCATCGTAAAGCCCAAGCGGTGCGCCGGGGAACGGCAGCCCAGCAAACGGGTTGGTGAAAGGCGCGCCAGCCAGGCACGCGCCGAGCTGCATCCCAAGGTAGGTCGCCATTGCCACTCCGTGCCCGGCATAGCCGAGTGCATAATACATCCCATCGCGCTGGCCGGTGTGTGGCATAAGATCAAACGCAACATCAAGCGTACCACCCCAGGCATATTCAATTGGCGCACCGTGCAGCTGTGGAAATACCTGCGCCATTGCGCGCTGTAGCACGGCAGCACTTTCGCGCACCATCTGGGGCGTCTCGGGGAAGAAGCGAGCGCGACCGCCGAACAACATGCGCCGATCGGGGGTGAGCCGAAAATAGTGCAGGAGATGGCGGGTATCGAACGCCATACGATTGTGCGGCAATAGCTCACGCGCAACTCGCTCAGGCAACGGTGCCGTGGCAATAATGTACGATCCTAGCGGCACAATCTTGCGCTGCAACCGCGCAGACTCGCGGCCAGTATAGGCACCACTCGCGACGAGTACCGCCCCCGCCTGCACCACGCCGCGCCCAGTATTGATCTGCCAGCCGCGGCCATTACGCGCAATATAGGTTGCATGGCTATGCTCAAAGATCTGCGCACCGGCACGAATAGCCGCCAACCCCAGCCCGGCGATATAGCGCGCCGGGTTGATGCCCGCACTGGTTATGTCGAGTAGACCGCCATAATATGCTGCCGAGCCTATTTCGCTGCGCAGATCGCCTGGGCCTAACACGCGCGTTTCGTGGCCGAACTCGCGATGAAGCAGTGCCGCTTCGGTCGCAAATGCGCGCGCATGGGCGGGCTTAACGGCCAGCAGCACATGACCCGAGCGCTGAAAATCACAGGCGATGGCATCCTCGTGCACGAGCTGCTCGACGCAATCAATCGCAGCTAGCGATGCAGCAAACATGCGCTGCGCCGCCGCCCGGCCATAGCGCGCCACCAGCTGGGTTGCGTCGAGCTTCAAGCCAGTAAGCACCATCCCACCATTACGCGAGCTTGCCCCCCAACCAATTGTCTGCGCCTCAAGCACAATCACATTTGCACCAGCCTCCGCTAGCGTGCGCGCCGCCGCCAGCCCGGTGTAGCCCGCGCCAATAATCACGACATCGGCGCGCGTAGGCAGGGAACGGCCATTATCGAGCTGCGGGAAAACCACGCCTTCGCGCCATACCGGGTATTCTCTCAGCATTAGTGCCTCATCCTCATAAAACTGCCTGCTTCATGTACCAGCATTGACCACTATTACAGCTTGCAGTACAATATCTGGCACATCTGTGCGTTGCCAATACGGCAGCGTACCAGGCCAAACGGTAGTGTAACGAAGAGCCACCCGCGTGCCAAAACTCAATCGCCCGACTGCGATCATCATAGCAGCATTCCTGGTGCTGCTGTTCACCACTAGCCCGGCGTGGCCGCCCCAGCCTGCGCATCCCCAGGCTGCCGCCGCAGGCGCGGCGCTTGCCACACCCGGGCAGGCAACTGTGCCTACCGGGTTACAGCGCGCCACAGCCACACCACCGCTCATTACATTGGCAGTGCCAACCCCCGCCCCACCAACACCCACGCCGCTTGTGCTGCCGACCACCGGCGCACCCAGCACCGCCCTCGGCAATACGCTCGATGGATATCTAAAGCAGCTGGTGCAGGCCGGGCTATTCCAGGGTGCGGTGCTGGTGGCGCACTCCGGCCAGGTCGTGCTCGACCAGGGCTATGGCCTCGCCGATGCCGCGCACAAACTGCCAAATACACCCCAAACCCGCTTCCAGATCGCGTCGATGACAAAGCAGTTTACGGCACTGGCAGCCCTGCAATTAGTCGCGCGCGACCAGCTCGCTCTCGACGCTTCGGTGTGTACCTACCTCGACGATTGCCCAGCCGCCTGGAAACCGGTCATCATCAGGCAGCTGCTGAACCACACCTCAGGCCTGCCCAATTATACCGATCTCGCGTCATTCAACACCACCCAGACGCGCCCGGCAACCCCTACCGAGCTGATTGCGACGATTCGTGATCTGCCACTGATCTTCACGCCGGGCAGCACCTATATGTACGAAAATACCGACTACGTCCTGCTGGGCATGATCATCGAGCGCGTCTCGGGTATGAGTTATGGCGATTTCTTGCAGCTACATATTTTCGCGCCGCTGGGGATGGACAACACCGGTGCCGCCGACACCGCCCCACCCGCGCCAAACCAGGCGCTGGGCTACAGTACACCTGGCGAGCTGGCACCAATCCTGCACCCAACCACGCTTTTCTCAGCAGGGGGAATTCATTCTACCGTCGAAGATATGTATCGCTGGGATCAGGCACTCTATACGAACCAGCTATTACCCCAAGAGCTGCGCGATCAGCTGTGGACGCCAGGCATGGGCGCGTATGGCTACGGCTGGCGCATTAGCACCCGCAGTGGCCACCGCATGATCAGCCATGCGGGCCTGATGGATGGCTTCGCGGGCATGATTGCGCGCTTCCCCGACGACCGCCTGACGGTGATTGTGCTGGGCAATATGTCTGCTGCCGACCCGGAGGGCATCGCTGGCTACCTTGCCGACCTGGTGTTCCAATCGACCTGAACTATTCCTCCTGCGCAAGCGTTTCGGCATCGAGGATGGTGTAGATATACCCTTGTTCTGCCAGAAAAAGCTGGCGGTTGTGCGCAAACTCAAGCTCGGGTGTATCGCGCGTAACCAGGGTGTAGAAGCTAGCCGCGCCGCCGGGCTTTGGCCGCAGCACGCGCCCCAAGCGCTGCGCCTCTTCCTGGCGCGAGCCAAACGCCCCCGATACCTGAATCAGCAGCTCGGCGTCGGGCAGATCGAGCGCGAAATTCCCAACCTTCGAAATCACTAGCACCGGCATATCGCCCTGCCGAAATGCCGCAAACAGGCGCTCGCGCTCACGCTGCGGCATCTTCCCACTAACCAGCGGAACCGCAAGGTTATCGGCAATGTACTGCAGCTGGGCCAGGTATTGCCCAATAATCAGCGTAGGCGCGCCCGGGTGAAGCGCCATTATTGTGCGCAGCAGCGGCAGCTTGCGCGGGTTCTCGGCGGCAATGCGGTACATCTCGCGCGGCTCGGCGCGGGCAAATGCTGCACGCTCGGCCTGCGGCAGACCTACGCGCACCTCAACACAGTGCGCAGCAGCGATCCAGCCCGGTGCCTCTAGCTCGCGCCACGGTGCTTCGTATTTCTTGGGGCCAATCAGTGAAAAAACATCGGCCTCGCGTCCATCTTCGCGCACCAGCGTTGCGGTAAGCCCCAGCCGTCGCCGCGCCTGAATAGCGGCAGTCGCGCGAAACACGGGCGCGGGCAAGGCATGCACCTCATCATAGATGATCAAGCCCCAATCGCGCGCGCTAAACAGGCGCAGATGTGGCAGTGCATTGCCTGCATCGCCCCGGTAGGTCAGCATCTGGTAGGTGGAAAGTGTGATTGGCGCAATGCCCTTGTGTGCGCCCGTATACTCGGCGACTTGCTCGGGCTGGGCGGTGGTGCGCGCCAGAATTTCGCGCCGCCACTGATTTACCGACGTGCGGTTCGTGGTGAGCACCAGCGTCGATTGGCCGATCAGCGCCATTGCCACCAGCCCGACCAGCGTTTTGCCTGCGCCAGGCGGCAGCACCACGACCCCGGAGCCGCCGCGCGCCGTCCCGCCAACATAAAAAGCCTCGGCGGCGGCGCGCTGATACTCACGTACCTGCGTGGTTTCGCTGCGTAATGCTAACGGTAGCGCCTCGCCCTCCTGGTACCCGGCCAAATCTTCAACCGGCCAGCCAGCCGCCAGCAACGCCTGTTTGAGCGGCCCACGGTAGGCAGTGGGCACCGTGTAGGTATTTGCATCAATCGGCGCGCCAAGCAGCGCGGCCACCTCATGCCGTGCAACAAGCTCGCTCAATAGCACCGAGTCGTCAGCACTGAGCGACAGTGCGCCATCTGCACCACCGAGCCGCAATCGCCCCCAGCGGCCTGCCAGCTCGCGCAGCTCATCAACAAGGTTGGGCGGCAAGGCGTAGCGCGAGAACGCCTCAACCTGGGTAATCAGGTCTTCGACGTGTAGGCCAGCAGCGGCGGCGCTCCACAGCGAGAGTGGGGTAATGCGATAAGTATGCAGAAACTCGGGGCTTTTCGCTAGCTCGGCGAAGGGTGCGATCGCGGCGCGTGCTTCGGCGAAGCGGGCATGCTGCATTTCCAGCAACAGAGTGCGATCGGGCTGCACAATCAGTGGCCTGGTTGGGTCGTAGGTCGTCATTGTGCCATTGTACCTGCGATGCGGCAGCCACGCAAAACCGGCTCCATCTTGAGGCGGAGGAAAATACACCTTGCGACCGATAGGGACATGCGCTGATTGCAGTGATACGGCCTGTATAATGCCGAACACGCAGTGCGCCATTGGTGGCCGCCGATAGTGACCGATGGGGCTGGCATGGATACGATGCGCAGGTTTTTCCAGGCCAAGACACTTGAGCAACGCAATGTGCGGAATGTCCTCATCGACGGAATCGGCGTGGGGATTGTGTCGGGAGTCGCTACATTCCTCTCAGTATTCCTGGTGCGGCTGGGGGCTTCATCGTTTCTGGTCGGGCTACTCACCGCGATGCCCGCGCTTACCGGTATTGTGCTCGCCTTGCCGGTGGGGCGGCTGCTCGAACGCCAGCGCAACATTGTGCCGTGGTATTCGCGCGCGCGGGTGTGGGTGCTTGGTTCATATGCAATCACCGGGTTAATGCCATTTCTGTTCCCACTATCCCGGGTTCCTATCCCAATCATTATTATCTGGGCGATTGCCACAGTGCCGCAAACAATTGTGAATGTGGCCTTCACGATTGTGATGGGGGCAGTGGCTGGCCCCAACCGCCGCTACTACCTGATGAGTCGGCGCTGGTCGGTATTGGGTATTACCACAGCGGCGACGGTGGCGCTAGCGGGCTGGGCGCTTGATCAGCTAGCCTTCCCGCTCAACTACCAGCTCGTTTTTATTGGCTCGTTTGTGGGCGGGCTGCTGAGCTTTATTTTCTCCAGCCAGATTAGTATCCCCGATAACGACCCGGCTGAAGCGCATGAGCCAGCAGCGCAGGGCTGGCGTGCCCAGCTGCGCGAAGGCATAGCGGCCCTGCGCGAAAACGCGCCATACAGCCGCTTTCTGCTCAGCCAGTTTGTGTTTCGCTGTGGCATTACCTTGGCCCTACCGATCTTTCCGCTGTACTGGGTACGCGAGCTGCACGCCTCGGATGCCTGGATCGGCCTGATCAACACGGTTAACAGCGGGGTGTTGCTCGTGGCGTATTTCCTCTGGTCGAATATGTCGCGGCGGCGCGGGGCCACCCTCGTGCTGCGGATATGCGCCTTCGGGCTGGTGCTCTACCCATTGCTGGCCGGGCTTACCCACAGCGTCACGCCGCAGCCGGTGTATGCGGGCATGGGCGGCATTTTTATGGCCGGTATCGACCTGGTGCTGTTCGATATGCTGCTGCGCACCTGCCCACCGCGCCACGCGGCATCGTATATTGCGCTATACCAGCTCACAACCTATGTGGCAACGTTTGTGTCGCCACTGATTGGCACCACCATCGCCGATAGCATTGGGGCGGCACCGGCACTGTTTGCCGCAGCGGGTCTACGGCTGGCTGGCGCGGCGCTGTTTGTGCTGCTGCGGGTGGGCGAACGTGCGCAGAGCGAGGCTGAAGTACTGCAATCCGGCGCATAATGCATGAAGCGCGTCTTTCACCTGCCAGCGCTGGGCCGCATATAGTCCGCGCATCCCGCGCAGGTGAGGCAATCGAGTATAATGGTGGTATGCCAGAAACCCAGCCCACGACAATCACCATCGACGGTGTAACCCTCACGCTCCTCGTTGAGCGGAAGCGCGTGAAGCATATTAACGCCCGGCTGCGCGGCAATACGCTGGCAGTGAGCGCTCCCATGCACACGCCACAAGCAACCCTTGATCAGGTTGTTCCCGATTTAGCTCGCCGACTGGTACGGCGAGTGCGCCAGCGCCAGCTCAATGCCGATGATGAAGCGCTTGCGCTGGTGCAACGGGTAGCAGCACGCTTCCCTACACGCCCTGCCGTCGATGCAGTACAATTCGTTACCACGCAGCAGGCGCGCTGGGGCAGCTATAGCGCAGCTACGCGCACCATTCGGCTGAATGCGGCGCTGCGCGAAATGCCGCGCTGGGTGCTTGAGGCAGTTGTAGCCCATGAGCTAACGCACGTATTTCATCTAAACCATGGCCCAAAGTTTTGGAAGCTCCTGCGCCAGGTGTACCCCGAGGCCGATCGCGCCGATGCGTTTTTGGCAGGCGTGAGCTGGCTCGGCCACCGCTGGGAGCAGCTACCGCCCGTCGAGCGCGCGCTCCTCACGCATTCGAGCGGCTACCTTGATGATTCAGACAATTCGGCATAAGATCACAGGTTAGGAACGTAACTACCCGGCGCACGCCGCGCCACTGCGGCACCAAATCTGAAGGAGTCCGCCCGTTATGAGTGATACAAGCCCGACCAACCCACTGCGGGCAGGCATGCGCATGCAGCGCACGCCCGAGCCTTGCACCGTGGTTATTTTTGGTGCAACTGGCGACTTAACCCACCGTAAGCTGGTGCCAGCGCTTTACAACTTGCAGCGCGAGCGGCTACTGCCGCCGGGCTTCAGTGTGGTGGGCTTCGCACGGCGCGATTGGAGCGACGATTTCTTCCGCGATTCGCTGCTGAAGGATGCCAAGGAATTCTCACGCAGCGGCATTGACCCCAATTTATGGGGGAGCTTTGCCGAAGGGATGAGCTACATTCAAGCGTCGTTCGACGACCCGGCGGGCTACGCTGCGCTGGCCGTGCGCCTGCGCGAGCTGGATGAACAGCGTGGCGCCAGCGGCAACCGCCTGTTCTATCTCTCAACTCCGCCGGAATCATACGCCACGATTATTCAGCAGCTGGGTGCCGCCGGGTTAGCCCGCTCGCCGGGCAATGGCTGGACACGCATTATCATCGAGAAGCCGTTTGGGCGCGATTTAACCAGCGCCCGCGCGCTCAACGCCGAGGTGCATAACGTCTTCGACGAGCAGCAGGTGTACCGTATCGACCATTACCTGGGCAAAGAAACTGTGCAGAACATTTTAGTTTTTCGCTTTGCAAACGGTATTTTCGAGCCTTTATGGGATCGGCGGTATGTCGATCATGTCCAGATCACCGTGGCCGAAACCGTTGGTCTGGAAGGGCGCGGCGGCTACTACGAGCACGCCGGTGCCATGCGAGATATGGTGCAAAACCACCTGATGCAGCTGCTTACGCTCACAGCCATGGAGCCGCCCATCGGCTACCGTGCCGATGCGGTGCGTGATGAAAAGGTTAAAGTGCTGCACGCTATTCGCCCGATGCCGCCCGAGCAGGTTGATCAGCATACGGTGCGCGGCCAGTATGGGCCAGGCACGGTGGCCGGGCAGACGGTACCTGGGTATCGCGAAGAGCCTGGCGTCGCCGCCGATTCAATGACTGAAACCTACGTCGCGCTTCGCTTCTTTATCGACAACTGGCGCTGGGCCGGGGTGCCATTTTTACTCCGCACCGGCAAGCGCCTGCCCAAGCGCGTGAGCGAAATTGCGATTCAGTTCCGCTCGGCACCGCTGATGCTATTCGACGATGGGCCGCTCAGCGACATTGAGCCAAATGTGCTGGCGATGCAGGTGCAGCCCGATGAAGGCATTACGCTGCGCTTCGATTCGAAAGTGCCGGGGCAGGCCAACCAGATTCGCCCGGTGACAATGGACTTCCGCTACAATGCTGCGTTTGGCGTCGAATCACCTGAGGCGTATGAGCGGCTGCTGCTTGATGCCATGCTGGGCGACTCAACCCTCTTTACGCGCAGCGATGAGGTCGAAGCGTCGTGGTCGCTGATTACACCAATTCATCAGGGCTGGGCTAAGGATGCGCCACCACCCTTCCCAAATTACGAGGCAGGAACCTGGGGGCCAAAAGCTGCCGACATGCTCCTGGGTAAGGAGTGGCGTAGCTGGCGGCGGCTCTGAGGCCAGGCGCAGGCATAGTGCCGCACCGCCCGATATACAGAGGGAGCAGACACCACTATGTGGATACTTGCTGATGTTGCCGTCGGCCCAACAATTGTGTTCGGCGGGCTATTCGCCGGGCTGTTACTCCTCATCCCGATCATTCTGGTCGAAGCCGTAGTAATGTGGCGGATGAAATGGGGGTCATTCCGCCTGGCGTTGCTTGATTCAACGATCGCGAACATCATCTCCACCCTAATTGGCGTCGCTGCAACGTTCCTGTTCTACAATGCTGCGTATGGCTGCGAGATAACTGTGAGCGCCGACCAAACGCAGCGCGCCGAAACCTGCGGGTTTGCCATTTCGCCGCTGCTATGGCTGGTGCTCGCCGCAATCGCATCAATTATTATCGAAGGTGTTGTGCTCTACTATTACCGCAAATTACCGGCACGCATCACCTGGGATGCCGTGATCGCCGCGAATGTGGTAAGCTATGGATTACTCATCATTGGGTCGGTCGTTCTGGCGATGAATTTCTCCTGAGTATCCGGCGAATACGCGCATAAAGGCAGACGCAATGGATAAACGCCTCGCGCTTCCGCTCACACTTGGGCTAGCCCACGGCGCCGCCGATGGCACCGCCGGGCTGCTGCTGGGCGGGCTTGCGCCACGCGTACCACTAACGCAGGTTGCCATGCTTGTATTGCTGTACAATGTGCTGGCGTTTGGCGCGCAACCACTGGCCGGGTTACTGACCGACCAGGTAAGAAAGCCGCGCGCAGCTGCGTTAGCTGGGCTGGCGCTGCTGGCTGGCGCGCTGGTAGCAGGCGGTGCCTGGCCACAGCTTGCGATTGTGCTGGCTGGCCTGGGTTCCGCCGCCTTCCATGTTGGTGGCGGCGCGCTGGCGCTGTGCGCAACCCAGGGGCGGGCCAGCGGGCCAGGGCTGTTCGCCGCGCCAGGGGTTGTGGGCCTGGCAGCGGGCGGCGCACTCGCAGCCGCCGGGTATCGCGCCGCGTGGCTCTTTCTTGCGCTCCTGATCATACTGGCGGGTATAATTGCCTGGCAGCGCCTGCCACAGCTGCCCTACCCAGCTGCGGCCGCCCACGCGCCTGCCGCAACCACACCGGCCGCGTTTGAGCCGCACGATATTGTGATGCTCGTACTGCTGGCGGCGATTGCCTTGCGCTCGGCAGTATGGAGTAGCCTACAATTTGTGTCGGCAGGCCGCTATGATCTGCTGCTGGCGCTGGCGCTGGCGGCGGCGCTGGGCAAAATCCTGGGCGGCGTACTGGCCGACTGGGTGGGCTGGCGGCGCTGGGCGGTGGGTGCACTGCTCGCAGCGACCACATTGCTAGCGTTTGGGAATCAGAATCTGGTTGCGCTGCTGACTGGCGTGGCATTACTACAGTCGGCAACGCCGGTGGGGCTGGCGCTGGCGGCGCGTCTGGCACCCGAGCGGCCCGCCACTGCTGCCGGGCTAACGCTTGGGCTAGCAGTCGCCATTGGCGGACTACCGCAGCTTGGCGGCTTCGGCGCAGCGTTAAGCAGTCCGATCGGGATTGCTGGCACCTTACTGGCGGCAGCACTGGCTATCTGGTGGGCGTTCAGCACATATACGCGCGCGCCAGTCCTTACCAATGCACACTATCCCTCTGCGAGGCAGCTATGACAAATATCCTTACCGCAACGCCACTGGGCGCGCCCACGCCGATCGATGCTCGTTCGATTGAGCGCGAACTTAATGCACTGTGGCAAGAAACGACTGACAACAAATCCCCCGACCAGCGCCATCAAGTTAGCCGCACACGCGTATTAAACTTGATAGTCGTAACACGCAGTGCTGCTGCCGCTGAACGAGCGACTGAGGTTGCAGCAAAGCTCACGCTACGCCATCCGCACCGCGCGATTGTGGTGAATGCCCTACCCCAGGATCCTGGCGACAGCCTGGAAGCATGGGTACAGGCGCATTGCCTGCTGCCGATTCATGGTCGCCCGCGCGTCTGTGGCGAACAGATTACGATAGTAGCGCGTGGCCCGGCAGTTGAGCGTGTACCAAACACACTGTTGCCGCTGCTCGTGCCCGATGTGCCAGTGATGCTATGGTGGATGGCAGGTGCGCCGTTCGACGACCTGCGCTTCGCCAAGTTTGGCGACCTGATCGACCGGGTGGTTGTGGATAGCGCTACCTTCGATGCACCCGAAACAACCCTGGCAAAAATGGCGGCGCTCACCGCTCAGGGCACACGCATCAGCGATCTCTCGTGGAGTCGGCTGACGCCCTGGCGTGAGCTAGCGGCCCAGTTCTTCGACGCGCCCGCCCAGGTACCGCACCTGTACGAGCTAACTAGCGTGACGGTTGATTACGAAGCCCAGGTAGCGCCCGGCGATCGCAGCCAGGCATTGCTGCTGGTCGGCTGGCTAGCCGCACGCCTCGGCTGGCAAGTTGCCGCCCCGCTCACCAGCGATCGCGGCAACTCTACGGTGCAGCTCAAGCGCACAGATGGCAGCCTGGTGCAGGTAACACTACGCCCGGCCCCAATGCAAGACGACGCGCTCGACCGCCTGGCAATGCTGACGCTCACCAGCCCACAGGCAACCTTCTCGGTAGCGCGCGACCCCGCACCCGACTGCGCAATGACACGCGCGGAGGTGGCAGGCATGTCGCCTCTCGAGCGGCGCGTGCGGCTCGAACAGCTCGATGAGGCCGGGCTGCTTAGCGAAGAGTTACGCTTATTGGGCCAGGATATAACCTATGCGGGCGCAGTACGAATGGCAGCCGCACTGTTAGGGGCGACGGAGTAGCGCTATAGGTCATACGTAAGGAGAAGCCAGAAGCAACCCACTGAGCTTCATGCAGGAACAAGGGCTAAATGCAAAAACAAGGCTGTAGCCTGGCTTCAGAATGCGCCAATGACCAGCCCAAACATCTTGCTCGCTGCGAGCAAGCATAGTAGTGCAATCAGCGCTACCGGCCCCCACACACCCAGCAGCGTCAACGCACGCTCGGCCGGGCCAGGTTGGTCGGGCCGAAAGCCTGGTACGACCTGTGCCTGAGTGGCATTTGCGCCACCAAAAATCGTGAGTGCGCCAATAGCTATAAAGGCAATGGCGGCACCAAGCAAAATCAACGCCCCGAGTATCATCATGGTGCTACTCCTGTACACAATAGATTGTGATTACTTGTACGCTACTACCGATTGGCGCACAACCAATTCGCATGGCAAAACCTTATGAATAACGTCGCGCTCCTGTTGCAGCGCAGCCACCAGCACCTCGGCTGCCAGAATGCCTTTCGCCTCAACCGGCTGGCGCACTGTTGTAAGGCCGGGGCTAACATACTGTGCATCGGGCACATCATCAAAGCCAACGATTGACAGATCGTGCGGCAACTGCAGGCCGCAGGCTTTCGCGGCATCAATCGCACCAATCGCAATAATATCGCTCATCGCTACTAATGCGGTGGGCTGAATTGGTGTTTGCCAGAGGCGGGCAAATGCAGCTTGGCCGCCTTCCCAGCTCGAAGGAACTTCGACCAATTGAATACGCTCGTCGTCCAGCGTCAGGCCATATGCAGCAAGCGCCGCACGGTATCCATCGAGGCGAGCCGCTAGCGTGCCGGTATATGCAGTTATATGCCCGGCTTTCCCCGATTCAAATGCCACAATCGCGATGCGGCGATGGCCGTGGGCCAGCACATACTCCATTGCCATCTGCGCGCCGCCGCGATCATCAATATTGACGCTTGGCACATCATCGGGCGCATCACTATCGACTAACACAAACGGCTTATCGCGGCGGCGCATCAGCTGTACCTCGCCGCGATCTACTTCAAGGCCCAACACAACAAAGCCATCGACCGTCGCGTGCGGAATGGCCTTCATCATCGAACCCCACAATGGCGGAACCAGCATCAACGTTAGCCCGGCGCGCCCGCACACCTGCCCAAGCCCGCGAATGAACTGCGTATAAAATGGGTTGGCCAGCGCCGTTGCAATATCCTGGGGTAGCAACAGCCCCAACGCATTTGTGCGCCGGGTCGTCATGCTGCGTGCAATTGGGTCGGGTGTGTAGCCCAGGCGCTCAGCGATATCGCGGATGTGGCGCACCGTGGCAGGTGCCAGCTGCGTGGGAGCATTGAACGCAAACGACACGGCAGTTTTCGAAACACCAGCTTCTTTCGCAATTTGTGAGATCGTGACTTTTGCCATATTGCTCCTCGCCGCGCCATTATAATACGACCCACCATCACACCTCTGGCGCGGCGAGCTTCCGATATTCCATAGCATATTGAACATTTTAGGACTTGATCACTATGATATGATGACATTGCCCGCATAATCTGATAAGGAACTGCTAGCAAAAGCGCTGCCCGATCTGGCCTTATCGTGTAGTGTAGGTCGCAGCCTTACGCTATACCCTAATATATATGCATAACTCGCGCTTCGTTTCGGCTGTGTTGGCAGGTGCATGTGTGCTATGTTTGTGGGCAGCGGCAACTGCCAATGCCGCGCAGTATCACCGTGAAACCACGCAGCCCCGCCCGATTATATCGCTGATAGCTGCTATATCAACACCTACACGAACCCCTACTCCCATTAATCTAGGCAATTTTGTATGGAATGACCTCGATGCTGATGGCGTGCAAGATGCTGGGGAGCCAGGGCTAGCGGGCATAACCGTGCAGCTGTGGAATAGCTTAAAAACGCAGCTCATTGCTAGCACTACCACTAATGCGAACGGAAACTATACCCTTGTAGCCCCAACCCCCGGCGATTATCGCATTCGTGTGATACTTGCGCAGGTTTTAGACCAATTTTCTCCTCTTGATATCGGAGCCGACACCGCCGATAGCGATATCAATCCATCTGGTGCCAGTTTCGGCTTCACCAACATTATTACGATCGCCTCAAACGTTATTAGTATCAGCAGTATTGATGCGGGAATTATCGTGTTTCGGCCACCTACGGCTACACGCACACCTACGCCAATTAATATTGGCAACCTGGTGTGGAACGACACAAATGCAAACGGCAGTAAAGATGCCTCAGAAGTTGGCCTCAATGGCATTACTGTGCAGTTATGGAATAGCACAAAAACGCAGCTTATTGCCAGTACCTCTACCAACCTCAATGGTAACTATACGGTTGTTGCGCCTGTTCCTGGCGATTACCGGGTACGGGTTGTGCTTCCGTTAGGGGCCGCCTTCGCCCCCAAAAATATTGGCAGCGACCTGACCGACAGTGATATAAACCCAACAGGCATCGATACAGGCTTTACCGACATTTTTACCATTGCGTCAAACGTCATCAGCATTTCATCCATCGATGCGGGATTGATCAGTGTGCCAGCTACCCCAACACTTACGAACACCCCAACCCGTACCAATACGCCAACCACAACGCCTACATCCACGCTTGCTCCAACACCTGCCCTCACACCAATGATCTATCTACCGCTTTCACGCACATAGTTCCCATACCATAGCAGAAGAGACGCAGGGACTGAGCCATGCGCCTCTTCATCGGCTAGGGTAGATTGTAAAGGCAAACTACCGCCGCGCCATGGGTAAATACACCGGGTTAAGCGCCGAGCTATAGTCGATTGGCAGGTCGGTGCCGTTGACGATGCCCAGCCGATTGGTGCTGGCATAAATCTGTGGCGTGATACCAGGGAACACCGTACCAAGTTTACCATTGCCCAGGCGGCGCACAACGATCTCACTCAGCACTTTGCGGAAATCGGTGGTGATCTTCAAATCTTCATGCTGATCAAGATTTTCGTCTTGCAGGCCCGGCCAGGTGCCATAGACTTTGCCACCATTTACCTGCCCGCCAAGCACAAGCATCACATTGCCGTGGCCGTGGTCGGTACCATTGCTCAGGTTTTTGCCCAGGCGACGCCCAAATTCGCTCATCACCACTACCGTCAGCTTCGATTGATGGGCTGGCAGGTCGTTGTAGAACGCCTGGAGGCCCTGCGATAAAGTTGCAGCAAGCTGGTTAAACGGCCCCCAGCTATCGTTCACGCCTTCACTCTCGTGGTGATCCCAGCCGCCTAGATCAACGGTTGCAATGCGCAGCCCCACATTCAGCTTAATCATCTGCGCCACCGTCTGAAGCGAGTCGCCAAAATCGCCGTCCGGGTAGCTCGTAGTGGGGGTATAGGCCGTTGTATCGCTCAGTGCGCGGATCGTTTCAATCGTGCGTTTCCCGGCAGCTAACACCGGGTCGCCGCCAGTGTAGAATGTTTGCGCTGTATTGAGCATTGCATCCTTATAGCGTGGATCGGGATTGTTGGTATAGTGCCAGCCGCCGCTCAAGCGATAGCTGCGAGTATCGTTCATTGCAACCGCCTCAGGCTCGCCCAGCAGCGATATCGGCGCTGCCGCCGCCGCCGCGAGTGTTGGCAGGGTACCATCGGGATGCACACATTGGAGGTGGCGCGTAAGCCAGCCGCTCGACATATTCTTGTTCCCGGGCGTACCGCGCTCAATATAATCCATCGCATCGAAATGGCTGCGGGTATCGTTATCGAGGCCACAGGCATGCACAATTGCTAAATGCCCCTGGTCGTACAGCTCCTTGAGCGGGGCAGCCTGAGGGTGCAGGCCGATACTGCTATCGAAGGTGCTGTTATTTGGGGCCAGGTCGAGCGCGCCACTGACCGCCAGCCCACCATTGCTCGGGTCGCCGCGCTTCGCAACATAGATCGGGTTATCGTAAGGCGTTACCAGGCTCAGGCCGTCGCAGCCGCCGCGTAAAAACACCATCACCAGAATATCATCGGTGGTGGCAGCAGGCCCGGCGGCGTGTGGGTTCGCAAAGATCAAGTTGCCTACCCGCCCGCCCGCCATCGACGCGATTGCAGCACTACAGCCCATCAGGAATTGACGTCGCGATGTCACGGCATATGCTCCTTCCGTTATTAGCGTCGCTGGAAATCGGGCGTTATGGCGATAAGCTGCACCAGCGCTTCAATCCGCTCGGTAATAAGATCGGCGGTATTCGGCTCGCCATTCATCGGTTTGGGTGGCTGGTTTGGGTCGCCGCCCTGGGCAACCTGCGCCAGGAAGTGAATTAGCTCGGTGCGTACACCCGGTGTAATGCTATAGCCACACAGGCGACTGATCCAATAATCGGTAATCTGAATACAGGTACCGCCTGGCACCGCCGCATCAGTCTGCGCACGCAGATCTACCGCCATATTCCCACCCCAAGGCTGCACCAGAAGATAGGGCAGGTTCCAGCGGCGTAGCATACCATTAGTGTTCGCCCAGTATGATGCGAGGTCGGGGTAGCCGGTCGGCGTAGGCCATTCAAACAACGGCTGCCCAGCGGAATCGTACTGCCAGAAGAACGACTCCCAGTAATCGCCAGCACTCGGATCGGCCAGCACCTCATCAATTGGCAAATCGGCACCGACCCCGCGTACATACGCCGCTACTAGCTCAAATGGTCGCCGCACCTTCTGGCCGCTGCTCGCGCGGAATTCCCCTGAGAGCAAAATGGTGCGCAGCACGCGCTTGATCTGGTCGGGCGCGCCAATATTCGCCATCCAGGTTGCCACCGCCGCATCAATTAGCGTTTGCGGCGGGGTATCGCTCACCAAACGGCGGCAGAGCTTGGTACACACATGCCGCGCCGTGCCAGGGTGCCCACACAGCAAATCGAAGAGCTGTTCGGCATCATCAATCCCCTGGTTATATGGAAATTGCACGCCAAGCACGATTTTGAGCGCGTTATCGTGCCAATCGTTATAGAATAGGAATGTGCCATCATCAGGCAGCGGATGCTCCCAATGGCCGTTGTTTAGCGTCCAGCCGCTCAGGCAGCGCGCCGCCTCATACACATCGCGGTCGATATAGCCGCGTACATAGGTCTGGCCGTTATACGTGATAGTGCCCACACTGCCGCGATCGTCGTAGAACTTCAGGTAATTATCCGAACCCAGCGTATGCAGCTCGAACAGCTCGCGCGCATAGTTTTCGTTGCCGCCCTCGCCGCCGCCTGCTTTATTGCTCACATTGTCGAGGTAATACATCATCGCCGCACTCTTAGCAATCTCCTTAACAAACGTGCGAAAGTTGCCCAAACTGTGCGTGCGAATAATCCGATCGTACACCGGAAAGGTGGCGGCAATCACACTGCTAGAATTTGTGTTCACGTTAAAGTGGTTATGCCAGAAATCGGCCATTACCTCGTTGAGCTGGCGTTTGCTATATACAGCGCGAATCCAGGTGGCAACGCGCACCTCATTCGCCGGGCGCACCCGCTCTTGCCAGGCAAGGTATGGTGCTACCCCACGCGCCCGCAGCCAGAGCGCCGTAATATCCTGGCTCAGCGTGTCGAGCGCCAGCGCCTCGTGGCGCGCCGGGTAACTTTTGGTCGGGTCGGGGTCGGTATGCGCATCGTATTGGATTTTCAGCCGGGCGGCTGCGAGTTTTGCGGCGCACATGCTGTCGTTGATCGCCGCCGGGTTCAGCTGCTGCTCGACATAGGCGGCCAGGCGCGCAGTATCGGTGCTACCCAGCGCATTGAAGGCCGCAATATCGCCATTTCGTGGGCCAAAGCCCATGCGGTTCAGTGCCAGCACAGCTAGCGGTGCGTTTGTCGCCGCCGCCGGGGCACTAGTCGCGGCTTGCGAAAAAGCCTGGACTTCAATCACATCGTAGGGCATGAGCACGGCTGCGGTGGTAGCAGCGCTCAGCGCGGTGGTGGTAGCAAGAAAATGGCGTCGAGTGATGGCCATTCCTCACACTCCTTATGTAACAAATTACGTCTCAGGCCAGTGTATTAGCTACCAATAAGGAGCGTCAATAGCACCTAGGTACCATACCCCGCCACGCACCAACGATGACCTGTCGTGGGCAACCAGCATGCATCAACCGCATCAGAATGCGCAGAAACGCCAACGATGCGATCGCCGACGTTCACAATCTATTCACTTCCGGGGCTATTTGGGTACTAACGGGAAGATAACAATGCTGTGATAATCGTAGTGCTAGCGCTCGGGGCCAGCCGAAATACGGAGCAGCAGCCCAATAATGAGGAAGTTCATGAGGATGGACGAGCCACCATACGATACAAACGGCAGCGTAATGCCAGTAAGCGGGATCAGGCGCACATTCCCACCGATAATGATGAAGGTTTGTACCGCTAGAATTGTTGTAAGCCCAACCGCCATTAGCTGCTCGAAGCCTCGAAAGCGATTCGGCACATTCAACGCAATATGAAAGCCACGAAAGATCAGCAGCAGGTAGGCAATGAGCAAAGCAATGGTACCAGCCAGACCCATTTCTTCGCCTATCGCCGTAAAAATGAAATCGGTGTGCGCTGCTGGCACCACTGTAGGGTAACCGCGCCCGAGGCCCGCACCAAACACTCCGCCTGAAGCCAGCGCATAGATCGCCTGCACAATCTGGTAGCCGGTGCCTTGCGCGGTCGCCCACGGATCGAGCCAGATGTTCACGCGCGTTTTGACGATCGCAACAATGTTGAACAGCACATACGAGCCAATGCCAAACGCACTCAGCCCGGCAAGAACGTACCAGCCATTGCTCGTCGCCACATACAGCATCGCCAGGAATACGCTGAACAAAAGCAGCGCCGCGCCCAGGTCGCGCTGGAAAATAATCAAGCCCATGGCCATGCCCCACATGCCAATTAACGGTACAAGGTAGGGCAGCGGCGGTAATGTGAGCGGGCCAAGCTGGTAGCCTTGCGCTACTACCTCACGATGTTCATTCAAATACGAGGCCAGGAAGATGACCAGAATGATTTTGAGCAGCTCAGAAGGTTGGAAGTAGAAAAAGCCCAGGTTAAACCAGGCGCGCACACCGCTGCCATTCGGGTCGCTGCCAAACACAAACGTCGCTACGATCAGCCCGACGCCCATCACCAGCCAGGCATAGCGGTGGTGATCAAGCCAATCCATCAACGAGGTACGCAGGTATTGCCGAAACAGCCGATCCCAGGGTACAAACAGAATCACGGCCAACACCACGACCCCCGCCGTCACCCATAACGACTGCTTGGCATCGATGCCCTGGTAACAGGGGTAGGTCGATCCATCACGCGCTTCGCACAGCACCCCTAGCAAGCTCGGCTCAAGCCGCGCCGTCATCATCAGCCCCATGCCCGCCAGCAGCGCCACCAGCGGTAGCAGCATCTGGTCGGCATCGGGGTTGCGCAGGCTCATGCCAACCGAAATGCCCAGGAAAAGCAGAAACGGCAGCACTGAGGGCCATAAAATATCGACCACGCCGCGCACCGTGGGAATGAACTCCTGAGTGCGCGTCACATTCACCACTAGCATGTAGCCAGCGGCGAAAAACAGCAGCACGGTAATCAGCAGCTGAAGCTCAATACCGCGCAGGTTACGAGGGTAGCGTAGCATAGCAGGTGGCAGTCAGCAGCTAGCAGTCAGCAGTTAGGGTGCAGCTTGTGCAACACCGTTTCTGCTCGCTGCAATTGCGAACCGGGCTAAACATTAAACAAGAAATGGCAGACATCGCCATCTTTCACAATGTAGGTCTTTCCTTCCATGCGCACTGTCCCTTGCTTCTTCGCCTCGGCCATGCCACCTGCGCGAATCAGGTCGTCGTAGGCCACAATCTCGGCGCGAATGAACCCGCGCTGGATATCGGAATGGATCGCGCCCGCTGCCTCAACCGCAGGCGTATTCCGGCGGATCGTCCAGGCGCGCACTTCGTCGGGGCCAGCCGTTAAGAAGCTCATCAGACCCAGCAAGGTATACGATGAAGCGATCACGCGGTCGCGTGCGGCCTCGCTAATACCCAGATCTTCCATAAAAATCTGGGCATCCTCATCATCAAGCTGCGCCAGCTCGGCTTCGATCTTCCCCGCCAGCGCTACCACATCGCTGTTGTGGTGCTGGTAGCTGAATGTTGGCGGGTTTTTGATCTGGCCTTCGCCAATATTAACCACCAGCAGCATAGGCTTAGCTGTAAGAAATTGGTAGCCGCGCAGCAGCTGCGCCTCTTCGGCGCTCAGCTCAACATCACGCACTGGCGAGCCAGATTCAAGCGCCTCTTGCAGCTTTACCAGCAGGTCGCGCTCAGCAATGCGCTGCTCGCGATCTTTTGTAGCCATTTTCCCAATCTCAGCATTTAGCTTCACCAAACGCCGCTCGATGATCGCCATATCCGAAAATGCCAACTCAAGGTCAACGGTTTCGATATCGCGCGCCAGGTTCACCGAACCCTCGGGGTGTGCAACCTCGTCATCTTCGAAGGCGCGGGCTACATGCAGCAACGCATCGGCCCCACCAATGAAGTTCAATAGCGCCGGGGGCAAACCACCGCTCTGGCGCGCGCCACTGCTGATGCCACCAACATCAACATACTGCACATCCGCCGGGGTAGTTTTCTTCGGCTTGAACATCTGCGCCAGTACTGTCAGACGCTGATCAGGCACCTTCACAGTAGCGACATTCGGCTCAAGCTGGCCCGAGGCATAGGCGGTCGTTTCGACCGTACCACGCGTCAGCGCATTAAAAACGGTCGTTTTCCCACTATTTGGTAACCCAATAATTGCTATCTTCATTTGTATCCTCAACAAGCGCATAGCGCCCGTACATTGCATTGCATCGCAGTATAACCGGCCAAGTCCTTTCTCGCAACTATGCAAAATTTGCGTCTATGCTCGTTCTTATGCTCAGAGGCATGGCGCGTGCCCCGCTCGTTTTAGCGATGAGGGCAATGGTGTCATAGCATATTCCAATACTGTGCGTGCGTTCTCTGGCAAGCAACGTGCATAAGCCCCAAGAGAGTTAGGTATCAGGGCTATCTTAGTAAGCAACATCGTGGGTTCTGCACACTGCCCGAGCGCATTAGAATGATGTAACATAATATTAACCTCTACGCCCCTTACGGTTTTGGTCGCCTTCAGCTATAATGGTACTATGCTATTGTAAGAACGAGTTTAACGAAGTTTTATCCTAATCGTTTTGTGAGCGTAACTTCTCGCTGATTCGTAGCGTTGGTATAGGTAACGGCCAACTCTACGGCGGCAATGGATCGAGCCTCGCACACAGACGCCGAGAGTATTATGGTCAGTGAACTGGAGCTGGAGTTACCGAAAACTATTGCGCAAGCACAGCGTGGTGATGCAGGTGCATTCGGCGAATTGTATGCACGATACGCCGGGCTTATTCTGCGCTACCTCTATGTGCGAGTGCGGGATCAGGAGGGTGCCCAGGATCTGACGCAAGAGGTCTTTGTCCGGGTGATCAAGGGAATTGGCGGGTTTGAGTACCGGGGCGAAAAATCGTTTCTCGGCTGGCTCTACACCATCGCCAATAATGTGCTGATCGGCCAGGCCCGCCGAAAACGTGCCATATCAACACCCCTGGACGAAAACATCGAGCTTATCGATCCACGCGGGCAAGACGACGTTCTTTCGATCTACGACCGGGTAGCGCTACAGCAGGCGATTAGTCAGTTGACACAAGATCAGCAGCAGGTTCTCACGCTGAAGTTCTTCGCCGACATGACAAACAACGAAATTGCTACGGCAATCGGTCGTACCGAAGGGGCAGTGAAGGCGCTACAACACCGTGCGCTGCAATCACTTCAGCAGATCATGGCGAAAGAGAGCCACGATGCCCTCGCAGCCCGTGAAGTAGGCGGCGATAGTTGGAACAGCTGGGACGAAACGTTCCGTTCACGAACGATAGGAGTTGACGATCTGAAGGGAACAGATCGACAGTAGGCTAGGAATTTCTGCATATGCAGATCAAGGAACGCAGCATATCTGAGAGCCTACCCAATGTGCTTGATCAGGCTCTCGCTCAGCTTAATGCTGGGGTAAGCATCGAGGAATGCCTCACCGCTTATCCACAGCATGCGGCTGCCCTGGAACCACTGCTGCGCGCCGGCGATCTGCTCCACGCTCAGGCGAACATTCCGCTTCCGGCGGAGATGGACGATTGGCTTGCGACTGGCGCCCTCGATTTTGCCGCCATTGCCGCCCAAATGGCACCAAAATATGCGAAGCCTCCGCAGACAACTCGCCAGCGCGTTCGAGCAACCGCGCAGGCTCAGCAACAATTCGACGAAATTCTCGACTTAACCCTGGCGCGCGCCCGTGAGGGTATGCCGTTGGATGTGGCTATAGCCGAATATCCAGCGCACAGCGATGCTCTTGCGCCGCTTGTACGGCTGGGGCTAGGTTTGCAAGCCGACGCTAAACAGGCACTACCAGCTGAAATGACCGCCTGGCTACCGCAGGGGCGGCGCGAGTTTATGGCCATTGCCGAGCAAATGGCCCCGCGCTATGCGCGCCACCGCCAGCGCGCTGCTGCCCGCCGCCTCACCGCGCAGCGTGCAGCCGTGGCTGTGGTGGTGGTCGCCGTCGCAATGGGGGCGGTCGATTCGGCATCGGCGCAAAGCCTGCCAGGCGATACGCTCTATCAATGGAAGCGCGCAAAAGAGAATATCTCACTTGCGCTGGCCGTTGACCCCGATCAGCGCAGCCAGTTGCTTGTAGAGTATGCGAACCGGCGGCTCGATGAGTTTAACGACCTGATCGAAGGTGGAAACTCGATTAATTCAGTCGTTATCGCCGAAACGCTCGATAGTCTGCTCGAAAGTGCCCAAATTGCACTTTCAACGAATCGGCAGAACGATCAGGTAAATGTAAGTGCCGAAGTGCGCGATCTGCTGGTGCGAACAAAGCACGATGTGCAAGAAGCTACCCCAGCACTGCCAGATACACAGCCGGTGCTAGCGCGCGTGATTGTGCGTGCCGATCAGCTAGCGCAGGAAATCCCGGCCACGCCACCGAATACCGCTGCCGCGCCTACAAACACCGCAGTTAGCGATACCAGTACTCCTAATGGCTCGTCGGGTGGCAATACCTCACGCCCAGGCTCGTCATCAGGGAATCAGGGCGCAACTGCAACTGCAACCCCGATTCCACCTAGCCCGGCTGTCGGTGGCGGCGCAGCGCAGCCAACTGCAACTGGCCCAATCAATGTGCCGCTATCGCCCACCAGCGTTCCAGTCAATACAGCAACACCCGACCCAGCGACAGCGTTGCCGCCAACGACTGAGCCAAGCCCTGTCCCAACTGACGAGCCAGCCGGAACAGCGCAGCCAACCAGTCAGCCAGGGGAACCAACGAGCACGGTCATCCCAACTGCAACAGCAGTACCGGTGACTGAGGTGCCCAGCGAGGTACCGCCGCCAACGGTGCCGCCAACATCGCGCCCAACACGCGTACCACCAACCGATACACCGACGGACGTGCCGACCGACACGCCAACCGATGTGCCAACGAATACGCCAACCGACGTGCCGACCGACACGCCAACCGATGTGCCGACCGACACGCCAACCGATGTGCCAACCGACACGCCAACCGACGTGCCAACCGACACACCGACGGATATTCCTACGCTCCAACCCACGGCAGCCGCGAGTAATAGCACTGCAACCGCCGCCGCTGGGCCAAGTGCAAATAGCACAGAAACCGCATCGGCAGCCAGCACGCCCGAGGGGCTAACACCAACACCTTAACTCTGGTTACCTCACTCGGTCCATCTCCATGATCGAAAACCCGCCGAACACGTACCGATGACGTGCGGCGGGTTTTCGGTTGTAGCAGAGCCGCGCGATTCCGCGTGTTCTCGCAAACTATTCGTAAATCCAGCGGTCGGTGCTACGCTCAAGCTCCACTAGCTCATTTGGCGCAAAAAACAAAGCGAGTTCTTTCTCGCCATTTTCCGGCGAGTCCGAGGCATGAATAAGGTTGCGCCCAATCTCAACGGCATAATCCCCACGAATAGTGCCTGGTGCCGCTTGCGAGGGGTTAGTTGCGCCAACGGTATTCCGTATCGTTGCAATGACATTGTTGCCAGTTATCGCTGCAACAACCACCGGCCCCGAAGTAATATACTCAACCAGGCTAGCAAAGAAAGGCTTCCCTTCATGAACTGCATAGTGGCGGCGAGCAAGCGCCTCGTCAACCCGCATAAGCTTGAGGCCAGCAAACCTTAGCCCGCGCTGCTCAAGGCGCGAAATAATTGGCCCCATCAGCCCACGCTGCACCGCATCAGGCTTCAAGATAATCAGCGAACGCTCCATTATTCAGGCTCCTTTCTAAACCCCTTGCAATTTGCAATCATACGCATCTTGGGCGTTGATATACCGTATCGTAGCTATGGTACGTCAAGCCGCCAGGCATATACTACCACAAGTGCTTAGCAGCATTATTCGCTGCCCGAAACACACGCGAAAACCCGGCATCGACGAATAGTCGCAATGCCGGGTCTAGTGCTTAAGCATAACAGCGCACATACCCACCTAGATAGGCACAGCCTCGCCGATGCGTTTGGCAGCGCGGCGCATCTCCATTTTTACCAGGCCCAGGTTAATCGTGCGCTGCGTTATGACAACCAAAATCAGCTCTTTCGATTCAAGCATAAGAATCGAGCCTTGTTCGGCATCGATGATGGTGTCCAGAAGCATGCCCACCCCGATACGCTTGGTTGCCTTATCAATCTCGCCAAATACGGCAGCTGACATGGCCCCAAGGATTTCGGCATCTTCTTCGTCCATCAGGGTGCTTGCAACAACCAGCCCATCCTTACCGACCAGTAAGCTGCCAATAACCCCCTCAACACGGATAAGGTCTTCGACGATGCGCCTCATGACTTTAGCCTTTCCTTTGGTGGGAAGTACTGGTTAGCGTGCGCTGCGCGGCCCGCCGAGTGTCCAGCTATATTCGTCTACTGCCTCTTTGAGACGTCCCTGCTTCGAATACGCATCGCCGAGCGCGCGATGCAGCCCTTTCAGCAAGGTAACGTCATCAGTGTACGCAATCATATCCTGTAGCTCGCTCACTACCTGATCGAGCATACTGCTATTCTTCACCAGAAACCGATACTGTTTCAGTGCAGGGTCGGCCATATTAAGCTGGCCCAGCACTCGTGCTATCGAAAGACGCAACACATCATTATTAGGTTCGGCTTCCAGCTGGCGGAAAAACGCATCCAGCACCTCGTTACCTGTGAGCTGTGTGTGCCCTTCGGTAGAAGGTGTAGTGCTTGGTGCTACCGAAACTGGCGGCGTTGCAGCAGGTACATCAGGTGGCACAACTGGTACCGTTGGTTCAGCAGGCAATGAAGCCGCCACATCCGAAGGCGCAACCGAGGCAGTAGCTTCAACCACCTCATCAGTCGTTACCTCTGGCGCAATCGGTGTAGTGGCATCCACGGTCGGCTCAGCTGCCACTTCGTCGGGCATAGCAGGTTCGACCACTGCCGATTCCGAGGGGCTTGCCACAGCAGCAGGCTCATCCAGCATTGGCTCAGGGGCAGGCATTTCTGCAACTGGCTGAACTGGCTCTTTCGTTGCCGTGGGTGCCGCGGTATCTGCTAACCCAAGCGAAGCAATCTCGTCCTCCGAGAGGCCAAGTTCAGCGAGTGAGAAGGGCGTCAGATTCGGCTCTTCGCTCGTTGGCTCGGGGGTATCAGGTTCAGGGGTTGGCAACGCTGCTTCAGCCTCACCAAGACCAAGTGCTGCGATTTCAGCGTCGGAAAGACCCAAATCGGCCAGCGAGAACGGAGTCATATCCGGCACTTCTGCTACAGGCTCTACCGGGGCCGCACCAACAGGAACATCGAACTCATCAGTCATTAAATCAAGATCGCGTGGGTACGGCGTTCGTGGCTCGCTTGGTGCACTTTCCTCGGTATACGGGTATGCCTCATCCTCAGCATACTCCGCATCCATATCGATCACTTCATCGCCATCGCGAATTTCAATGTGAGCTTCGTGAAGCCGCATCCCTATCTCTTCGATACGATCGGCCTCAGCCTCTGGATCTTCAACATTGGCGATAATATCAGAGATATCGATATACCCCTGCTGCCGACCAAGCGCAATCAGCCGATCGATCGCAAGATCGCCGCTCATAATCATGATGTCATCACCAGGTGGAGCGGCTGGAGCTGGAGGTGGCTCGCTGGTGGTATTCGACCAGTTGAGGTCGCCACCATCAAGGCCTTCCATATCTTCTTCAGTGAGGCCCAGCGCAACTTCGCTCGGCTGATCTGCATCGCTCTCTAAACCCAGAGCATTGATCTCATCATCAGAGAGGCCAAGATCGGCGAGCGAGAATGGAGTCAGATCGCTAACACCCAGCGCGTTTTCTGTTTCTTCGTCAGGCTGGGTGGCTTCGGCATCGCTTGCCACAACCGGCTCAACGATTTGCTCCGGTGATGCGTATGACTCAACCTTAGGAGCGGCGTCCTCTACTGGCGCGCCACTATCTCCCAGCGCAGCAATTTCTTCGTCCGACAACCCCAGATCGGCGAGCGAGAACGGCTGCACTTGCCCGCTGTTTAGCGCATCTTGCAGGTTCTCAATCTCGGGCACTGCGGAAACCTCTGCGGCTGGTATCTCTGCTTCAGGTGCTTCCACCGTAGGCACTTCAGGCACTTCCGCCGTAACTTCAGCCGTTGGCGCAGTGGTGCTCCCTTCCAGCGCAGCAATTTCTTCGTCCGACAGCCCCAGATCGGCGAGCGAGAACGGCTGCACTTGCCCGCTGTTTAGCGCATCTTGCAGGTTCTCAATCTCGGGCACTGCGGAAACCTCTGCGGCTGGTATCTCTGCTTCAGGTACTTCCACCGTAGGCACTTCCGCCGTAACTTCAGCCGTTGGCGCAGTGGTGCTCCCTTCCAGCGCAGCAATTTCCTCATCCGACAGCCCCAGATCAGCTAGCGAGAATGGCTGCACTTGCCCGCTGTTTAGCGCATCTTGCAGGTTGTCGACCTCGGGCGCAACCGGCACGGCTGGCGCAGGTATCTCGGCTGCTGGTACTTCCGCCGAAACCTCAGCCGTTGGCGCAGTGGTGCTCCCTTCCAGCGCAGCAATTTCTTCATCCGACAGCCCCAGATCAGCTAGCGAGAATGGCTGCACTTGCCCGCTGTTTAGCGCATCTTGCAGGTTGTCGACCTCGGGCGCAACCGGCGCGGCTGGCGTAGGCATCTCCGCCGCTGGTGGCGTATCGGCCAAGGCTTCTGGCTCATCGCGCAACGACACATCATCCATCGAAAAGAGTCCCAGGTGCTCATCAGGATCGAGTGTCACATCAGGCACTGGCGGTGCAGGCGGTAGCTCAGTGTTATCGTATTTATACTTTAACTTTGAGAAGATCGACTGTTCGCCAGTGCTGGGGCTTTCATTCGAAAGCGATTTTACAAACCCCGGCTCCGATTTCTGGGCAGCCTGTTGCCAGCCAAACCCGCGCGGCTCGCTTGCCGCCTCATCATCATCATTTAGATCCAGGTGCTCAAGCGTAGGCTCGGCAAAAAGCGAACCTCGTGGAAGGTCGGGTGGGGTATCCTCGAGCGAAAACGGCTGCAACGACGAAGGCAAATTCGTAGTATTCTGTGCCGGTGCATCAGCATCGAGATCAATTTCATCGAACGAAAATGGCTGTAGATCCGATGGAAGATCGTTGTCCAGATCAACATTGCCTGAGGCTGATGGTTGAGTAGTGTCTGCGCTCTGCAAGCTGTCCAGTCCAGCAATTTCTTCATCGGAAATCCCCAAGTCGGCGAGTGAGAATGGGGTCAAACCTACATCGGCATTCTCCGCTGGAACTACTTGTGGAGCATCAACCGGCGCGGTAGGAGCAGCCAGGTCATTCAAGCCCGCAATCTCGTCATCTGACAATCCCAAATCAGCCAGCGAGAACGGCGTCATGTCCGGCGCATCGCTCGTTGGGGCCGGGAGGGATGAAGCGACCTCTGACGTTGCCGGAGCGGCCACATCGTTCAAGCCCGCAATCTCATCATCCGACAGCCCTAGGTCAGACAGCGAGAACGGCGTCATATCCGGTGCATCGCTCGTCGGGTCCGGTGAAGGAGCAGTAGGCTCTGGCGTTGCCGGAGCAGTCACATCGTTCAAGCCCGCAATCTCGTCATCTGACAATCCCAAATCCGCTAGCGAGAACGGCGTCATGTCCGGCGCATCACTCGTTGGGGCCGGGAGGGATGAAGCAACCTCTGGCGTTGCCGGAGCGGCCACATCGTTCAAACCCGCAATCTCATCATCTGACAATCCCAGATCCGCTAACGAGAACGGCGTCATATCCGGCGCATCACTCGTTGGGGCCGGAGGTACCGAATCGTGCGCTTCTGGCGCGAGATCTGCCACCGAAAGCGGTTGCGTTTGATGCGTGGGTGGCGTCTCTGCTGGCTGATCAAATGACAACAAGCTAGCCAGAAAATCATCGGTTTCAGGGGCGCTAGGTATCGTTATGTGGGTTTCAGGAGCGGCGGCAGGTGTAGCCGATGTAAGTTGATCAAGCCACGACGTTAGCCCGGCACTGGGTTCCACCGTTGTACCGGGTGGTGTCACCGCTTCCATTGGCCGGGTAGCCGCTAAAGGTTCTTGCTGCTCAGCGGCACGGCGGCTACGCCAGGCGGTTTCGTCCCAGGCATCAATCAGCGGCTCATCCTTCGGCTGCTCGGGCACCGAATCGAAGAGCACCTGGGCCACGCCCTGGTAAGGATCCATCCGATTGGCAGTTTCCCAATAGCGCGCACCCTCGGGCTGGCCTGCCGACTTGAGCAAGTAACCCAGCAGCAAATTGGCCTTCAACGACTCGGGGCGCTCGTCCAGGATATCGCGGCACAGCTGAATAGCGTCTTCTTCTTGCCCATCGCGCCAAAGTGTTTCAGCTAATGCCACTTTCGCATCAAAACGCTGGGGTTGATCAGCAATCACCTGGCGAAATTCTGTGATCGCCTGAGGAAGCATATGGCCTTTTGCGTAGAGACGCGCCAACCCCGCCCGGCTCAACCGCAGCTGGGCATTTTCGCTGCCCCATCCTTCACTATACAAACGCAGCAACTGGCTGCGAATTTCGGTCATATCGGGCTTAATCTCAAGCGCCTGCTCAAATTCGGTAATGGCGCGCTCAAGCTGCCCCTGCCGTTCAGAGGTAATACCAAGGCCAACATGCGCAGGAATATTCTCAGGATCGGAGCGCAACACACGCTCGAATGATTCCTGGGCGCGGGAAAGTTGCCGTGTAGCCAGGTAAGCCTCGCCAAGAATGCGATAGGCCTCGAGATTATCGGGGTATTGCTCAAGAATATGCTGTGCCAAACCAATCGCGCGGTCGGTGTCGTTACTTTCGAGCGATTGCCGAGCTTGATCGTAGGCTGCTTGCAGGCTCATGCTTGCCATGTCGATCCTCCCGCTGTTGAGGCAGCGTGATGACTTCAAGTGTAATCTTTTACGGATGAAAGGGTGCTCGTTCGTTCTGAAGGCAGAACAGCGCTGTATAATGTGTAAAGCCAGAACGTATTATATCCCACGCGTCAATCCATTGCAAGGGGAAATGCTGTTCTACCCGCGTAGAATGCGATTACTTGCGATTGTAGCACGGAAAAATATGGCACGCAACCGCAGCATTGTAAAGCTGAGGATTCAAATACAACCCACATAGTACAGTGTAGTTTACCGCACCACAGTTGGGCCGTTAGCAAGATGGATTGTGCTGGTATAAGCAGTGGAATGAGTTATTTGCCATATTACTATGAGATCGCAATAGTAGCGCAAGTGCTATAAACCGCATTTGACAAACAAAATTCGCCCAGCAACTGAGTGTAAATGATTACGAAGCTATTTGCGGAACACGCGTAACCAGTAGTTGCTCGATTTTGCTCAACAACCGTGGGAACTCAATTGGCTTCGTTTCAAAGTCGTCGCAGCCAACATCAAACGCGCGCGCACGATCCTCCATCAGCGCGTAAGCAGACAGCGCGATAATCGGAATATCTGCCGTTTGGGTATCGGTTCTAAGCCGTCGGGTTACTTCCCAGCCATTCATGCGTGGTAGTCCAAGATCCATCAAAATAAGCTCTGGCTTCTCTGCTATGACAACGCGAAGGGCTTCTTCACCATTCGCGGCCACGGCAACCTCATATCCCTCCCAGGTCAGACGGCGCATGATCATATCGCGGTTCATGAACTCGTCTTCAACGATTAATATTTTAGACATTGTCGTGGTCTCCCAGCTAGATTGTACTGCTGCATTGTCGCGTCGTGGCAATATAGTTACAGAATACACGCAATCGATACCATTTCCTTACCTTCGAGCACATGTATGTTAAGGATTTTGACGAAAGAATAGGTATAAAGTCACATATTCGCTCATATTTATCACGGTATGATCGAGATTCCTAGCTAATGTGGTATTTCAAATACCGGGCGCTACATAAAAAGGCAGATGCTCATCCGAACACCTGCCTTTTGAGATGGTATGAGGTTTACCTTAGCGTGTTGCAGCTAAAGCACCTGGCGGGTGGCGTATGCTCCCCAGCCCACATACCCCAGCGCAAGAAGCGCCATAATCCATAGCTCAATGGAGGTGTGCGATAATGGTAAAAGGCTCGTGGGTGATACACCTTCGTACAGCGCCCCAACACATGTCAACAGCAAAAATATACCAACAATTGCAGGCAATAAAGTCCAGATCGATAGCCCCTGATTAGCTGCATACCATACTATCGCCACTAGCACCACCACCAATATAGTAAGCATCAGGCCCGCATTTGGCAGCTTCATAAACAATAATACGCCATACAGTAAGGGGAAGATACTAGCTCCGGCTTTCCAAGGGTCGATTGTACCATTGGTTAACATATGGCACCTCCAATACGCCTGTATCGATTTTGTGCGCTCATTCGTGGGGGACATTATACCCCGCTGAACAAGCTAGCGGTGTATTTAGTGAACGATAAACGCGCTACTACGGGTACGGCTAGTAACGCGCTCGTGAGCATTATAGTCATGAAAATACTCAGTTTTCAAACTAAATCCGTTCGATTACTTGGTTTCCTCGTGCGGTATCCGGCTACGCAGAATACCACATCAACATATTCATCCTTCAGCAAAGCAAGAGGGCTGAGCCATAGCGTGTTGTCATGCTATGCACGAAAACACGCTATGGCTCAGCCCTCCTGTAGGCCCATTATAATGGCTTGAGGAAAACGCCACTACAAAGCCCGGAGTGCAGTATATGTTAGCCTGCTACTACCCGGTCGTTCTGAAAGACGCTCGTCCATACGCCCGACACTGCCAGCGCCAGTAGCAGCATGCCAAGCAGCGCGATCCCAAACTGGTGTGAGAACGCAATAAACGCGACTGCCATCACGCCAAGCGCGATGCTTGCAAGCAGCACAATCCAGCGAGGCAGCGACATACCTCCCTGCCGCCGAGCCAGCGCGACCAGGCCAGCGGTTGCCAGCAGCCCAAGCAGCGCACCCGCTGGAAACATTGACGGTCTTTCATCGAGGCCAATCCCAAGCAGCAACGTGGCAGTTCCGCCGAGGGTGCAAAGAATCAGCAGTGCAAGCATCGAGGCTACGCCCTGGCGCGCACTCAGGGCCTGGCGCGTCGGCTGATCACGCGCAACCACTGTGTCGCGGGCGGTGCGCTCGCGCCGTAGCTGCGCCCGCACGCTCTGCGCGCCCGCCAGAAAGCTGGCGCAACGCTCGCAGCGCGCCAGGTGCTCAACAATCGTGTCGCGGCTGCCAGGGCTTACCTCCCCTTCCAAGTACAGCGGCAGCAGATCCTGGATCAGCGCGCAGCTGCCAAACTCAGGCGGCGAGATTTCGGTAGTCACTGATTCATATGGCTCGTAGGAGTTTTTCATTCGTATTCTCCTTCGGGGCGTTCAAAAGCGGTGTAGGCCGCGCGAAAAGCGGTACGGGCGCGGAACAGGTTCACTTTCACAGCGGCCAGGCTGATGCCGAGCACATCGGCGATTTCGGCGTAGGCCAGCCCTTCGGCATCGCGCAGTAGCAACATGGTGCGCTGCCGCTCGGGCAGCTGCGCTAGCGCCAGCATAATCTGGCTGCGCTGCTCGGCAGCCGCGTAGGCGCGGGCCGGGTCGGCGAACGTGGTGCCATCGGGAAGCGCCAACAGCTCGTCGGTCTCGATCCGGCGCGGGTCGGGGCGGCGCAGGCTATCGAGGTAGGCGTTGCGCGCAATACGAAACAGCCAGCTCGAAATCGAGCACTCGCCGCGAAAACCAAGCAGCCCGGTGCAGGCTTTCATAAAGGTAATTTGTGTTAGCTCTTCGGCGATATCCACCGAACCACAGAGCTCGTAGAGAAAATGCTGAATCGGCGCGCGATAGCGGCGATAGAGCGCGTCGAGCGAGCGCAGATCGGATGCCACTGTGTGTTCGCCTGCGCTGCCGATCCATTCGGCCTGGTCGGTCATAGCGTGCTCCAAATGTGTACTTCTTGCCGGGTTAGACGCAGCCAGAGAGCGAAAGTTACAGCGGCACGCGCTCGACATCGCCGAAGCTAATTTCGATCTGCCCAGTTGCATCAACGCAATCGGCAGCGTCGGCGCGAAACACTATCAGCTCTACCGGGGCCGTGCGCTGGGCCGTGCGCAATGCGGCCTGGAGTAGCGCCGCAAAGGGCTGGGGGTTGGTTGCCCACTTGGCGAATACCAAGTGCGTCGCGCGAAAGCGAGTACACAGCGCATGTAGCTTTTCGGCCCCAACTTCGCCTGCTTCGCCCCAGAATTGTGGCTGGCCATCGGGCGCAAGCTGTACCAAATCGGGGCGGTAGCGCCTCCCAATCGACACATCGACGCGCAGGCCCGGGTACTGCGGCAAGTACAAGGCCCACAGCAGCGCCATCATCAGGCGATGCTCAAGCTTCTCATTCGGGTGTTTTACCAGCACCAGTGTGCGCCCGTGGGCGCGAAAACTGAGCTTACGGCGCAGAAAGCGCTCGGTCATGCAATCTTCCACAACATACGAAAACACGAAGCGCGCCGCAACAGAATCTTGGCACCTTCGTGTCCTCGTGGCTACGCTATTTCGTTCGGCAGTAGCGGGCTACACCACCACATTCACCAGCTTGCCCGGCACCACAATCACCTTGCGCACCGGCTTGCCCTCGATGAACGCCAGCACACGCTCGTTCGTGAGCGCCCACTGCTCAAGCTGGGTTTTGTCGGCAGCGGCTGGCACATTAATCTTGCCCCGCACCTTGCCATTCACCTGTAGCACCAGCTCGATCTCATCCTGCACCAGCGCCGCCTCATCCCATTCCGGCCAACCCGTATCGTACACGGTGCCTGCGCCGCCAAACCAGCTGTGCAGCTCTTCGGCCAGGTGCGGGGCGAAGGGCGCGAGCAGCCGTACATAGGTTTGTGCCAGCCAGGCAAACACTGGCGTAGCCTCGCTCGTCGCCGCACGGTAGCTCACGGCATCGTTCAGCAGACTCATCAGCGCCGAAATAGCCGTATTGAAGTGGAACGCCTCGGTGTCCTGCGTCACCTTTTTAATCGTCTCGTTCACGCGCCGGTACAGCTCTTTATCGGTGGCGCTGGTGAGCGCAGGCAGCGCCTGACCTTGCGCCGCTGCAATCGCCTCGCGGTCGGGGCCGAACAGGCCAACGATGCGGTTCAGGAAGCGCTGGGCACCGCTCACGCCTTCGTCGGTCCATTCCATGCTGTTTTCGGGCGGTGCCGCGAACAGCACCACAATGCGCGCAACATCCGAGCCATATTGCCGCACGAACGGCCCAACGGGAATGCCATTACCAGCGCTTTTGCTCATCGTTACCGGGCCGCTCACCGCGATCCACTGGTCGCCTTCCTGCTCAAGCGTGTAGCCGTGCGGCTTGAGCTCAGCGCGCGCATTCTCAAGCGTCTGTGCCTCGGCGGGCAGCTCAATCTTGCGGCGCAGTACTTCGGGGAAGCGCACAATATCGGGCGAAACAGTTTCGAGCGGCGTTTGCACCCGGCGCTGCACCATGCCCTGCGTGAACAGCGCGCGGAATGGCTCGTCGTCGGGCACTAGCCCCTCGTCGTACAGCACTTTGGTGATGAAGCGCGAGTACAGCAGGTGCAGAATGGCGTGCTCGATACCGCCAATATACTGATCAACTGGCATCCAGCGCGCCGCCGCTTCCTTGCTGAAAATCTCCTGGTCGTTTTGCGCGTCGGTGTAGCGCAGGAAGTACCACGATGAATCGACAAACGTGTCCATGGTGTCAGTGTCGCGGCGGGCGGGCGCGCCGGTCTCAGGATCCGTCACGTTCACCCAGCTTTCGGCAGCGGCCAGCGGGCTTTTGCCTTTAGGCAGGTAATCGTCGATCTCGGGCAACACCACTGGTAACTGCGCTTCCGGCACCGGCACCACCGTGCCATCAGCACGGTGAATCATGGGAATGGGCGTACCCCAATAGCGCTGGCGGCTGATCAGCCAATCGCGCAGGCGGTAGTTTATCGTGCCGGTGCCCTTGCCGCGCGCTTCCAGCCAGGCAATTGCTGCCTTCACACTCTGGCCCGGGCCTTTGCCCGCAGGCACGCCATCGAGCGGGCCAGAATTGACCATCACACCCTCATCCGGCCAGGCCTCGGTCAAATCATCGGCGCTGATGCTCTGCCCTTCGGGCTGAACAACGAGCTTGATCGGCAGGCCAAACTGGCGCGCAAATTCGAAGTCGCGCTGATCGTGGGCGGGCACGGCCATAATTGCGCCGGTGCCGTAGCCCGTGAGCACATAGTCGGCGATCCAGATCGGAATCTGCTCGTCGTTCACCGGGTTGGTGGCATATGCACCAATGAACACACCGGTTTTCTCTTTGCTGGTGCTGGTGCGGTCGATCTCGCTCTTCAGGCGCGCCTGGGCCACATACGCATCGACCGCGGCTTTGTGCTCGGGCGTGGTGAGCTTGGCCACCAGCGGGTGCTCGGGTGCCAGCACCATAAACGTCGCTCCCCACAGCGTATCGGGCCGGGTGGTGAACACTTTGATCACGTCGCTCGAACCGGCAATCGGGAAATCAACCTCCGCGCCTTCGCTCTTGCCGATCCAGTTGCGCTGCATCACCTTCACGCGCTCGGGCCAATCGGTGAGCTTATCCAGGTCTTGCAGCAGCCGCTCGGCATAGGCGGTAATCTTGAAGAACCACTGCTCAAGCTCGCGCTTCTCAACTTTCGCCCCCGAGCGCCACGAGCGCCCCTCAGCATCGACCTGCTCGTTCGCCAGCACGGTCTGGTCAACTGGATCCCAATTCACCAGCGATTTGGCGCGGTATGCCAGACCCTTCTTGTACAGCAGCTGGAAAAGCCACTGATTCCACCGGTAATAATCCGGCGCGCAGGTCGTTACCTCGCGACTCCAGTCGTACATAATGCCCGCAATTTCAAGCGAGCGCTTCGATTCGGCAATGTTGTTGTAGGTCCACTCGCGCGGGTGCCGTTTGAACTTGATCGCGGCATTCTCGGCGGGCAGGCCAAACGCATCCCAGCCGAAGGGGTGCAGCACATCGTAGCCGCGCATCACATAGTAGCGTGTCAGCGCATCGCCAATGACATAGTTTTTCAGGTGGCCCACATGTAAATCGCCGCTGGGATAGGGGAACATTTCGAGAATATAGCGATGTGGCGCATTCGGGCGGCGGCCAGCATTAAAAATACCCTCGCGTTGCCAGAACTCGCGCCAGCGCGGCTCAATCGCCGGGTCGAAGCGTTCGGCGCGCGGCTTTTTACTTGGTGTGGTTGTCATACGTGGCTCCTCTATCCTCACGACTTGGTTGAACCATTCACTAGCCTTGCAGGGCACCAGTGTTCACGTTTATTTCACGCCATAGGCCGCGCGTGTCTCACGCCGCAACATCCACCACAGGCCCACAAATGGCAGCAGCAGCGGCATGAAGAAATAGCCGACGCCATAGTTCGACCAGACGGTGGCGTAGGGAAACGGGTGCCAAATCACATCGATGGTGCCGACGATCAGCACACCCAGCAGCTCGACCGACAGCAGCGCAAGTGTAACCCACCACCAGCGCGGTGTACGCTGGCGCAGCCCGATAATAATGAAAATGTACAGCACACCCACAAAAGTCGAGAGGTGCGCAGGTACATACGTCGCGACGTTCTGCTTAAACCCATACTCCCACGATGAGCGGCCCAGCGCCGAGAATGCCCACAGCCCATAGAAAAAGCCCAGCACATCCGACGCGCCGCGCGATTCTTTTTTCGTTGCAGTCAGCATATGTTTAACCAGAAAGTACGCTAGATTCACCACGGAGGCACGGAGGCACGGAGTGACTAGGCAATTATAGAATCACAAATCGTATATTAAAGCACAAGTCGTTTGATACCGCTTTTAAGAACTGGCACATTGAAATTGATAAGTAAGCCCACTTTGCATCGGGTTAGTTTCAAATATGTCAAAAGTTGAGCCTCGTGGATCGCGATAATTTGCTCTGCTGTTTTCAATTCAACGACTATTTTGTTAGCAACAATAAAATCAAGGCGATAGCCGCAATCGAGCAATACACCTTTATATTCAAGCGGAAGAGCTTTTTGCTGCTCGAACGGTATACCACGCAATGTCAACTCTTGAGCTAAACACGCTTGGTACGCCGATTCAAGCAGCCCTGGCCCAAGTGCGCGATGTACCTCAATTGCTCCGCTGATAATTTCAGCTGTTAATTCTTTTTCGAGCAGCACGATAAACCTCATGGTTTAATCTGTTTATTCTTCCTCTCATCAGTCCTCCGTGCCTCTGTGTCTCCGTGGTTAAATTTCGTACCTTTGCGCCCTCTGTGGTGAATTAGAACGGCTCGATTGGCGGCAACCGCAGCGCCATCGCGTTCATCCATACCGTAATCGTGATCCAGCAGACATACCCGGCCAGCGCCAGCGACACCAGCCGCGCGCTACGGCCGCGCCGCCAGAGCATTGCAAAGCCCAGCGCGCCACCCACTGCCACCACCCAGGCCGAAAACATCAGCCAGCGCGTGGTAATCGAGGAAAGCGTAATAAACGGCAGCACGCCCTGCGACACACTCACCAGTAGTGTAAGCCAGAACAGCGGTGCGGCAACCCGCCCGAGCTTGCCACGCCAAATGAACACGGCGGCAGGCACTAGCAGCAACACCGGGAAGAAGCCATAGTGCGTAATCAGGCCACCCTCCCATAGCGCCTGCAGGCTCGTGGCACGCGGAATGGCTGCGCGCCCGGTTGCGCCATTCAGCCCGCCCTCGGCCACACCTCCCAGTTGCCCAAGCACCACATCCATAAACGATGTGTAGTAAAACAGCGTCACGAACGCACCGACAAGCAAGCCCGCCAGCCCAATCGTTAGCGCCGAGCGCCGCTCATCGGCATTTCGCGCGCGCCACCAGAGCAATGGCACCAGCAGCAGCCCCAACAACGATGTGTTGATAAACAGGCCGATATGCCCCAGGAACAAACCCGCCAGCACAATCACAAGTAGCAGAAAGGTGCGCGCGTTGGATAGATGCGGCCAGCGCAGCGCCACCAGTAGCACCAGCAGCACTTCAAACCACTGCGCGGCCACTTGCGTTTCAAAAGCGAACCAACTGGTCATAAAGCCCGCCGCCGTGAGCGCATAGGCCGCGCCAGCCAGCAACCCGAGGCGCGCGCTGCCCGCGACCCGCACCATCAGCGCATATAGCAGCAACACGGTACTCGCCTCAAACAGCCCGGTAGCCATCTGAAACACCAGCCGCACCGGCGCGCCCAGCAGCGTAAACGGTGCCGCCATTAAGTACAGCCCGGGCGGGAACGGGAAGGGCAGCCCCCGGTGCCGCGCGACCACATACACTTCGCCAGTGATGGTTGCGATATAGCGGTTGACATGCAGTTGAATGTCGCCGCGCATGGATTCTGGGTACAGCCGCGCGCCGTACTTCAGCACAAAGCTCATCGTCACCAGCAGCAGCAGCCAGCGCATAATCTGCGGCGGCGGGGTGGCGCGCAGCCAGGCTAGCAGCGGCGGCGCCAGCCAGGCACCAGCAGCGCTACAGAGTACCGCCAGCGCTCCAGCCTGCACCGCCCATAGGTTCCCAAATGCCAGGCGCGGCGCATCGACCAGCAACAGCAGCGGAATGAGCAGCGCCAATGGGAGTAAGAAAGCCAGCGCCAGACGCACATCAAAGCCCATGATTCGCAGCGTGAGCCACAGCAACACCAGCAGCAGCGGCCAGGCGAGCAACCCCATACCTGGCAATGCTACACCGCCCATGGACACACTTGCCACGGTAAAATCTTGCCCAATTGCCACGCCAAGCTCGCGCCGGTCGCCAGGCTGCTGCCAGGGCGTTGTGCGCAAGCCCACCTGCAGGCTGCCATCGAGCGAGCTTGCAGGCGGCACATACACATGGTAGCGCGCCGCCTCGGGGCGCAGGGCCAGCTGCACCGTTGTGCCATCGGGCATCAGCAGATCGAGCGCGCCAACCCCACCGCTTTGCTGCTGCCCCTGGTGCGAAATAATGTCGAGCAACATGAGCGCGCCACGGTGGCCCAGGCCCGGCACCGTTATTCCCGCCTCGCCGCGCGACCAGCGAAAGCTGGCATCGCCATTGCCTTCGGGGTCGTTAAAATTTGTCAGAAAGGGCAAGTCGCTCTGCGGGCCGCGATCCTTGCCAACCTTAAAGCTATAGCTCAGTGGTACCTGGCTCAGCAGCACAAGCAGCAAACAACAAAGCCCAACCAGCAGCACTAGCCGCCAATCGCGCAGGGTCGCAACCGCACGTACCAGCGCAGCGAACAACTGCCGGATAGCATTCTGGGCCGTTTGTACTATCGGTGGCCCGGCATTCGTGCGCCCGGTTTCTGCACTCACGCCTGCCCCTTCTGCGCGATGTAAATCGCCCGGTAGGATTCTTCGGTTACAGGCGTGCCACCCGGAGCGAGCTGCGCCACCATGTTTAGCCCGGCCGCGGCAAGCGCCGCGCGCACCTCGGTCTCAGTCCAGGCGCGTTCGGTATGGGTTTCTTCGCCCCGCCACCAGCGATCAAGCTCGCGCACAAACCACACAATTCGGCCCTCGGCCAGGCGGGTATGGTGTTGATAGTGTATCTGGTTATACACCAGCATATCTGGCCCGTCGTAGGTTACAATATCGCGCTCGTGGTAGGCTTGAAATACGGCTTCGGTGTTAAGATCGAAGATGAACCAGCCGCCAGGCCGGAGCGCCGCTGCCACCCCGCCCATTACACCATCGAGATCACCATCGGCGGTCAGGTAGTTCAAGCTATCGTAGAAGCAGGTGGCAAGATCGAACGATGCTGGCTGACCAACAATCGCCCACATGTCAGCATTGTCTGCATCAGATTCCGCGCCATGAGTTGTAGCCGATGGTGCAAGCTCACGAATATCGCGTTCGACAAAGGTAATTGCCTGATTGGCATCGCGCGCACGGCCCCGGGCAATCTCAAGCATTGGGCGCGCCCGATCGACGCCAACCACGGCACATCCCGCGGCTGCGAACACTTGCGCAGCGGCGCCAGTGCCGCACGCAACATCGAGCACGCGGCGCGGCACTTCGCCCTGGGCACGCAGCCATGTTAATACCCAGGCCGCCAGCTGCACGCCCAGCCGCGCCTGCCCAATCGCATCGTATACAGCAGCGTAAGACTGATAAATCTCCGGGTCGGCCATACGCAATTCAGCCCATGAATGGTGAGTTTCCCAGGTGCGAGCAGCCACGCTAAAACTCAGCACTCAGAACTGAAAACTCAATAAAAAAAGCCCCGCCCCAACCAGGGACGAAGGCATGCGCTTCGTGGTACCACCCTGCTTCGGCGGCGGCTATTGCCCGCAGCCCTCGCATTGCGCTGTAACGGGCGCCCCCGAAGCCAACTACGCTGCTAAAGGAACCAATCTGCAGTAACGCTCCGTCGCGTATACCGCCCTGCCCCTTTCGCCCTTCCCTGGCTCGGCGCTCACCCAGGCGAGTTCGGCGTGTGCGCGGCCTCACACCAACCGGCCGCTCGCTGCTTTTTACGCGTACTACTCCTGGGTATGGCCTTGTGCTGCGGCGCAGTATACCATAAAAGCGCAGCTGCAACAAAGCAATGGATGGGTGAGTGATCGTACCCCCGATTCTGTTATGATGCCGCCATCTCTCTCTGCGCCTACGGCGCAGGCCGCTCCTAGCCTGGTGGGTGCTACCCACCCTCGCCGTTACGGCGGCGATGCGAACGAGCGCGGTGGTACATACGCCTTGCGGCTCCCACACGATAAGCCCGCCCCACGCACCTTGCTCCCCATCGGCCAGCGCAGTCGCCTAGCCGCCAGCATCACTGCTAGCGCTGGTGCGCTCTTACCGCACCCTTTCACCCCTTACCAGTGTGCGGGCGGCAGGCTGCAACTGCCAGCGGCTTACGTGCCAACTGCCAGCGGCACCCTGCCGCCTACACACGGCGGGACTGCTCTCTGTTGCCGGCTTGCGTCGCGGCAGTGTTACCACCACCGTGCCCCCGCTTACGGTTTCGCGGGGTAGCCTTCCGCTCGCAGGATGAAGGATGCGCGCTGAAGAATGAATTGTTATGTTCATCCTTCATCATTCCGCCTTCATCCTGCGAGCGGGCGAGGAGTCGGGAAGTTCCTCTGGGTTGCCCCAGCGGCGGCTGATCACTCACCCGGTACGGCCAGGGTTACGCCAACAGCGTAGCGCACTACCCGGCACTTGCACTATTATACACCTATATGCTACGCGAAGAGCTACACGCATAGTATAGAAACAGTGCCCCAAGAGGCCGTCAGATTATAGCGCAGTAGAACGCCACTCCGCCCAATATTCAGAAGCACGATTAAGGAAGTTATGACCAGGCCCTAGCCATTCGTTTGGAAGAAATTACGAACCGCCATGTAACTTGCGCGCGCTACGATGACAGCGCGTTGACGGCCTCTAACCAACGTGCTACCATTCGGGCAGCATCCGCCCGGCGACAATCGAAGGAGATTTCATGAAACTGCACGAATATCAGGCGCGCGATATTCTGGCGAAGTATGGCATTCCCGTCACCGGTGGCGGTGTCGCCAGCACCCCGGCCGAAGCCCGCGCGATCGCCGAGCAGATCGGTGGCCGGGTGGTCGTGAAAGCACAGGTGTTTGTTGGTGGCCGCGGCAAGGCCGGTGGCGTCAAGCTCGCCGATACCCCCGAGCAAGCCGAGCAGGTCGCCAGCCAGATTCTGGGTATGGACATTAAGGGCTTAACTGTTGAGAAGGTGCTGGTGGCCGACGCGATTACCTACGAGCGCGAGATTTACCTGGGCGTGGTGATGGATCGCGCCAGCAAGCGGATTGTACTGATGGCTTCGGCGGAGGGTGGGGTTGAAATTGAGGAAGTGGCAAAAACCAACCCCGACGCAATTGTGAAGGTGGCCGCACACCCCACGCTGGGCTTGCAGCCCTTCCAGGCGCGCGAGCTGGCCTTTGGCATTGGCCTGACCGATGGCAAGCAGGCGCGCCAGTTTGCGGCAATTGCGACCGCGCTGTACAAAGCGTATATGGACACCGACGCCAGCCTGGCCGAGATTAACCCGCTGGTGGTGCTGCCCGGCGGCGCGCTACAGGCGCTCGACTCGAAAATCGTGCTGGATGACTCGGCGCTGTTTCGCCATACCGACCTGGAGGCGATGCGCGATTCGTCCGATGAGCCTGAGGCCGAGCGGCAGGCACGCGAGGCGGGGATTACCTTCATCAAGCTCGATGGCGATATTGGCTGTATGGTGAATGGCGCGGGCTTGGCCATGGCAACCATGGATGTTGTTAAGCTGTATGGCGGCGAGCCAGCCAACTTCCTCGATATTGGCGGCGGCGCAGGCAAAGACAAGGTGAAGGCGGCGCTGCAAATTATTCTGGCCGACCCGAATGTGAAAGCGGTGATGTTCAATATTTTCGGCGGCATCACCCGCGTGGACGAGGTAGCGAAGGGCATTATTGCCGCGCTCGACGAGGTGAAAACCGACGTGCCGATGGTTGCGCGCCTGGTGGGCACCAACGAAGAGGCGGGCCGCAAGCTGCTGGCCGAGTCGGTGCTTATCCCCGCCGAGAGCCTGGCTGACGCCGCACAGAAGGCGGTTGCAGCCGCCCGCGCGCGCTAGTTCGCTGGACTGAAGCCGAACGACAAAGGACGAAGGGCGTCTGCCTTTCGTCCTTTACTCTACCCTACCTATCTGTGCTGCTGCCACAGCGCAGTGTACAGGCGTTCGCGCTAGCCCCTGGCAATCACCTGGAAGGCGGCAACTTGCGCCGCGCCGCTGGTACGGCCCTGCACCACCAGCGACCAGGTGCCAGGCACGGCATCGGCAGGCACCGCCCAGCTAAAGCTCACACTGCCGTCGTCGCCCGCGCGCCACTGCCAATCCTTCGGGACATCGCGGATGGCGGGCTGAAACACACTACTGTCGATCGGCAGCACCGTACCGTTCGGCACATTCGCCCAGGCGCTCAGCAGCTCGTTCGGCTGGAAGCCGCTCATCTTGAACAGGAAGGTCATACCGGGCCGCCCTACCGCCGGGCTCACGCTGGGTGCTGGCGTCGGCGGCGCAGCCGGAGCCGCAATGGTTGCCGGGATGGTGACGGTTACGCCACTCTTGGCCCCGCGCAGCACAATCTGCCAGGTACCATAGTGCGTGGTATCGGCGGGCGAGAACCAGCGGCCATCGACGCGCCCGCCAGCGCGCGCCGCCTGATCATAGGTCAGGGTCGCATCGAACGGGCTGCCATCGGGCATACGTACTGTGGCGTTCACAGCTTCGCCCTCGGTAAAGCCCGTCGCGTAGAAGCCAAAGATCTGGCCGGGCCGACCGCTGGCGGGCTGGACATTATAGGCCGCGCTCGGCGCAACCGACGATGCCGGGTTAATGCCGAAGGTAAACACACGCACGGTGCCGCTGCTGATTCCCTGAACGACAAACTGCCAGGTGCCGGGCTGAATATCAACTGGCGCCACCCAGCTCCACGAGATGCTACCATCGGACAGGGTATTGGGCAGCGCGCCAGTAGTATAGGCAATAGCGCGGCCATCGGGCGTGTTTGCCCAGCTGCCCACGCGCTCATTGGCGGCAAAGCCGTTTGCCAGAAACACAAAGCGCGTGCCTTGCGTCCCGGTATCCGGCGTAACGCTACCCGGCGCGGTGGCTGCCTGCGCGGCTGGGGCAGCGGCCAGGGCGAGCAGCATTGCCACCAGCATCAACCATACAAAACGTTGCATATATCGGTTCCTTCTTGTGTACCATCATCTCACGCATTGTTATAGCACACATTGATGAGTACACGCTAAGGATTTGGCGAGAATAAGCCAAATATCCATCATTCACCCTTTAACCAGGCCAGGCATTAGTGCTCACCCGCCCCGGCGGGCTGCGAAAGCGCGGCCAGCCGCTGCTTGGCGGCAGTCTCTAGCTCGGCAATCGCCGCGTTCAGGCGCTGCTCTTCGGCACCAAGCGCGGCCAGCCGGTCTTCCAGGCCACCAAGCGTGGCGACGTAGCGGGTACGCAGCGCGCCCTCATCGCCCTCGCGGCCAAGCGGGGCCAGGCTCCCCTGGATTTGCTGCTGCTGCTTATACATTGCGCTGCGTTCGCGCTCGATCTCTTCCAGGCGGCGGCGGTGCCCTTCGATCTGGCTATACAGCTCAAGCACGCCCTCAAGCGCTTTGTAGGTCGTGTCATCGAGGTAGCGCTGCTTAAGGAAATCGCGCAGCTGTTTCGATGAAAGGTTGCGCACCTGTTCCCAGCGGCTGGTTTGGGTACGCTGCCGCACGGTGAACTTCGTTTCGGCGTTGGGCGCACACGCTACGGCCCAGCGCGCCATTCCCTGCGCTTGCTCAAGCGGCGCGGGCGTGTCGGTCAGCTCGTAGTTCGGCAAAAGCGGCTGCTCAACAGTTACGTCAACCGGCGCGGCCAGCGTGCTCTGAATATGGTAGGTGGTGATTTGGACATCCCATTCCTGCACCAGCAAATATTCATCGCGCACCCGCAGCCCGCTGGTATGCCGCTCGCTGGATGCTTCTTCTGTTACGCTCACACCCAGCTCAACCGCAAACGCTACAATCAGCTCGCCGCCCGCGCGCGTGAAGGGCACCACTGCCTCACCGGCATAATCGCCCGCTTCAATCACGGTCACCGGCCCGCGCTCAAGTGTTAGACCGGTATCGTTGCGCAAACGCAAGCTGGCAACCGGGTGCTTGGGCAGCTTGGCGCTGTTATACAGCAGCTCTTTGCGGCCCTTCAGGCGCTGCCCAACAATCGGCACCATCGCCGATTGGCCGCGTGCAACGCTCACCGGGTGCGACACCTGGTACTGAAATAGCGCGCCGCGCTCTTCGCCGTTGCTGGCCATTACCGTCGCCGCGTCGAGCGCATCCGCCGAAAAGCGCTGAGGCGCAGCCTCCGCCGCCCCTGCCAGCATCGCGCGGGCGCGCTTCGCCATTGGTGCAGGCGGTGCGGCCATGGCCATCGGCATGGCTGCCGGTGCGGCCATGCCAGCAAACTCGATTGGCGCGGCAACTGTGCGCTCCTCATCGGCAACCAGCGGGCGCTCGGGCGTATGTGGCTCATACAGCCGGTAGCGAAATGACACCGGCATCCCCGCAACCAGCGTGAGCGCCACATCCTCCAGGTCTTCGTCGAGCTGGTTATCGAACAGGCCCCAGCCCTGGAGCAGGCAGTTGGTCGTCGGCGAGATATGTTCATTGCCATCGACTGGCAGCGCACTGCTTTCCGGCTCGAATAGGATGCGGTAGCTCACCCGCCACGCCGGCGCAGGTGCGATATAGCCAATCAGCAGGTCGTGCTCGCCTTCGGAAAGGCGCAGGGTCGCAGCGCGGCGATCTTCTTCGCTCTGGGCCGCGCGCAAGAAGTAGGTCAGGTCTTCGACCGAGCGGTCGTCGAGAATCTCGACGCGGCGCACCTCGCGCAGGGCAAACACACGCACCTGGCGCGTATCGGGCTGGTACAGCGAAACTAGCGGGAAGCGCAGCTGTTCCTCATCCTCAATATCGACGCCAATCACCACGCCCTCAACCTGGGTGCGCGCCGGGGCCGAAGGGTCGGGTGGGGCGGCAGGCGGCTGCGACGCATCGGCCGCGGTGCGGCGCGGGCCAGCGAGACCAAAGCCGGGACGATCGGTAGGGCGATCGTCGCTAAGGTGCAGGCGCACACGGCGTCCGCGCAAATCGCGCAGCAGATCGAGCAGGCTACGCACATCGGAAAGGTGGATCGAGCCACGGGCAATCTGCGCCGCGCGATCTTCAGGTGTTTCAAAATCGACGCCGCGTACCTGGCCCGCCCCCAGGTCAAGCGCAACCAGGCTTTTCAGCACATCGTCCATTGCCGCGCGCGGGAAGCTCAGGCGTAGCTCGGTGCCGTTCAAGGCACCGCGCCGCTCGAAATAGCCAACCCCATGCTTATATAAAATCATGCGGCGAATAGGCAAGTTCGGCATAGGATGCTCCTTTGCATATAAGCGCGGCGGGCTGCAGCCGCTACGGTGCAGCTACCACCACCGGGTTGTAGTAGCTATAGACCAGGCGAGTAAACGCGCCCAGGTACGGCGCAAACAATGAATCTGGCAAGGGAATACTAGGTTTCGCCGTGCGGAAGAGGTAGACCGCAATCGCAAAATCGCCGCCGGGGCTACGCACAATGCCAGCATCGGCCTGCATATCATCGATCCACCCGCTCTTATGCTCAACACGCACACTTCTGTACAGGCCCGAGCGCATGCGGCTGCGATCGGCATTGGCGAACAGCCGATCGAGCATTTCGCTGCAGCGCTTGGCATTGAGCTTAGGAAACTGCTTAATCAGCACGCCCTCGCCCCGGCTGCACTGGTCGATGTATAAGTAAATCGTCGCCATATCACCCGGCGAGGTGCGCAGCGCACGGCCCGAATCGGTATAGGGCGCAGTGCCCGCGCGCACTGGGCCAAGCTGATACTTCAGCTTCTTCTGTGCCAGGTAATCGGTGGCCTCAAACGGCACATACAGGTAGGTATTGCCTAATCCCAGGCTTTTGAGCGTGGCGCTCATCTGCTCGGCACCTTTCAGCGCCGCTTCCGTACCGCTACCACCAGCCGAGGCGGCCAGCACAGCATTGGCAGCGATATTATCGCTGTCAATGATCATCTTCTTCATTACCGCATCGAGCTTGGCCGGGATCGTGTCGAGCTGAATATAGGCATTCAGCATAATTGCGACCTTGATGGTACTGGCCGCAGAAAATACTGTGCCTTTATTCAGGCTAGCGATTTCTTTTCCAGTCGCCAGATCATAGACCATCACGCCCGCCACCTCTTTCCACTGCTTCGCAATCAGCTCGATCTGATCTTGCAGCTGCTCGGGCGTGGGGCGCGCAGCACTACTTACCGTCAACGGTAAATTAACACTACGGTTCCGGCTGGTATCGTGCAGCGCCGTGTCAACCGCAGCAAGCGCAGCCTCAGTGTCGATAGTGTAACCGCCACTCACCGCAAAGCTGCGCGAAATAATCTTGGTGCTGGTAATCACCGACACTGCGGGCGGATCGGTGAGCTGAGAGCCAAGCTTATCGAGCGCGGCCTGGAGCTTCGACTGGTCATATGTCAGCGTGAGGCTGATGCTCTGCCCGGCGCGCGCCTGTTCAGCTGTGCTCAGCAACGCATCAAGCGGCAATTCCAGGCCAATGTCGGCGGGCGCAAGGGTTGCTTTTTGGTCGCCTGCACGCAGCTCGATCGGCTGCTGAAGCGAGGCGAGCGCACGTTCAAGCTTCTGCCGGGCATCAGCCACACTCAAGCCGCCGACATCGACGCCTGCAATCGTCAGTTTAGCCGGAAGTGTTGGCAAAGCCGTTGGCGCGGCGGTGGGAGGAAGCATCGTTGGCGCAAGGGTTGGGGCAGCGCTGCCCGGAGAGGTTGATTTGGGCGTATTGGCCTGGGCTTGCTGGCTAGCGCAGGCGGTCAACACCAGCATCAGGCCAGCGAGCAACATCGCAGCGCGCAAGCGGTAGCGCATAGTGTAGTGGATCCCTCAAACTATTGTCGTTCCCTGGTTCGGCCCTCACAGGCCCGTACTGTAGTATAGTCGAAGTGCTGTGGTTGAACAAATATGATGCCGAATTCGGGTGAACATGTGCTCAAGGGTGGCGATCTGGGGTGGCCTGCTGCTCCCAAAATTCCCCTTTGTAGTGCGGCGCGGGGAAGCCGCGCACCGCAAGCAGAAACTGAAAGCGGAGGGGCGTTATCCCCTCCGCGCCGCGCCAGGCCATAGCGCCTTTGGCAAGAAGCTAAAACATCACTGGGTATATACTATCAACTGCCGTATATGCCCATCGCGACGAAAAATCTGCTGGCTTATCGCCGCGTTGAGCGTATCGCCGCTTAGTTCTTCCACATGGCCCGTGGCATACAGAACCACAATGCGCCACTCGCCCGTTTTGAGGTACACAATCGGCACCTGGCAGAAGGTATATGCCAGTGCACCAGTGGGTAGATCGATCGCTTGCGACTGGCTATTCACATCCACATAGTGGAATGTGGCTGGCTGTGTGGTGTACTCTCGCATATGCAGCAGGGCTGGCTTGAACGCCAGCGCCCCACCCGCAATTACCAGCCCCAACTCGCCGAAGCGCGTCAGAATCTCTTCCTTAACCTGGCCGGTCATACCCGGCTGCTGCGCGCCGCGCCCGGCTGGTGTGTGTGAGTATGGGTCGGTTGGGAATGCGCCGTAAATATCTGGAGATTTGTTAAACCCAAGTCCCTGGCGAATATCGTCGTATGCTGCAGCGAGCGCCGATAGCGTCTCCGGCGCATCACCTGCGGCAGCCGCCAGTAGGTTTCCTGCACTGCTAACAGCAGCTTGGCAACCATATGCCAGTAAATGCTGCCCAGGCCCTCGTAGGCAAAGAACTTGCCGGAACGACCCGTAAACGAGCGGTGCGCAAAGGTCGTATCGAACAGATCGACGATCCGCTCTGCTTCGGCATCGACCAGCGCCGTATAACAATCCTTGCGTCGCAACAAGGCCAGCGTGGCCCGAACGTCCTTGGCGTTTCGGAAGCTACCATTGAAGTGGTAGACGCCTTGCTGATCCTGGATAATCAAGCTCTGATCACATTGTTCCAGCAGCGTAGTAACGAGTGCAGAGCGGCGTATCTGGTCGGCGCTCAGGCAATTCTTGTGTAGGAAACCCGGCAGCTCACGATCCGGGTAGAGCATATAGCTGTGCTGATCGGCGCGGTACATTGGGCTGGCGCGCAGGCTGCGTAGCACAGCGAGCGATTGCGTCCCCGTCAGCATCCCAGACGAGAGAACGGCGACCTGCCCCTCCAGCATCGCATCGAGCCGCCCGATCGCAGCGGCACCGCCGGAAAGCTCAAGAATATTATACGAATGGTACAGGTCGTCGTCGCGCCGGTTGGCGTGCAGTGCATGCTCAACATAGCGCTGCGCGATATCAAGCAATGCTAGCGCAGCTTCCCGGCCAAACGCGGTGAATTCGCCCGAAAGCCCCGCGCGGTAGAAGCCCCAGCGATACGCACTTGCCGCCTGGCCCAACTCGTCCATCACAGCGCGGCGCTGTGCGTTGTCAAATGTCGCATCGAGTGCCGATTGGTGGCGATGCAGCGCCGCATACACTGCATCTAACAGCCGCTTGACCTCGACAGTCATCAGCAGAGAGCTAGAATCATAAGCCGCAAAAAGCACTTTGCAGAAGTCGATATAGCGCCGCAAGTAGCACAACGTTACAACCGACAGCCCTTTACCAACCAGTGCATTGTTCGCATCATTCCACTCGGGCCGCTGGGTATTCATCCAGATGCCGCCTTCGGGCACAAAATTCGCCAGCTTGGCCAGCAGCAGGAGCAGCAACTTCTCAGCCATGCTGATATGGAATACCTGGCCGCCTGCATCAAGCACGAGCTTGCCATCAGTGCCAACGTCGCGTATGCGTGTGTCGATCTGGCGCTGTAGCTCCCAATCGAAATCGATCGTCTCCGATCCGTCTTCCAGCAAAGCCGCATATGGCTTGATGTGATAGGGTACATGCGCGTGGCTGAAGATCCGTCGCCCAAGCATAGCGGCGAGCCGGCCAGGATGAAAGCTGGACGAAATCTCCATCAGCTTCTCAAGATAGATGATCTGGTGATCGCTCCAATAGCCGATGTTCGCCCAGGGATTATCTGGCTCGGGCACCTCCCATTCGATGCCCGCACGCGTGATACGGTATGGATTGTAGCCATCAGCGGTCGTGGCGCTCAAAAATGTGCAGATCATACCCTCGATAAACTCGGGGTAGGAATAAGCCAGCGGCTCCCAGTTCTGAAAAATGTCGCGCCAGTTGCCCTGGTAGTCCAGCTGCCGCGTTCCATTCGGATTCTTCAAGTTAATCGAGAATGTATTCCAGGGCCGGCTGGGGTCGCCATGGCGTCGGCTAAACGTCAGCGGAAGATACGCGTAGCACAGCCGCTCAATGTTGGGGTCGCCTGTATTGGCCGCCCTGGCAACGAGATCGTGGATATCGAGTGTTGCGGGCAGCCCTGCGAAAAAGTCCGCGCTGGCATGCAGCAGATTGCGATTCCGAGCCGCAATGAAATCGCGCAGGTCGGATGTATCGATCCGGTAGCCATCGGCGAAAATGCCGCCGCGCATACTATTGAACAGCACATTTGACCAATGGTGCGCCGCGCTCAGCTGGTCGCCGGTCAATTGCAGGCCATCGGCACAAGCGATGATTGCGGCCAAACCTTCACTGGTGTGCCGAATGTCGTATTCCAGCCTGCTACTCAATTCGCCGGGCATCTTGAGGGCTTCGCGTGTGGCAACAACATCTGCACTGTCCTGGTTGACATCGGCGACGATATGCCATTCCTGTTGCGTGCCCGCAGCCAGTTCCAATGCAGCATAGACAAAGTAGGCGCCGCGCTGGCCGCGAACATCGTTCTCCTGCTCAATGGCTTCGCCACGCCGAAAGCGGTCGAGCTGTGCATTCGAGAGCAGGTAGCGCGGGGCGGGTAATCCCACCTGCCACACAGTAGTGGCTTTAAGCGATTCGCTTGGCTCAGCCAGATCGGTCAGTGTGGCGCTGAGGGTAAAGATGCCTAACCCGGTAGCTGAATCAAGTTCGGCGCGCTTGTAGGCATCGAGCAAATTACTGAAGCCACCCTGTAGCGCAGCCGTCGCGCCATAAGGCAGCAGGTTCTGTATTCCATCAAGCAGCTGTACCTCGCGAGATTCGCCGCTCAGATTATGCAGCCAGCCCGTCTTAACAAAGCCATACTGGTCGCTGGTGCGCCATGCATAGCGAAAGCTAAGCCCAAGCGTGTGGTTCATTTCCTCGAAAATCAGCGCATCGCCGGCGATATTCTTGTAGAGGTGCCGCTCGATGCGATAAATGCCCTGGTACCGCGCCGAGAACGGCTCCCACAAGGAAGTGTGGTCGCCCTGGCGCACCAGCAGAATCGTCTTGCTGCCGGTGTTCTCGCTATTCTCGGTGATTTTATCAACCGTATAATAGGGGAACAGCGCCAATTCAGCGTTCACCCGACCGGCTGATAGACCGCCGGTGCTTGAGATGAATAGCCAGTGGTCGGAGCTACTCACAACGCTCATGAAGAACGGCGGCAGCCGATCGTAGTGCGCGATGCGATAATAGCGCTCACCTAACATGGTGATATAGTCGCCCTGCACGGTGTCGCCGACCGGCTGGTGGCGGCTATCGCCGATCCAGATCGGTTGCGGTTGCAGATCCATAGAATTGCCCTCTTCGTTAGTGAGCCATATCGAAAAGGAGCGGGGAGGGCACGCCCACCCTCCCCAGGCAAAGCCATAACCCTACCTACGGTGCTTCATACGCGCCGATATCGGCGTGCGTGCCCTGTGGCCTGGCCACGCCGCGTTGGTCGGTCGCTGGCGATGTAGCATCGTCGGCAGCATCAATCGCCGGGCTACCCGCTAGCAGCGCATGCGTTTGAGTTGCGCCACCATTACTTGCCAGCGCGCCAATCTTGGCATCGCCGATGATCAGGTCGCTAGCCGTTGGAACACAGCTGTTGTCCTGCACCACATTGTGGCCGTTCGAGGCGATATTGGCGGTTGTACCCGATCCAAAGCGCTCGCAAGCGTACCAGTGATTGCCAGTGATGAGCGAATTACTCAGCGTGAGCGTCGGCACAAAACTGCCGCCAAACTGGCCGATGAAAATTGCCGACGGTGCCGCATCCGAGCCACTGTTATTCGCAATGGTTGAACTAGCGATCGTCAGGTTTCCGTCCGTCTGGAAAATTGCCCCACCGTGCCAGCCAGTCGAAGAGTTGCCGCTAATCGTGCTGTTCGTGATAACAACATTGCCCAGTGCACGGATACCGCCACCAACATCGTTCGACACATTCCCACTAATCGTGCTGCGCACAATCGTGGTGGTGGTGTTAAAGAACGAGTAGATGCCACCACCCGACCAGCGTGCGTTGTTGTTCGCCACAGTGCTGTCAACCAGCTGCAGCGTCGCACCGTCGCCGTTGTAGATACCACCACCGCCTTGCCAGTAGTCGCCCGCGTTGGTCGCCATGGTGTTGCCCGTTACCGTCACATGATCAAGCGTGAGGTTGCCATTGTTGAGCACACCACCAGCAAGCTGGAACCCATACCCATCAGCGATTTTCAGCGCACGGAGCGTCGCCGTCGTGCCAGCATTCACGATGAACACTCGGTCAGTGTGGTTACCACTGATCGTCAGCCCGCTGGCCGCACTGCCATCGATTATAACATTCTTGCTGAGGGTCAGCGGGCCAGAGGTTAGGGTGATGGTCTGGTTAGCCAGTGCCGCAGCGATATGAATCGTGCCGTTGGTACATGCGCTGCCTAATGCCTTGCGCAGCGAACCCGCACCACTATCGGCAGCGCTCGTCACGGTCACATCGTTTGCGCATCCCAACCGGATCTGGTCGAGCCACACCGGGCTAGCCATCCGGCCCGGTACGCCAAACCGCAACGACTGAACCTTCGTGAGATCGAGGGTCGTCCCAGCTGCCCCATGAAAAGCCGAGAATGGGATATTAATCTGCTTCCACCCGGTAAAATTGTCGCGGAATGTCGCGTCGAAGGGGATAAGCTGCGGGGTGGCCTGGTAGAGCCGGACATAATCTACCAGCGTGGCTTGCGGGAATGTGGTGCTGGGGCCAACCGCGCCACCGAAATTGCCGCCAACCGCTACGTTCAGCAGCATATAGAACGGGTGGTTATACACCCACTGCTTACCTTGTAGAAATGGATCGTTGGGCGTTGCCGTGAAATATGGCGCACCGTCGAGATACCATGTAATCTTATTTGGCTGCCACTCAACTGCGAAGGTGTGAAAACCATCGGCCACCGGCTTGCCAAGATCATAGCTTTTACCATAGCTTTGTCCACCCGAGTAGCCTGGGCCATGCAGCGTGCCGAACACCTGTGTAGGCAGGCGACCAACATGCTCCATAATATCAATCTCACCGGTCTGCGGCCACCCAACCTGATCGATATCAGTTCCCAGCATCCAGAACGCCGGCCACAGCCCGGCACCACGCGGCACCTTCACGCGCGCCTCAACGCGACCGTAGGCAATCTCGAAGCGATTTTTGCTCAGTAAGCGCGCCGAGGTATACTGGCACGGGCCATAGTAGCAATTGAGCGAACCATTCGCTTGCTTGACCGTAATCGCTAGATTACCTCGGCCATCAGTTGCAGCGTTCGCTGTACCATCGGTATAGTATTCAAGCTCATCGTTACCCCAGCCAGGAATGCCGTTGACAGTGCCATCACCAAGCTCGCGCCCCCAGACCTTGGCATTCGGCGCAGTGTTTGGCGGGCTGTTAAATTCGTCGCCCCATACCAGCCGCCATGTTGATGGTGTACCAACACCAGCCCGGTTGTTAGTGAGCTGCACGGCGATGTTCTTGCCACTATTCTGGCCGTAGTACCAGAAGTTCAAGCCCGCCGAGTCGCTCCAGTCTTGCGCTTGCGCAAAGCGCCGGCCAAACACGAGTGCCGCCTGATCGTCGTTGCCACGCGCCACCTGAAGTACGCGCTCGTAGGCACCCTGGCCGGGCAGCGACCGCGGTTTTCCAGCCGCAATCTCCGGGTTACTCAGCACAGCCTTGCCATTGGCATCCCAGAGGTACGGGAAAGACTCGAAGTCGTCTAGCAGCGCCGGGTCGTAGCTCTCGTTATCTAGAATATTGACCCGCGTAACTGGGGGCAGCCCTAGCGCCAGGCCGCCGGTTGGGTTCGATAGCTCCAGCAGGATGCCACGCTCGCCCTGATATTTATTGTCGTCGATCGTCTTCACGGTGAACGATTGCTGCGTCACATTCGGCGCAAAAGTCAGTGTGCCCGCGACCGGCGTGTAGTCGCGGTTGGCGCGCGCTGGGCCGATCGTTGTAGCATACCGAACGGTAACAACCGTGCTGGAAGGCTTGCTGAGCTTGGCAGTCACCGTCGCAGTGCCACCCTCGGTCACCTTATAGTCGATGGCGGTAAAGCCCACCGTGAGCGGGCGCACTGGCGCGGTACCATAGAGCGCCGCATTATCAATATAGTAGGTTTGTGGGCTGGTCGTCGTGATTGCACCAAGCGCCCACCCATGAACCTCAGTCAGGCCAAAACCGTCGTTAGGCGCGCTGTTACCAATCTCCTTACGGCTCATGCTCGCGAACGGAATCTTGATCTCTTTCCAACCACTGAAGTTATCGAGGACGTTAGTAGACCAGCGCTCGGCATCATCACTCGTCTTCGGTGGGGCGTTGCGGTTGTCGAGCACATCCACAAACAGAGTGGTGCCGCTATTGTTGCCATAGAGCCAGAATGAAATCCCCTCATAAGCGCTCCAATCCTGCGAAACCCAGGTATCGAGTGCTGCATTCTCAAAGCTGTGGGTGAAGCCAGCGTAGGAAACAACGTTCACATCCAGCTTTAAGACATTGTTGGGGCTGCCGGAGCCTGGCACGGGCGCTGGTGGTGTTGTGGTAGTTGAAATTGCGACCGAGCTGTTCGGATCCTGAAACGTGTTGAACCCGATCGGGATGGTGTTGGCATCCTGTCCAGCCGGTAGACCTGACTCGAAGTCATCCACAAGCGGCAGGGTAGCCGCCTGCGCCGGAGCTGCGGGTGCAATGAGTGCCGCGCTAGCCAGCAAGCTCAGCACCAGGAATATCATCAATGATCTCTGTAATCGCATGATAACCTCTCTGTCATACCAAATTCGGGCGAACACGTACTCAATGGTAAGGGGTGTGAAGGCGGCAAGCCACCCCAGAATTTCCCGTTGTGGTGCTTGGCGTGGCTTTACCGCGCCGAACACCACAACCGGTATGTCATCAAGCGAAGCTAGTATCAGTGTATGCTCGACAGCATCAGTCGACAATCTTGGCGAGTGTCCCGATCCGGCATGCTTGCCACGCTAGTTCCAGTGTTCCAGCGTTCGTTGTGGGCATTACACATCAATCGGCCGTCTGGAATACCCGCACATAGTCCACCTGCAACTGCGCTGGAAAGGTAGTCTGCGGGCTAATCATGCCTGCCAGCTGCCCGCCCACCGCCAGGTTAAGGATGATGAAAAACGGCTGATCGAACACCCACTTCCGCTCTCCAACATCGGCTTGTGTGACGGTGAAATATGCTGCGCCGTCGTAATACCAGGTTATCTGGCCTGGTTTCCAATCGACCGCATAGGTATGAAATTCGTCGGCGATATTACCTTTCTGCCGATTCCACTTACTCAGGCCCAGCGCTCCCGAATACCCAGGGCCATGCGCCGTCCCCATAATCAAATCCGGCTCTTTGCCGATATACTCCATAATGTCGATTTCGCCACAGTCGGGCCAGTTGGTGCCATCGAAGCCTGCACCGAGCATCCAGAACGCCGGCCACAAGCCAGCACCAGCAGGCACTTTCAGCCGCGCCTCGATTCGCCCGTACTGGAAGGAGCGTAGCCCCTGGGTTTTTAGCCGTGCGGAGGTGTAGTACGAACCCTCGTACCGCTCCTGGCGCGCTTCGATCACCAGCATACCGTGCTCTACGCGGGCATTTTCGGGCCGCGACGTGTAGAACTCAGCCTCGCCATTGCCCCACCCACCACCGCCGCTATCGAATGTCCAGCTCGCGCGATCGATTGTGTCGCTGTCGAACTCATCGTGCCAGGCCAGTTTCCATCCTTGCGGAACGGGTATTGGTGTTGTCGCCGGTGCCAGGCCAGCGCTCGGGGTGCAGGCGGTGAGCACGGCTAAAGCAAACAGCCACGCGATTGCCAAACGTGTATGCCGTTTCATGATTAGCCTTTGACGGCCCCGGACGTCAGGCCCGAGACAATGTAGCGCTGCAATACCAGGAATAGCACTAACATCGGCAGCGTCATAATGAGCACTGCAGCCGCGAGTGTGGGCCAGTTGCTGCCGTAAACGCCCTGGAACACAATCATACCGCGTGTGATCGGGTAATAATCTTTGCTGGTCAGGTAGATCGTTGGCAGAATTAGCTCGTTCCAGATACCAATCGCGTGCAGCACCGCGATCGTCGCAATCGCCGGGCTAATTAACGGAAAAATGATCGAGATTACAAAGCGGAAATAGCCGCAACCATCCATGGCCGCTGCCTCATCCAGCTCAAGCGGCAGGGTCTTGATGTAGTTCACCAGGATCACCACGCCAATCGGGTTGACGAGGAACAGCATAATGTAGCCAATCGGGTTGTTGTATAGTCCTAGGCTCAGCATCAGCTGGAACTGCGGAATCAGCGCGACGGGCAAGAACAGCGCAATGACATATAGAGTCAGCAAAATGCCAGCGCCTTTGACATAGCCACGCGAGATCGGGAACGCAACCAGCACCGCAGTAACGACGTAAATCGCGGTTGCTGAGACGGTATAGATCAGCGTGTTGGTCATGTAGCGTAGGAAGTTAGCCTTGTTCCATGCCTCGACGAAATTCCTTACATTAATTGTTGTTGGCAGGGCCGTTGCGCTCTTCATGAATTCGGGCAGGGTTTTGAACGACGTGATGACTAACATCAGCAACGGCCCGATATAAATAACAGCGAACACCAGCAAAAGCGCATAGGCGCCAATCCGCCCCCAGCTGATCCTGCGGCTTGTAGGCCGCGAAGAAACGTCCGGTGCCTTGCTCGTTGCTATGGTACTCATCCTAGTATCCTCTCTTCTCTGCGCCGCAGCAGGTATTGCGTCGGCAGGCCGATGATGAGCACCAGGAAGAACAGAACGATCGAGGCCGACGCCGCATAGCCCTGGCGGAAAGCGCTCGTCACGCTGCCCGATGTCTGGCCGAACCCTTGCGCGAAGATCAGATAGCCCAGTACCTGCGTGCCATTCCGGTACCCGAGCAGCACCAGGAACAGCTGCCATGCCTGGAGCGATCCAATGATGTTCAGCAGCAAATTGGTGTTAACGCTCGATGTCAGCAGCGGCCAGGTAACATTTTTGAAGGTCTGCCAGCCGTTTGCCCCATCGATCCGCACAACTTCATACAGCTCGCCAGGGATCGTCTGCAATCCGGCAATGAAGATCATCATCGTAGTGCCAAGGTTCGCCCAGATTTGCACAACAATTACCCATGCCATAGCCTCGGCGGGCTGCCCGCCTAGGAACTCGGAATGAATGCCAAACATTCCAAGCAGGCTCGCCAGCGGGCCACCCAGCGGGTAGAGGAACAGCGACCAGATCAGGCCCTGAATAACTGCCCCCAGAATCACCGGCATAAAGAAGATCGTGCGAAAAATGTTGACGCCCCGCAGCCGTTGGTTAACTAGTAGCGCAAGGACAAGGCCAAGCGTAAACTGAATGGTGGTGACACAGAAGCAAAATATCAGCGTTCGAACCAACGCTGCGTAGTTATCGAGCGATGCCTGGCCCATGAATAGAAATTCACGGTAGTTTTGCAACCCGACCCAGTGTACCGCTGCGCCTTTGATGCCGCTAGCATCCGTAAACGAATATACGCTGGTCGCGACCGAAGGCCCTAGCATGATAATCACGTAGAATAGGAACCCCGGCAACAACAACAGGTAAGGCGCAAGCCTGGCCCGTCCGCGGCCAAAGTGATAATTGGTCACACTACACCTCCACGCTGCATGCTACTCACGGCTGCTCGCCGAAAGGCGAGCAGCCGTGACCGGAGTGCAGACAGCTACTTATTGGCATCAAGGCCAGATTGCAGGTCTGCCTGAACCTTATCGGCGACTGTCTGGGCATCGTCATACGTGCCGAAGGGCTTATAGTACGAGGCATAGGGGTTGGCATACTGGCCAGCACCCTTGGGCGCGACCCAATACTGCTCGTAGCCAACACGGAAGTTGGCGAGGTATGGCGCAACCTCCTGGCCGATTGCGGTGCTTAGCTTGGCGCCTGGTTGAGTTGGAATGAAGCCCACCGCATTGGCAAACGCCTGGTAGTTGGCCGGCTCCGAGAATTCGGTCAGGTACTTCATTGCAGCGTCTTTGTTGGCAGTCTTGCCCGCCACAACCCAGCCCTGATCGTACTTACCAAACAGGTATTTGTTATCGTCGGCGTTATCGCCACCCGGGAACGGGATATACCCCCACTTGAATGACGGCTGTGCCGAATCAATTGCGGCACCATACCACGTGCCACCGGGGAACATTGCCACCGCGCCCGAGGCAAAACGCCCAGGTGCTGCATCACCGGCGATACCACTCGCGCCCGCCTCCATCATATCCTGGGCATAGGCTTTCATCTTCTTCCACATATCCAACGACTTGGCATCGTTCCACTTGGTACCACCCGTCCACAGGCCCTCAACCAGTTTGGCCTGATCTGGGTACACAGCACCAAGCAAGCCATATGCGCCGACGAAGATTGGCCACCCGTCCTTACCTCCAGCGGTCATACACGCAATATTGGCCTTCTTAAACGTCTCGCACGCTGCGACCAGTTCGCTCCACGTAGTAGGAACTTTCACATTGTTCTTTTCGAATAAATCCTTGTTGTAGTAGACACCGCTGTAGGAGACACGCCCAAGATTGATCTGGTATACCTTGCCGTTATATGTGCCCGCGTCCTTAATAGCAGACGCATCGTAGTTCTTAATGAATGGCTGATCGGAGAGATCCATCAGCAGGCCCGCGTCAATCAGCGTCTGCCAGTTGGGCGCAGTCACATTCTTCATATAAGGCTGGGCCGCATTGGAAAAGCCAAACATGTCGATCACGTCGACATCGTTAGCGGTCAGACGCGTCTGCGTAACTGTGCTCAGATCATTCGCGTTCACAACCGACATATCTACGGTAATGTTGGGGTACTTGGCCTGGAACTGCTCATTGAACTTATTCATGAAATCGACCATCGGGGGATTCTGGTGAATGAGCACTTTCAGAGTTACTTTTTCCCCTGCCGCTGGAGCCTGCGCCGCCGGTGCCGCCGTTGCGCCACCGCTTGATGACGGTGCTGGCGCAGCCGAACCGCCACACGCCGCTAAGAGTAATGCCAGAACAACCATCACGCCAATGAAGACCGAACTTCGTTTGTACATCACACTCCTCCACGATCTTTCTGCTGTAGCTGCTTTCGCAATAAGCTGGCTTGAACAGGATCTGCACGGCTCAGTAGCGCCGCACGCTGCTCCGATCAGTATCAGTTTGAGTAATCGTTCACCTCCTTGTAAACTTGCCTCTGGCACAATTCGGTGTGCTGTAACGTAGGGCATAGCAAAGACAGGTACGCATCGCGGCGCCCCTTGCGATACACGCGGGCCGAACTATGGTGGAATGTAGCGGTCGTTCAGGGAATAGGTATGGAGATGCTGGAATGCAAGTGCCAAAACAGCGAGAACAGCATGATAGCCGTACTCGCAAATCATCTTTAGCACGTACTCACGCGCAGGGTGTCGCACGTTAAGCTGTTCGTTGAAGGTGCAGGAGGTCGTCGAGCATAAAGACGCGTGCCAACCCCGCGATTTGTTCCAGCGTCAGCGCCATACGGTTGCCGCATACCACCGATTATCGCTGTCACAGCTCAATCCTTATTTTAGCGATCCGGTAGGGGGTTGGCTTGGAGAAAAACGAGAGCTAGGGGGACATTTCTGAGCGATCGTTGCAGTCGGCATAGGCGAGCACTGGCCCATCCCAATCTGTACTCAGATTATAATAAACAACTACCCCGGTGTACGCCGGTAGGCTTCAGGCGACATCCCAACCTCGCGCCGGAAGACCCGGCTGAAATAGCCTCGATCCGCAAACCCGACCGCCAGCGCAATATCGGTGATGCTTGCATCGCCCTGCTTAAGCAGCAACTTCGCCTGATTGACGCGATAACGATTCAGATACGCGATCGGAGCCATTCCAACTTCTTTGTGGAAACAGCTGGTTAAGTAGTCTTCCGCCATATTAACGTGCCGCGCAAGATCCTGGCGTGTAAGCGGTTCGGCATAATGTTCGTGGACATAGGCCATAGCCGCCCGCACCAGGCGCTGCGCCTCACCCCCCAGTTTGCGACGGCGTTCGAGCGCTGCATCGAGGTGTGCTAAGGTTTCACCTGCATTGAACATACCTTTGCTCATCACTGCGGCTACGCCCTGATTGAGCCGTGCCATATCGTGCTGACTCAACACCTGCCCGGTAAGAACAATCACCGGAACAGCACGCGTCGCTTCGAGCTGCCGCATAGCCTCTAAGACGCCAAACCCATCGATCTCGGGCATCATCAAATCCAACAGCACCAGATCAACGCGCACCTGCTGTAGAATATCCAAAGCTTCTCGGCCATTTTTGGCGGTCAGCACCTGCACTTTGGGCCAGTGTGATTGGATGATCCGGCTGTGCATATCAAGCGTATTGAGATCGTCATCGACAACCAGCACGGCTCTGGTCGACTGATCACTACTACCAGATAACCAGTTCTGGTCGATCGCCTGCGTCAGCTTGGCCAGTTCGATCGGCTTGGTAAGATAATCCAGCTCTAACACCGATCCATTATCTTGCGCCAGCGCATAAAATAGTACTGGAATGTCCTGCGTTCTTGGGTTGCTTTTGAGCACTTTCAAGGTTTCCCAGCCATGGGCCGGCTCGCTGGTCATATCGAGCACAATGGCGCTAGGCAAGGCGGCTACCAGGTGCGCCGACCAATCGGCAGATTCGGCAACCAGCGCCAGCTGAACGTCAAAACCGCGCTGGCTCAGGTGCTCTTGCAGGCGCTGCCCGCTACCACCAGGCGCGGTGAGCACCAGAATACACTCCGTCCCATTCGTCGGGCTAGTGAGTTTCTCTACTGGCGCGGCTGGGAGTGACACTGTTGGCAGGGTAAAGAAGAACGTCGAGCCATCACCCTCATGGCCGGTCGAGTGTACGCCAATTGCCCCGCCATGAAGCTCGACCAGGCGCTTGCAGATCGACAGGCCCAGGCCCAGGCCGCCGTAGCCATGCGTAACGCTACGGTCGGAACGTCGAAATTCGCTGAAGATCGCGTTATGTTCCTCTGGTGGGATGCCCAGCCCACTATCGCTAATGCTGACGCGCACGGAAGTAGCACCTGTTTCCAGTGTCAGGCTCACCAGCCCCTGCCTGGTAAACTTGATCGCATTACTGATTAGATTAAGTGCTACCTGCCGCAGTCGTGTGCGATCACCCCAGACCCACGGCCCGCTATCGGGTATGCTCGCGCGCCAGGCCAGGCCCTTGTCGCGCGCCAGGCGGCCTCCGGTCTCCGCAGCCATCCGCAGAATCTCGCTCAAATCTACATACTCATTCGCCAGGCGTAGCTGCCCAGCGTTGCTGCTGGCTAAATCCAGCACATCACCAATTAGCCCACCAAGGTGCTGGGCATTGGCGTTAATCCGTTCAAGATCATCCCGGGAGGTTTCGGGTGAGAAGCCGACGCTCTGATCAGATGCGCGCAAGAGCATGCTACTCAGGCCCACAATCAGATTTAGCGGTGTGCGCAGCTCGTGGCTAACGGTCGAAAGAAAGCGGCTTTTGAGCTGGTCGGCCTCTTCGGCCAATCGCCGACCTTCCATCGCTTCGAGATACAGCTGAGTGGTATGTAACGCAGCCGCCAGCTGCTGCACAATTGCGCCATAGAGGTGCAGGTTATCGCTATCGAAGGCCACAAAGCCCAGCTGCCCGCGTGGGTTAACCAGTGGCAGCAATGCCAGGCTGAAGGCTTCGGTGGTAGGCAGCAGCTCCACGGGCGGGAAATCGCGGCTAAGACAGCGAATCGCTGGCGAATCCGGTGACGTGAGGCTGCGAACGCTGCACCAGGCAAGTGGGTCAACCTGGTCGTCGAACAACGCCAGCCAGGCACGCGTAATTCCGAGCGGCGGCAGGTGTTGGGCCAGTATCTCAAATACGCGCGTTTCTTCCAGTGCCGTAAGTAGCTGTGCGGTCAGTACATGCATACGATTAGTAGCCCAATGCTCGTTAACAACAAACCGCTGATGCTGCCGCTGCATGTACTCACTAATCGTCACCCGCGCACGGTCGAGTAGCTCGGGTAGCGCTGGTTGGGGCGCACCTGTCTGCATAAGCACCGAGATCGCCGCCTGCCAGGCATAGGCATCTTCCTGCGCGAAGGTATCATCTTGTAGAATCGCGTTGAGCGTCTCGTCAAACAGGCCATATTCCGCCTGGGTACCATACACCGCTAGCGCGTCAGCCAGGCGCCGACAGGAAGCTTCGACCGCCGCTTCAACTGCACCCTGGGTGCCAGCAAGAACCGCAGCCGTCATCGTTGGTACAATATCCCTGCGCCCAGGCTCAACATCCGCTGCTGCCCGGCGCACCGCCGAAGCTGGCACTCCGGCACGACCTGGCTCGCGGCCACAGCCACACGACTCCCGAGGTATCAGGCGGGTTGGTATGCGGATGGGCTCGCTAGGCAAAGCCTCACCGTTAATGCCTTGAATGAGCAGTTCCACCGCGCGATATCCCATCCGAAACAAGGGAACCCGAACACTACTGAGCGCTGGCGTCTGCACCGCACTCTCTGGCCGGTCGTCGAATCCAATCACGGCTACGTCCTGGGGAATGCGGTACCCAGCCTCTGCTAGCGCTTGAATCGCCCCCAACGCCGACTCGTCGTTGCTCGCCAGCACTGCGCTGAACAATGCCCCGCTCGCCAGAATCTCGCGCATCGCCGTATAGCCCGTTGCAGCAACATGCCGACCATAGGCGACTAACCTGGCATCGTCCAGCAGCCCATGAATCTGCACGGCCGCCTGGTAGGCACGCAAGCGGTCGCCGCTATCGCCATCCAGATCCTCGGGGCTACCAGCAATAAAGGCAATACTGCGATGACCATGATCCACAAGGTGGCACATTGCCTCAAGAATACCAGCAGTGTTATCGGCAGCCAGGGTAAGGCCGTGCTCACCGGAACCGACAAATAGTACCGGATGACCAGCAGCGATCATCGTGTGGATTTCGCGCGAGCGCTCGGTTATGTGTAGCGGAGTAATCGCAATCAGGCCATCGGTATTCCAGGGGCCAACCGGCACAAAATCGGTCTCGGGCGAGGGGACAGGCCATGCCGGGCGCAATGGGTCGCTCGTGGTGGCCGAACTTCCCATACCGCATCCGAGGAGCAGGCGGCAGCCGAGATGATTCGCAGCCAGACACATGCCGCGTATGAGCGGGTCGAGATAACTGAGTGGCGTTGCAGTCCAATAATACTGCCAGCCTGTCAGTACGCCGATTGTAAGCGGCCCATTGCGCTGATGGTCAGGCATAACATGATCTCCTTTGATTCATGAGCACCATCAATCCATCTATCCCCTGAGCCGCCATAAGCCAGAAGCGCCGATGTTCCGGATTGAACTGCTGCACTAAAGGTCAGGCAAATTCGTAGATTGCAGAAGTACCGATAGCGGGACGCGCGACATATGCCCCCACCCAGAATAGGTAGTATGCCTCAACTCCAAATGTGGCGCAAGCAAACACCTGAGGGCCGATGTATTCCTGGCTTTTCTGGCTTAGCCGCCTCGTGCCCGCCACCAAATTTTACACGGCTCTCAGGAGGATCATACCATTGCGTACCAGCCACGCCTATGGTATCATAGCCCGCGCTGTTATTCGCGAGCAGCCACTGGCTGCGCCCCCTCTGAGCCGGTAGCGGCTAACACGCTGCTACGTCGTGGGTTGATGAAGGAACATATTCGATCATGGGAAACAAAATGAAAGTCCTGCTGGTGCAGGATGTTGAGAAGCTCGGTAAATCGGGCGAAGTCAAGGAAGTATCGGGCGGCTATGGCCGCAACTATCTGCTGCCCAAGGGATTCGCCGTGCTCGCCACGCGCGGCCAGGTAAAGCAGGCCGAAGAGCGCATCGCCGCCAACCAGAAGCGCGTGCAGGCTGCCCGCAAGGATGCTGAGGCGCTGGCCGCACGCATTAGCGGCCAAACCCTGCGCTTCGTCGCACGCGTGGGCGAGCTCGACCGGCTGTACGGCTCGGTGACAAGCGCCGACATTGCCGAGAAATTGCAGCAGCAAACCGGCGTCGAAGTCGATCGCCGCCGCATCGATCTGGAAGAGCCGATCAAGCGCATTGGTATTTACCCGGTCAAGGTTCACCTTATGGCGGGCCTAGAGCCGGTGATCAATGTCGTGGTCGAGGGCGAGGCTGGCGCAATCGAGCTGCCGCCCGACCCTGATGCCGCCGAGTAGCGACACTTAAAGGCAGGTTAGATGGTGAATACGTTTACGAGCTAAATTCGTACAACATTCACCTGATGTAACCAAGAATTCGTAGCACAGACATGCGATAATGTGTCACACCCACGCCTGGTGTGGCACATTATCGCGTCTATGGGGCTTGTGGATAATTTTGGGGACGACTTGTCAACGAGCTGCGTAGACCATGGGTATAACTGCTGAAAGGCGCAGACATGACCCATCCCGATTTGCCGCATAGCATCGAGGCTGAAAAAGCAACGCTTGGCTCGATTCTGCTGAATCGTGAGGCCATTGTTGCCGTTGCGCCCTGGCTCGTGCCTGAATTTTTCTATGTTGAACGGCACGCGCAGATCTACGAGGCGATGCTAGCTTGCTACAACGCGCGCATCCCGCCCGATACCCGCACCGTCGCCGAAGAGCTGCGCCGCCGCGACCGGCTGGAAGGCATTGGCGGCGTGGCCTACCTGAGCGACCTCGTCGATACCGTACCAACCTCGTACCATGTTGAATATTACGCCCGCATCATCGAGCGCACCGCCCTGCTGCGCAAGCTGATTCAAGCCGGCGGCAAGATCGCAGCGCTGGGCTATAACGAGCAGGACGATCTCGAAGATACGCTCGACCGGGCCGAACAAACGCTGTTCGATATTTCGCAGCGCCGCGCAACCCAGGATTTTGTGCCCATCAGCCAGGTAATCGACTCGTACTACGAGCAGATTAACTACCTGCAAGAGCATCGCGGCGAAGTAGTAGGCGTACCCACCGGCTTTCGCGACCTCGATGAGATCACCGGCGGCTTGCAACAATCCGACCTGATCATCCTGGCTGCACGCCCAAGTGTGGGGAAAACCAGCTTTGTGCTCAGCCTGGCCTACAACATTGCGCTACGCAACCAGCGCAACGTTGGCATCTTCAGCCTGGAAATGAGCCGCGACCAGCTGGTGCAGCGCTTACTGGCAATGGACTCGCGGATCGACACGCACCGCCTGCGCACCGGGCACGTTGGCGAAACCGAGCTACAGGTCGTGATGAGCTCAATGGCGCGGCTGGCGGCAGTGCCGATCTATATCGAAGATACGCCGGGCCAGACCATTATGGAAGTGCGCAGCAAAGCGCGCCGCCTGCAATCGCAATATGGCGTGGATATTATTATCATCGACTATTTGCAGCTGATGGCTGGCAAACGCAGCGAAAACCGCGTGCAAGAGGTAAGCGAAATCTCGCGTGGACTCAAAGCGCTGGCCCGCGAGCTGAACGTGCCCGTCATCGCGCTCTCACAACTTTCGCGCGCTGTGGAAGGCCGCACCTCGCACGTACCTATGCTCAGCGACCTGCGTGAGTCTGGCTCGATTGAGCAGGATGCCGACATTGTGATGTTCATCTACCGCGAGGAGCTGTATGACAAAGATACCGACAAAAAAGGCATTGCCGAGCTGCATATCGCCAAGCACCGCAATGGCCCGATCGGCGTCGTCCCGATGCGCTTCGATGCGGCGACAACCCGCTTCGACGATCTGACTTATCGCACGCCCGAAGGCTATTAACGCCCAGGTGGCAACCCTAACCGGCTGCCATCATAGGAGCTGAGCGCATCCCAACCTGTAACCAATCACGCCTAGAATCTCGGCCAAACCGGCGTATAATTAGTTGAAACACGCCAAGCGAAAGCCTAACCCATGCTCCCAGCACCCGCCACAACTCATACGCTCGGCATACCCGCGCAACTGCCAGAGGTGGCACTGCGCGTCACAGGCGCGGCGCGGCTGGTGCTGGTTATTAACCTGGGCACATTCGTATCCCCCAACGACGCCGACGCATTCCGGCATTTGCGCGGATCTGAGGCGTGGGCAGCCGCAGTGCGCACACTGCGCCCCAGCGCACCATTTGGCCTCGACACCACCACCCAGGCGCTTGAACAAGATGCCTATACTATGCGCATCTTTCGTTCGCGGCTACTGCACAACCACTTCTTCCCGACCTACAAAATCGGCTGGGATGCCTCAATGCGCGAACGGATGCAACGCCTGGGCTGCACTGATATCAATCACTGGCAGCGCTGGACGGGGCGCATCCGCCTGACCCGCAACGGGCTGGCGGTCATCACGCTCGACCAAGCGTTTGAAAATATATCGTTGCTGGACTGCACCGAACAGATTCTTGAAATGCCAGCCCGCGGCGAGCAGCCCCAGGCGCACGACCAGTGGACGATCGCCATGAGCGCGCTCGATGCCTTTCTCGAATCGCTGGGGCGCATAATCCGGCTGCATATCGATGAGAAGGCCGCCGACATTCATTTCGCGATGCCTGCCCAGCTACCGCATACCGTGCGCCTCGATCGCTATGTCATCTATACCTTGCACAAGATCGAACGCGCTGGGGTAACACTAAGCCCACGTGAGCTGAAACGCGAATATGCGCATACAATCTCGGCCTTTATGGAAGGCATGCTGGTCGATATCGACGGTGTGCGCCAGCTCGCGCCGCACTCTGATCGGCAGGCGCAAGCGCTCATGGAGAACGATACCTCATCGTGGGAAGATGAACTGTGCTTACTGACCGGCGAAAGCGCGCTGCTCTACTACCCGCTGATTGACCGCGGGCTGGCCTATGTAGGCGGGCCGCTGGGCCTGGATGCCCACGCCTACGGTGCCTATTGGGCGGGTATTATGCGCGGCATTGAACACTTAGTTGCCTTCCGAGCCGAAGCGCAGCAAGCCGAACGCCGCACCACCAGCCTGCTCAGCCAGGTGCCAAGCCTCACGCGCAAAATCAACGACGGCCACCTCAGCCCCGAGGATTTATCGCTGCTCGATCACCTGGCGGCGGGCTTATCCGATATTTTCGATAGCCTGCCCGAGCTGCGCAGTATGGCGGTTACCACAACAGCATTCCGCGCCGACTTCGCGCGCCGCAAATTCGATTCCCTGCTGCGCGAGCTAGCTGTGCGCGAAACGCTCGACCTGGTGAATACTAATGTCGAGCAGCTCAATTTCTTTCTTTCGTATTATAACGACATGCGCTTGCAGTGGCAGGGCATGCGTACCAATAACCTGGGCGTCATTCTCGGCACTGTGGTGCTGTTCATGGCCGTTTCGTCGTTCCTGGCCGATACCTTCAATGTTGTCGACCGACTGGGTGGCCCGCAACGCGATGGCTGGGATATTCTGACCTGGATCATAACGTTTATTGTGGGGTTAGTGTTGCTCGGCGTGCTCATGCGCTATACGCGGCGGCTGCTCAATCGCGTCATTAGCCGCCGCATGCGCAAGGCCGAAGTCTACAGCGCACGCCTGGCCGAGATCAGCAAACAGACCGATAAGCTATAGCGAGGAATCATCCACTCGCTTCGGTTCAGGGCTATGCCATTTACCGGATTCACAACCGATAAGCTGGTGGGGCTGCCACCCGAGCTATTCACCGATGTGCTGCCACAGATCGCGCTACCAAGCGAGCTGAAGGTTACGCTGCATGTGTTCTATCGCATGAGTCGGCAGCGCGGTAGCAGCCCGCGCCGGGTAAACTGGGATGAGCTCGCCGCCGACAAAACGCTACGGCGCGGGCTGCGCGCGATCTCGAAGCTGCGCGCCACCGACGAGCTACTGGCCGAGGGGCTTGAGGCCGCAGTGCAGCGCGGCACCTTACTACACGTTGTGCTGCCCGACGATGGCCGCGCCGTGAACTGGTATGTAGTAAACACCGCCACCAACCGGCTGTGGGCCGAACAAATTGGTCTGGCTGGCGCGGCACTGGCGCCCAACGCAGGCGCACCCGATGAGCGCGCGCCCTTGATTACGCTCTACGAACAGAATATTGGCCTTGTGACACCACTATTGCTCGATGAGCTGCGCGAGGCCGAAGATCGCTACCCAATGCACTGGATTGAGGATGCTATCCGCGAGGCGGTGCGTGCCAACGCCCGCTCGTGGCGCTATATTAGCAAGGTTTTGGAGAGGTGGGCGGCCCATGGACGACAAGATGCGGCGAATCGGCCCGAGCGACCTATTGATGTTGACAAATATACCAACGGAGCCTACGGCGACCTTTTCCGGCGCGGCAGCGATACCTCAGATCTCTGAGGTGGCCTGCCCACACTGCGAAGGCGCGGGGTATTACAAAGAAGCGGTGCCGTTTGGGCACCCGCATTTCGGTGTGCTCTTCCCCTGCGACTGCAAGCTACAAGAAAAAGAGCTGCGCCGGATCGACGAGCTTGAGCGCCTAAGCAACCTTGAGCTACTACGCGACAAAATATTCGAAACATTCGTGCCCGATGTGCCGGGGGTGCGCCGCGCCTACCTGCGCGCAGTAGAATACGCCAAGCGCCCACAAGGCTGGCTAGTATTGTTTGGCAACTATGGCGTTGGCAAAACCCACCTGGCCGCCGCCATTGCTAACCACGCCCTCAAACGCCAAATTCAGGTACTCTTCGCAATTGTGCCCGACCTGCTCGACCACCTGCGCTCAACCTTCGGCCCTTCGAGCGAAGTCGAGTATGACGAGCGCTTTGAAATGATCCGCACCGTGCCACTGCTCGTGCTCGACGACCTCGGCACCGAAAACACCACCCCCTGGGCGCGCGAAAAGCTCTTCCAGATTATGAACTACCGCTACAACGACGCGCTGCCTACCGTCATTACTAGCAACCGTAAGCCCGAAGACATCGACCCGCGCATCTTCTCGCGCATGAGCGACCGGGCGCTGTGCGAAGAGCATATTATTATCGACGCGGCTGACTACCGGCGGCTTTCGCTGCAACAACGTCACCCTTTCAATACCAACATGCGTCGCCGCATGCCGGGCTAGCGCGGCATTCACAGATTATGTAGCACTTACGAGTTGTAGAGCGGGCTTTCGCGAGAAAACCACTGCACCACAACAGTAAAGTAGCCTATATCGCCAGGCAGTACTTTTCGGTAATTGTGCTCCCACTGTTGGCACAAAGTGCCAACAGTGGGAGCACAAAAAATACTGAGTACCATGCTGCCGCAGGCAAATTGGGCCGAGAATGCGGGCCACCACGAAACGCGTGTCAATGGTTGGCATTCTGTGCTATCATACAGCAGATACTATTTACAAATGAGCTGATTCAAGCTCATACCAATGCTGCCGACACTGGGAGGCAATTGATGCCAGGCAATCGAGCGCTGTTTGACCGAGCAATGGAGCAGAGCCGCGAGGCGGCTCGCCAGAAAAACTGGGACGAAGCCCTTAAGCAGGCTGCGCGCGCGCTACAAGAATTTCCACACGATGTCGACGCGCGATCCTCAGTTGTGGTTGCGCTGTTCAACACCGGCAAATATGCGCAGGCGCTGCAATTGCTCGAAGAGTTGCGCGCCGCCGACGCCAACAATCCCTTCTTCCTTGAATATCTTGCGCGTACCCACGAGCGTATGAATAACGTGCCAGCAGCGGTAACGACCTATACCCAGCTGGCCGAGCTACAGCAAAGTCGCCGCCTGACTATGCGCGCGATCGAGGCACTGCGCGAGGTGTTGCGGCTGCGCCCCACCGCCGATGAACAGCGCACCCAGCTAGCACGGCTGCTCGAAGATGCTAATAGCCCGGCCGAGGCCGCCGCCGAGTACCTGGCACTGGCGCGCAGCTTCCAGGCGCAGAGCCGTATTGAAGAAGCGACTACCTTTGCCGAAACAGCGTTGCGGCTCGACCCTGGCAGCCGTGATGCGAAGGAGCTGATCGGCGCATTACACGAAAGCCTGGCAAGCGCCGCGCAGTTCGCGGTGGCAAATACGCCGCCACCCAGCCCCGAAGCCGCGCCAGCGCCAAGCTTTGTGCCCCCCGGCGCAACCGGCGCGCTGCGCTCACAGCAATTCGCAATCGAGCAGATTGTGGCACTGGCCCAGAAACAGCAAGAAGCAGGCGATGCCGAAGGCGCAATTGCCCAGTACGAGCGCGCACTGAGCATGGGCCTCGACCGCAGCGACGTAATGTATAGCCTGGGCTTGCTGTACCAGGAGCGCGGCGACCACGAGCGCGCGGTGCCGGTACTCACCCGCGCCGCCGCCGACAGCGAATATGCCCTTTCGGCGCACTATTCGCTCGGTACATCGTACCAGGAATTGGGCCGCCTGAAAGAAGCCGCGCAAGAATATGAGCATACCATCCACCTAGTCGATCTGCAGACGATTGGCAAAGCCGAGGCCGACGACCTGATTCAGATGTATGAGAGCGCGGCGCAGATCTATACGCAGCTTGGTGATATTGCGCGCGCGGCTTCGCTATACTCAACGCTGGCAAATTTCCTTAATAGCAAGCGCTGGGGAAAAGAGCGCGCCGAAGAATTCCGCCAGAAGGCCAAAGAGCTAACTGAGCGCAATATGTTCGCCAAGCTGCGCACCCTTGGCACTGGCGCGCTGACGCTGCCCGAGCCAACCGCCGAGGCACCAGCGCCCGCCGAGCCTGCGATGCCTGAAACCTGGGGCAAGATCCGCCCGATCACCGACTTCCTACGCCCCGAAAATCGCGCCGAATCGAGCAGTGTCGATATCTTTGCCGTCACTACCGTGCCCAGCCAGCCTGCGCTGGTCGACCCGCTAGATGAATTTGATGCCTTGCCTGCGCCCGAGCGCCCAGCCTTCGAGCCGCTCACTCCGCTCGATACCGCCGGGTTAGACGAAATGAGCGAGCGCTATGTCGTCGCCAGCGAGAAGTATGTCGAGCAGCGGCTGATGCTTGGCGCCATCGACGCCTGTATGGAGGTGATTCGCCTCGCCCCTGAGTATTTGCCCATACATCTGCGTATGGGTGAAATCTACGAACGCGAAAACCGCCCCGATGATGCACTGACAAAATACCAACTCTTAATCGATACCTATGTGGTACGCGGCGAATCAGGGCGCGCGATCGATGTCTACAAGCGCTTGATTAACCTCTCGCCCGACACGATTAACGCGCGCTCGCGCCTGGCCGATATTTTCAAAAGCGAGGGCCGCAGCGAAGAGGCCGCCGAGCAAATTGCCATGGTTGCCGCCACCTATTTCCGCATGGGCCAGACTAATAAGGCGCTGGAAGAGTATCGCCGGGGCGTGCAGCTCGCACCCAACAACGCCACGCTACGGGCGCAGTATGGCGAGGCGCTGCTGAAGCTTGAGCGTTACGAAGCTGCGCTGGGCGAATTTCGCCGCGCGCTGGAACACACCCAGGACGACCCGGTGGGCATCGCGCGCGTGAATGTCACACTCGCCCTGATGCACGATCAACCAACCGCGCTCTGGCAATCACTAGCCACCCTGCTTGAGCAGCTTAAACACCGGCCACAGCAACTCTCTGCGGTGCAAGGCGAATACCGTTCTGCGCTGCTTGTGTCGGATGAGCCGCTATTGCACTACATTCTCGGCATTATTCAACAGCAAGCCAGCCAGCACCCCTCGGCGCTGCTAGAATTCGAGCAAGCCGAAGCACTGCTCAACGACGATGCCGACCCATACCTGCCGCAAGTGCTGGTACACCAGGCAATGGCCGATAGCTACATCGCCCTGGGCCAGGCCGACGATGCGCTTGCCCAGCTCCAGAAGGGCCAGGCAGTAGCCGAGCAGGCAACCCAGCCTGAGCCAGCCGCGCGCTATCCCTTCTCAGTGCCGCTCTCGCAGGGCGAGCTGGTGCGACGCCTGGCCGAGGCCCATGCCGCGGCGGGCAACATGCCGGGAGCCGAACAGGCATTGCAGGCGGCAAAGAAGCACTTGCCCTATGATCGCGCAATCTATACCAAGCTTGCCGACGTATACTTCCAGCAGGGAAAGCTGAACGAAGCAATCGCCCAGCTCGATGAGCTGGCAACCCACTACGAAAATCGCCAGGATCTCGACCGTGCAATCGAAACCCTGGAATATGGCAAACAGCTCGCCCCCAACAACATCCCAATCGCCAATCGGTTGGCCAAGCTGCAAATCCGGCGCGGTTACCTCGATAAGGGAGTCGATGGCCTGCTGCGCTCAGCCGATCTTCAGCGTAAAGCCGGGCAGCTTAAAGATGCTGTAGCGAGCTTACAGCAGGCCGCTGAAGTACACTGGACATTAGGCGAGCACGACAAGGCACGCGCCGTATACGACAAAATTGTGCAGATTGCGCCAAACGATATTGAAGCGCGCCAGTGGCTTTCATTTATGTATACGCTGGCTGGGCGCACTGCCGACGCAATTAACGAAAAGAAGCAGATCGTGCGCGTGCTTTTGCAGATGCGCGATTTCGACAACGCTATTGCCGAAATGCACCAGATTTACGGCCTCGATCAGAACGATGCCGATAACCTGTTTGCGCTAGGTGACGCACTGATGCGCCGCAATGAGTTCGAGCAGGCAGTGCGCATTTATGGCCGCCTGGCAAAAATGCCTAATGTCGAAACCGAACGCATCGAGGCGCTACAGGCAGCAGCAAAGCGCATGTACGAACAGCAACAACAACAAGCCAAGGCGTAGGGCCACGTACCGCCCACCGGGCGAATACTGCCCGGCTGCCTTTTTACGTTACTGAGCGTATGTCTGAACTACAAACGCTGATTGAGGGCCTCAACCGTATTCTTACGCGCCTAAACCCTTTTATCGACCCCAAGCCACTGATCGACATCGCGATCGTCGCCCTGATCTTTTACTGGCTGCTTGGTGTGATTCGCGGTACGCGCGCGGTTCAGCTCCTGCGCGGCATCGGCGTGGTGCTGGCAATCTCGATCCTGCTAAGTTCCGTTCTGCCGCTCGATACGTTGCGCTGGCTGCTTACCAATGCGATTCAGCCCGCACTCTTCGTCGCCATCCCCGTGTTATTTCAACCCGAGCTACGGCGCGCCCTCGAGAGCCTGGGCCGCACCAACGATATCTTTATGCGCGGCTTTAGTCGTAATAATCGCTCGGAGCTGCTCGAAACAATCAACGGCGTATCACGCGCGGCCCAGCAGCTCTCGCAGCAGGGGGTTGGCGCCCTCATGGTGCTTGAGCGTGAAGTGGGACTGCAAGACTATGCCGACCGCGGAGTGATTATAGATGCACGCCTGGCAATCCCACTCTTGCTGAATATCTTCTACCCAAACTCGCCCTTGCACGATATGGCGGTTATTCTGCGCGGGAACCGCATTCTGGCAGCAAACGTTGTGCTTCCACTCAGCGAAGATGTCGGCGGGCCACGCCGCTATGGCACACGCCACCGCGCCGCGAAGGGCATATCAGAACAATCGGATGCCATTGCTGTTGTTGTATCGGAGGAAACCGGCGCGATTTCGCTTATGAACGATGGCCGTATGGTCAGTTACTTAAACGAAGCGCGCTTGCGCAGCATGCTTGCTGGCCTGCTGAAGGTCTCGCTTGAGGGGAACGACTCGTGAGCTGGCTACGTTCAACCGGGCTACGGCTGGCGCTGGCGCTGGGGCTGGCATTTGCATTGTGGGTGTTCGTTTCGTACACCCAAAACCCTGATCGCAATACTTCGTATGATAGCGTGCCAGTAGATGTGGTTGGGCGCGCGCCCAATCTTGTGCTGGTCGATCAAGATGGCTTACCGCGCGCTAGCCTACCAAGCGTTGATGTTACGGTTGAAGCGGATACCGAAACGCTCAAGAATGTACAGCAAAGTTCAATTCGGGCGCTGGTTGATCTGAGCGGGTTGGGGCCTGGCGAGCATCAGGTACTCGTCGATGTCGAAACTACGCGCTCCGATCTCAAGCGCTTGACCTTCTCTACTAGTCCCAGCTTCTTACCAATTCGCCTGGAACAAGAAATTACACGCACGGTACCGCTGACAGTTGAGCTGAATGGTACGGTGCCATTTAGCTTCGAATCTGGCACCGCGCGTCTTTCCTCACACAATCAAGCGATTACCAGTGTACAAATACGTGGCCCCCAGAGCCGGGTCGAACGGGTGGCCATAGCGCTGGTTACCGCCGATATCGACCGCCTCACCGCAAACTATATCTCACCACGCCCGGTACTTGTCCTCACGAGTAACAGACAGCCAGTAACTGGGGTAACGGTTGAGCCTGCCACGATTGATGTGCTGGTGCCAATTGTTTCAAGCGCTGGTATCAAGCGGGTGCCAGTGGTGCCGCAGCTGGTGGGCCAGCCTGCCAGCGGCTATATTGTGACGAGTATTTCGGTTGAACCGCAGTTTGTACGCCTCACTGGTAGCTCGGGGCCGCTTGAGCTGGTGCAAAGCATCACAACCGAAGGGGTGGATATTACCGGCGCAAGCCAGAACGTACAGCGTACTGCTGCAATTCGCCCACCACCAAATATTGGGCTTGCCGCCGACGAGCCAAGCATTGTAACCGTAAAAGTCGTGGTTGCGCCGATCGAGCAGCCGTTTCAAATAACCTTGCCGGTGCCGATTGTGGTGATAAATGTACCCGATGGTATGGCTGTATCGCTCAGCCCGCAAATAGTACAGCTTCAACTCACCGGCCAGGCGGCACGGCTAGCCAATCTCGATCCAGCGAAGCTCCAGGGTGTCGTTAATGCTCAGGGCCGCAGCGCAGGCACAGGCACCTTCGAACCTAGCTTTAACCTACCCAGTGGCATTACGATTGTGGGCACCCCACCCCGCGTAACCGTCACGCTGCGGCCGAGCGAGCAGCGCACCGACACTCCAACCAGTGCCCCCGAGCCAGCAACACCCGCACCAAGTGCAACCGCGGCCCCACCCGAGCCACCGCCCGCTGCCACGCCCGAAGCGGCGACCAGCGCGCCTGCCCCTCAGTAGCTCACAGCCGCCACCTCTCAGCACGCTCCTTGCAAAAATTGTCGTGCAGGTTTTGCCCGAGCATCGCGCTTTCGACACCCCAACGATAGCTCCTCGATACGATGCGCCCACGCGCAATGATGGAGCGCCGGTATTGGCTTCGCTCAGCTGCACACAGCAGTAGCTATGCCGCTTGCGCTGCCAGCTCGTGTCACCCGCTTTGCTGTTTCGTTGGAGTTGAAAGGAGCCGCAGCCCATGAACGACCGAAGACGCAAACGGTATTGGAGCAAACTAGGAACCGGGGTCTATATTGCCCTACTCTTCCTGGCGAGCTTCGGCACCTACGCCGTGGTACGCGCCCAAACTGCGCAAACCTGCCGTACTGTCAACAACCTCAAGATCTGTGGCGACACGCTTACATTCGACGACGGTACCAGTTTCTCGCTGCGCGGCAATATTAAGATCGGCCCAGCCAGCCCTAGCAACGCCGCGCCACTCGTCCACTTCACCGACGCTGCCGACACGTTCAAAGGGAAAACCATCGACGACAGCACCAAGCGCGCGGGATATTTTCACCGCAACCCAGCCGATGCCAACAATGGCACTACCGACTTTATAATCGGCGTGGGGCGCTTCATTGACGATGCGAACACAACCCCGCTCATGGGCAGTGGCTACGTCGATAACCCGGCTCAATCAGGACAGGTGCTAATCGGGCGTTTCTTCGTCGATACGGTTAATCAGAAGATTTTCATCCCACCAGATGGGGCCGTGCCAGTATACGAGCAAGCTGGTATCACTCGCAACTCTAACGTCCTCTTCCCATTTATGAATCGCGCCCAGCTCAACCAGTTCTACTCGCCTGATTCGCAGGTAGGCGATTTTGAGCTAATTGACGCCGCGTTCGACCTGAAGAACAAGAAATTTACCGCGTCGATGCCGCTCAAGCTGAAGATGACCGACAACGACGAGAACGCAAACCTGCGCATCACGGTACAGGCTAATTTCAGTAACACCGGCCAGTTCAGCGGTTCGGTTACTGGCTTCAAAATGAAGCTGGCCGGGCTCGTGCTTGAATCGAAGAATATTACCCTGAATGTCGGCTCGTTCACTGCGGGCCAGGTCGATGTGCTGAAAATCGACAACCCCGATTTACCGAGCCTCGACCCCACGAATAACACGGTGATTTTCTCATTTACCAACCTCAAGTATCAGGATGGGAAATTCAGTATTGGCGGCGTGAGCGTGCCAATTAAAGAATGGGTGTTTGGCGAAGCATTTAAGATGACTGCGCAGACGCTCAGTCTGAGTAACGACGCGACGACCAAAACCGCTGTCTTCACCATTAAATCAACGCTTAAATTCGGCTCAGCCGCCGACAACACCACGCAGATACCGGTCACCGCTACGATCGGGCGGGCAATTGTGAATGGGCAGCCCAAACCGATTCTGGCGGCTGGCCTGCAGGATGTGACACCTACCGTCGGCATCTTCAAAATGAACCTGAAGGGCGTGCAACTCACTAGCGACCCGGCACAAGATTTCTTTGGTATTGTTGCGAATACTGCCGAGCTACAGTGGCCTGCAAACCTGGGCGGCCAGAAGGCTGCGGGCGTCAGCGGCTTCAAGCTGGGCATTAGCAAAGCAAAAGCGCTCAAGTTCGCACTGGCGAATGGCTCGGTCGGCACCCCCGAATTCCAGAGTAGCGTGCTCAAGGGCACCTTCTCGGGTTCGGTTGGTGTGCAGAACGAGGTTGTGACCTGGACACTCACCGGCAACCTGACGGTTACAGTGCCCGGCAATTCGGCGATTGGCACCACCGCCAACCTGATTGTGCGCAGCGGCAAGGATGTAAAGGTCTCGTGCGTGAATCAGCCCGCGCCCTGCTTCAAAAAATACGACCAGACCCTTTCGGCCTTTAACCTGAAGCTGGCGGGCTTTGGGCTGGGCCTCCAGAATGTCAGCGGGCAAGAAGATGGTGGCTTTACGGCGGCCTCGGCCTCGTTAACCCTGCCAAACGGCCTTGGCTCGGTAGGCGCAACCGTAAGCGGCCTGAAGGTCGATGGCACGGGCAATGTGAGTGTGACAGGCGGCTCAATCGAAATACCGCCGATCCAAATTGCTGGCACGAATTTTGTCGGCCTGAAGGGCACCTTCGCGAAAGACCCAAGCAGTGGCTATAAGTTTGGCGGCGGCGCAACGCTGAGCCTGCCTGGGCTCGACCCGAGCGGAGGCTTTGCCGTGAGCGCAAACGTAACGATTGCCACGAAGGTCGATGGCAGCTTCAAGCAACTCGATGTGGTGGTATCGTTTAGCGTTACCGCGCCCGGAATCCCAATCGGCAGCACCGGCATGGCGCTCACTGGTATGAGCGGCTCGTTCTCGTTGCAGCAGCAAACCGCCAATATTAGCTTCGGTGTCACGGTTGGCTCGATTGCGCGCATCGGCCCGCTGCCAATTGTGTCGCTCACTGGCACGGCCAGCACACAGATCAACCCCTTCAAGATGTCGCTGGGCGTGACAGTACGGCTCCTAGTCTTCAATGTCGGGTCGGCGCTCACCGAAGTAGGTGCGGGCGCGGGTTTCAACGGCGGCAACGGCTTCCACTTCCATGGCGAAATCAATGCTGTGCTCTTCCACGGCGGCATTGACGTGCGCGCCGGCCAGGTAACCGTCAATGGCGTGAAGAAAACCGCGTTCGTTGGCTCGATCAACGCCAGTATCTCAATCAATAACCCGATTACGATTAACATCGCCTCGGCGTCGCTCACTGTCGGCAACTTCAAAAACACCGACGACAATACCGTAACCTTCGGAGTAAAAGGCCAGGTACGGCTTGGCTCGGATGGAAATGGGCCAGAGGTGACCGTCTTCTTCGACCTGAAGAAAACCCCGGGCAGCGGCGACTTCTTTATCTTCGGGCCGAATGCCAAAGATTTCGTGCAGCTCGGCTCGAACAGCATTGACCAGGCGATTAGCGATGGGCTGCCCGGATACAGCCGCCGCGCGATCGCAGCGCACGAGGCGGGTGCGCTCGGGCTTGCGGCAAACCCCGACGCAACCATTCAGGAAGTGGCAGTGCCGCTCACTGCGAACGAAACGCGCGCGACCTGGGTGGGCCTGCACTTCGGTAGCGGCAACCCCACGGTGCGCCTCAAGCTACCCAATGGCACTATCATCACCGAAGCGACGGCCAATGGCAGCAGCCAGGAGTTCATTCGCCAGGCAAGCGCCGACGGTACCGCCAAAGACCTGGCCTTCTTGCTGAAGCCTGCCACGCCGGGCAGCTACCAGCTACTGATTGATAACCCACCAGCCAGCTACAATGTCGTGTTCTTCCAGCTCGACACCGCACCGACCATTAGTGGTGTAACCGCGAATCGCAGCGGCAACACCGTGGCCGTAAACTGGAGCGCCGCCGACGACACACCTGGCACCGTGGTGAGCGTGGGCTACGCACCACTGGCCGAGGGCAGCGCTGAACCCGACTTCACCCGCATCTACACTCTGACCGAGAATCTGGCGCTGGGGAGCCAGGCATACAACTGGAACTTGAACGAAGTACCCACCGGTGCGTACAAAGTGGTGGTGACCGCCGACGATGGCAAAAACACACCCAAGCGCGCCGCTGCCAGCACGTTGATCAATGTCGTGGATACCACGCCCCCAGCAGTGCCTACCGGCCTGGGTCACAGCCCGCTACCCGGCCAGCTGCTGGTAACGTGGAACCCGAACACCGAGCAGGATATTGCGGGCTATGAGATTGGATTTGGCCTGAGCAACAACCCGAACGCCTTCCTCTACACGCGCGATATGGGTGCGAAAGAGGTTCAGGCGGGCGGCAAGCTCGACGCGCGCCTGTGGGGCCTGCAAGATAACCAGGTGGTGTTCTATGGTATTCGCGCCTACGATATTAGCGGGAACAAGAGCAACTGGTCGCCGCTGGTATCCGCCGCGCCGTGGGATCTTAGTCCGCGCGCCTGGACGCCCGCGCCGGGCAGCAAAGGCACCGGCACCGTTATCGAGGCGGCTTTTATCACCGAGCTACAGTCGTTCACTGCGCAGCAAGCGGCCAGCCTGATGCTGGTGCGCAATGCCACTGGCGCGACCATACCGGGCACGGTCACAGGCATTTTCGCCGACGATGGGCGGCTGGTAGGTCTACGCTTCACGCCCATAGGCAGCCTGCCAGCTGGCGATTACACTGCTACCCTCAAAGGCGGCAGCAATGGCGTGAAAGCGGCAGACGGGCGGCAGATGCCGCAGGACTACAGCTGGAAGTTTACGGTTGAACTTTCGCGGGTGTTCGTGCCGCTCGCGCGTAAGCCCTAGAGCGAGCGACTTTACCAACCGTTATATTGAAGGTGCAGCCGCCACCAATGGTTATGCGATGAGCAGCCATTGGTGGCGGCTGCGCCGCGCAAGAGCATACCTTACAACAGTAGAACTTTCGCTCACTCAAGCAAATTCTTCTTGTTCTCGGTGATGTTTTGCGCTCCGCGCAAAACATCACCGAGAACAAGGAAAAAGTACCGTGCTGCCGCAGGCAAATAAACAGGTGAGCAAAAATCCTAAACAGACCAGGCAACACTTGACAGCGCGCCGATTCGACGGTACTGTACAGGCAGCAAAGCACCGTCAGAGGAGCATATATGGCGCTCACTATTGCAGAAGTTGAACACGTTGCCCACCTGGCGCGGCTGCGGCTTTCCGCCGACGAACTTGAGAAGTTGCAGCACGAGCTTTCGCATATTCTCGATTATATTGATATGCTGAAAGAAGTTGACGTGAGCAGCGTAGCACCCACCGCACAGGTGACCGACCTGGCGAATGTGATGCGCGACGACGAGGTGCGCCCTTCGCTGCCACGCGAGGCGGTGTTAGCGAACGCGCCCGACCAGCGCGATGGCATGTTTCGCGTCAAAGATATTTTTTAGCGCCAGCGGCAGTCACCGCCTGCAACGCGGCCTTACAGCACAGCAACGCATCACCGAGCGACGCCCGCACAGCGTCGCTTCCTCATTTCGCGAAACCTCGCAACAATTGTAGCCGTGCAATCGTCACACCGACAATACCGATAAATCGGGGCAACAAAGGGGGCAGCAATGTATAACGGCAATGGTAGTTCTTATAGTGGCGGGCCATACCGGCGGCGAACAGGGGTGCCGTCGCTTTACCTGTATATCGCAATCGGTGTGCTGGTGCTGTTTGGCATCTGGGCACTGTTGAGCTTCTTCCGCGTGGGCATCGATGGCTATTTCGCCCTGGTTGCGGGTATCCTGCTCGTGCTGGGTAATCTGCGCGATCTGATCGCGAACCCGTCTATGCAGCGCAGCAATGTCTCATTGCTAAACACACTGATTGGTGGCGGGCTGATCTTCTTCTTCCTGGGCAAGGGCGGCTTCCCACCATTCATGGCGGGCTGGTATATCCCAGCGATTGTGCTGATGCTGATTGCAGCACCGCTTATGCTGGGCCGCGCGGTTGTATATACCGCCTACCTCAACACTGCGCGCCGTGCTATCGGCACCGTGAAGGGCCTGGTTGGCAGCCGTATCAAGACGTACTAGCCCGGTTCGAGGCACCCAGAAACATGCGGCAGGCTTATCAGAGACGGTGAATCTCTGGTAAGCCTGCCGTTTGCGTTTGCTGGAAGTTAGGGGTAAATGCGATAGAGCATGCGCGGGAAGGGGATGGTCTCGCGAATGTGATGGGTACCCGCGATCCAGGCCGTGCAGCGCTCGATGCCCATACCAAAGCCTGAGTGCGGCACACTACCATAGCGCCGCAGATCAAGGTACCACTGGTAGCTCTCGACCGGCAAACCATACTCGTTAATCCGCCGCTCAAGCAGATCAACATCGTGGATGCGCTGTGAGCCGCCGATGATCTCGCCATAGCCCTCGGGCGCGAGCAAGTCGGCGCAGAGCGCAACTTCAGGGCGCTGCGGGTCGGGTTCCATATAAAAGGCTTTGACCGCGCTCGGGTATTTTTCCACAAACACTGGCTTATCGAACTTGCTGGCAATCAGCGTTTCGTGCGGCGCGCCAAAATCCTCGCCCCAGGGGAGGGGCGTAGCATTTTCGACCTGGCCTTGGTTAGCCGCAATCAGCGCCAGCGCGTCGTCGTAGGTAATGCGTGGGAACGGCGGTAGGCAGCGCTCAAGCGTGGTGGTGTCGCGTTCGAGCACCTTCAAATCCTCGGCGCGGCGCTCAAGGCAGCGCTGCACAATCGCGCTCACGAAGTTTTCTTGCAGCACCATGTTATCTGCGTGCGTGGCAAACGCCATTTCTGGCTCGATCATCCAGAACTCGGTAAGGTGGCGGCGGGTTTTGCTCTTTTCAGCGCGGAATGTAGGGCCGAAGCAATACACTTTGCCAAAGCTCATCATGCCGCTTTCGACATAGAGCTGGCCGGTTTGCGCCAGGTAAGCATCACCCAAATCGAAATACTTGGTTGCAAACAGGTTGGTGGTGCCTTCAGCCGCCACTGGCGTGAGAATGGGCGTGTCGTAGCGCACGAAGCCCTGGTCATTCAGCCATTCCTGCGCAGCCGCTATCACTTCGGCGCGAATGCGCAGCAAAGCGTGCTGCTTGGCAGAGCGCACCCACAGGTGGCGGTGTTCCATCAGGAATTCGGTGCCATGCTCCTTCGGCTGTATGGGATATTCCTGCGCGGGTATCTGCACAACCTCCACGCTACTCACATCCAGCTCGTAGCCACCGGGGGCGCGCTCGTCGGCGCGCACCGTGCCAGTGATGCGGCACGAGCTTTCGAGCGTTAGCTGCTGGGCTGCGGCAAAATCTTCTTCGGATACATTTTTCTTGAACACCACACATTGAATGGTTCCGCTACCATCGCGCAGGCGGATGAATATCAGCTTGCCTTTGGCGGTTTTATTGGCAACCCAGCCCGCCAGCGTGACGGTTTGTTCGGCATGCTGGCCGATCTGGGCAATTGTGGCAGTTGGGAGCTGCGACATAGTGTAACCTTCATTCTTGCAGGTATGGGCTATTCTGTGGGCCAGTATAGCACAGATTGTTCTGGCCCTGAGCCGAAGATACCCGAACGCGTACCAATTTCGCATCGCTTATGCGTTTATTAATCGACACGACTTACGCGGTGGGCGCTTTTCGTCTGCGGCAGCATGGTACGCAGCACCGCAGGCAACATGAGCCATCGACATAGGCGACCGAGTAACTCGTGCCAATTACCTGAGTTACCCGGTGGACGTTTGTAGCCTGCGGTAGAGCGGTACTTTTTTATCATAGTGTTTCGCTAGTGGCGCTTCGCGCCACTAGCGAAACGCAAAAACAGTTCGGTACCATGCTGCCGCAGGCACTATTCCTCAAACGTGCGCGACCGCGTAACTCGTGTAATTAGGGGTAGTGCTGGGTACCGGCGCACATATAGGAATCACGGTGGATTGCGGCAAGCCGTGCCGACTTGCTACACTCATGGTAGGGAGATAGGCGCCCGCTTCCAGCATTTTCACAACGTTACAGTTTCATCGTATTCACATGGACACACAGGAGGCATCGCAATGCGGATTATTCGAGGGTTTGGATTTCGACTGATTATTGGCGCAGTTGTTTTATTGGTGATGGGCATCGGCTGGGGAGTGAATAGTTTCATGCGCTCGCAGGCCCGCGGCGACGCGCAGAAAACAGTCAGCTGGTTCTACGACGACGCGCGCTACGAGGATTTCCCGCAGTTTGTAGCAAATAGCCGCGATTACCTGGCCGAAGCCGAGCGGGCAAAGGGTGAAAATATTGAACTGGCGTTTGGCTCGCTCGATCGTTCAGATTTCGCCAATATCTTCACCGGCGACGGCTCGCTCTCGCCCGACAAGCTCGTATTTAAGGTCGATACTATCACCCCGCAGGATAATGATGGCACGACTGCGCATTTCCTGGTTAGCGGCAACATTCGGCCCGAAGATATGAAGCGCGGCAAGACGAGCTACGAATTTTCGTCAGATACATTCGAGTCATTTACCCACATCGTAACGCTGACTAAAAATGGTGGTAGCTGGTATATTACCCAGGTTGAGCCACGCAACTAAACAAATTAGGACTTTCGCTTACTCAAGCAAATTCTTCTTGTTCTTGGTGATTTTAAAAAATCACCAAGAACAAAGAAAAAAGTACCGTGCTGACGCAGGCAAATAAACAAGTAAGCGAAAGTCCTACGAATATCAGGGCGAGCAAAAAAGAGCGGCGGATCTGCTCTTTTCTGTTTCGTATGCAATTGCATCGGGGCTAAAGGTGGCTTCTGGTTGCGACAACTAACGACCGACCACTGACAACGGGCGGCGAGCCAATTATCAGTGGTCAGTGGTCAAGCACTACCCAGCTGGGTATTCCGCGAAGCTATGTTAGCCCAGCGCGTCGAGCAGCATATCGCCTTCCTCGGGTGAAATACGCCCCTCGGCCACCATCTGCAAGATTGCAGCGCGCTCGCTTTCGATATCGCGCGGGGCAGCAGCGGGCGTGGCCTGCGCCTCGGGCATAGTATCGATGCGGATGGTTTGGCCGGTCATTGGGGCCGGGGGCGGCGCAGGCGGCGTAGGCACACCCGCCGCAGGCGGCGCGGGCGGCGCGGGTGGTACACCTAGCCCGGCCAGCGCGCGATCAACTGCCGCCATGGCCCCACTAATACCTTCGCGCGCAGCGTCGCGGGCCTGCTGCTTGAGCCGCTCAAGCCGCTCGGCATCGAAGCGCCATTCACGATCGTTGATCCGTACATGCATTCGTCCACGCCGCTCACCGCGCCCCGTCGCCGCTTCGGCATCGCGCTGCATGCGCTCTTCGGCGCGGCGGGCTTGCTGTTCGGCATGGCGCACCTGTTTCTCAACTTGCCGCTCGATCTTGAGCTGCCAGCCGGGTTCGCCTGGCACCGTATCTGGGCCAAATGCACTGTTTAGTTCACGGGTTAAGCGCTGGCCTAGCTGGCTAAACTCACGGCCAAGCTCTTGCCCCAGGCGGCTCATGTCGTCGCCAAATTGGCCCCAGTCCCAACTCGAGCTGGATGTTCGCGGGCTGCTGCCCCCCTTCAGATGTAAATCGCCGCCGATGAGCAGATCGATCCGCGCCGCACCTTCGCCATACACCGCCGTAAACATTCCCCCGCCGCTACTCACCAGCCGCTCGCCGCTAACATCGCCGCCGACAGTGGCCCGAATGGTCAGGTTCGCATCGGCGGGAATTTCAACCACCGCATCACCTCCAACTGTCGCCCCAGTCACACTATCCGGCGCGAACGCCACACGCAGCCGCAGATCACCGCCAATATTCCCTAGCCGGGTGTTTGCGCGTTCGGCGCTAATGCTTGCGTCGCCGCCTACACTCCCCATATGCAGCTCACCACCCACATTACTGACTGTGCAATCGCCGCCCACACTGCCCATAAATAGGTTATTGCCAACCATATTTACAGAACAATCGCCGCCCACACTGCCCAGATGCAGCTCGTGTTGTACCTGGTTGGCCGCAAAATCGCCCCCGATATCGCCGAGTTGAACACTGGCAGCCTGATTGATCGCGGCATCGCCGCCGACCGACCGCACCACCAGCTCACCCACTGTGTTGGCGGTGAAATCGCCACCTATTGCGTCGAGCTTGGCGGTCTGTGAACTGGTTATATCGGCATCGCCCTCAACCCGCTCGATCTCAAGCTGGGCGACGGCGCGCGCCAACAGGTCGCCTTCGAGGTATCCCGACACATGTAGCACTGGCAGCTCATTCGCCTGTAGGTCGCCGCTGACGTTGCTGATCTGCGCGCCACTTGTTAGCCGCACAATACTGACATCGCCCTCGATTGCGCGGGCCGCCAGCGCGCCAAAACCACGCGCGGTTACGTCGCCCTCGGCCTGTTCGATCATAATATCGGCATCGTAGGGTACGCGTAGCACCAGCTCATCGTCGACCTGATCGATCATCAGCGCCTCCCCCGTTTGCTGGATGCGCGGCCACTCGTCGCTGGTGATTTCGACAGTGCGGGCGTCCCAGCCTTCAATCTTCAGGTCACCGCTGCATGTACCTATCACAATACGCGGTGCAGTTCCCACCGCAAAAGATTGTGTTGCCATGGATATCACTCCATTTCTGGTAGTACCCGTGTGGGTATCACTCAACAAAAATCTCGATCCGTTCGCCTTCGTCGAGATCCTGTAGCTCGAAAATTCGCCCGGTTGCGCCGGTTTCGATGGCTTGCATCAGCTCATCGGGGTTGGTTTTGGCCAGGCGCGGCGCGAGCCGGGCACCAAGCTTCAAGCCCACCTCAACTAAGCTCACCGGAATGGTGACATTGATCGTCTGGCGGTGGGTTGCCAGGTTGGTAACCCGCACGCGCAAGGTACGCGCCACCGCTGGTCGCGCGCGTTCACGCGGCCCACCCAGCGCATCAATCAGCTGCGCGCCTTCTTCAGCACTCACCTGCCCATCTTCAATAAGCTTGAGAATGCGTAGGCGTTCTGGAGCACTCGACATCTGTTCCTCCTGCGGCTGGCGTGCGTATTGCCATTGGCCGCTGTTTAGCTCAGCTGCGCAGCAGTTTCATTGCTTCTTCAACCGAAATTTCTTTGGCAGCCAGCCGATCGAGCACGGCGCGACGATCGGGGCGACCATTTTCATCGGCTGTTGGTGTGGCATACCCCAGCGCGGCAACAATGTCGTCGAGCCGATTGCGGGCGGTGTTATATGCAACTTTCAGGTCGCTCGCTACACTGTTGATGTTGCCGCGGTTCTTCACCATCAGCTCCACAAACTCAAGCTGCTCGCGTGAAAGCCGCCCGAGCCAGCCCAGTGTAAACTGGCCGTCGAGGCTCGTATGGCAATCGTCGCACGCCAGGCGAACTGCATGCAGCTCGCCGCCACAGACCGGGCAAGTAGTTAGTAGTGGGTGCATTGGATTACTCCTTTTGTTCTGATAGAAAAGTGCCTTTTCATGAACTTATGAAGCTATGTATGCCGCGCCGCTTTATTGGCAATCGGCCTGGCCCGCAGTTTGCATAGCACAGCGCGCCTTTTAAAACGAGCACGCTAGTGCATACTCAATGTGCCGCGCATCTGGCAGTAACGCTCGATGCGCTTGAAAACGAAATAGCCCAGCGGCGTCATTACTGCCATAAATCCGATCAGGATCGCAATCTCGTAGTGCAATGCCAGCAGCGGACGCACCCCCAACAGCAGCGCGCGTATCGCATCGAAGCCGTATGTGAGCGGGAGCGCCAGCGATAGTGGCAGCAAAAGGCGCGGTAACACCTGCACAGGGAACTGGCTACCCGCCAGCATTGAGATCAGGTAGTTCGACACATCGACCATTGTGTTAGCATCGCGCATCAGCAGCACAATCGCGGCAAATGCGAAGCCAAAGCCATAGAGTGCCACAAGCATTGGTATCAATATCAGTGCCGCTGCCAGGGCATTACCCGAAACCTGAAAGCCAAATAGGAGCCAGCCCAGCAGCAGCATGCCAGCACTATTGAAGGTGGTGATTGCCAGGCTGGCAAGCGTTTGCCCTACCAGCAGCAATGCGCGCGGGATAGGCGCCATCCAGTTGCTTTCGAGCACGCCCGCATCCATCTCCGATTTCAGCGCGTAGCCCATACCCCAAAAAACGGCGGCGATGTAATTAGCGAGCACTGCCCCTAGCAAAATGAATGACATATAATCATTCGTGCCGGTGTAGGCTGCAAAACCCGTGTTACCAGCTGAGCCAGCGAAGCTTTTGCCCAGGAAGTACATAGGCGTCAGCCACGCAATTGGTTCGATCACCCGGAAGAGCGCATTGGCCGGGTAGCGAAAGAAAACAATCGTATCCTTGCGCGCAATCGCCAGGGCCGCGCGAATATACGAGCGCCAGGTTGGTTGGGCGAGGCTTGTGCTTGGCATAGAAGCCCCCTTCCTAATACTGTCCCAGGTCGCCACGGCGACGGGCACCGCGCTCAACAATGCCAAACAAGATGTACCCAAGCAGCGGCGCGGCAATGGCATAAGCACCCAACACCAGCAAATCAGCCGATAGTTCGGCCCACCCCGCGTTAGCCAGCAGGGCCGCGCGCACCGCGTGGATGGCGTATGTCAGCGGCAGTACGGCGGCAATCACCTGCATCCACCCAGGTAACACCGCCACTGGGAAGGTAATCCCACAGAAGATCATAAAAATACCGCGCACAAGAAACACCATCGCATTCGCTTCCTTGAAGCGCAATACCAGGCTGGCAAAAGCGATACCAATGCCATGGACGATAGGGATAGTCAATAGCAGCGCCAGCAGCGCCAGGCCGACATTACCCGCTAACAAGTGCACACCTAACAGCACGCGAAATTCCAGCAACGATATGAGGATGAATGCCACCGACACGAGGAGCTTGGTCAGCGCTCCGCCCAATATCAGCGAAACACGCCAGGTTGGGCACAGCCAGTTCGATTCCAATGTACCGTGCATCTGCTCATTGCGTAAATACATCCCTACATCCCACAAGGTCATATTCAGCCACATCCACAAAATACTGCCCAGCACAATAAATGCAGCATAGTCGCGCGTACCAGTGAGCTGCTGGAAGCGTGTAAGCGACTCACCGCCAGGCCCGCCTAATGCCTGCGCGGTAAAGATATAGGCAAGCGGCATCAGCACCGGCCAAATGAATAAGGCTATCACCCAGCTTGGGTAGCGGCGAAAGATCATCCATTCTTTGCGAGCGATCATCAGCACAGCGCGCAATTCAGTAGCGAGCGAGCGCCCAGCGCGCCAGGGTTCGGCAATATGCGTGTCCATAGTTAATCTCGCAGCTGCTTGCCCGTGAGGGCGATGAACACATCTTCGAGCGAGGGCTCGGCCACAGCCATATGGCGAATGCGCCCGCTATGTGCCGTAATCAGCGCGATTGCGCGCGGCAGCACGGCCCGGCTATCGGTGCTGTGGAGCGCAAGGGACCAAACGCGCTCGTCGTCGCGATAGCGAACAGCGCTCTGCTGCACGCCAGGAAGCGCTTCGAGCTCAGGCATCAGCGCTTCGTCGAAGGCTTCAACCTCAAGCTGCATCACATCAAGCTGGCGGATCGAACGCTTGAGTGCGGCGGGCGTATCGAGGGCAATAATTTTGCCCAGGTCGATGATGCCGACGCGGTCGCACAGCAGGTCGGCCTCCTCCATGTAGTGGGTCGTGAGCAGCACGGTGCGACCTTCACGCTTAATCTCAAGAATAAGCTCGCGCAAATTCCGGGCCGATTGCGGGTCGAGACCGATGGTTGGCTCATCGAGCAATACCACGGGTGGGTTAGCAAGCAGCGCCTTGGCAATGGCAACCCGCTGCTTCATTCCCGAGGAATATCCTTCGACCGGGTCGTTCGCACGGCTGGCAAGGTCAAGCCGCTCAAGCAGCTCGGCCACGCGCCGACGGGCGATAGCTGGCGGCAGGTGATACAGCGCCGCGAAGTATTCGAGATTCTCGCGTGCGCTTAACTTCCAGTAAATACTACGCTCGCCGGTAAGTACCGCGCCCAGGTTACGTCGCACCATATCGGGCTGGCTGGCGAGGTCGTAGCCATTGATTGTGGCGCGGCCAGCGCTGGGCTGAAGCAGGGTAGAAAGCATACGGATAGTTGTGGTTTTTCCTGCGCCATTGGGGCCAAGCAGCCCAAAGATTTCGCCTTCAGCGATGCCAAAGCTTACTCCGGCCACGGCCACCCGCTCATCGGTACGCTGGGCACGGAGCGCTAACCGCTGCCACATGCTGGCGTCGGGCGCGCTGCGCCGCTTCACAAATACCTTCCGCAGGTCGTGCACATCGACAATCAGCTGCTCGGCGCGGGAAGGCGTGTACAGATGCGCGGCCAGCACATCCGCTGGCACAGGCGGCGGAAATTCTAGTACTGGTGCTGAAGAGGCCATACGGTTCTTTCCTTCCAGCTTCGTTAACTGATCTCGCTCACGTGCCAGGCTGGCTGTGCAGCGATACGCGCGGCATTTTCGGCATAGGCATAGCGCAATAGCGAGCTACCCACGAATACGAGCGCACGGGCGATAGGCCGTACCACAATACGCACAAGGCTGTGAGTGCGAGCGCAGCTGGACACCAGACGATGGCGGGCAGCGCCAATACGCTCGGCCCGCAGGCGCTCATTCACATGTTCAAGCTCTAGTTCAACGCGGCTGTACATCACTACCTCCTGTAAAAAACGCTAATCGAAATAGCACTTTCAATCAAACGCATGGCAATATTATCAGAGTATTTGCAATTTGTCAATATCTGATTGCAAATAATTACCAAAATTGAACAATAAATTGACCACCAAAATTATTTCCATTTCAGTCGGTTAGCATTTATTAATAGTTCGTTGAAAGCAGTAAGGGCAAGTAGGCCGCTGAAGCCGCATCTCTGGGGACAATTCGGTTTTGCGCCGCCCGCACGGTACGCCCGCTCACAGCGTTAAGCCTTTCGTTCACCAGGCATGCGCCTATGCCCGTAGCGAAAGGCGTGATAGTCTATGCTACGGCACCGGAATGTGCTATGATATTTCGCATCGCAATGCTGGGCGGAGAAGATGATGAGCGAGCGCGTGGGTACTATGGTGCAGCATAATTTGCCCGCCAGTACCGATCTGTTTGTTGGTCGTAAGCACGAGGCCGCCCAGCTTATGGGGTTGCTGGGCGACCCTGCCTGCCGCCTGGTGACGATTGCCGGCCCAGGCGGGGTAGGCAAAACTCGGCTGGCGCTCGAATGTGCCCGCGCCGTAACCGCCGATGCCGCGACGCGCTTCGCCGATGGCGTATACCTTGTGACATTAGGCGAACACGCACCTACCGCTGAACTTCCCGACCAGCTGGCCGATGCGCTTGCACACGGGCTGGGGCTACATCTCGCTACTGCCACACCGCCACTCGACCAGCTGCGCCAGTATCTGCGCACGCGCGCGCTGCTGCTGGTGCTTGATAATGCCGAGCAGATCCGCGGAACAGCACCGACGCTAGCGGCTTTGCTCAATGATGCGCCCGGGCTAGTCATCCTGGCAACTAGCCGCGAACCGCTACATCTGCGCGGTGAATGGTGTATTCTGCTCGCAGGGTTGCCTTTCCCCACCGTTCCAACCCTGAAGCCAGCACCCAATCGCGTAGACCTGAGCACTACCGAGCTTGAAGCGTTCGACGCGGTGCAGCTGTTTGTGCATACAGCGCGCATGGCCGCTCCTGGCTTTACGCTTACTGCCGCTAACGCATCGGCGGTAACACAGATTTGCCGCCTGCTCGAAGGGCTGCCACTCGGCATTGAGCTGGCAACTAGCTGGTTGCGCACCCTGTCGTGTACCGAGCTGGCGACGCTGTTGTCGCAGGATCTCGATATTCTCGCCGTTGCAACGCTCGATCGGGCCGAACGCCAGCGCAACCTGCGCGCGTTGTTCGAAGCTTCATGGCAGATACTTATTCCAGCTGAGCAGCAGGCACTGCAACGGCTGGCAATTTTTCGCGGCAGCTTTACCCGCGCCGCCGCCACTGATGTCGCCAACGTCACGCTACCACAGTTGGCCGCGCTCATCGATAAATCTTTGCTGCGGCGCGAAACCAGCGATAGCGCTACCGAGCAGGGGCGCTACCGCATGCCCGAGTTGGTGCGCCGCTATGCTGCCGAGCAGCTTGAGCGCGCTGGTGAATTCCAAACGTTCGCCCAGCGCCACGCGACTTTCTATGCAGAGCTGCTGGCAACTCAGGTACCATATCTACGCGGAACCGGTCAGCGCGAAGCCCTGGCAGTGCTACAAAGCGAAATGCCACAGCTCCAAGCAGCCTGGCAAACCGCAGTAAGTCATGCCGATTATGTCACCTTGAGCCGTGCCGCCGACGGGCTGTTTCATTGCTACGACATGCACAGCTGGTTCCACGAAGGTGCTGCCGCCTTTGGCGCTGCGGTAACCGCGCTGGAACCCCATGGTACGCATCCTGCCGCCACTCAGGTGTGGGCGCATGCCCTGGCCCGGTATGGTTGGTTCACCTTCCACATCGGCCAGCAGCGCGAGGCACAGGCGACCCTGCAGCGCAGCCTTGATGTGCTGCGCGAATTAGGCGCACGGGATGAGATGCTCTTTCCGCTGAACTACCTGGGCGCAGTGAGCGCCTACCTGGGCGAATACACCGCCACCGAGGCACTCTGCCGCGAAGCACTCGCAATTGCCCAGGCCCTCAGCGACCGCTACGACCAGGCGATTGCCTGCAACATTCTCGGCCAGGCAGCCTACGATCAGGGCCAATACACCGTGGCCCAAAGCTGGTCGCAGCAGAGCCTGGCGCTTGAGCAGCAGCTTGGTAATCGCTGGAGTATGGCGTATTCGCTCACCAACCTGGGGAAAGTGGCCTATATCACTGGGGCCTATGCCGAGGCGCGACGTATGTTTGAAGAGAGCTTGCGCATTCGCCAGGGCCTGGAAGACGCGCGCGGTGTGGCGCATAGCTTCATGCGGCTGGGCGAAACCGCTGTGGCGCTCGGGGCAACCGACGAAGCGAACGAGCAATATAGCCAGAGCCTGGCGATGTTCCGTGCAATCGGCAACCGCTGGGGCGAAGCGGCGGCCCAGATCAACCGGATGCACCTGGCACTCGCCCAGGGCGATTTCGGCACCGCGCTTGAGCTGATGCACGAGGCGCTGCAGATCGCGCTCGACCTCGAATCGCTGCCCCAGGTCGTCACACTACTCGCCACTGTTGGCCCGCTGATTCGCCAGAGTGGCGATGCCACCTGGGCTGCCGCGCTCGACCAGCTACTGGCTGCGGCACCCACTACCCTGCTCGATTACCAATCCGATGCCTACCGCCTGCTGGCCTGGCTCAAGCGCAACCAAACACGTACCTTCGCTGCGCGGCCCGCACCGGCACTGCCCGCCGCCAATAGCGCCTCGGCGCGGCGGCCTACGCAGGCGGGCAACCCGGCTGGCCTCACCGCCCGCGAAATCGACGTGCTCCGCCTGGTAGCGCGCGGCCTCACCGATGCCGAAGTCGCCGACAAGCTGGTGGTGAGTCGCCGCACCGTCAGCACCCACCTTTCGGCGATCTACGGCAAACTGCAGGTCAACTCGCGCAGCGCCGCCACGCGCTTTGCCATCGAGCATGGGTTAGGGTAGGTTACCGCAACCAACGTACTTTCCCCGTTAGCTTTGGCAAGCACATCTCAAGATACCAGCGCACACTGCGCGCCTCGTTCACGCTCGATCGGGTATAATACGGCCTGCCTGGAAAAACAAATGAGCGAGGATCATTGATGGACCGGACCTTTGTAGCCATAGATGTAGAAACTACCGGCCTCGAAGCGGGAACCGACGAAATTATCGAGATCGCCGCCGTGAAATTTAGCGGCGACCAGGTGCTCGAAACCTTTCAGCAGCTGGTAAAACCGCGCCATTCGCTCCCGCTCAAAATTGCGCGTCTCACCGGCATTAGCGATGAGATGCTCAGCGACGCACCACGCTTCGCCGAGGTCGCACCCAACCTGGTGCGCTTTGTCAAAAGCTACCCACTCATTGGGCATTCCGTCGGCTTCGATCTGAAAATGCTCCAGGCCCAGGGCATGCGCTTTGCCCAACCCGCCTACGACACCTTCGACCTGGCTACGCTGCTCATGCCCCAGGCCCCAGCCTACCGCCTGGGCACGCTCGCCGCGACGCTCGGCATCACCCACGACGAAGCCCACCGCGCACTGAGCGACGCCGATGTCACGCGCCAGGTGTTTTTACACTTGCTCAATCGCATCGAAGCGCTCGATCTGGCAACGCTGGCCGAAATCAGCCGCCTCACCGCCAAGCTCGAATGGCCGCTGCGCGACCTGTTCGGCGACGTTGAGCGCGCCAAAGCTAAAACCGTCTTCCTCGACGCCGAGCGCAAAGCAGAGGAAACGAACGCCGATGCCGAGCAATACGCCACACCGTTTAGCACGCGCACATCGTCAAGCGAGCCCACACCGCTGAAACCCACCGGCAACACCAGCTTGATCGATATCGATGCTGTGCGGCAATTTTTCGCACCAGAGGGCGCACTAGGTCGCGCCTTCGACGGCTACGAACAGCGCGAGCAGCAAATCGAAATGGCCGAAGCCGTGGCACACGCCTTCAATCACAGCGACGCGGTGATGGTTGAGGCCGGCACCGGCACCGGCAAGGGCCTGGCCTATCTGGTGCCAGCGGCGCTCTTCGCGGCCCAGCGCGGCGAACGTGTCGTCATCTCCACCAACACCATCAACCTGCAAGATCAACTGTACTTCAAGGATATTCCGGCGCTCCAGCGCATCCTGGCCACGGATACAAATCACCTGCCCGCGAAGCCGCCCTTCACCGCGGCATTACTGAAGGGCCGGGGCAACTACCTGTGCCTGCGTCGCTACAAGGATCTGCGCCGCGATGGGCGGCTCGTGTCTGATGAGATCAAAACCTTGCTGAAGGTACAGCTGTGGCTGCCCACCACCACCAGCGGCGACAAAGCCGAGCTACTGCTGATGGAAAAAGAAAATGCCGCATGGGGGCGCATTAACGCCACCCCCGAAACCTGCACCGGCCCAGGCTGCGCCGATTTTAAGGATTGTTATTTCTTCCGCGCCCGCCGCGCTGCCGAGGCCGCTCACCTGGTGGTGGTGAACCACGCACTTATGCTCGCCGACATCGCCACCGATGCGCAGGTGCTGCCCGAATACGATCACATCATCATCGACGAGGCGCATAACCTCGAAGATGTAGCAACCGACCAGTTCGGCTTTGAAGTCGACCAGGCGCGCCTGCTCGAACTGCTCGACAGCCTGTTCGAAACTGGCGGCGCGAATACCAGTGCTGGCCTGTTTGCCGAGCTACCCAAACACTTTCAGCACAGCGCAGCGGGCCAGGCCGACATGGAGCGTGCCAGCGCGATTGCCCAGGCAGCAGGCCCGGCTGTCACCCGCGCGCGCCAGAGCGTCTACGAATGCTTCAACCTGCTCACCGCGTATATGACGCAAACCGCCGAAGCTTCGGCCTACGACACGCGCCTGCGCATTACCGATGCGGTGCGCAAAGGCGAAACCTGGGCGATTGTGGAACGCGCGTGGGATAATCTGAGCCTGCAGCTTACGGCGGTCGGCGATGCGCTCGGCAAGCTCGATACGCTGCTGGGCGAGCTGAAAGATGCGCAGATGATCGACTACGATCTGCTGTTACTGCGCGTACAAACCCTGCGACGCTACGCGACTGAAGTGCGCATTAACATCGGCTATATCATCCTCGGCGGCGAAGCAAAGCTCATTACCTGGATTTCGTATGACCGCATGCGCGATACTTTGACACTCCATGCCGCGCCGCTCTCGGTGGCCGAATTGCTCGAAGCCAATCTGTTCGCACAAAAATCTACCGTCGCGCTCGCCTCGGCCACAATGTCGGTGGGCGGCGATTTTCGCTATATCAAAGAGCGCATTGGCCTGCGCGAACCCGAAGAGCTTCAGCTCGAGTCGCCCTTCGACTACCAGAAACAGACGCTGGTCTACCTACCCAACGACATCCCCGAACCCAACCAGCGCGGCTACCAGCAGGCGCTTGAGCAAGCGCTGGTCAGCCTGTGTACGGCGACTGGCGGGCGTACACTGGTGCTGTTCACGGCCAATAATGCCCTGAAGCAAACCTATCGCGCCATTCAAGAGCCACTCGAAGAACAGGGCATTGCCGTGCTCGGCCAGGGCATCGATGGCTCGCGCCGCAACCTGCTTGAGCGCTTCAAGGAATTCCCACGCACGGTGCTGATGGGTACCACAAGTTTTTGGGAAGGGGTCGACGTGGTTGGGGATGCGCTGAGCGTGCTGGTGATTGCCAAGCTGCCGTTCAGCGTGCCGAACGACCCGATTTACACCGCGCGCTCCGAGGGCTTCGACGACGCCTTTAATGAATATGCTGTACCACAGGCAATCTTGCGTTTCAAGCAGGGCTTTGGTCGGCTCATCCGCTCACGCGACGATCGTGGCATTGTTGCGGTGTTCGACAAGCGGCTACTCACCAAGAAATACGGCCAGGTCTTCCTCGACTCGCTGCCGCATACCACGGTGCGTAGTGGCCCGGCCAAGCAGCTCCCGCTCCTGGCAGCGCGCTTCCTGGTATAAGGTCGCCAATACCGCACCCGCGTTACTGCCGGGCACGATTGATCTGATGGATCGCCTGATAGAGTTCGGTAGGAGTAAATGGCTTCGCCAGCAGCGGGCGTTGTGTGGAATCGAGGAAATCGTGCGAACCGAGGTTACTTGTATCGCCGCTGATAAACAATAGCCGCTCAACCATTTTTGGTGACGTATCGTGCAGGATACGATAAAACTCATTGCCGCGCATCCCAGGCATTTTGAGATCACAGAGAATGATATCGAACGCCTCGTGATCTAAAATATTCAGGGCAGCATGGCCGGTACGTGCGACACTGAGCTGATTCTGGGGCATAAGTGCGTCGCGCACGAGGCGCACCACTAATTCATCATCATCCACAATAAGCAGGCGTAGCCCATCTGGCCGCCGGGTTGCTTCTTCGTCGCCAAGGCCCGCTTGCCGCTCTGTCGCATGTTGCACTGGCAGCTCAAGCAGCATTGTGGTACCAGCACCAACTTCCGACTCGGCCCAAATACGCCCACCATGCGCGGCTACAATACCATAACACATACTAAGCCCTAAACCGGCGCCTTGATCCTGTGGCTTGGTAGTAAAAAATGGCTCGAAAATGCGGTTCAATACTTCCGGCGTCATGCCGGGGCCGTTATCGCGCACAGCAATTGTAATGCGTTCGTTGGGCGCATCTTCAACAGCGCTCTTCCAAGCTTGGACACGCATACGCCGCTCGCCCGCATTTAAGCGGAGCGCATGCTGGGCATTACTTACCAGATTGAGCAGCACCTGGCTTAGTGCGCCAGCATCACCCCACAGCATCGGCAAATCAAGCGGCAGTTCCCGCTCCACCGTTATCTGGTCTATCAACAGATCTGCTTGCTTCAGCGCCAGAATCTGATTGATCAGGAGCGAGAAATGCACTTCGCCATGGCCGGGGCGCTGCTGGCGGGCAAATACCTGCAAATTGCGGATCACCGAGCGCATTCGCTCAGCGCCAAGCCGAATCTGGTCAACTGCACTAAACGCCTCGGGCGAAAGGTCTTCGAGCTGCAAAAGGTCGGTATAGCCTAGTACCGCCGTGAGGGGATTGTTAATTTCGTGCGCCACTCCCGAAATCAGGCGGCCCAAGGAGGCTAGCTTTTCGGTTTCGGCAAGCAGCGAGTTCGTGCGCCGCAAATTGTCAAGTAGCTGCGCATGCTCGATGACTACGCCAGCCTGCTCGGCTAGGAGTAAGGCGGTTGCCTCGGAGGCAGGAGGAAAGGTGGCATAATTATGCAGGTTATCGAGAACGAGTGTACCGAAAAAAGCGCCAGAGACAAAAATAGAGCTGAGTAGTGAACGGCGAATTAAATGGATATCGCCATAGGTGCGCAGTAGCCGGTACGATTCATCATCGAGATATGTCGAATTCCATTCTTCATAGCGAATATTCTGTGAGCGCCGCTGCCCTTCTGGTAACAAACGCAAAAACTGCTCGGCTGGAAAACGCGCCGGTTTTAGCTTTTCTAAATCGTAGCCATACGTGGCATGATAGCGGAAATATTCACCTTCCCACACTATCAAGCTGCCGCGCTGCGCTCCTGGAACACATCGTACCGCAGTCTCGAGAATCGCCTGCAGAATCGTGTCGAGTGATTGGGTAGTGCGCAACAACTGATAGAGTGCCACAAGCGATTGGGCAAGCTGTTGGGTTTGCTGAAGCGAACTACGCCAGCGGCGGTACGCTTTACGGTGAAGCCGAGCCACATTATCACCCTTCATATATGTGCACAGGAATGAGGCTGACCCATAGCGTAAGGTGCTGTAAGCCACAAACTCATTGTAGCGCATTCTATTCATCTTGTGCGCTGAGCGATTTACGTTCCACCAGGTAAACTTTTTATCTGCTCAATCTGTGTGTTCTATCGGCATTCTCAATCTTTATATCCTGGTGCGCAATTGGCGAGAATAGTTTATCGGCCCCACAGCTGGAGACTGCTGGCCGCACGCCACTGCGCTAGCTCAGTAGCGGTTCGGCCGCGCACCCACACACCTGCGCCACCCGCCGCGGCCCAGGCTCGTAATGGCGGTGCTTCATCGGCGTATAGATCATATGCCCAGATAATCTCGGCAGAATCCTGGTAGTCGGCTGGCTCAGCCTGCGCCGACCATGGCAGTACCAGCCACAGGCGCGGGCTAACGCGCAGATAGTCGGGCGTGGGCATAGTTTGTCGGTACACTGCCACCCGGTCGAGGTAGCCCGGCTGAAACGGCAGTGCGGCCCGCCATTCGCGCAGTGCCGATGGCATGGGTGCAACGTCGGCGAACATGTAGCAATCGAACAGTGTGCTGGGGTTGGCGGTAATGGCTGCGGCGAGCCAGCTAGCTACTTGCTCAGCATCGGCCCAGCGCGCCACTACATCGACATGATTCGCCAGCTGATCTGGCTTCGCTCCATCCCAAACGAATCTATCCGCATCGGCGAACGACACCCGGCTGATGGGCTGCATGGCGGTTGCTGCCATATATGGTGGGTTGTCAGAGCTCGATTGCAGGGCTGCCCAATGGGGCGGGGGGCAACCCTCAATCTCGTCGGGGTCAAGGTTTGCGCCCAGTTTCAGCTCGCGCCGCAGCCGCCGCAGCTCGGCATAGGCCAGCCGGTCGGTGCCGAGAATATAGTAGGGCGGGCGATTCTGATACACCAGCGCATACTCGGCGACTTGCTGGCGCGTGGCCGTGCCGGGCAGCACTTGCAGCGTAAACACATCGTATGGCCCTACATTTTCGCGCGCAATGAAGTCGAGGGTTTGGGCCACACCGGTGGTATCATCGGCGGGCAAGCCGAGAATCACGTCAAGATAGACCGACACGCCATTGCGCACCAGCCGCCGTGTGCCTGCGGCCCATTTGCGCAGATCGGTGCGGCGATGGGCCACCTGTAAGGCTACCGGGTTCGCGGTTTGCAGGCCAACCTCAGCCACTTTCAGCCCAGCCTGGCACAGTAGTGCAACCGCTTCATCGCTAAGGTGTTCGCCCCGTAGCTCGGCGTACAGCGCCAGCGCGCCATCGGCGTTCATATCGGCCAGGGCGCGCATCAGCGGGCGAAACACTGGCACCAGGTTTAAATTCGCCTCAACGAAATGCACCTGCGTTGCGCCGTGGTCGCGCCCCCAGGAAATCTCGGCCAGCAAGCGTTCGAGCGGGAAGTAGCGGTTGCCCAGCTGCGTGCCCATATTGCGGCCATACAGGCAGAAGGCACAGGCATAGGGGCACCAGCGCGAGATTTCGACCATGATCATTGGCGAAGGCTCAAGGTAGCCCAGCAAATAGGGCGAGGGCAGCACCGCAAGGTCGCTCAGCGGCACCCGCTCGGGCGTGATGTGGAGTGTGCCATGGGCATCGCGGAAGGCCAGGCCGGGAATAGATCGCAGCGCATCATCGCCGCGTTGCAGCTGGGCGAGTTCAAGCTGCAACAGCGCGGCGAAGGTCTGCTCACCTTCACCAATCACGGCAATATCGACGGCGGGGTGCTGCAATACCCAGGCATTATCGGGCTGCACTTCCGGCCCGCCTACCACCACCACCAGCCCGGGCAGGCGCGCTTTCGCCCGCGCGGCCACAGCCAGGCTGCGCTCGCTATTCCAGGTATATAGCGAAATGCCCAGCACCTGCGGGGCGTGTTCAGCGATTGCTTCAACCAGCATGGCATCACCCGCCGCATCGGCCAGCGCACGGGGCAGCATATCAACCTGCACACGTTCAAGCAGGCCCAGGGCATAAGCATAGGCTTTAAGGTAACCCGCCGCTAGTGGCACATTGGTGGCGGAATTATTTGGCACTGGAAGCTGCATCAGCAGCACACAAAGGTGTTCCATAGCGCCACATTATATTGGGCTGACACGTAACACAAGTACGCTGTGCCAAGTCTAGCTATACAACGCCACCACCACAAGCGGCGTAATCAGCCCTTCGATCAGGCCCGATAGCAGGAACAGCGGCACCAGCACAAACAACCATACTTTCGCCAATTGTGCGAGCGCCCATAGAATATTCTGGCCCACGGTAAAGCCCTTCGGCGGCGACATCAGCGCTGCGCCCACGCGCAAGCCCATAGCCGCGCCCAGTATAGCCACGGGCAATTCGATGATGCCGTGGGGCAGCACATAGGCCAGCAAAAACTGAAGCGGGCTACTATGATCAAGTGTGAACCAGCTGCCACCTTGCCGCGCAAGCGAGCTGGCGACAAAACCAACCTGCGCGAACGCGACTGCTGGAACTAAGAACGCAAAGACGCCAAACACAAACAACGAGAACACGCCCGAAAGCGCGGCTACGCGGATGTTATTCAGCGCAACGTATAGCCCGAGGCCAAGGCTAGGCTGGGGTGCGCTGCCAATATTTGCCAGGTAATTATCGAGCAAGCCCACATGGTAGGTAGTACCAATATAGCCGCCGCTCAATAAACCGCTCAGCGCCGCAATCAGCGCCACCGCGAGCGGCAAGCGATAATCGCGCAGCAGTTGGGGTAGCTCGTGCCGGTAGAAGCGCGCCGGGGAAAACTTCACATGGCTGTACTGGTCGGGTGTAACGCCAGCCGGGCGATATTCGCGGAAAAATGTCATCCAGGTGCGGCCCACCTGGCGCAGGTTCAGCTGCTCGTGCTCGCGCGAAAGTATTTCTTCGCGATTGAACGCGCCCATACCCGTGCGGATGAGCGCAATCGCCATGACCGTGAGCAGCAGCACAATGATCCACAGCACGCTCCACGATCGCGCCGTTCGCCCAATAATCAGAATCGCCTCGAGCTGCACCACCGAGGCCGTGGGCAGCAGCACAAAGCTCGCCAGCAGATTGGCCGCGCGCACGCTGGTGGTATGGCTCGAAATAATCACCGCGCTCGCCACCATCACAACCGCCTTGGTGGTAATCAACAGCACAATCACCAGGATGTATTGGGGAGTCAGACCTTGCGCAAACAGATCGGGGTAGGCCAGCGCCAGCGCGCCACAGAAAACGCCCATAGCGGTAAACGCCGAAATAAGTGGCGGTAATAGCGATGAAAACAGCTTGCCCAAATAGAGCGCGCCATCGGAGATCGGCATGGCCAATAATGCTTCGAGGCTATTGCGCTCACGCTCGCCCACAAACGTTTCGAGCGCGGTGATCAGCGAAAACGAGGCCGGAATGAAGCCAACCAGCAGCATCACAAATGGCACCATCAGCGGCACGGTTGTGCTATCGCCAATGAAGCGAATAGCAAAGTTGGCCGCGCTCACCAGCAAGAGCGGCAGAATAAACGCCAGAATAAACATCGGCGCAAGAATACGCCAGTCGGTCAGGGTGTCGCCCACTTCGCGGCGGGTAATTGTGCGAATCGCGCTCACGCTCATGGCTGCACCTCTTCGAGATAGATTTCAGCGGTGGCGGGCAGCGCAGCGGCGCGCTCGGGGTTGGTATTCCAGGTGCCGCGCTCGGCATTGTCGTCGGCAACAATGCTCAAATACACATCTTCCAGGCTGCGCGGCAGCTCGGCTAGCGACACCACGGGAATACCCCGCGCCGCCAGCCGCCCAATCAGCTGCGGGTTTATCGCCCGTGCATCGATACAGCGGTATTGCACCCAATCGTCGCCCAGCGCCTCGATCGGGGCCAGGCCATCGAGCAGCGCCGCTACACGGTCGGAAGGTGCAGCCAGCCGCAGCTCCCATACCGGGTCGCCCAACAGCTGGCGGGTCAGCTCGGCGCGCGTGCCCTCGGCCACAATCTGCCCGCCGCGCACCACGACAATGCGGTCGGCCAGCGTCTCCGCTTCGACCAGGTTATGAGTTGTGAGCAAAATCGTGCGGCGGGCAGCACGCAGCTCGGCAATCGCATCGCGCACCGTGCGCGCGCTGTGCGGATCCATGGCTGTAGTCGGCTCATCGAGGAATAATACCGGCGGGTCGTGAATCAGCGCACGAATCAGCGCAATCTTCTGCTTCATGCCCTTCGAGTAGCTATCGAGCCGTTTCTCGCGCGCATCCCATAACCCAAACTGCTTGAGTAGCTGCTCGCCACGCTGGGCACACGCGCGCGCCTGCATGCCCTGTAGCGCGCCAAAAAAGGCTAAATATTCCATGGCGCGCATACGGTGGTATAGGCCGGGAAATTCGGTGAGCAGCCCGACCACATGGCGCACCTCGCGCGCTTGCGCTACCACATCATACCCGGCAATCCGCGCCGCGCCGCTGCTCGGATTGAGAATAGCACCAAGCATGCGCACCGTTGTGGTTTTGCCCGCCCCGTTTGGCCCGAGCAGCGCCACAACCTCGCCCTCGGCTACCTGCAACGAAATCTCACGCACGGCCTGGAATGCGCCAAATTCTTTGTGAAGTTGTACTGCTTCGATCATGCTTTGCTCCCAGTCGCCATGTGCGACGCACCTATAGTTCGAATTTGTTTGTGTAATAATGAAGTATAGCAGGATGAAATGAAGCGGCGCAATGGCTAAATCATAGCGGTTTGCAAACATTCAGCCGAACGCCGTGCCTGCGCGCGAATTGTGGGGGCTGCTAACCGGGCACAAGCGTAGTATAATTGATCGCTAACCACCAACGACCCGAGGCACCCGCCCATGCCTAGCCGCGAGGACATCGAGCAGACGATCGCCGCGCTTGAGCTGCGCCGCGCATCACTCGGCGATGCCCTGACCGATGCGGCGATTGCCCCGTTGCGCCAGCAGCTGGCCGCGCTCGACGAACAGCGCAAGCTCGTCACCGTGCTCTTCGCCGATATGGCAGGCTTTACCGCTACCGCCGAAACCATGGACCCCGAGGATGTGCGCGATGTCATTCGCGCCTATTTTGGCCGCCTCGCAGCCGCGATTACGCGCCATGGCGGCTGGATCGAGAAATTCATTGGCGATGCGGTGATGGCGATTTTTGGCATTCCCACTGCCAACGAGCGCGACCCCGAGCACGCCATTCGTGCCGCGCTCGATATGCATGCATCGCTGGCCGAGCTGAATACCGAGCTTGAGCGCGAGCGCGGCATTCGCCTGGCGATGCGCATTGGTATCAACACCGGGCCGGTGATAGTAAGCTTCCTCGGCGGGCGGCAGGGCGAAGATTTTTCGGTGGTGGGCGACACGGTGAACCTCGCCAGCCGCCTAGAGCACGCTGCGCCGGTCGGCGGCATCCTGATCTCGCATGCCACCTACCGCCATGTGCGCGGACTGTTCGATTTTCAGCCGCTGCCGCCGCTGGCGGTGAAAGGCAAGGCCGAACCCGTCCAGGTGTATGAGGTACGGGGCGCGCGCCCGCGCACCTTTGAGCAGCCGGGGCGCGGCGTGCAGGGTGTCGCCATCCCTATGATTGGCCGCGAAGCCGAGCTTGGGGCGCTGCAAGATGCCCTGCGCACGGCACGCAGCCAGCAGCGCGCCCAGGTCATTACGTTAATTGGCGATGCCGGGGTTGGCAAATCGCGCCTGGTCGATGAATTCCTCGACTGGGGCAGCCAGCAACATGAGCAGTTCTGGCTGTTTCGTGGGCGCGCCGGGCAAGAACCTGGCCGCCGCCCCTACGCCCTCATCCGCGATTTGCTGGCTTATCGCTTCCAGATTCAGGATAGCGACCGCGCCGCCGAGGCCCGCCAGAAGCTTGAGCAGGGCATGGTCAGCTTTATGGGTGCTGCCGGAACCGAACGCGCGCCATTCATCGGCCACCTGATCGGTTTCGACTTTTCGGCGAATCCCTACTTGCACAGCATCCTCGACAACGCCCGCCAGCTGCGCGACCGCGCGTTTCACTACCTAGCCCAGTTCTTTGCCGCGGCCACCGAAGCATACACGGCACTAATCTGCCTGGAAGACATTCACTGGGCCGATGATGGTTCGCTCGATGCGATTGAGTACCTGGTGCGCGCCTGCGAACAGCTGCCGGTGTTCATTCTTATTATTACCCGCCCGGCACTATTCGAGCGGCGGCCAGCGTGGGGTACCGAGCAGCCCAGCCATCTGCGTATGGTGCTCCGCCCGCTGAACGAGCCAGAGAGCCGCCATATGGTTACGCAGCTATTACGCCAGCTTCCCAGCATGCCCGCCGAGCTTATCGACCTGATCGTGAGCCGTTCGGAAGGTAACCCATTTTACCTTGAAGAGCTGATTAAGATGCTGATCGAGGATGGTGTTATTGTGATGGACGGCGGCAAGTGGCGGGTAGAAAAGTCACGCCTGGACGAAACCCGCGTGCCACCCACGCTCACCGGCGTGCTACAGGCGCGTATCGATGCGCTTGCCCCGGAGGAACGCACGACGTTACAGCGCGCCTCGGTGATTGGGCGCGTGTTCTGGGATGCGGCCGCCGAGCGCCTGGCTTCCGATGGCCGCACGGGCCGCAGCGCACGCCAGAATGATCTGCGCGCCACCCGCGACATTGCCAGCATCATGCGCACGCTCAACGAACTCGAGACCTTACGCGCCAAAGGGCTAACATTAGCGCGCCCAACCTCCTCCTTCGCTGGCACGCAAGAGTTTATGTTCAAACATGCCTTGCTACACCAGGTAACCTACGATAGTGTATTAAAGCGCCAGCGCCGCCAATACCATACCCAGGCGGGCGAATGGCTGATCGAGCGCAGCGGCGAGCGTGTAGGCGAATATGCCGGACTGATCGCCGAACACTTCGAGCGCGCCGACGACCCCGAGCGCGCCGCCGATTGGTACGCGCGTGCAGCATTACAGGCCCAGTCTACGTATGCGGCCGGGGTGGCGATCGAGCACTACCGCAAGGTACTGGCATTATTGCCGGCCCAGCACGATCGCGATGTAGCAGGTGCAATGCGGCGCGCTACGGCCTACGAGGGCCTGGGCGAAATGCTGCTCTGGCAGGGCCGCTATAGCGAAGCCGCCGCTGGTTACACCGCCATGCGCGCTGCCGCCGAGCTGGCAAGCGACGCTGTGGCCCAGGCCCGTGCGTGGTATGGCCTGGCCGAAGTGCGCGAGCGCCAGGGCGATTATGCCGCTTCCCAGGAGAGCGCCGCCCAGGCCGAACGGATTGCGCAAGCAATTGGCGCGCCAGTCGAACGGGCTATGGCGCTTCAGTTGCAGGGCTGGAGCCGGTTTCAGCAGGGCCAGATCGAAGCAGCGCTACGGTTAGGTGAAGCCGTGTTGCTGCTCGCTACCGAGCACGACGCCCTACGCGAGATGGGGCGCGCCCTCAACCTGATTGGTGTCATTCACCGCGCCAACGGCGATTTCAAGCGCGCCACCGCCGCGATGCAGAGCGCACTTGAATTGCACAACGAGCTGGGTGACCGGCTGCGCGTGGGCGGTACGCTCAACAATCTTGGACTAACCGCTGAGGGGAATGGCGATTATACCCAGGCCGAAGCTCATTATACTGCGGCACTCGACGTAGCCCGCGAAATCAACGACCCCGACCTCGAATATCAGTCGCTCGCCAACCTGGGCAGTACGCAGGTGGCGCTCTGGCACTTTGCCGAAGCCGAAGGCCAGCTGCGGCAAGCGCTACGCCTGGCAACAACGGCAGGCTGGCCGGCGCACGCACACACTTACTGTCGGCTTGCGCAGGCGTGCCTGGGCAGCGGCGATATTCCGGCAGCCTTAGCCAGCCTGCAACAAGCCTTCGATCTCGCGCAAACCCAGCACGACTATCTGGCACTAGGCTTGGCCTGGCGGGTACTCGGGCAGTTCGGTACACACCCACAAGTGGCAGTAGCGCTACGCACAATGCCCATCAACCTGCCGCGTCTGGTAGCGCAACCGAGTGTACCGGGCTATTTCGCCGAAAGCACGCGCATCTTCGCCGAGCTTAGTATGCCGCACGAGCGTGCGCGCACCCAGCATGCCCTGGCACGCTACGAGCTAGCTCAGGGCAACCACCAGCGCGGTGCCGCCCTGCTACGCGAAGTATGCGCCGTATTTGCCCGTCTAGGCATGGAAGGCGAGCTGCAGCGCATCGAGCACATCGGCACCACCAACCTGCCACCCTGGCTATAATGTCAGGATGCTGTCAGAAAGCCTTCGCAATAACCTATGGTATAATAATCTCGCTCTGGCTTGACATAGCGATAACACCGCCCGATCACCTCACCTTGATCGTGGCTGGAGGATACATCAGTGGCCATCAATCCATTAAACTCCCTCTTTGGAGCCTTCAGCCGAGATCTGGGTATCGACCTCGGCACAGCCAATACCCTGGTGCATGTCCGCGGCAAGGGCATTGTCATCAGCGAGCCTTCGGTTGTGGCGATCGACAAAAAAAGCAAGGAAGTGAAAGCGGTTGGTGCTGAAGCCAAAGCGATGGTTGGCAAAACCCCGGCCAACATCATCGCCGTGCGCCCGCTAAAAGATGGCGTGATCGCCGATTTCGATGTCGTCGAAAAGATGATCACCCACTTCATCAAGAAAGCGCACGATCGCTCGTTCGGCGTTATTTCGCCGCGCCCGCGCGTAGTGGTAGGGGTGCCTTCGGGCGTGACTCAGGTGGAAATGCGCGCCGCTCGCGATGCCGCGCTCAATGCGAACGCCCGCGACGCCTACGTGGTAGAAGAGCCAATGGCGGCTGCGATTGGCGCGGGCCTACCTGTGGACGAACCGATGGGCTCGATGATCGTCGATATTGGCGGTGGCACTACCGAAGTGGCGGTTATTTCGCTCGGCGGTATTGTGATTAACCACTCCATTCGTACCGCTGGCGACGAGATCGATGAAGCGATCGTCAACTTTGCCCGGCGCGAATATAACCTACTGATTGGCGAGCGCATGGCCGAGAAAGTAAAGATAGCCGCCGGTAGTGCATACCCACTCGATGAAGAAATTAAAGTGGTGCTACGTGGCCGCGATATGCTTACCGGCCTGCCCAAGGCGGTTGAAGTATCGAGCGTTGAGCTACGCGAAGGCATTTCTGGCCCGGTGAATACCATCGTCGCCGAAGTGCGCGCCGCGCTCGAAGAAACCCCGCCCGAGCTTGTGGCCGATGTGATGGAGCACGGCATTATGCTGGCCGGTGGCGGTGCGCTGCTCCACGGCCTCGATCGCCGCATTCAGGCCGAAACCAAAATGCCGGTGCATATCGCCGAAGATCCACTCTCGTGCGTGGCACGCGGTGCTGGCAAAATGGTCGAGGAATTTCATAACCCGATCTACCGCGATATTTTGAACAGCACGCAGCGCACCCGTCGCATTCGCTATAAGTGAAGGCTGGTGTTGGGTTGTGTAGTACGCTCCACACATATCGCTGACGTAACCCAGCACCCCATACCCCAAACTCGCCATGCGTGACTCCGTTCGCAATCGCTCGATGCGGCTTCCCCGCCCATCGCCGTATCGCTCGCTCACCCTGATTGTGTCGCTACTGGTGCTAGCCCTGCTGCTGCTGGTGCTCGACCAGGGCGGCCTGCTCGGGCCGCTGCGTGCGCAGGTACAAACGGTGCTCACGCCGCTGATCCAGCCGCTGCGCCGCCTGGGCGACAGCATGGGCGGTGTGGGGCAAAGCCTTACCGAAGTGCAGCAGCTACGCGACCGGGTTACGGCGCTTGAGCACGAAAATAGCCAGCTCAAAGCCGAAAATATCCAGGTACATGAGCTACGCCAGCGCCTCGATCAGCTTGAAGCCCAGCTACGCATTGAGAAAGAGCGCGGCTGGCAGCTGCTCGGGGCCGATGTGAGCGCGCGCTCGCCCGATGGTGGCCGCCGCATGCTGATGCTCAATGCTGGGGCCGAACAGCATATTCGGCCTGGTATGGCGGTGCTTGGGCAAGAAGGCAGCAGCCCGCCAACCCTGATCGGTGTGGTAGAAAACGTGGGGCCACGCAGCGCCAGTGTGCTACTGATCACCGACTACAGCAGCGCGGTGAGCGCCAAGGTTTACCATCAGAATAGCGTGGCAACCGGGGTGGTGCAGGGCCAATGGCAAATCGGCTCGCGTCTCAAGCTCGAAGCCATCGATCGGGCACAGCCGCTGGCTCAGGGCGATGTCGTTTTCACTGCCGGGCTGACGGCGCAGTTCGACAATGAGCTGCCGCGCGCAGCAATCGTCAAAGACATCCCGATCGGCACGATCGAGAATATCGAGATCGACGGCCATAACCAGACCGCCGACGTGCGGCCATTCGTCGATCCCGACCGGGTAACCTATGCATGGGTGCTAATCAGCCAAAACGAATAGAAGAGCGCATTGTCCGCGAGATCTGGCTGGCGTTTGTGCTGCTCGCAGCCGCCATGGCCCAAACGACGCTGCTACCACGGCTGTTTGGCGCAGTACCCAATGTGTTACTGCTGATCATCATCTGCCGCGCGCTGATTAATGGGCCAGCAAACGCCGCCCGGTGGGCATTCTACGCTGGGCTCGGGCTCGATCTCTTTGCTGACAGTGCGCTGGGAACGCACGCGCTGGCATTACTTCTGGCAGTATTGTTAGCGACATTGCCATTAGCCTGGCTCAGTCGCGGGAATTGGCTTCTGCCGCTGCTAGGGGTGGTACTGGGTTCGCTTGGCTACCAGGCGATGTTCATTCTCTTGAACTCGGTGCTCATCGCACCAATCGATCTGCGTGCTTACATCACCGTAGTGGCCCTGCCCACAACAGTACTGTTACTCATTCCGGCACTCCCGCTATTTCTCAGCCTACGCTGGTTCGAAAGCCGCCGCCGGGGCGAAGTACCAATTGATGTGTATTAGCGTAGGGTGCCTGAGCTTCGCTTCGCGATTGTAAACGCGCGAGCGTTATGATCAAACCTGGCAAATCATATCTGATGAATCGCCTTCTACTTCCAAAATTACTGACATTAGTGGTGCTGGTCGTGCTAGTTGGCCGACTCTACCAACTTCAGGTTGCGCCCGACGAAGCCGCGCGCTACCGCGACTCGACGCAAGCACGCACGCAGCGCTACCTGCCGATACGGCCAATTCGGGGCGAGATTTTTGCGGCGGATCAGCACACACTCCTGGCCGAAAGTGTGCCAATTTATACGGTCTCCATCCGCCCTGCCGATCTACCGTCGCCTATAACCGAGCCTGCCGCGCGCAGCGAAGTCTTTAGCCGCCTGAGCCAGCTCCTCACCATTTCAAATACCCTCACAATATCGCCAGCCACTGCCCTCGACGACACCGTGTTGCGGAATGATATTACGCAAGGCATTGGCGCGGCAAGTATCGCCACAGCCCGTCACTTCGAAGAGCATCCACCCGCGCTATTGCGGCTTGCCCCCGAACAACGCCAGGGCGCGGCCCAGCTGGTAGCACGCTACCGCCCGCTGGCCGAGTTCGGCCCTTCCCGGCGGCTGCCATCGACGAGCGGCACACCCGTACCCGATACCCAACCAATCACGCTCGACGGCGGTACCATCATCACTACCACCAGTACGCTGGTGATTTCGCCTTCCAGCACACTCGACACAAACAGCGCTCTACGCGACGATATAGGCACACTCCTTGGCCCTGCCGCGCTCAGCGCTATTGCCCGCCCGCGCGATACTTCCTGGGTTGAACTGACAGTAGCACCACAAGCGCTTCGTAACGCGCTCAAGCTGAGCACCGTCTATAGCCAAACCCTGAAGCTCATAAATCCTCTGGCCGTAAAAATCGCGCAATCGAATGTTCCCGGCTACGAAACCGTGCCAATTAAGCAAGATATTCCACGCGATCTGGCGCTGATTCTCCGTGAGAACGCCGATAGTCTGCCAGGGGTGGTGATCGAGCAAGATTACCGGCGCAACTACCCACTGAGCGGGCAGATTCAATCGTTCTCACATTTACTTGGCTATATTGGGAGCGTCACCGAATGCGAGCTGGTGCGCCAGAACAGCGCGCGTTCGTGGGTTGGTAGCTTGCTCGAATCGCTCGGCCATGCTGAGGAATGCGGTATCGTCACGAAGCAGCTTCGGCCCGACCAATTGGGCGTACCGCGCTACCTCCAGGAATATGATCGGATCGGCAAAGGCGGGCTTGAAGCCAGCTACGAAGATGATCTGCGCGGCCAGCTCGGCTGGAACAGCCTGCTCGTTGATATTGCCGGGCGACCCGTGCAGGTCCCCAGAATCATGCAACCGGCCCACGATGGTAACAATTTGATTCTGACGATCGATGTGCCGTTTCAGCAGCAGGTTGAGCGAATTTTACGCAACTGGATCGATATCGCCGAGCAACGCCGCCTGGCGCAAAGCGGCTCGTTTGCCTTCAAGCGCGAATACAAACCCATGCGTTCGGGCGTAGCCATTGTGATGGAAGTGAAGACCGGCCGGGTGCTAGCCATGGCCAGCTGGCCTGCTTACGACAATAACATCTGGGCCGACCCACAGCGCACCAGCGATTTAAGTGCCATCCTCGACCTGACGAATGCCGAGAATCGCCGCCTTACGCCGCTGCTTAACCGCGCCATTCAGCTGCAATACCCACCCGGCTCGACACTAAAACAGTTTGATGCGCTGGTTGCTCTACAAGATGGCGTTATCACTGCCCAGACCCGCGTGCATGACCCTGGGACATTAGTGGTAGAAAACCGTTTTGCGCCGGGCGTTACCCAAACCTACCGCAACGCTGGCTCGCGCGCGTATGGCGATATCAATGTATCCGATGCGCTGCTGCACTCATCGAACATTTTCTTTATGTCGGTGGTAGGCGGGAATAAAGAGCAGGTGATGAACCTGACCGATGCGCAAAAAAACATTCCTCAGGGCCTCAACGACAAGCGCTTTGCGGCTGGCCTTGAGCTTTTTGGTCTTGGCGAACCAACCGGTGTCAAGCTGGCGGGCGAATTGCCGGGCCGGGTGCCCACGCCCGAATGGAAAACCAAGGCCAAGCTCGAAGCCTGGACTACTGGCGACTTATACAACGCTGCCATTGGGCAGGGCGATCTCGAAGTGACGCCGCTCCAGCTCATTACGGGCGGGGTGGCAGTAGCCAATGGCGGAACCCTCTACCGACCTCAGCTGGTGAAAGCGATCACCGACCCGCGCGGCAATATCATCCGCGAAATCGAACCCGAGGCGATACGGAGCATCTCGATTGACCCAGCCTACTTCCAGATCGTTCACCAGGGCATGCGTCGCTCGGTCACCGAAGGTGCGAACAAAGCCGCAAACGACCCGTGCTCGGGCTTGCAGATCGCTGGCAAAACCGGTACCGCCGAGTTCGGCCCCGAAATTGAATTACCGCCAATCAACGGGCAGGCACGCCTACCAGTGCGCCAGAGCCACTCCTGGTTCGTCGGGTTTGCGCCCTACAACGATCCGCAGATCGAAGTGCTTGCGCTTGTCGAAGGATCAGGCGACCTGGGCGATGGTTCGGCCACCATCACAGTGCCAGCGGTAACGCAGATCATGCAGGCTTACTTTGGGACAACCCCACCCAACCCATTGCCTGCTGGCTGCCAAACCGACTTGCCGCCACTGCCGCTGCGTGTCAATATTGGTGCTACTGCCGCCCCAACCGCCGGGCCTACGGCGCGCTAGCTGCATGGGTTTTCCACAGTCGAGCCTCGTGAATCGTGATAAGAACCAAACATGAATGATAGTAGCTCACTGAAACACTTGACAACATGTGGTATCATGAAAGCTACCAATCATTCCTTGAGTCTACAATAGTACCATGCCAAACCTGATCGCAATCAAAGGCAGCAAAGATGGTTTGCGGCTCCAGCTCGATGAAGCCGCCGACTGGGATGATCTGGTTGCAGCGCTCCGTGGGCAGTTTAGCCAGGGGGCGAACTTTTTTCATGGTGCGCAAATTATCGTCGATATTGGCGAGCGCGCGCTGACCGACGAGCAGCTGAGCACATTGCTGGCGCTCATGAAACAGCATGGCATTCACCCCGAATCGCTCGCTTCAACCACGCGCGAAAGCCGTAATGCCGCCCGCTCGGCGGGCCTGGCAGCGCGCACCCTCACCCGCGCGCCCGAGCCAGAAGAACGCGGCGATGCGGGCTTTATTACCCGCACCATTCGCTCCGGCCAGCTCATTCGGCACCACGGGCATGTCACGGTGCTGGGCGATATAAACGCCGGTGGCGAAGTGATTGCGGGTGGCAATGTGATTATATGGGGGCGAGTGCGCGGTATCATTCATGCAGGAGCATTGGGCGACCGTACCGCCATTATTGGGGCACTTGAGCTTGCACCGACGCAGCTGCGCATCGCCGACCTGATTGCCCGCGCGCCTGAAGGTGGCAGCAACAAATACCCAGAAATTGCCTTTATCGAGAACGACCAGATCAATGTCGAAGCCTGGGAAACCTACCGTAAATAATTATCGGCCATTGAGTTTTGAGCGCTGCACAGGAGCAAAAACACCCGTTCGTATACCCTGCACGCAGCACTGAAGGCTTAGAATTTCGGAGGGGCTATGTCGCGCGTCATTACCATCACATCGGGCAAAGGCGGGGTAGGCAAAACCACCACTACCGCCAACCTGGGCACTGCGCTTGCCATGCAAGGGCTGCGCGTAGCGGTTGTCGATGCCGATATCGGCCTGCGCAACCTCGATGTGGTAATGGGCCTGGAGAACCGGATTGTCTATGATCTTGTTGATGTCATCGAAGGTCGCTGCCGCCTGCGCCAGGCCCTGATCAAAGACAAGCACCTGCCCGATTTATGCCTGCTGCCCGCCGCCCAAACGCGCGATAAGGACGCAGTTTCTCCCGAAGATATGGTCGCGCTCGCCAACCAGCTGCGCGCCGAGTTCGATTACATTCTGTTCGATAGCCCGGCTGGTATCGAGGCTGGTTTTCGTAATGCCATCGCCGGTGCCGATGAGGTGCTGATCGTCACAACCCCGGAAGTTTCCGCAGTGCGCGATGCCGATCGCATTATCGGCCTGGTTGAGGCATTTGAGAAAGGCCATCCACGCCTCATCCTCAACCGCCTGAAACCACGGATGGTCAACCGCGGCGAGATGATGAGCGTCGATGATGTGATCCAAATTCTTGCCATCGATTTGATCGGCGTCGTACCTGACGATGAGGCGATCGTCACCGCAACCAATCGCGGCGAGGTTGCCGTGCTCGAACGTAACTCGCTGGCCGGGCGCGCATTTTTCGACATTGCCCGACGCATCAAGGGCGAGAAAGTGCCGTTCATGGTGCTGGAAGAGCAGCAAGGCGTCATTGACAAATTGTTCGGGATGTTTGGGCGGCGGCCACGCGGTAGCGAACGCTAAACCAGAACGCATGGCGCACCTGTAGCGCGATACTGTTCATGTGCGGCACCAACCTGCACCACAAGCTCGCAACACTGGTAGGCAACCATTCGTCCATATAAAGGAGACGAGCGTGGGCTTTTTTAACTCTCTCTTCGGCGGGAAGCGTGAGCGTAGCTCGGATGTAGCCCGCGAGCGACTATTAACCGTCCTAGTACACGACCGCGTCAAGCTCACACCCGACATGCTTGAGCAGCTTAAAGCCGAACTTTCTGCGGTGATTGCGAAATATGTACCCGCGGTTGAGCCTGGCGAGATCGAGGTATCGCTACTGCGTGGCGAGGCAAACGATCACATCAAGGCCGATATCCCACTTCGCCGCACCGTCTGAACAAATAGTCAGCATTGAACCCCGGCTGCTGACTCAATTGCCATCGTCAGCACCGCACCGGGTGCTTCTCTTTGCACTTATAATCGGGTACAATATGTACCAAACGATTCAGCGCCACCCGGTTTTGCCGGGGGCGTTGTGTTATCTATCCTTGAGGTACTGCCGTGAGTGTTGAACCAAAACCAATCAGGCTCTCATCGACAGCTAAATTCATCGCAGTAGTGATTGTGGTGAGCTTGAGCATCTGGCTGATCTGGCTCGCGCAATCGATCATGGCACCATTTGTAGGTGCAATCATCACGGCATATCTCTTTAACCCACTCATCGGCTGGCTGCATCGGCGTACCCGCATCGGGCGCGCGGTATGGATCCTGGTGCTATACGTGCTGGTTGGCTTACTGATCTATGCGCTGGTGCAAACCCTCGGGCCACTGCTCGTGAACCAGTACAACGATATGATGGCCCAGCTGCCAACAATGAGCGCACAGCTGGAGGCACTGCTCACGGCGCATCAGATCTGGGATCTTGGCGGCGTCACCTTCGATCTCCGCCAGCTTGAAGAGCCAATCTATACATTCTTGCGCGACCTGGCGACTTCGCTACCGGCAACAGTGCCGCATCTGGTGGTATCGGCGCTCGAAAGTGTCGTGCTCTTCGTCACCTACCTGATCGTGACGTTCTATTTACTGTTACAGGCCGAGCAGCTTACCAGCTGGGCGTATGGGCTTGTGCCAGCGCCCTACCGCACCGAGATACGCACCCTCGGCCACCAGGTCGATGCAACACTCAATGGCTATATTCGCGGCACGCTTCTACTTATCCCAATTATGTCGCTGCTGACCTATATTGTGTTGACATTTCTTCAGGTGCGCTATGCGCTGGTGATTGCGCTTGCCAGCGGCCTGCTCGAAATCATCCCGCTGATTGGCCCCTGGTCGGCGGCGGGCTTAGCGGTATCGGTATCGCTGCTACAGCCCACAACGCCATTTGGCTGGAGCCATGCACTGCTTGCAGTGGTCATTGGGGTATCCTATTTCGTGCTGCGTATGGCGGAAGATAATTTTATCATCCCACAGATTATGGGCCATGCTGTGCATCTCCACCCAATTCTGGTACTCTTCGCAATTCTCGCCGGTGGTGCCATTGGCGGGCCGTTTGGGCTGCTGATTGGTATCCCAACCGTAGCTGTGGGACGATTATTACTGCGCTACCTGTATCGTAAGCTGATCGATGCGCCCGAGCCACCGCCCGATATCGCGCAACCGCCCTCGGAAACGCGCCAAATAGCAAAACCACGGGAAGCACCTACGCCAAATATCGTGACCCGCAACCTACGTAAGCGCCGCTCGTAGCCGCTTTATACTTACGTCGCTTAGGTGTGTTTCCTCACGTGGCGTGTAGCTGCGCCGGGTAATACCCAATACTAAATCCGTTGAATACTTGTATATAATACTTGTATATAATGTACGACGTATTACGCACTACAAAGCCAAACGCTACGTGCGTAGTGCGTAATACTACTAGCAAATTTGATTAGGACTTTCGCTTACTGGTTTATTTGCCTGCGGTAGCACGGTACTTTTTTCTTTGTTCTTGGTGATTTTTGCGCTCAGCGCAAAAATCACCAAGAACAAGGAGAATTTCCTGGAATAAGCGAAAGTCCTATTGATATAATTCGGGTGAATACGTACCCAATGATGGGATCGAAGGGCGGCTTGCCACGCCGCGCACCACAAAGGATATGTAAGTAAGCGAAGCTAATATATAACACGGCGGGACTCCCACAGTAGGAAGTCCCGCCGTCCGTTTGCAAGCGAAACAGTTAGTCCAGCAGCGACACGCCAATATTATGAAACCCCGCATCGACATAGATCGTCTCGCTGGTAACGCCGCTAGCCCAATCGCTACACAGCCACAATGCAGCCTTGCCCACATCCTCGATCGTGATATTACGGCGTAGTGGCGCAACCCCAGCAAATTGCTTGTGCAAGCTACGAAAGCCTGCAATACCACTCGCAGCCAGCGTGCGAATCGGGCCAGCGCTAATCGCATTAACCCGAATATTGCGTGGGCCGAGATCATTGGCGAGGTAGCGCACGCTCGCTTCGAGCGCGGCTTTGGCAACACCCATCACATTATAATTCTGGGCTACCTGCTGCGAGCCGTGATAGGTAAGCGTAACAATCGAAGCTCCGGGGTTCAGCAGATCCTGCGCGGCTTTTACCACAGCAGTCAGTGAATAGGCACTCACCTCCATTGCCAGCCGAAACCCCTCGCGCGTGGTGTTGAGATACGCGCCATTGAGCTCATCTTTATTGGCAAATGCGATACCGTGAATCAGAATATCGAGCGAGCCATACACTTCGCGCACACGCCCCATCAATGTATCAATTGCTGCATCATCCTGGACATCACATGGCTCGATCAGCTGCGCCCCCAGGCTCGTTGCCAATGGGCGTACACGGCGCTCAAGCGCATCGCCAACAAAGGTAAAGCCCAGCTCGGCACCTTCGGCGTGCAATGCTTGCGCAATCCCCCAGGCGATTGAATGATCATTCGCAACGCCCATGATCAGGCCCTTTTTGCCGTCGAGCAGCCCCATAATCGGTGTCCCTTCTCTATAGACTGAGCCAATCCCTGTGCCGAAAAGCGCGCCATAGTGGGCAGCGGCACCCGATTGTAATGTCGTGTTGCGGGGTAGTGCGGAGATAACGGGAATGGGCGTTATAATACACCGAATGCAGCAACAGGACAAATAATCACGGCTATGACTATCTTGAGCGCCTTCGTTCGCGCACTTCTGTTCTGGCTCGGAATCTACGAGGGCATTACTGGTTGGCAAGGCTGGTGGGCCGCTAGCTGGCTTGGGCGGGGCCGCCGCCGGGCGCTGCTACTGCCACTGCTCGCCGCGCCTATGAATATGCCTGGGCGACGCTGGCAGCGCGTCATAGGGTTTACGCTGGCGGCCCCACTTGCGCTGGGGCTACAGCTGATGGCGAGCAGCTTACGCAACCGTGCCGCCGACCCGCGTGCCCGACTGCGCCCGGGCGACCACCCAGACCGGCGCGTGAGCCTGGTGCGCATTCCCATGAACGAAGGCTACCTGCCTGCCATTTTTTCGGAACCAGCGGCGGATGCGCGTGCGGCGGTATGTATTCTACACGGCTCGGGCGACCACAAAGGCGGATATACCTGGTGGATGACCGATGCGCTCCTGGCTGCCGGGCTAGCCGTGCTGCTCATTGATCTCGATGGCCATGGCGAAAACCCGCGCACCCAGCAATACCCAGCGATTCTGGAGGATGTGACGGTCTCGGTTGAGTGGTTGCGCGCGCGCTACGACCATGTTGGCGTGCTGGGGCTGAGCCTGGGCGGCTGCATTGCGGCGCGCGCTGTTGCCGATGGCGCGCCCGTTGATGCACTGGTACTCATGGAAGCGCCGCCGCATCTAGCCTTCACCAAAGCCGATATGCGCCGCGAAGCGCTGGCGCTACTGCACGTTCCAGCCATGAGCGTTTTCCGCGACACCAGCGCACGCCAGCTAATCAGCGCCTGGTCAAGCGCGCCAATCCGTGCGGCGATCAGCACGTGGGATCTGATCGCGGCACTTGATCTGCTGGGAAGTCTGCCACACATCCACATTCCCCTGTTGTTACTCTACGGCAGCCGCGACGCCATTGTGAAGCCAGCCCTGGCGGCGCAGGTGCGGGCGGCGGCACCGTCACACGCCGCGTTTCGGCTGGTGCGCGGCGCAAGCCACCTTACCCTCTTTCTGCGCCGCGATGTGCAAACAGCAATAGCTGATTGGTTTGCACAGCAGCTTGGCACAACCACACTGCAATAATTTGCCGGTTGTACTGCCAGAAAAATCAGCAAGCGCGCCCACACGGCGCGCTCGCAAAAACACCGGGATATGCTGAAATCTTAGCCCACTGAGCGATCGAGAATATGGTCGATTAAACCGTACTCTTTTGCTTCTTGCGCCGTCAGGAATTTATCGCGGCTGAAATCTTGCTCGATCTGCTCGGCAGTTTTGCCCGCCGATTTACCCACCAGCTCGCTGGTTACCCGCTGCAAGCGCAATAGCTCATTCACCGCGCGCTCAACATCGGGCGCGGAACCCTCAATCCCCGAAGAGGCCGGGTGAAAGTGGATCGTCGAATTGGGCAGGGCATAGCGCTTGCCCGGCGCACCACCCGTGAGCAGCACCGTAGCCATACTACCGGCCATCCCAATACACACGGTGTTTACATCGGGCGAAATGAGCTGCATGGTGTCGTAAATTGCCAGCCCATCGCGCACACTGCCACCCGGGCTATTGATATAAAACCAGATATCGCGCTCAGGGTCGCTGTGTTGCAAGAACAGCAGCTGCGCTACGATAGGCACGGCCACTTCTTCATCAATTGGCGTGCCAAGCATAATCACCCGTTCTTGCAGCAGGCGCGAGAACAAATCCCACGCGCGCTCGCCACGGGGTGTACGTTCAATAATTGTTGGAATGCGAACCGATGCCATACGGTCTCCCCTTGTGCCAGGCCATTGAGAACGGCATCAGTATAGCACATTCGTGGCCACCACGAAGGTGCCTAGCTTACACTCACCCACGTGGCTAATCCAATATAGTACTAAGGGTTCATTGAGCTATAGAAAGCACTGGGCTAAGATAAACACAGCAATCCAACCGCATCTATAACACCTACAAGGAGAAGCCAATGGCTATGCCGGAGCTTGTTCAGCCCAACAAAGTTCGTGTGCCGTGGTCGTTGCGGGGTAAGGTCGAAATCGGTCAGCTCCAATTTGTCGGGCAGAATACGCTTGGCTTGCCATATGTGCAGGGTGCGATCCGCAACCGCTCGGGGCGGCCATTGAACCTGCGGATTGTGGTGCGGGTGCTGAACGAACGCCGCCAACCAATCTTTAGTGGCACACCCGGTATTCTCGATACATTGACACTCGACTCACAGCAGCAGCGCGCCTTTCGTGTGAGCCTGCACGATGCGGGGCAGCCCGTCCAGAGCGAACGCCAGCGTTTGTGGAATACGCGCTCGGGCCTTGAGGTCAGCATCGAGATGTAAATCTATTTAGGGCTTTCGCTTTCTTGTTGATATGCCTGCGGCAGCATGGTACTTTGTTCTTGGTGATGTTTTGCGCTCCGCGCAAAACATCACCAAGAACAAAAAGAATTTGCTTGAGTTAGCGAAAGTCCTACTATTCTCTGGTTACCTATGCGAGCGCCCACCTGTTTTTTTCGCAGGCGGGCGCTTTTAGTGTGTCATCTACCCACCAAGCAGGCCACCGTGCCCCAACGCAACAATATCGCGCCGGGTAAGATGCTCACCAGCCAGCAGGCGCGGCAGCAATAGATCGACAATGTTTGTGTCGCGCGAACGCACACAGCCGGGCGCACCCAGCACCGGTAGCTCAGCGCCCGCTACCCCAAGGTAGGCCAGCAGCAACAGGTTACCTGGCTCCACCGGCGCACCGTAATGCTCGATACGCCCACCCGCCAAGCGAATACCCTGGGGCGTAATATCATCGCGATCCATAATCGAGGTTTCACCCGCGATGATCAGCAATTGTGCGCCAGCGGTGTGCAATTCCCCAATCGCCGCCGCAACCGCCGCCTCGTCGGCAGGCACATAGCGCACGCCGCAAATTGCCGACCCAAGTGCTTCGACCCGCGCCGCGATTGCAGGGTACACACCGCCCATAATCCGGTCGCGCGCGGCCAGGCTGCCAACCAGGGCAACACCAACGAGCCATCGCTGCAATGGGGCCAACATAATAATTGGGCTGCCAGCACGCCCAACCGCTTCGGCAGCGCGCAAATCGGCCTCGGGGACAGCAAAAGGAATAATCTTGATCGTAGCAACTCGCTTGCGCGCGCGCACCAGCGCGTGGCCCGGGCGGGTGGCGATCGTCAGCCCATCGATCTGGTTGATTTCGAGCAGGCGTCCTTCGTCAATATGCACAACGCCATCGGCTTCGGCCAGCAAGTTCACCCGGCTAGCAGCGGGCGGCCCGGCCACCACCCCACTGCCGCACACCGCCGCTGCGAGCCGCCGCGCCGCCGCATCCTCATGCACATCGCCAGGCTCAAGCACCGCTACACGCAGCAGCTGCACACCTAGCTCGCGCAGGCGTGGCAGATCGGCCTCGGCAATGCGGTGGCCTTTGGCAAACGCTTTGTGGCCCTGTACATCGGCAAGGTTGTGGCGCAAAATATGACCGAGCGCTTGCTCGGGAGGCAGCGTGGCGAGGTGCATGGAACGAGCCTATACCAGATATGATACCAACCTCGGTTGAATCCTTGCACGCCATGCACTACATACTACGCACTACAAAGCCAAACGCTCTGTGCGTAATGCGCATACTCCTGGCGAACTTGGCATGAAATCTGTCAGTTGCGATCGCAATACAATGATCGCCTCAGGATACATCGCGCCGCAGCCAACCTGCTTACGCCGCTCCAGTAGATGAGATCGCGGTAACGAATTCAGTGCCTCTGTGTCTCAGCGGTAAACATTCGACGGTAAGAACTACCTGCTTATTTGTGCAACAAGCGCGCGTAATCTTCGGGCGTGTCGATATCGGCCAGCGGTCGCGCATCATCAAACGGCACTAGTGTGATACGGTCGTGATTTGCGGCCAGCACCGCACGCGCGCCTTGGTCGCCTTCTACCGCCAGCAGCGCAGGAAACAGCGTGCGTGAAAACAGCACCGGGTTGCCGCGCTGCCCAGCATAGAGTGGTGCCGCGATTGGTTGTTCACTCGTGTGCCAGGCAGCGAGCAGCCGCGCGACGATTGCGGGCGTCACAAACGGCTGGTCGCCCAGCAGCACCATGGCGGCGGCACCGGCATGCCCCAGCGCCGCAATGCCAGCGCGCAGCGACGTGCTTTGCCCCGCGGCATAAGCCGAATTCATGACACAATGCACCGGCAAGCCCTGTAGCGCTTCGGCAACCGCCTCGTGTGCGTAGCCAATGACGACGAGTACCGGGAACAGGCCAGCTTCAAGCGCGGTTTCGGCGGCAACGCGCACCAGCGGTCGCCCATTCCAATCGAGCAGCTGCTTGGGGCGGCCCATGCGCGTGGCCGCGCCAGCCGCCAGCACGACCCCGGCCACCACCGGCGCGGCAGCGTCGTTCGTTAGCGGGCGCTCGGCTACAATTTCGCCATCGGGCAAAACGCTGGTAGGACGAAACCCAACCCCAGCGTAGGTAAATGCCGCCGCCAGATCTTCGGGCCGGTAGCTTACAAAAGTGCCGTGCGAACCCGGCTGCTGGCCGAGGACATCGAGGGCAGCGAGCAAGCCTGCGTGGCCGTAGCCGCGCCCCTGGTAGCGCGCATCAACCATCAGGCGCACGATCCAGTCCTGCCCGCTCTCAGGGTCGCGCCCATACATCACAAAGCCAACCATCTGCTCACCCGCGTAGATCGCGCGCGGCACGAAAGCTGGCTCAACCAGCGATTGAATGAGTGAAACGGTGTTTGAGGCAACGAAATATTTCTGGTGTGGCGCGACATGTAGGCGCAGGCAATCGCCAATGTTATGGGCAGTAATTGGCTCGAGATGAATGTGCATGACGGTTCATTTCAGATTTGCAGACTGCGGGTTTTGCCGCCAAGGCACTGAGAGACCCGCTGAAAAGGAGGTTGCCATGAGGAACGACGAAAGCAATCGTGTGATCCTTTCATCGTTCATCGTTCATCGTTCAGCCTTCGCCCTTGCCGGTGAGGCCGTGCCGCGCCGCAACGATTTCGGCGATGATGCTAACGGCGATCTCTTCAGGGGTGTTGCCGCCAATCTTCAGGCCAATTGGCGCATGCAGGCGCGCCAGCTGCGCTTCGGGCATACCCTCACCGCGCAGACGGGCCAGGCGTTTGGCGTGTGTGCTGGGGCTGCCCAATGCACCAACATAGCGCGCCGGGCTAGGCAGCGCCACTTTCAAAGCCGGGTCGTCGAGCTTGGGGTCGTGGGTAAGCAGCACCACAAAGCTGTTGCTGTTCAGCCGCCCGTGCAGCGCCTCGTCGGGCCACTGGTTCACCAGCTCGTCGGCGTGGGCAAAGCGCTCGGGCGTAGCAAAAGCCCCGCGCGCATCGACCACAACGGTGCGGAAGCCGAGCACTTTAGCGAAGGTGACCAGCGGAATGGCAATATGCACCGCGCCAACAATAAACATCGTTGGCGGCGGCGGGTACGCTTCTATAAACACCTCAGCTTCGCCCGCCGCAGTAGCATAGCGGCGAGTGCCACTCTCAGCGCGCGCCAGCATAGCCAGCATGTCCTGCACAATCGCCACTTCGGGCAAATCTGCGCCGAGGCTACCAAGCGTTTCGCCGCCGGGGCGAGCTAGCAGCTTCGCGCCAACCGCACCCGCGCCACCAATGACGGTGGCAACAACAACTGGCTGCTCGGCGGCGAGCGCAACAGTCAGGGCTTCGTAGATGCTCATATACGCCTCAAATCGAAGTTACGGGTCTAGCGGCTCGACAAATACGTCAATCGTGCCACCGCAGGCCAGGCCAACATCCCAGGCATCATCATCGGCCACGCCAAAGTGCAGCAGGCGCGCCTGGCCGTTGGCAATTGCCGCCTGGCAGGCATCGAACACCGCGCCCTCGATACAGCCGCCACTGACCGAACCGGCCATGCTGCCACGCGACGAGACCGCCATTTTCGCCCCAATACCGCGTGGTGCCGAGCCAAGCGTTTTGACGACCGTGGCAATCGCCACACGTTCGCCGCGCGCGCGCCACTGTTCGATCGCAGGTAGTACATCTTTCATTGGGTTCCTCCGTGCTTGGTATGGGTGCATGGTAGCACATTGCAGGCGCGCGCGCGAATGGAAGTGGCGCAGTATGTACACCAGCGCAGTTATCCAGCGGCACCTATCTGAAGAAGCTTCCACCAGCGCTGACTGGCAACACTTCTTCAGGCATATTGCTATGCTTAGTCGTTAAAGGAGCATACCAAATTGGCTTTGCATAGCTAATTATTTGATACAATACCATCCTTATTCTGATGCTATAGAAGAGTAATAAGCGCGATATTATAGTGAGCGGTGTCACGAGAACGCTGCATTTCTGTATAAATACTTATGTCTGCTATCGTCAGTATTATTATTAACAACTATAATTACGGACATTTTCTGCGTGATGCGATTGAGAGCGTGCTCAAACAAACATACTCATCGGTTGAGCTTATTGTTGTTGATGATGGATCAACCGATGATTCTTTAACGATTATTCATGATTATCGCCACCATTGCATCGCCATCGCGCAGGAGCACAAAGGGCAAGCCGCCGCACTGAATGCCGGGTTCGCCCAGGCCACAGGCGATGTGATTATCTTCCTCGATGCCGACGACCAGCTACACCCACAGACCGCCGCCATCGTTGCTCAAACCTGGGAGCACCATCCAAACCTGGCGCGGATGAACTATCGCATGGAGGTCATTGATCACAACGGCAAATCAACTGGAATGATCAAGCCCGCCCTTCATGTTCCGATGCCCAATGGCAATCTATGCAACCAGGTGCTACACTTTGCGGATGATATGGGATGGCTACCTACCAGCGGAAATGCCTACAACGCTGCGGTGCTCCGCAAGATTTTCCCGATCCCTGAACAGGATTTTCCGATCCTTGCCGATTGCTACCTGAACCACCTGACTCCCCTATTTGGCGATGTTATTGCGATTGAAGATGTTTGTGCCTCGTACCGTATGCATGGGCACAATAACCACGAGCAGGGCTATGTGAACATGGCTCAGCTGCGCCGCTCAATGGTTCACTGGCAGGCAAGTCATCGGGCGATCCATCATTTTGCCGCGCCGCTGGGCTTGAACTCAACTAACCTTGGCTCGGTCACATTTGCCGCCCATCGCTTGCTTTCGCTGCGGCTCGCGCCCGCACTGCATCCCTTCAGCAGCGATAGTTTAGGTAAAGCACTCGGTGCTGGCTGGCGCGCGTCGCTACAGCGCTTCGATCTGCGTATACCCTTACGCCTGCTCTTGCTCTGCTGGTTTGTATGTGTGGCTATCGCCCCGAAAAAGCTGGTGTATTGGCTAGCACAACAATTCCTTTTCCCCGAAACGCGTATTCCAATTAATGCACTGCTCCAGCATTTTCATCGCCGAAGGCACCACAATCAGACTCAGGATGGGTTGGCAGCGTTTTCACAGAAATATTGACCTGCCATGCGTATTCTCATGATTGCGCCAATGCCACCGCAGCCACAACCAAGCAATGGCGTACCGCTGGTTACTCTGGCGCTATTGCATGGCTTGAGCCAGCATCACGATGTAACCCTAGCAACCCTGGCAGGCCCCGATGTAGCAGAACATCAGGCAGTTCAGCAATTGACGAACGAGGGGTTTCGTGTGCATGCGGTGCTGCGCCACGCCGGGCAGCAACGGGTACAGATTGGGCTGCGGATGGCTGGTTCGGTGCTCGGCGGTACTGAACCTTTACGCAGTGGCTGGTACTGGGATGCGCGGTTTCAGCGGCTTATTACACAACTGCTTACGACCAACAATTTTGATATCGTCCAGCTGGACGACAACGCGCTCGGGGCATATACGTTTGCTACGCAGCGCCCGATTGTAATGACCGAACACGAGGTACGTCGCCCGCGCCCGGTCAACTGGCGCACACTTCGCACGGCTGGCCTCATGCCGGGCATCTGGCGCGAAGAGCAATGGCGGCGGTGGGCCGGGTATCAGCGCCGCGTCTGGCGGCGGGCGCAGCGCCTGGTAGTGTTTACAGAGGAAGATGCACAGGCAATGACGGGCATACTGCCCGCGATCGCCAGCCGTGTACGTATCAATCCATTCGGGCTGGTGCTGCCTGGCCAGGCCAACCCCACGCTTGAAGTGCCCAACACGCTGCTCTTCGTTGGCGGCTATAGCCATTACCCAAATTGTGATGCGGCGATCTGGCTGGCGCGCGAAATTATGCCGCTTGTCCGCAGCTTGCGGCCTGGGGTGCAGTTACGCCTGATTGGCGACGCGCCACCGCCCGAGCTGCAAGCCCTTGCCAACGACGACGTTATTGTCGCCGGGCGTGTGCCGCAGATCGAGCCATGGATTGAGCGTGCGAGCCTGGTGCTTGCGCCAGTACGCATTGGCGGCGGTATGCGCACTAAAGTGCTTCAGGCGATGGCAATGGGGAAAAGCGTGGTAAGTACATCGCTTGGCGCGCAGGGCCTGCAGCGCAACGTGCCACCGCCGCTCGCGATTGCCGATACTGCAATGGATATGGCAAACATAATTGTTCGCTTACTTGAAGATGCAGAACAGCGCCAGCGCCTGGGACAACAGGCACGAGCATTTGTACAGCAATACCATAGCGCCGAAGCCTATGCGCGGCGGATGGAATATATTTATTCCGAACTGCTCGCAATGCCGTAGCACCTCGTTGCTGGCTCACTCAGCTTTCCTCCGTACTAAGGAATAACATGATTGGCAAGCGAACGTCCGTAGCGCATACAACTCACTTGCCATAGTAATGATGTCAAATCTCACAAATATATGGCTACAAGCATCAGCATCCTCTGCTATCACCAGGTTGCCCCACAATTGCCGCCTGGCTTCGAGCGCTATAGCGTAACCACCGCGCAGTTTGCTGCCCAGCTGCGCTGGCTAGCGCTGGCCGGGTACCACACGATTAGCTTCGACCAGATGCTCGCCGCGCGGGCCGGGAATGGATCACTCCCGGCTAAAAGCGTCATTATCACCTTTGATGATGGCTTGCGCGACTGTATCCACTATGCCCCGCCCTTGCTGGTATCCTACAAGATGACAGCAACGTTCTTTCTGGTTGCAGGGCTGATGGGCGGTGCAAGCGCGTGGCTAGCGCAGGAGCAGGCTCCGGTAATGCCGATTGCAAGCTGGCAGCAAGCGCGCGATTTGCTCGCCGCCGGGATGAGCTGCGGAGCACACGGCCTGACGCATACGCGCCTGGCTGCAACACCAGCGCTGCAATGCGAGGAAGAACTCGTGCAGTCCAGACGCCTCCTGGAAAGCGAGCTGGGCAGCCCAATTCGCCATATCGCCTATCCTTTCGGTTCATATAATGTCGCAGTTCGCGCCCAGGTGATGGCGGCAGGCTATGCAACCGCCTGCACCACACAGAAGGGGCACGTGGCGCTTACAGATGATGTGTTCAGCTTGCGCCGGGTTCCGGTGTATAGTTTTGAGAATATTGTTGATTTTGCCTTTCGCGTGCGCTCGGGCTACTCGTTCCGCGAGTGGCTCAGAAGCCGGTATCAGAAGAAAACAGCGTAATGGTTGATCTTTCGGTCATCATCCCTACCTATCAGCGGCGGAATATTGTAGTGCGGGCAATCACGGCGCTTGCAGCGCAAACCTTGCCAGCTTCCCGTTTTGAAGTCATTGTAGTGATCGATGGCTCGGATGATGGCACCTACGAGCTGCTGACGGCACTTCGCCCAGCTTTTGCGCTGCGCGTGCTCTGGCAGGCCAACCAGGGCCGGGCGGCTGCCTGCAACCGCGGCATTCAGGCGGCGCAGGGCGCAATTGTTGTGCTGCTGGACGACGATATGCAGCCCAGCCCTGATTTTCTGGCGGCGCATGATGCTGCCCACCAGAGCGCGCAGCGGCGCGGGGTGATCGGTGCAGCACCGGTGCGCATTACAGCGAAAGATACCCTGGCAGCCCAGTATATGGCGCGCAAGTTTAACCAGCACCTGGTAAAGCTTGCGCAGCCAGGCTACCGCATGGTGCTGCGCGACTTCTACAGCGGCAATTTTTCGATTCGGCGCGATGTGCTGCTGGCGATTGGCCTGTTCAATCAGGCATTTACCCGCTATGGCAACGAGGATCTTGAGCTTGCGCTACGCCTGCGCCAGGCTGAGGTTGCGATTGGGTATGATGCAGCGGCGATCGCATTTCAGCACTACCCGAAGGATTTTGCTGGCCTGGCCCGCGATACGTTTGCCAAAGGCCAGACCGCGGTGCAGTTTGCGCGGATGCACCCGGAAGCGGTGCGCGAGCTACGCATGGACGATTTTCGCGACAACTGCCCGATTGCATATGTGCGTAATCGCCTGCTTCAAGCCATAAGTACGCTTGCCATACTGCCAAACCTTATTCAGCTGTTGGCGCACGCTACCGGCTGGCTGCCTGCCCGCCTACGGCAACGCGTGCATGCCCGGCTGCTCGATATATGCTACTGGGCCGGGGTGTATGCTGCACAGCAGGGGCCGAAATGAAACCATCGACCGTCCTGCACTATAGTGATAGTAGCAGCTTTGGTGGGGCCGAGCGGGCGATCCAACAGCTGATCAGCGGGCTCGATCGGCAGCGCTGGCGCACACTGCTGGCCTACCACGATGCCGATGGTATTCGGCCACTGATTGACGCCATTCAATCGGTTTGTACGCTCCAGCAGATTGCGCCGATGCCCGAAGGTGCCCGCGGACTACGGCGCGTGCCAGCCCTGGTGCGGCAGCTGCGCACCATACGGCCCGATGTGTTTCATGCGCATCTGACCTGGCAGCACTCGTGTAAATATGGCCTGCTGGCCGCCGCGCTGGCCCGTGTTCCGGTGGTTGTGGCAACCGTGCAGCTACTAGTCGATCTGCCGGTTACCTGGGCCGAACAAGCCAAAAGCAGCTTATTAAGCCGGGGCGTACATCGTTACCTGGCGGTCTCGCAGGCAACGGCGCGGCGGCTCAGAACGGAGATGGGCATCGCGGCCAGCCGGATTCGGGTGGTGCCAAATGCAGTGCCCGCGCACCAGGCTAACCAGGCGCAGGCGCGGCTGCTACGCACACACCTGGCGCAGGGCCGTCCGCTGGTGCTGGCGCTGGCACGGCTAGTGGCACAGAAAGGGCTGGATACCCTAATTGAGGCGGCAGCGCTGGTGCCTGAGGCGACCTTTGCGATCGCGGGAGAAGGGCCGCTCCGCCCCGCGCTCGAAGCGCAGATTGCCCGGTTGGGTATTGGTGCGCGAGTGCAATTGCTGGGTTTCCGCAGCGACACGGCTGAGCTGCTTGAGGCATGCGATCTACTGGTGCTGCCATCACAGTACGAGGGTTTTCCGCTGGCACTGCTCGAGGCCATGGCTGCCGCGAAGCCAGTGATTGCCAGCGCCATTGGCGGGAATGATGAAGCCGTGGTACATGGCACAACCGGTATACTGGTACCGCCGGGCGATGTGCCTAAGCTGGCCCGCGCAATCCGCGCGCTGCTGGCCGCACCAGCAATGCAGCAGTGGATGGGCGTGGCGGCCATACAGCGCTTCACGCATTCGTTTTCGCAGCAGGCCATGGTGGCAGAGGTTGCGGCCCACTATGAGGAATTGCTGGCCGCGTGCCCGAGGTACTCATGATTGAGCTTGCGCCAGACACCCCCGAACGCGAACGTAACCGCTGGCTGCGCCGCCTCGATTGGCGCTTCCTGCTGCATGAACCAGCGCCGCGCCGTGTGTGCAGCCTGTTGCCAGCCGGGCAGAGTTCGCTGAAGCAAGCGATCCAGGCGTTCGATCTTCAGCCAGCGCCGCCCGCTGATCTGGCGGTGGTACAGAATCCAACCCGCGCCCGCCTGGCTCAGGCGTTTGCGGCTTTACAGACAGGCGGCGAGCTATATGGCGAGTGGCGCTTCCCAATGGGCGGCGAACGAGCCGTGCGGCATGCGCTTACGCAGGCTGGCTTTGTCGATATTGCATGCTACTGGGCCTGGCCCGTGCCAGGCACGCGCCCGCCTTCCTTCTGGCTACCCGTCGATGCGCCACACGCCATTCGGGCATTTCTGGCGCTACGGCCTGCCACGCGCTCGAAGCGTATTACCACACGCCGCACAGCGCTACGCTATCTGTGGCAGGCGGCCTATCGCGCCGGGGTGGTGGCGCCATTGCAGGTAACGGCGCGGCGTCCCAATGGGCAACAAGCACCGCTCATCACTATGCTACACGAGAATGGTATCGCGGCCAGCCGGGTTTCCTCACTTTTGCTCACTGGTGGTGCGCGCAGTGTGAACAAAGTTGTGCGACTGCTATTTCACGAACAGCAGCCTGAACCCGTGGCGGTGGTGAAATATCCACGCGTGCCCGCATCGGTTGAGCCGCTGCGCCGCGAGGCCCGTACCTTGCAGCTGCTTCACCAGCTACGCCCGGTGCCCTTAGCCGGTGTGCCAGAAGTGTTGCACTGGAATGAGCAGACCGGCCAGCTTACCGAACATGCCTTGATGGGCAAGCCTCTCTATTCGCTACTTACTGCGCAGAGCCTGGCGAGCTATGCAATGCGCGCAAGCGACTGGCTAAGCGCGCTGGTATATGGGCCAGCCACAAACGATTGGATACAACGCATTGCCCAGCCCGCACTCGCATTCTTCAAAACCCATTTTGGTGCCGTTATTGATGTGCAGCGTGTTGATGACCTGGAAGCGGCCCTACAGCGCGTCGGTGTGCTGCCCACAACCTTTGAACAGCGCGATTTTTCGCCCTGGAACGTGCTGCTCGATCGCAATAACCAGCTGATTGTGCTCGATTGGGAATCCGCCGAGCCACAGGGGCTGCCTGGCCTGGATTTGATCTATTTCCTGAGCTACCTGATCTTCACGCACGAACAAGCGATGGAGAGCAAAAAGTTCCGCGCAAGCTACCTGCGCCTGCGCGATCGCCAGCACCCGGTTGGCGCACTGGTACACCGATGTCTTGCGCATTATGCCCAGGTTACCGGGCTCAACAGCGATGTATTGCGCGTATTGTGGCCCTTCACATGGGTGCTGCATGCGCGCTCGGAATATACCCATATGCAGGCCGATTGTGGCGGAACACCCACGCGGGCGCAGCTTGAAAGCAGCCTGTTCGTTGATCTCTGGCGCACTGAGATGGCGCTTTTCGGCCACACCAATCGGTAGAAAGATAGCCTATGCCGTACCCAACCTGGATTTCACAACTTCCACGCCGCGTGCGGCGGCTTCAGCGGCCCGCCCACCTGGGCACCCTACGTTCGCTACAGCCCTTGAGTGATGAATGGGGCTTCGACCGAGGCACACCGGTTGACCGCTACTACATCGAAGGGTTTCTTGCGCGCTACCGCAGCACTATTCGCGGGCACGTGCTTGAGATGAAGAATAATGCCTATACCAGGCGCTTTGGCAGTGGTGTCCATACCTCAGCAGTGCTCGATATCGATCGGCGCAACCGCGCTGCAACCATTATTACCGATTTGATGGCGGCTAACAGTATTGCCGATCATGTCTTTGATTGCTTTATTCTCACCCAGACATTGCAATTTATTGCCGATCCAGCGGCGGCGCTCTATCACGCCTGGCGGGTGCTGCGCCCCGGCGGTGTGTTATTGATGACGGTACCATGTATTAGTCGGCTTGCGCCACGGTATGGGCTAAGCCAGGAATATTGGCGTTTTACTGCGGCTTCGTGCCGGATGTTGCTTGAAAAACATTTTCAGCCAGGGCAAATTACGATCCAGACATATGGAAATGTGCTCAGTACGATCGCCTTTTTAAGCGGTATGGCCAGCGAAGAGCTTGAACCCACCGAACTTCAATACCACGATCCCTTTTTTCCGTTGATTATTGCTGTGCAAGCAACCAAAACAAGCGATGAACCAAACACCCATGAGCAATGACCTGCCGCCGATCTCACTCATTATTTGCTCGTATAACCGCCCCCAGCTGCTTGAAGAAAGTGTGCATTCAGTGCTGGCAGGGTCGGTGCTACCCCACGAGCTTTTTATTATGGATCAGAGCGAGGTGGCACATCCGGGGCTATCGCGCCTTACCCACCCAGGCTGTAGCATTCGCTATACACAAACGCTGGTACGTGGTGAATGCCCGGCGCGCAACCAGGCGCTGCGACTCGCCCAATACGAGCTGCTGGCCTTCACCGATGATGACGTGCTGGTGCAGCCCGATTGGCTTGAAACCCTGGCGCGCAATCTGGTGGCAGCCGGGCCAATGGCAGTGGTCACCGGGCGGGTGTTGCCCGAAAAACAGCAAGCCGGGGGATTTGCCCCCAGCACAATTACCGACACCGAACCAGCGATCTACCAGGGACGGATTAACCGCGACGTGCTATTCCCAATGAATATGGCCTTCTGGCGCAGTGCCCTCGATGCGGTAGGGCTGTTTGATGAGCGCCTGGGTGCAGGCAGCCCGTTCCATGGCGCCGAAGATAACGATTTCGGTTTTCGCCTGCTTGAGGCGGGCTACCAGATTCACTATGTGCCCACTGCTACTGTGGTGCATCGGGCCTGGCGGCCACTGCGCGATTATGCCAGGTTGCACTGGTATTATGGCTATGGCCAGGGTGCCTATTACGCCAAGTACCTGAACCTGCGCGATTCATACATGGCCCGGCGTATGGCCCGGAGCCTGGTTGGCAATACAAAGCGTAGCATCAGCCTACTTCGGCGCAATCAGCGCGAGGCGCAGGCAAGTGTAGCCTATGCACTGGGGATTGTGGCCGGCGCTACACACTGGCTCATATGGCAACGCAGCGAGCGATCACACGCATGACACAGAAAACGGTTGGCCGCCGTATCGCTATTAATACAATAAGTAATTATATCGGCCAGATTGTGGTGCTGGCGGGTGGGCTACTGCTCACGCCTTTTCTAATTGAGCATCTTGGTAGCAGCAGGTATGGGCTGTGGGTACTGGTAAGTGCGATTGTGGGCTATGCTGGGCTGCTCGATCTGGGGATTGCGAACGCCATTGTCCATTATGTCGCGGCATTCAAAGCGCAGGGCGAGCCACAGCGCGCATCGGCACTGATTGCGACGGCGCTGTGGCTCTATATTGGGCTGGGCATGCTGGCAATGTTGCTATGCGTACTGCTGGCGCTGCTGGTGCCTGGGCACATGCACCTGAACGCCGCCGAGCAGGCCGACCTTGCCCAGCTGATGCTTATTTCGGCGGTTGCGGTTGGCGTGGGCATCCCCTGCGTAGCGTCGAATGCAATTCTGCGGGGGTTACAGCGCTTTGATCAGGCGAATGCAATTGTGGTTGGCGGTACACTGCTGAGCATCGGCAGTATGATCGCGGCGGTGAACCTGGGCTGGGGATTGCCGGGAATGATCATTGCCAATATGCTGGTCAATATACTGAGCCAGATTCCCAGCTACCTCCTCATTCGTCGCAGCGCGCCCGATATGCCCATCGACCTGCGCCGGGCGCAGCGCAGCCTGGTACGCGAAGTAGGCCGCTTTAGCTGGTCGCTCTTTCTGGTAAATATTGCCAGCCAGCTCACTTCAAAAACCGACGAACTGGTGATCAGCACCCGCCTGCCGCTTGCCGCAATTACGCCATATGCGCTTGGCCGCCGCCTGAGCGACGTTGCGCAGCTGCTCACGTACCAGTTTGTGAAGGTGCTGATGCCGGTGGCCTCGGAGCTCCATGCTGGGAACGAACAGCAACAGCTGCGTGAGCTGTATGTTACCAGCTCGCGCCTGGCGTTGGCAGCAATTACCTCGGTCGGGCTGGTGATCATTCTGCTGGCCGATGCGATTTTACGGCTGTGGGTTGGGCCGCAATTCGCTGTGGCAGCACCGATTGTACTGATATTAACGCTGTCCAATGTGCTCGATATGAGTAACTGGCCTGCGGTGCAAGTATTACAAGGGATGGGAAAACATCACCCGCTATCGATTATTTCGATGATGACGGCGGCGGCAAACCTTGGCCTCTCGCTTCTGCTATTACCGCAATTCGGGGTCATTGGTGTTGCACTCGGTACCTGCATTCCCACGGTTTTTGAGGTTTTTTGCTTTGTGTTACCTTATGCGCTTCGTACCCTGCGCGTTTCGGTGTTAACCTGGCTGCGCTCGGTGCTTTTGCCAGCGCTGATTCCTGCGCTCCCAACCGGTCTGCTACTTTACCTGGGACATCAGATCAGTGCGCTATCAACACTGCTTGAGCTTGGCCTGCTCGGTGGGCTTGCCGGAATAACCTACCTTCTGGTCTATCTGCTGATCAGCCCACCCGAGCGCGTGATAGTACGTAATGTGTTGCGCGCATATTGGGTAGCGCACAAACGCGCGTAGGCGCTCCGCAGGTGCGCGTGACGAGCAAGTATAGAACTTTCGCTTAGCGGATTTTTTGCCTGCGGCAGCAAGGTACTTTCTTCATTTATGCTTGGTAATTTTTTTGCGCGCAGCGTAAAAATTACCAAGGACGCGAAAGTTCTAACGTATTCAAGCACGGCTGCGTGGGGCAAGCAACGCACGATATGCCCGGCCCATTCTTCGATGCAAGCCTGTCGTTCCGCGATTCAGCCGCTTCGTTCCGCGATTCAAGCCTGTCGTTCCACGATGCAAGCCTGTCGTTCCACGATGCAAGCCTGTCGTTCCACGATGCAAGCCTGTCGTTCCACGATTCAGGCCTGTCGTTCCACGATGCAAGCCTGTCGTTCCACGATGCAAGCCTGTCGTTCCACAATGCAAGCCTGTCGTTCCACAATTTAGCGGAACGCTAACGTTCGATTCATATGCTTTAACAAACAATGCCTGAAGCGCAACTGTATCTGCAACCCTGTGAGGCATATAATAGCTTTGCTAGCTACAACCAGGCGATGCGCAAAGCAACATGGCGTTTTTCGGTTGAGCACCCTAATTAGCTTCCGCGAAAAGCGAAACACATATCACACGCATCGAGCGCGCCTGTGCTTCACAACGTATCACTGAAAGGACATACATGGTACTTGCGGCAGCATAGTATTTCGACCGTATTTGGTGTGTATTTTTTCGCTATGTGCGAACACACACGCGAAAAGATAAAACGTACTGCGCTGCCCCCAGCGAACATGTCTACCGCGTATGTTCTGTCACTGACACGAGTGACGCGGTCGGCCTTTTGGCCTGCGGAAGCGCGGTACTTTTGTATCATGGTGTTCCGCTGTTGGCGCTTCGCGCCAACAGCGGAACACAAAAAACAGTTTGGTACCTTGCTGCCGCAGGCACTATTCCTTAAACGCGGGCGACCGCGTCACTCGTATCACTGAAAGAATTGGTATCACAATGGCATTTAAGCGCTGGCTTTACCGCGGTGGGCGTCCGCATACATTAGCCAAAATTCTTAACAGTGGGTGGGCGGCTGTTCACTCGTGGGGGTTCTTCCCTAATTATATGGTTACCCTTGAGGTGATGGGGCGAATATCTGGCAATGTAGTACGTTTTCCCCTGGCAATGGTCGTGGTGAATGGCGAACGCTACCTGGTATCGATGTTAGGGCCGAACGCCAACTGGGTCAAAAATATTCGCGCAGCGAAGGGTTACGCAGTGCTGCGGCATGGCAAGCGCGAATCAGTTCGCCTTGTAGAGGTAGAGACGCAGATACGCGCCCCTATTTTGAAGGCCTATTTGCGCGTTGCCCCCGGTGCGCGCCCGCATGTTGCAATCGACAAAGATGCGCCAATTAGCGCATTTGCCGCAATCGCCGCCGATTACCCTGTCTTCAGGGTAGAAAATGCCTAATCGACCTGACTGCCCACCGTGCGCTTCACACCTATGACCAGGGCATATGCGCGGGAGATGCTCGAATGGCACTACGAACCATCCCTGAGCGGCTTCTAGGCGGTGATCTGCGCTCGACGGGTGCCGCCGATGCGATTGCGCGCGAGGCTGCGCACGACCCGACTATTGTGCCCGAGCTTGTGGCTGGGCTGTATTCAGGCGTGCCCGTCGTTCGGATGCGCTGCGCCGACGCCCTTGAGAAGGCTTCGCGCGCGAATGCCGCCTGCCTGGCACCATACGCACAGCCGCTGCTAGCTTTGCTCGAACCAGCCCAGCCGAAGGAGCTGCTGTGGCACCTGTTGCAAATGTGCCCGCGTGTTCATTGGGATACAACGCAACTGCCACACATTTTCGCCGCAGTTGCGGCCTGCCTCGCGCATAGCAGCAGTATTGTGAAAACGAGCGCGATGCAAGCCCTGTGCGACCTTATACCGCAAGCGCCCGAGCGCACCGACGAGGTACTGCAGCGTATCGCTGAACTGACGCGCACCGGTACGCCAGCCATGCGGGCGCGCGGGGCAAAGCTGCTGCGCAGACTTGCAAGCTAAGTTCTCGGTAACGGGCGGTTGCCTAATGTATACCTCACCCCGCTGCGCTGCGCTCAGCACCTCACACTTCATAGCGGGCAACACAACACACTGGCACGCGCAATCCCAACCCAGCGCGCTTAACGCGCCACAGATCACATTGCTACGACCTGTACGGCAAGATTCCCTCAGTGTAGTCATTTCTTCACCTGTATAGCTCGGCACCACAGTACACTAGCTCCAATATTGGAGGGGGGGTTCCATGGCAGCTATACAACGCCCACCGATGCGCTCTGGGCTGCGCGCAATAGTACAGCACCACCCGTTGGCGGCCTATTAGCAGCCTATGCCTTTGCGTGGGTTATTGGTCTGCCGCTGGCCGCTTCAGCCCAGGGGATGCTCCCAGTTGCCTTGCCATTATGGCTACATTACCTCACCGCCTTCGGGCCAGCGCTCGCGGCTCTGCTAGTAACCTGGAGTATCGATGGGGCAGAAGGAGTACAGCGGCTAATGAGGCGGGTTTCCCACTGGAATATCGGGCTGGGCTGGCTGCTGTTCGCGATACTCTCGCCCGTTGGGTTATATCTGTTGCTGGCGTTGGGCCTGGTTGCGCTGGGTGGCGATCCGCCAGGCTTACGCGCGCTCGGGACGGTCAATTTCCTTCCGTACCTTGGCCTTGCTGCCTGGCCGCTCTGGATCTGCACCAATGGCATTGGCGAAGAAACAGGCTGGCGCGGCTTTGCCCTGCCCCGGCTTCAGCAGCACCATAATGCATTCATAGCCACCCTACTGCTCGGTGTTGTCTGGGCATTCTGGCATGTACCGTTCTTTTTCTACTTGCCGAACTTTCGGGCGATGGGCGCTGTTGGGTTTCCTGGCTTTGCTATGAGCATCCTCTGCGGGGCGATTGTTTTGACCTGGCTGTATAACAGCACCAGAGGCAGTGTATTCGCTACGATGATGTGGCACGGCGCTTTTAATTTTATCACGGCATCAGCCGCAGGCCAGGGCACTGTCGCAATCATTATGAGTGTTGTGGTGATGGTGTGGTCGATTCTGATTGTTGTTATATTCCGGCCTGCAAGCCTATCACATGCGCTAAAGCAGACGGCAGTTTAATTCCGATTACCCGGCGCTACCAGTTTCGTAAATACCGCGCACAATGCCCTCAATCGCTGGTTCCTCAAGCGTCAGATCGCGCACCGGGTAGCGCGCCGATATCTCAGCAATTAGCGCCGCCGCGGTGGTGGTATCGCGCTCGAAGCGCAGCCAGGAGCGCGGCCCCTCGCGGCGCACCAGCGCGGCGAATGGCACCTGTACATCGCGTATTTCCTGCTCGAAATCAACCACCAGGGTGCGGCTGTGCCCAAACCGGGCGCGCAACTGCTCGATGCCACCGTCGTAGATCACGCGCCCATGGTCAATCAGCACCACTCGCTGGCACAGCCGCGTAATATCTTCCAGATCGTGCGTGGTAAGAATGACCGTCACGCCGCGATCACGATTGATTTGCAGCAGAAACTGGCGAATGCGCTCCTTCGCCACCACATCCAACCCAATGGTCGGCTCATCGAGAAACAGTATCTTCGGATCGTGCAATAGCGCGGCTGCCAGGTCGGCACGCATGCGCTGGCCGAGCGAAAGCTGGCGCACTGGGGTTTCGAGGAAGGGCGTGAGATCGAGCAATTCGGTAAATGCGCCGAGGTTGGCGCGCCAGCGTGCTTTGGGCAGGCGGTAGATATGGCGCAGTAGCTCGAACGACTCGATCGTTGGCAGATCCCACCACAATTGCGTGCGCTGGCCAAATACTACGCCGATCTGGCGGACATGCTCAACGCGCTGCTGATGCGGCACGCGCCCATCAACAACAATGCGCCCGCCGCTGGGTACGAGAATGCCGGTGAGCATTTTGATGGTTGTCGATTTACCCGCGCCATTCGGGCCAATGTAGCCAACCATCTCGCCCGCATCGAGCGCAAACGACACCCCATCGACGGCACGCACGTCGCGATATTCGCGCGATACCAAGGCTTTCAGGGCACCAAGGCGACCGGATTGACGGGTGGCAATTTTGAAAGTTTTCTGTAAATCCTCAACGTCGATAAGCGACATAGTCATAGCTCCTTGCGTTTACCGGCGATAGTGCTCAACAGCGTAAGATCTAAGTATGCAAAAGTGAATTGGCTTTTCCAACCGTCTTTGGTTGTACCCCTATTCATTCTGTGCTTTCCTGATAGGAGCGCTCTAGTCATAAGCTGAACGCCCATTCCTCGGCATATACACTACGGCTACGAATAACCGCCGCAACTGCCCCGTTATTTTTGGCGTATAATTCAAGTAGCTTCTAAATCGAGTACAAATGATAAAAGAGGTTTTGCATATGCCCTTCTGTCCTCAATGTGGGGTCGATAACCCCGCAAATGCGCGCTTTTGCGACCAGTGCGGCGCGGCACTTATTCCCGTTCCGGCAGCATCATCCGCTGCGCCAACGCTGCCAGCGATACCAGTTGTACCGGCAGCCGCCCAGCCGGTTACTGCTGCGCCCGCAGTGCAAGCGGGCTCGGCGGGCTTGATGTGCCCGCAATGCGGCGCGGCGGCTATTCCGGGCGAGGCATTTTGCGATAACTGCGGCGCACCACTTAATGCACCAGCCCGGCCCATCGCTTCTACGCCCGCGCCAACCTATGCCGGCGGGGTGCCACCGCAACCCAACTACCCGCCGCCACAGCCAGCGAGCTACGCGCCGCCACCTGTCGCAGCGCCAGCGGTGCCACCTGCTGCGCCGCCTGCATCGGCCTATACGCCGCCACCGGCACCAGCCTATATGCCACCGCCCGTTGCCCCAGCACGAACGGTGCTGTCACCGAGCCAGCTTATTGTGGCTAGTAGCGGGGCGGCTGTGCCGTTACCAGCAGCGGCACAAGCCATTATTGGCCGAAGCGACCCGGTGAGCAATTTTTACCCGGATGTTGATCTGGCCCCGTATGGCGCACTCGATAATGGCGTTGGCCGGCGCCATGTGCGGCTCGCGGTACAAGGTGGGCAGGTATATATCGAAGATCTGGACAGCACCAATGGCACAGTGCTTAACGGCCAACGCCTGGTGCCGCGCCAGCCACAGCCGCTGCGCGATGGTGATCAGGTTGTGATTGGGAAGCTGCTGCTGCGCTTTCAGCAGTAGCGCGGCCCGCTGCGTTGGTGCAAATCGTATCGTTGAACACAACTGTTCATGCAGGAATACACACCTATGCTTGCTTGCCCTTCCTGTGCGGCACCGCTCGACGATGATGGTATCTGTACATCCTGCGGGGCGCTTACGCGCGGGATGTTTCGCGGCCTTGATCTTGGCACACCACAGATAGCGCGCGCCGTTGCCAATGGCCTCGATTTCTACCTGCTGCTTGGCGTGGCGCAGCTGGCCGATACACGCACGATTGCGCGGCGTTATCGCCAGCTGCGGGTACTCTTCCCCGACGACCCCGCGCATCTTGCAGCCGAACCGGCCCGCCGCTTTGCGCTGCTTGAGCTGGCCGGGCGGGTGCTAACCGACCCGCAGTTGCGCGCGACCTACGACGAGATGCGGGCGAGCAATGCACCAGTAACCAACACCGTGCTACGCTGCGCTGGCTGCGCCGCGCCACTACCCCAGGCAGCACAGCGCTGCTCGTTCTGCGGTATGCCTGCACCAGCCACGCCGCAGGCCCCCGCCAGCCCGCCCGAACCATCTGGCCCACCGCCAGCCGAACCAATCGATTATTATGCGCTGCTTGGGTTGAACGCTGAGCATTTGCTCGCTACCGCGCCGATCGCCGCGCCGCCCACACCTTTCGGAACTCGTGGTGGCGTTGGCGGGCTGTTCGATAACACCTATGGGAACTATAGCGGCGGGCCGATATTACCTGCCGGGCCACCTTCCCCGGCAGATATTGACGCGGCAAGCCTGGCGCAGCAAAAGGCAATATTGCTTGCTCCGGGTTACAGCCCCGAAGAGCGCGACGCGCAGGTGAACGAGCTAGAAGTGGCCCGGCGCATATTGCGCGATGAACAGCGCCGCGCGCGCTACGATATGCTGTTGATTAGCTTTCGGCAGGGGCTGTATGATACGGGCAGGCTCGAAGCGCTTCGCCACCTGCAAGAGCTAGCGCGCGCCGATATGGCCGAAGAGCGGGGCGAAACCATTTCTAGCGAACAGGCCGCCGCACTGCTGAAACAGGGGCAGGCATACCTCGATGCGCGGCTGGCGCGCGAGGCAATCGAGCCGCTGCGCCGCGCCGTGGCCGGGCTGCCCCACGAACCTGCGGCTCACCAGGCGTATGTTCAGGCGCTGCTTACCGCCGACGACCCACTTGCGCTCGGTGGGTACGCTTTGCGCATGGCCTTACGCAGCCTCGAAGCACTACAGGCACAGCGCGCAGCTACCACCGCTCACACCGCGCTTATATCGCTGTGCCGTGGGCTGCTAGCACGCGACGAGGGCGATACGGCGCGCGCACGAACCGAGCTTCAGCACGCAGTTGCGCTCGATGCGCAGCTGGCCCCAGCATGGCGCGGGCTGGCCGCGCTGGCGCTTGGGCGTAGCGATCTGGCCGATGCGGTAGCATGCTGCCAGCGCGCATTGGCTGGCGACCCACGCGATGAACGAGCGCTCGTCATGCTGTGCGCGGCCTACTTGCGCGGGCGGCAGCGCAACCAGGCCCGCGAGATCGCTGTCCAGATCGCGGCCTTGCGCGGCACCGACGACACCGCAAACACCATACTCCATGAGTTAGGCGCATAGAACGTTTAAGGTTTGGTGGTTTCGCGCTTTCATGCTATACTAAAAACACACTTAAGTATTTCGTATCGCTAGGCGCTGCTATCCGCTTAAAATGGCATTATTGACGTTATTGTGCGGCTACATTAGCAGTACGTATCATTTGAGGCTCGTATGCACTACCGTATGCTGTTGCTGCTCGCCATCGCCTGCATTCTCGCCACCTGGTCGTTCACAACGGCTGAGGCGGCACCAATAGCACCGGCCCCGCCCACCGCTGAAGGCACCGCGTATGCCTATTTCCCTGAAACCGGCCACAATATTGGCCGAGCAATTAAACGCTTCTACGATACTCAAGGTGGGCTGGATATTTTTGGCCTGCCACTTACCGAAGTATTTGTCGAAGATGGCATGCAGGTACAGTATTTCGAGCGGGCGCGCTTCGAGCTGCACCCCGAGCTACCGCCCGAGTTTTACGTATCGCTGACGCTCGTGGGTCGCCATTTCACCGAAGGTCGCACCGAGCCAGCCTTCCAGTGGCTACCCGCCGACCCTGGTGGCGACCATACCTTCTTCCCCGAAAGTGGGCATACCCTCGGCGGCGCGTTTCGCGGGTTCTGGCGCGGGCGCGGCGGGCTGGCGACGTTTGGCTACCCAATCTCGGAAGAGTTCGGCGAGATCAACCCGCTGGATGGTCAGTTTTATGTTGTGCAATATTTCGAGCGCGCGCGCTTTGAATATCACCCCGAGCATGCGGGCACACCCTACGAAGTGCAGCTAAGCCAGCTTGGGCGGCAGCTGCTTAACGAGCGCCCCGCTGCACAGGCGGCAACCGTCCCGGCCCAACCGATGCTGCTGCTGGGCAAGGCAACCACCGGCTTCCGCACTTCGGCCTCCGAGCGCCGCGGTAATATTGCCCGCGCCACTGCGCTTTTCGATGGCGTGGTGGTGCAGCCCGGCCAGGAGCACTCATTCCTCAGCGCAGGCAACTTCAGCGAGGAAGAAGGGTTTGTCGAGGGCTACGCGATTGTTGGCGGTAAGCTGGAAAAAGTGGTTGGCGGCGGGCTATGCCAGGTTGCCACCACACTGTTCCGCGCGGCCTCGAATGCTGGGATGGAGATTACCGACCGCGCCGGGCATACATATGTGGTCTATTTCTACGAGAACATTCTTGGCTTCGATGCCACCGTGTTCAGCCCAACCCGTGATTTTAAGTGGCGCAACGACACGGCCGGGCCGGTAACAATTGCCAGCTCCGCCGATTTAGACGCTTCGACAGTCACTTTCGAGCTGTGGGGCACGCCCGATGGCCGCAAGGTAAGCTATCAGGGGCCATTTACGAAACATGTGACACAGCCGGGCAAAGCCACCTGGCAGTACGACAAAGAGCTGCGTGCAGGGCAAGTGAAGCAGCTTGTTCACGGGCGGCCAGGCATGGATGTAAACTATATTCGTACCGTCACAATGCCCGATGGCAGCGTAAAGCACTACGATAATTACTTTACCCACTACCAGCCCTGGAACGACTTCTATACCTATGGGCCGGGCGTGCAGCCACCGGCAGGTGTACAGGTGATCGACCCGCGGGTAACCTATGCGCCACGCCCTTCGGGACCGCCGCGCCCGCCAAGCGGGCCTGACTACCGCCAGCCGCGCGACGACTAAACCCCTGGCTTGTGCCAGAGCGATTGTTCAACGAATGTAACCGAACTGCAAGCTTTTGTACTACTACACCGATGTACAATCGCAGCAGAAAGGAGTTTTTCTTTCCTCGGCATCGGTTATCTGGCACAGGTGTCCGTTCGTAGTCTTTCACTGTACGTTGCAAAGGAGAACCCGGCTATGATCGTTCAGGGTGTTTCAATCGGCGACATGCTCAACCAAAGTATCACGGTACTGACCAAGCCGAGCGTTCAATCGTTCGAGCAGTTCGAGCGGCGCGGTGGCCAGCGCGAGGCGCTAATTTACGTGGCAGTGGCCGCAGCTGTCGGCGCAGTGTTATCGGCGATTTTCGGCCTGATTGGCGGTGGTGTACGCGGGGCGATTGGCGGGCTGGTCGGTGGTCTTGCGCTCCCGCTGATTTCTTTCTACGTTTCAGCATTTTTGATCTACATGGTTGGCAAACGGCAGGGCGGCACGGGTACCCAGGATGAAGTGTTCTATACTATCGCGCTTTACCTGGCACCAATTCTGGCAGTCAACGGCATTATTGGCAGCAACGTATTATTTGCATGCCTCGCCTTCCCGGTATCGATTGCGTTGGGTATTTATGGCATTTACCTGGGCTACCTGGCAGTACGGGCAAGCATGAACCTGGATCAGAACAAGGCAATTATCACTATGGTGCTGGCATTCTTGGCTCAGCTGCTTATTGGATTTGTGGTCGCGTCGATTCTTGGGGCAATTGGCCTGGGCGCGGCAGCTGCCTCGGGGGCGCTGAACAACTAAAAGGCCGCATAAACGGGATTTGGGGCGGGCTGCGCGGTTGCGTGGCCCGCTTTGTTGTGCCGTTTGGTAATGTTTATACTTGCCGAACGCGCCGCGCCTCGGGTATAATATCCTCTGATGCGCCGCCTGACAGCGCGCTCAGTGCCTGCCGTATGCCGCTCCTCGCGCACACTTGCCGGGGGGCGCCTTTGCGAGAAGGGCTACCAATAACCAGCGCGGGCAGATCTCCCGGCTGGCTCGCAACTCCCAACTAGCGATGGAGTACGCATAGATGTTTAATTTTCTGAAAAAGATCGTTGGCGATAGTAATGATCGCGTGGTCAAGCAGCTCACGCCGATTGTTGATGAGATTGAAGCGCTTGAAGGCGAATACAAGGCGCTGAGCGACGAGCAGTTGAGCGCCAAAACCGCCGACTTCAAGGCCCGCCTGGCCGATGGCGAAACGCTCGATGATTTCTTACACGAGGCATTTGCCACCGTACGCGAGGCCGCGCGCCGCGAGATTGGCCAGTTCCACTACCGCGTGCAGCTGATTGGCGGCATTGTGCTGCACCAGGGCAAAATTGCCGAAATGAAGACCGGCGAAGGCAAAACTTTGGTGGCGACCCTGCCGCTGTATCTCAATGCGCTCGAGGGCAAGGGCTGTCACCTCGTCACGGTCAACGACTACCTGGCGAAAGTCGGCGCGGGCTGGATGGGCCCAATCTACCACCGATTAGGGCTGAGCGTCGGGTTTATTGCCCACGATTATTCGGCGCTGTTCGACCCGGCCTACGTCGATCCAGATGCCAATCAGGAAGATCAGCGCCTGGTACACTGGCGGCCCTGTGCGCGCCGCGAAGCCTATGCCGCCGATATTACCTATGGTACCAATAACGAATTCGGCTTCGATTACCTGCGCGACAATATGGTGGTTGAGCTGAACCAGCTGGTGCAGCGCCCCTTACACTACGCGATTGTCGACGAGGTCGATAATATTCTGATCGACGAAGCCCGCACGCCACTGATTATTTCTGGCCCCTCGCAGGAGAGCAGCGCCGAGTATAAGAACTTTGCGCGGCTGGTGCCTATGCTCAAGGCCAGCAGCGTCACCCCCGACCAGGTGAAGAAAGATGGCATCGAGCCCGACGGCGACTTCATGATCGAGCTGCGCAGCAAAGGCATTCAGCTCACCGACGAGGGCATTGCCAAAATGGAGCGCGCGCTCGGCATTCCCGAGAACGAGAGCCTGTACGATCCAAAGTACTATCAGCTCACCCACTTCCTCGATAACGCCATGAAGGCGCAGTTCATCTACCACCGCGACCACGACTATGTGGTGGAAAACGGCGAGGTCGTGATTGTCGATGAGTTCACTGGCCGCAAAATGCCGGGGCGGCGCTGGAGCGACGGTCTGCACCAGGCAGTTGAAGCCAAAGAGAATGTCGCCGTTAAGCAGGAAAATGTGACCCTGGCGACGATTACGTTCCAAAATTACTTCCGCATGTACAAAAAGCTCGGCGGCATGACTGGCACGGCCTACACCGAACGCGAAGAGCTGGGCAAAATCTATAACATTGACGTGGTAGTAATTCCCACCAACCGCGCGATGGTACGCCAGGATCTCGACGACCAGATCTACCGCACTGAGCAGGCCAAATTTAATGCGGTGCTGCACGAAATCAAAGACATGCAAACCATCGGGCGGCCAGTGCTGGTTGGTACCACATCGGTAGAAACCTCGGAGCGGCTGAGCAACCTGTTGCAGCGCAACGGGGTGAAACATGCCGTGCTGAACGCCAAGCAGCACGAACGCGAGGCACACATTGTGGCCCAGGCTGGCCGCATGGGCAGCGTAACGATCGCCACCAACATGGCCGGTCGTGGCACCGACATTCTGCTTGGTGGCAACCCCGATGGACTGATTGAAGAAATTCTTGATCGCAAGAATATCAAGATCGAGGAAGCCACGCCTGAGCAGATCAAAGAGGCGCTCACCGAAGCACGCCAGGTCACCGAGAACGAGCGCAAAGAAGTGCTTGAGCTCGGCGGCTTGCATATTGTTGGCACCGAGCGCCACGAGGCCCGCCGCATTGATAACCAGCTGCGTGGCCGCGCTGGCCGCCAGGGCGACCCTGGCTCGTCGCGCTTCTACCTCTCGCTCGAAGACGAGCTGATGCGCCGCTTCGGCCCCATGGATCGCGTCAAAGGCATTATGGAGCGGCTGGGTGTTGAGGATGATGTACCAATTGAGGCGCGGCTAATCAACCGCTCGATCGAAGGCGCGCAAACCCGGGTTGAAGGCCAGAACTTCGACTACCGCAAGCATACCGTCGAGTTCGACGATGTGATGAACAAGCAGCGCACGATCATCTACGCCGACCGGCGCGCGATCCTCGAAGGCCAGGATATGCGCGAGCGGATTCTGCAGATGATTGGCGAAGAAGTGAGCGCGCTAATCGACCAGCACCTGCCCGAAGCTGAGGGCGAGGAATGGGATACCGAGGCGCTACTGCGCGCCGTGCGCACGATCGACCCGCTGCTGCCCGCCGATATTACGCCTGAGTCGCTGCTGGAAATGCCGCGCGCCGAGGTCGAAGCGCTGCTGCTTGAGCAGATCGAAGACGACTATGTGGCGCGGGAAGAGGCGATTGCGCCCGAGAATATGCGCTATGTCGAACGCCGCATGATGCTGGGCGCGATCGATCGCCAGTGGATTGATTACCTGACAGGTATGGAAGATCTGCGCCAGGAAATTGGCATGCAGGCGATCGCACAGCGCGACCCGCTGCTGGAATACCAGCGCAACGCCTACAGTATGTTCGATGAGCTGAAGCACAATATTCAACGCGACATTGTGTACCAAATTCTCCCGGTGTCGTTCCAGTACGAAGCATACATGCGCCAGGTCGTCGCCGAGCAGCAGCAGCGCCTGGCCCAGGCCCAGCACGCTGGTGAAACCGAGGAGCAGGCCAAGTCCGCGAAAACGGTGCGCAAACCAGCCGCCGCAAAAATTGGCCGTAACGACCCCTGCCCGTGTGGTAGCGGCAAGAAATTCAAGCAGTGCCACGAGGGCCGCGAGGGCGAGCTGTTCGCGCTGCTACAAGCGAATGCAAGCAGTGCCGTATCAACTCCACCGACGCCAGCCGCAGCGCCTGCGCAACCGGCCCAATCAGCTCAACCACCGTCAGTATCGGCCCAACTTGCCACCGGTGGCTCGGGCTTAGCGCGTCCAGCCCAACCGAATGTACCGCGCGGGCGGGCAGTGCCGCCGGCGGCGACGCCACCTGCTTCAGCAAATAACGCCAAAAGCGGCAATGGCAAAGGCGGTAAAGTTGCCCCGCAGGCGCAGCGCGGCAAAGTGAAAAAGTAAGCACCCCCATCGCTGCTACATAGCTGCCTGGGAGCTTACACCTTCCAGACAGCGCTACGAAGCCCATGAGCGAGAATTATAGCGGAGCAACCCAATTGGATCCAGCATTGCAAGAGCAGCTCGACCGCTACGGCTTTAGCCAGGTGCTCGTAGTCCATCGGCAAATGGCAGTGCTTGCCGCCAGTCGCCCCAATTTCGAGCAGATTGACGACCATTTCTTGCCCACACCGGTGGTGCTGCAAAGCCGCACAAGCGGTACTGTGCCGCATGCGGGCCAGCCCTCGGTGCGGCATTTTGTGCGCCTGGGCATTAGCCTGGGGTATGTCGATCACGATGGGCTGGCCGGGCTGCGCTCCAACCCCTCGATCGAAACGATTTATGCTGGCCGCACCGTAGGGATTGTGCGACCAGTACGCACCACCGCTGCCACCTTGCGCCGCAGCCTCACCTGGGGAATACAGGCCATGCGCATCGACCAGTTTTGGAATCGCGGCCTGACTGGAAAAGGCGTGCGCGTGGGCCATCTCGACACTGGCGTGGATGTGAACCACCCGGCGTTGAAAGGGCGCGTAGCGGGCTTTGCCGAATGGGATATGCTCGGCAACCGCGTAGCCGACGCAAAACCGCACGATAGTGATGTCCACGGTACCCACACGGCTGGCACCATCGCCGGGCAGGCAGTGGGCACGCGCTCGATTGGCGTTGCACCCGAGTGCGAATTCTTTTCTGGGCTGGTGGTTGAGGGCGGTGCCGTGCTGGCGCGCGTACTCGGCGGTATGGAGTGGATGCTGGAAAATAATGTCAAAGTCCTGAGCATGTCGCTTGGCTGGCGCGGTTACGATGCAAGCTTCCTGGTGATTACACGGCGGCTGCGCCAGCAGGGGGTGCTGCCGGTGTTTGCTATTGGCAACGAAGGCGAAGGCACCAGCCGCTCACCCGGCAACTACCCCGAAACACTCTCGGTAGGCGCCGTCGATCGGGCGCAACACGTGGCGGCTTTCAGCAGTAGCGTGCGCTTCAACCGCGATCAGGATCCGATTCAGCCCGATGTCGTTGCGCCAGGGGTGCATATTATTTCGGCCAAACCCGGTGGCGGCTACCAGTCGATGGATGGCACCTCAATGGCAACCCCGCACGTTGCCGGGCTGGCTGCGCTACTCTGGCAAGCCAAGCCCGAGGCCACGGTTGACCAGATTGAGCTGGCAATTCGGCAGACCTGTGTGCAGCTGGAAGGCGACCCGCTGCGCTATGGCGATGGCCTGGTGAACCCACTGGCCGCCTTGGCCGCTCTCACTGGCGATACAAAAGCGTAGAGCACCGGCAACTGTGAGATTTACTAGTAAATGTAGTAAGCATCGCAGTATAATAGCAATGAGTTATGTTCGCTCCTGGTGCGCATCTTGCTTTCCCCATAACTCAGATACAAGCGAAAGGTATTGAGTGATGAAAGCAGATGTTGACCCGGCGCTGGCCCGCCAGCTCGATGCGGCCCATGCACACGACCTAGTAGAGGCTGTGCTGTTGCTACGCCAGGACGACCCGCAATCTGAGGCGGCTGCCAGCCTGATGCGCCAGGCGAGCGATGAGGACGCCAATGCCGAGTTGAACTATTTGCCGCGCATCGGCGCATTGGTTGTACGCGCTCAATCGCAAGTCATTCGTATGCTGATCAGCCAGCCAGGTGTCGAGCTGGCAAGCGCTAATCAGCGCGCCGAAGGGCTGTATCTCTAACCCTAGTTGCGTCTCGTTTACTCAACCATCAGCCTGCCAGGTAGTATAATACGCCTGGTGTGCTGATGTTTTTTCTTGTGCTATAGCTATAGTAGGGAGAAGCAACGTGACCGAACATAAGCGACCACGCCCGGTGATGCTGGCGATTATGGATGGGTGGGGCGAACGCGATGCAGTAGAGGGCAATGGGATTAAGCTCGCGAAGACGCCAAATATCGATCATTGGCGTGCGACACGACCGTGGACCCTGCTCGGCGCGGCGGAGAAGAATGTGGGACTACCCACCGGCCAGATGGGTAATTCCGAGGTGGGGCACCTCAACCTTGGTGCTGGTTTTGTGGTGATGCAGGATATTACGCTGATTGATAACAGCATCGAGGATGGCAGCTTCTTCGAGAACGATGCCCTGAATAATGCAATTGCCCATGTCAAAGAACAGGGCTCGCAGCTGCATATTATCGGCCTGCTCGGCACGGGCGGCGTACACAGCCATTTGAGCCACGAGAAAGCGCTGCTTGAGCTAGCCAAACGCCAAGGTCTTGAAAAGGTATATATTCACGCCTTCACCGATGGGCGCGACACCATGCCACAGAGCGGGCTAGGGTATATGGCCGATTTACAGAGCTATGCCGAGGCACTTGGTGTGGGCCGGGTAGCAACCGTCACCGGCCGGTACTATGCGATGGATCGTGATAATCGCTGGGAGCGCACCAGAATGGCGTATGATGCGATGGTTTCGGGTGTGGGCCGCCCGGCTGCCAGCGCGCGCGAAGCGATTCAGCGCTCATACGACGAGGGCGTGACCGACGAGTTTATTCTGCCAGCCGTAGTGACGATAGATGGTGCGCCGCTAGCAACCGTGCAGGCAGGCGACTCAATCATCTGCTTCAACTTCCGCGCCGACCGCGTGCGCCAGATTACCAAGGCATTCGTGCTGCAAGATTTCAGCGGCTTCGCCCGCGACCTGCTGCGCGATTTGCTGTACGTGACCATGACCGAGTATGAAAAAGGCTTGCCGGTGCAGATCGCATTTGAGAATGCCGATGTGGAAGTGCCGCTGGCACAGGTGATCAGCAGCGCCGGGCTACGGCAGCTCCATGTGGCCGAAACCGAGAAGTACGCCCATGTTACGTTCTTCTTCAATGGTGGCCGCGAAGAGCCGTTCCCCGGTGAAGATCGCTTCCTGGCACCTTCGCCCAAGGAAGTGGCAACCTATGATCTCAAGCCTGAAATGAACGCCTATGGTATCCGCGACGGCATCCTGAAGGCGCTGGCCGACGACACCTACGATTTTATTATCGTGAACTTTGCCAATGCCGATATGGTTGGGCACACCGGCGTCATTCCAGCGGTGATTAAGGCGGTAGAGACGGTGGATACCTGCATTGGCGCGGTTGTCGATGCGGTGGTAGCGAAAGGCGGCGCAGCACTGATCACGGCCGACCACGGCAACGCCGAGCTGCTGATTGACCCCGAAACGGGCGGGCCACATACCGCGCACACCACCAATAAAGTGCCGTGCATTCTGGTGGCGGCACCGGGCGTCGGCCTCGATAATGCGAAACTGCGCGAGGGTGGGCGGCTCTCGGATGTTGCGCCAACGATTTTGCAGATGCTGGGTATTGGCCTGGCGCCGCAAATGACGGGCCGCAGCCTGATTGTGCGCGAATAGCTCGTTTGGCGAAAGCATAAAAAACCAGCAGACCCAGGTCATACGACCTGGGTCTGCTGGTGAAGGAGGGTGAGAAGGAGTTGCCATTACTATACCCTACGCTACGCCAGCGTGCCATCGCGCAAAGGTACCGCCGTGCTTGCGATATGGTACTGCCCACATGGATGACAATTGGCGCACCGTGCTATAATCGCGCCGGAACGAACAGTACAAGGTTGAGCGTATGGCATTGATAGTAGTTGTTGGCGCTGCCGATACCGGACGCGCGCCGATTGCGGCAGCGCTGCTGCAGCGCTTGCTGGGCGGGCAAATCCCCGGCACACAGGTCGAATCGGCGGGGGTGCTGGGGCACGATGGCGACCCGGCCGAGATCGAGGCGCGCGACACGATGCTTCATATGGGGCTTGATATTAGCGAACACCGCGCGCGCACGGTCGATGACGAACTAGCGGCGCACGCAGCCCTGCTGCTGGCGATCGATCGCGGCACGGCACTGGTGCTGCGCGGGCGCTTCCCCGATGTCAACTCCCGGATTGCCACCCTCGGCGAGCTGGCAGGCCGCCGCCGCGATGTGCCCGACCCATTCCGCATGCAGATCGGCGCATGGATGACGTATGCCCGCGAGCTCGAAGAGCTGCTGCGCGCGGCGCTGCCGGCGATCACCAGTAGAATCGGCGCAGCCGCACCTACCCTTACCCCGGCGGCCAGCCTGCCCCACCCAAGCGTTACCGGCGAGCGCAGTGCCGCCGCCGGGCGCGTCGCGCAGCTCGTACAGCTTGCCATCGAGATGCCCGAGGTAGTTGATTGGGGTGCGGCACGCAGCCGAATTGATGCCGACCTGATGCTGATCGCCAGCGCGCCTGCTGGCCCGGCAGATCTTATCGCTGCGTACATTGGGCTATTGCGCGCCGCCTTTGCGATGCTGCCGAATCCGTCGGTGCACCAGCTCGCGGCGCTGCAACCTGCCACCGCGCACCTGGCTGACCCAGTTGATCAAACGGTGCTGAATGAATTTTCTTCAGTGCTGCCCACGCTGCCGACACTTACCTGAACAAGGCAATAGCACCACCCATGCGCAAACAACGACCACTCTTTCTAGCCCAGACCCAACCCGGCTTCGAGGCGATCGCCGCCAACGAGATCGCAGGCACCCTTGAGGGCGCGCGCATCCGTGGCACTCGCTCCGTCGCCGATAAAAATGGCATGGTGCTGTTCGAGTATGCTGGTGACGTTCATGAGCTGCTTACCCTACGCACCACCGAAGATGTGTTTGTGGTGGTTGCAACCCTCGATCGCCCGCCGCCTACGCGCGCGGCGCTGGCGCTCCTGGAAAGCACCGGCCTGCGCGCCACCACAGTCGAGCCAGCATTAACGCTACTACGCCAGGTTGCGCCCGGGCGCGGCGGCAAGGGCAAGCTGCGTTTCCGCGTCATCGCGCGGCAGGTAGGCACCACCGCGTATCGTCGCGTCGATGCTCAGCATGCGCTGGAGCGTGGGCTGGCCCAGCGCGGCGATCATCGCTGGCAAGGCGTGGAAGATGGCGGCGTTGAGTTCTGGCTCACCTTGCTGCCCGACGAGGCAATCATCGCCCTGCGCCTGAGCGACGAGCGCATGCGCCAGCGCGAGTATAAGCTCACGCACCTGCCCGCCTCGCTGCGGCCTTCGGCAGCGGCGGCGCTGGCCTGGCTCACCCGCCCGGCGGATACTGATACCTTTCTCGACCCGATGTGTGGCGCGGGCACAATCCTGATCGAGCGGGCGCAGCTAGGGCGCTATCGGCAGCTGCTCGGCGGCGACGCGCGCGCTGAAGCCGTCGAGACAGCCCTCGCTAATATTGGCCCACGCTACAAGCCGATTACAGTGCAGCAGTGGGATGCGCGCGCGCTGCCGCTGGATGCGGGTTCGGTGAGTGCGGCGGCGGTAAATCTGCCGTTTGGCAAGCAGCTTGGTACCGCCGAAGGCAACCGCCAGCTCTACCCGGCATTTCTCCGCGAGATGGAGCGCGTGCTGAAGCCGGGCGCGCCGCTGGTGGCGCTCACCGCCGACCGCCGCAGCCTCGAAGAATCGCTACGGCGCGCAAGCAAGCTCGCGCGCCGTAAGGTGTACCCGGTGATGGTGCTCGGCCAGGCGGCCAGCATTTATGTCGTCGAGCGCGTGGGCTAGCGCCTACTTCATGCGCTCAATGTATTCGCCGGTGCGCGTATCGACCCGCACCATATCGCCCTTGTTCACGAAGGCCGGTACCTGAATGACCGCGCCCGTCTCTAGCGTCACCGGCTTGGTGATGTTAGTCGCGGTATCGCCGCGCACCGCCACCGACGCCTCAGTCACTTCTAGCGTCACGAAAAACGGCACCTCAACACCCAGAATCTGGTTATCGTCGTAGAACAGAATATCGGCCATCTCGCCATCTTTCAGGAATTTGGCCGGGTCGCCAATATCGCTTTCGCTGATTTCAAGCTGCTCGAACGACTCAGTATCCATGAAGTGGTAGGTCTCGCCGTCGCGATAGAGAAACTGCATCGCGCGCTTATCGACGCGCACAATTTCGATATCCGAACCCGCGCGCACGCGATCTTCAATCACCTTGCCGGTCTGCACATTCTTAAGCTTCATGATCACCATTGCGCGCCAGTTGCCTGGTGCATGGTGGTGAAATTCAACGACGCGGTGCAGCACGCCGTTATAGCGAATGATAATATTGGTACGTAAATCCGAGGTTGTCGCCATAGAATGCTCCTGTTCATAGAAAGCGCCGCCCTGGTATGGCGGCGCAGTAAAAGCCCAATCATCGCTGGGCGTATTATAGCAGAACCTGGGGGCAGCGCGCAAATGTGGGGTTGGGATTTTCGCTTATGGGCACCACAGCCACAATCTGTTTTTAGCCTTCGGCAGAGCGGTACTTGTTGATAATAGTGTGTCGATGGTGTCGTGCTACGACACCATCGACACATTGAAGGAAGGTAGAAATACTACCAGCGTGCGGTGACGCCTAGCGCACGCTTTTGCGCAGCTGCTCAAGCAGCCCAAGCACCTCAGTCAGTACGGGCGGGTTTTCGGCCCCATCCATCGTCACGACTGGCTGGGCGCGGCCAGGTACGCGAATTTCATACACAAACATATCGGCACCAAGTATCTCGTAGCGCGGCGCGAGCGCGGCAAATTCAGGGCCGCCGAGCAATCGCGTCAGTTCGGCAATCTGTGCCGCATCGGCCTGGCCGGTTTTGCGGGCTTCTTTGCGCGCTTGCAGGGTCAGGCTGCCATCGCCCCCAACCGTAAGAAGTTCGTCCATGCCCATAATCCCACCAGTCTTATGGTAGGTCACCAGCACACCCGCAGTGGGCGGAGCCGATGGCATAGCCGTAGGCGCAGCAGTGGGCGCGGCGGTGGGTTCAGGCGCAACAGTTGGCGCGCCTGTAGGCTCGGGCAGAGCGGTGGGCACACCCGCTGTGGCAGCGGGCGTCGGTGCAGGCGCAGTTGTATTGGTAGCACGGCCACAGGCCGCAAGCGCCACCAGCAGCAAGAAGCCAATAACGAATTGATGAAGACGCATGGCAACGTTCCTTATCGTACTCTACGCAAAGGCGGCCCACATAGCCGCGCCTACTGTTCCAACGCTTCAGACCAGCGAAACGTTCCCACGGTAGGTATAATACTGGGCTAGCGCAGCCAGCACAACCGCCGCCGCTATCGCCTAGCAACAGGAGTACACCCAATGCGTATTCTCACGATTGATATTGGCACCGGTACCCAGGATATCCTGCTCTTCGATAGCGATGGGCCGGTGGAAAACGGCGCGCAGCTGGTGATGCCCGCGCCGACGCAAATCGTAGCGCAGGCTGTGCGTGCGGCCACTAACACGCGCGTACCAATCGCGCTGCATGGCACGCTGATGGGCGGCGGGCCATGCCATTGGGCGGTGGAAGATCATCTGCGTGCCGGGCTGGCGGTATATGCGACCCCTGGCGCTGCTGCGACGTTCAACGACGACCTCGACTGGGTGGCGCGCGAGATGGGCGTGCAGCTGCTGGCCGACGACGAGCTGGCCGCGCTGCCAGCTGCGGTACAGCGCATTCGTATGGGCGATCTCGATCTGGCGGCGATTAACGCGGCGCTGGCGGCTTTCGGTATCGCGCCCGACTACGCTGGGGTTGCCGTGGCCGTGTTTGATCATGGCAACGCGCCGCCCGATGTCAGCGACCGCGTGTTCCGCTTTAATTACCTGGCCGAGCGTTTTTCTACCGGGCGCGGCCTGCTGGCCTTAGGCTTCACCCGCGACGCCGTGCCCGCAGCCATGACCCGCCTGCGCGCGGTGGCCGATACGCTTCCCGCTGGCCTCGAAGCCGTGCTGATGGACACAGCCCCGGCGGCAGTGCTGGGTGCGCTCGACGATCCGCATGTGGCCGCACAACCCGACGTACTGGTGGCAAATGTTGGCAATTTTCACTGCCTGGCGTTCCACCTGGTGGAAGGGAGTATTGCGGGCTGTTTTGAGCACCACACCGGCGAGCTTAAGCCCGGCCAGCTCGAAACGCTGCTCACGCGCCTGGGCAACGGCACGCTCACCAACCGCGAGGTGTTCGAGAGCATGGGCCACGGCGCGCTAGTGCTGCACCCTACGCCGGATTCGCGCCCGTTCCTGGCAGTTACCGGCCCCCGGCGCGCGCTGCTGAGCGGTTCGGCGCTTGGCCCGTACTTCGCGGTGCCCCACGGCGACATGATGCTGGCAGGCTGCTTCGGGCTACTGCGCGCCTACGCCGCCAATGTGCCCGCCGCCGCTGACGCAATTCTGCATGCGCTGAATGGTTGACATTCGCCCATATTACTCGTAGTATAAAAGCTCCTCGAAGCCGTTCCACAACATAATGCCCGCACGAGAGGATCGCTACCATGCACAATCGGCAGCGCCAGCCAGCCTTATTTGGGGTACTCATCGCCCTTTTAAGCCTGTTGCCACTGGCTGCTGCGCTGGCTCAACCGACTGCACCACCGCTACACGCCCAGGCAGCGGTGCCGGTGGCGCACATAAGCGCCGATGAGCGCTGGGATGCCCGCGCCACCAGCAAACCGCACGACGGCGGGCTGATCAGCGTGATTGTGAAGCTGGAAGACGCGCCGCTAGCAGCCTATGGCGGCGACATTGCGGGTCTGCCCGCCACCGCGCCCATACGCACCGGCGCGCGCCGCCTCGATGCCACAACCGCAGAGAGCCGCAACTACCTGGCGTACCTCGATCAGCGCCAGCGCGCGTTTGCCCGCCAGGCGCTAGCCGCTATTCCGCAGGCCCGGCTGGCCGCGCGCTACCGGCTGGTGTTCGGCGGTGTGGCAATGATTATTCCAGCCAGCCAGCTCGATCGGCTGGCGGCGCTGCCGGGGGTGGCATGGGTGCAGCGCGACGAGCTGCGCCACGCCGATACCGACCGCAGCCCGCAGTTCATTGGCGCGGATGTGCTCTGGCGCGCGCTGACCGCCAACCCCAAGTTAGGCGCTGGCGGTGAAGGCGTGATTGTGGGTGTGATTGACACTGGCATCTGGCCCGAGCATCCGTCGTTCGCCGATGACGGCAGCTACCCACCGCCACCGGTGCGCTGGCACGGCACCTGCGAGCCGCCCAACGATGGCTCGGCTCCAATTATTTGCAATCACAAGCTGATCGGCGCGCGCGAAACCCTCGACATCTACAAATTCCTGGTTGGCCTGCATACGGGCGAATTCGACTCGGCGCGCGATAACGAGGGCCACGGCACACATACCGCCAGCACCGCCGCCGGGAACGCAGGTGTTGCCGCATCCATCCTGGGCCAGCCGCGCGGCGTAATCTCGGGCATTGCGCCACGCGCGTATGTGGCGGCCTACAAGGGGCTGGGCAACCAGGGTGGCTTCAACGCCGACCTCATGACCGCGATCGAGCAGGCGGTGGCCGATGGTGTCGATATTATCAACTACTCGATCGGCGGGCCAGCCCCCACCGACCCGTACCACGCCGCCGATGCGCTGGCCTTCCTCGATGCCTACCGCGCAGGTGTGTTTGTGGCAGTTTCGGCAGGCAACAGCGGCCCGCAGCCGGGCACGATCGGTTCGCCTGCCAACGCGCCGTGGGTGATGAGTGTCGCCGCCAGCACCACCGACCGGCGCTTCACCAGCCAGCTCACCGTGCGCGCCGACGGCCAATCGCTCACCGTCAGCGGCGCGTCGATCACTGGCGGCGTGGCGAACCGGCCCGTGGTAGATGCCGCGCAGCTTGGCGTGCCGCTGTGTGATGGGCCGCTACCCGCCGCCGCGCGCGGCGCAATTGTCATCTGCAAGCGCGGCACCAACGCGCGCATCGAGAAGAGCAATATCGTGCTCGGCAGCGGCGGCGCGGGCATGGTGCTGTACAACCCGACGCCTGCCGATGTCGTGAGCGATAACCACTGGCTGCCAAGCATTCATATCGACACGGATGCGGCCCAGCAGCTGCTGGCCTTCACCGCCGCGCATTCGCGCACGCTGGTGCTGGGCGATATCAGCCCGGGGCATGCCGAAATCGCCTCCGATCTGGGCGACCGTATAGCCGCATTTAGCGCGCGTGGGCCGCTGCCACCCGAGCAGCTAGGCATCAGCAAGCCCGATATTGCCTCACCTGGCGTGCAAATTCTAGCAGGCCAGACGCCGCGCCCGAACACAGTGGACGAAGGGCCGAGCGGGCAGCTCTTCCAGGCGATTGCGGGAACCTCAATGGCCGCGCCGCATGTGGCCGGGGCGGGCGCGCTGCTCAAGGCACTGCACCCCGATTGGACGCCCGGGCAAATTAAGTCGGCGCTGATGACAACCGCACGCACACAGGTGATGAAAGAAGATGCCCACACACCCGCCACACCCTACGATATGGGCGCGGGCCGAATCGACCTGAGCCACGCGGGCGACCCGGGCCTGACCTTCGATATTGCCGCCGACGCCTTTCTGACCGATACCGCCCACCTGTACCGGCTGAACTACCCAAGCATTTCGCTGCCGGTGATGCCAGGCCGCCAGAGCGTGACGCGCACTGTGCGCAGCGTCCTTAACCTGGATGCCACCTGGGTAATAACAACCACCGCACCGGCTGGCGCACATATCACGGTCGAGCCAGCTAGCTTCACCGTGCCAGCGCGCGGCACCGCCACCTTCACCGTTACCGTTGACGGCGGCAGCCAGCCAGAAGGTACCTACTTCGGCAGTGTGCAGCTGCAAAGCGGCGAACGGCAGCTGCACATGCCAGTGATCTGGGTGCGCGCGCAGCCGCAGCTCGCCCTCGCACAGCACTGCGACCCCAGCACAGTGATAAGTCGCGGCGACACCCGCTGCGCGATTGTGGCAACTAATAACAGCCCCGCAAACGCAACGTTCGACCTGACGATGCGCCTGCCGCGCGGCCTATCAATGCGCGAAACCACCCTCAGCGGTGCCAGCTACGATCACCCCGCCCGGCGGCTGCACTACAGTGGTACACTGCCCGGCTACCAGCCGCCCTCAGTCGCCGTTACGCCCGACCCTGCCGGGCTGCCGGTGGGCTACATCCCGCTGGCGAGTATGGGCGTTGGGCCCGCGCCCTGCGATGCGCGCTGCGACGAGACGGCGCTGCTGTTTAATGTTCTGCCATTCAGCTACAACGGTGCCAGCTATACACGCATCGTTATGGTTTCCAACGGCTACCTGATTATTGGCGATGGCCGCGCGGTGCGCAGCTTCAACCAGAAGTTCCCCGACCCTGAACCGCCCAATAATGTCATCGCGCCCTACTGGACCGACCTTGACCTGCGCGGGCTGTTGCCTACTGATGGCGGCGGCGGCGCGTGGTATGCGGCCTACGTCACGGTGGGACTCGATAGCCCAACCTGGTTTGTGGCAGAATGGACCGATGTGCCGCGCTATGGCCGCGACCCGGCGATCTCGCATCATACGTTCCAGGTGTGGATCGAGCTGGGCACCGACCACATTCACATGGTGTATGGCCCGAACAGCCCGACCGAAGATACCCTGACGGTGGGCGCAGAAAACAGCCACGGCAGCGGCGGCAGCAATTATTATGTCGACATGCTGGGCGGCAATGGGGCCAGCGGCAGCGGCACGCCGCCGGTCGCAGGCGATGTGTTAAAGGTATCCGCCGTCGCCGAGCAGCGCAGTGCACACGAGGTTGGCTTTCTACTGCGCGGCAAGCGCGTGGGCAGCTACCTGCTCAGCGCCGAGCTCACCGCCGACATTCTCGATGGCGTGAATGTGGTGACGCAGCCAATCACGGTGGTAGCGCCCTAGCGACCAGCGAGGAACCCTTTTTGTGGTTCATGAATTGTGCGTTGCGCAGTTCACACACTGCCACAGGCAACCAGGCTCATTGACGAGCAGGAGGACGCAGCGATGCCCACAATCATACGCCCACTCCAGCCAGCCGATTACCCCGCCGCCGCCGCGCTCTTCACCACCACCGAGCCACAGCACCACGCCTCGGCGGCGGCATGGCGCAACGCCGACCAGCAGGCCAGCGCTGAACATCGCACCGTGCGCTATAGCGCGCTGGCGGGCGAGCCGCCGCAGCTGGTGGGCTATGGCGCGTTCTGGCGAGTGCGTGAGGACAAATACCGCCTTGAGCTGATCGTTGCACCGGGGTGGCGGCGGCACGGCATTGGCGGGCGGCTGATGCGCGAAATGCTCGACGCCCTGGCTTTGCACGGCGCGGCCACGGTGCAGGCGCGCACCGACGAGGAAGACCTGGAAGCGCTCACGTTTCTCTGGCGGTATGGCTTTGTCGAAACACAGCGCCTGTACCGCCTGCGCCTCGATATCGCGACAGCCCCACCCACACCCTGGCAGGCCGCCGCCGCGCAGCTTGCCGCACAGGGCATCGCCATCAGCACACTGGCCTACGAGCGCGCCCACGACCCGAATGCGTTGCACAAGCTGTACGCACTGCACACCGCCGCCAACGCCAGCTGGCCCGACCCTGACCCCGGCCCGCAGGTGAAACTCGGCTTCGAGGAATATCTGCGCCGCTTCACGCAGGAGGCAATTGTGCCCGAGGGAGTGTTTATTGCGCGCTTAGGCGAGCAGTATGTTGGATACAGCGCCCTGGCGGCCAGCCCCAGCGTACCGCAACAGCTGCATGCTGCTGGCTCGGTTGTGCGCCCAGAATGGCAGCGGCACGGGATTGCCACCGCGCTGAAACTGCGTACAATCGGGTTTGCCCAGCAGCAGGGCTACAGCGCCATCATTGCGCATGCCGCCGACCCAACGCTGCTGGCAATTAACATTCGGCTGGGCTTCCGCCGCGAGCGCGGCGAGGTGCGCCTGGTGCTGACACTTACATGAGCGGCGTTTGTGCTACGGCGACATGCGGCCCCCGCCTTCGGCGCTACAGCTCTTTGGCCGGGGCAGGCGCACGCCAGCGCAAAGCCGTGGCGCGCAGCTGCCCGACCCGCTGCGCCAGGCGTACCCGCCGCCCCCACAGTAATGTCAGCAGCGGCGGCAAGTAGATCAGCGCTGAGGCAAGCGCGTTCCATTCGGCGCTATCGGGCGACCAGCCCAGCAGCGGCAGCAGAAACACCCCCGCCAGGTAGCTGAGCATGGCCGTAGCACAGAACACCACCACCACGCGCACGGCGGCGCTGCGCCAGGGCTGGATGGCGAGCAGCGCCAAAGCCCACAGCAAATACCAGGGCTGAAACCAGGTATTACACAGAAACAAAAACCACAGCAGCAGCCATAAAGCGTGGCGCGCCAGCGCGCCAGGCAAACGCCAGGCCCGCCAGGTAGCCCAGAGCACACCAGCCACCAGTAGCCCTAGCCCCAGCCCTACCGTCAAGGGCTGCACCAGCTCGTTCGGTACCAGCAGCGCCAGCAGGTTCGGCGCATTGCCGGGCAGCCCAAGCGGGGCTTGCAGCACCGCCAGCCACGAGCTGGTAAACAGCGTGCCGCGATCGCTGAAGTTGCGCAGCGTGCCCCAGCCGACCCAGAAGGGCGCATAGGCCAGCACCACCAGCGCTACGCAGGCCAGCCCGCCCACCGTCACCAGCCGCGCCCGCGCGCGCATGTTCGGCTGCCCACGCAGCGCCGCCGCCAGCAGCAGCGGCCCCACCAGCAGCGCCAGGTATTTCACTAGCCCGCCGAGCGTAAGCACCAAAAACGCGGCCATACTCCGCCCGAACGTTCGCGTGCGCGGCGCGCTGGGAACCTCAGCATGTGCGGTGGGGCGCGCCAGCAATAAGCCCACCGCCAGCACAATTAGCCCGGCCATCCATGCATCATTATGCCCTGCCGCCGCCGATTCCCACAGCGCCAGCGGATTCCACAGCCACAGGTACAGCCCCAGCCAGCGGTAGGCCGGGGCAGTGCGCCGCAGCACCAGCCCAATCGCCAGGCCGCAAAACACGAAGCCCAGCACCCCCAGCAGCTTATACGCCAGCACCAGCCGCAGCAGCTCGGCATCGCGCGCGCTGGGGCCTGCCAGCAGGTTCGGCACTCCAAGCGGCGCCGTTTGGCCGGGCGCGCCAGGTGCTTCGCCAGCCAGCCGCGCCGCCAGCCAGCTCATGCCTTCCCACAGCGGGCCATACGCCGTGACTGCGCGCCGCCACGCCGTAAACCAGAACAGCGGGTCGCTCTTGAAATCGCTGGGCACCTGGGTAAAGGTGTTTGCGCCATAGCGCACCAGCATGCGCCCGCGAAACAGGTAATCGTAAATGTCGATTGAGGTGGTGGGGTAGACAAACAGCAGCAGCGCGGTAAACAGCAGTGGGAAGCCTAGCAGCAGCACCAGCCCACCGCGCCGGGGCGGTTGCGCCCGTGTAGCGGCCAGCGCTAGCGCGCCCGCGCCATAGGCCAGGAACAGCGCACCTACACCCAGCGCCAGCGCCAGCCCGATCCAGCCGCTTGCGTCGGTCAGCTTGACCATATTCTGAATGGGCTGGGCGTAGATTTCCAGCAGCGGGAACCGCCACCATAGCCCGGCATAGCAGCCAGCCATAACCAGGCCCGCCAGCAACAGCACGCGCCACCACGCGCCAAGCAGCCGCAGGTGCGGGCCGGGCGCGGGCGTGGCAGTAGCAGTCGGCGTGGGTAGCATCACCAGAGTGTCAGCTGCTCGGCGAGCGGGCCGCGCGGCGCATAGTGGCGCAGCCGCGCCTGGGGGTCGCGGCCAAAGTAGCGCCCGTTCAGGGTCACGAAATCTTGGGCGCGCGTCGCCGCACCGCCCAGCCCTTTCAGCTGCTCAAGCTCGCGGAAGCTGCCCAGGCGACGCAGCCGCAAAATCCGCCGGATGCTGATTGGCCCGAGGCCGGGCACGCGCAGCAACGTTTCCTGGTCGGCGGTGTTCAGCTCGATTGGAAATTGCTCGGGATGGGCCAGCGCCCAGGCCAGCTTCGGATCGACATGCAGCGGCAGGTCGCCGGTGGCACCGTAGGGCAGCTCGGCAGTGCTAAAGCCATAGTGGCGCAGTAGCCAGTCGGCTTCTTTTAGCCGCTGCTCGCGCACAAACGGCGTGGGTAGCTCGTTAGCCATTGGCGTGCCCGCCGCCGGGCGAAACGCGCCAAAATACACGCGCCGAATGTCCAGCTCACGATACAGCCAGCCGGTGGTTACGAGCAGCTCGCGGTCGCTTTCGCCCGCTGCGCCCACCACAAACTGCGTCGCCAGCCCGCTTTTGATCAGGCCAGCGCGCTGCCAATCGCGCATCCACACGAGCCGGGTAATCAGGTCGTCGTTCCAGCTACGCTCGGGCGAAATCCGCAGCAAACGCTCCTGCGAGGGCGCTTCAAGGTTCAGGCTCACGCGGTCGGCCAGACGTGCGGCGCGCTCAACTTCCGCAATCGAGGTGCCGGGCAGCAGCTTGAGGTGTACGTAGCCGCTATACTGGTGACGGGTGCGCAGGTATTCCACGCCATCGAGCATGCGCCCGGTGGCGGCGTGGGCATCGCGCTCGACGCCGGTGGAGAGGAATAGTCCCTGCACGACGCCGCGCTCGAAGCGTGGGAGGAAAACCTTTGCCAGCTCTTCGGGCGATACCGAGGCGCGCGGGGTGTCGTTGCCAGCGCGCAGCGGGCAGTAGGCGCAGTTCCATTCACACGTGCTGCTCATCAGCAGGCGGAAGACCGGCCGCGCCTTACCATCGGCACCGCTTTCGGCTGCCACGCCTTGCTCGTTCCACACCGCTTTCTTCGGGGTGTAGCGCCGCCCGCCCTGGCTGAAGCTGTCGCAGGCATCGAAGCGCGCCGCTGGCGATAGGATGTCGAGTTTCTGTTCGAGGTCCATGCCGCTCGCAGGCTGTCGGTGGATTCCGTTGCGCTGGCATTATACCACTGCCGACCGAAGGATGAAGGATGAGGGATGAAGGAAGAAGCGGAACGACGACCGACCCCCGATGGCTGACGGCTGGAGGCGGTGCGTGGAAACGGGGGGAGGACACTGCTCATTCATATGCGCAGCTAGAAGAATTCGTAGAGGCCGAGGAAGTAGCGCACGAACACAACCTGCGACAGCGCAACCAGATCGCCCAGCACCCAGGAAGCATCGGCACCACCGCGCTAGGCAATGGCGGCCCGCACAGCGTCGAGTGCGACGGTGTTACCGTGAATGTCGGAGGAGAGTGCAATGCGCAAGAGTGAAATGGCTATGAAGCGGCACCATTGAGTACCTGAGCCAATCAATCCCCACAAGAAACCAATAGCACCTGCCAGCCTCGCCAAGCTTTAGGCATTAGAGAAAGAATACACCACTCAGATCAAGCGCGCTTGCTAGATCAGAAAAGATATTGGGCTTGAGCTTCTTGAACTCTTTCTCGGGAACTTTGAGGTAGCGCCATTGCTCGCCGGTGAGTGCGGTGGCATCTTCGCACCACTTACGGGCGCGCGCATCTTTATAAGCAACATCAGCATCCTCACGGCCTTTGGTCTCGACCAGCCAGTACGTACCATCACTATCACGGGCTATAAAATCCGGCTCGTATTGACGCAAGTTAGCCTCACCATCCAGGTATTCGATGCTGAGATTGGGTCGCAGATTGCCCAGATTGGCAAACGCGACAATATCGGGCGCATCATCGAGAAAGTGGGCAAAAGTTTGCTCGAAGTCGTTGCCAACTGGCGTGACAGTGTAGAGCGTATGTTGGCATTCGGCAATTTTGCCCGACCAGGGGAATGGTGGCGTAGCTGAGAGCTTAAGCGCCGTGCCGCTCATAACCGGCTCTTTTTCCTCGGTAAGCAGCGGGCGCAGCAGGCCCAGAAAAACCCGCTCGGTGAGGCTGAGCATAACCGGTTTGTTAAGATCGTTTAGGATGGCTGGGCTATCCAGTGCGACGGGTGTGCCATATGCTTTTTCACGCAGAAAATACTCAATCTTGGGCGCAAGTGCCGAAAACATGGTTGGCAACTTCAAGCTTTGCGCAATGATTTGGGCATAGAATCCAATAATCTCGCTGGAGGTTTTAGCCTGGGGCATGGTGTATTGGCGCTTGACGACAATATCGTCGGTAATTACATCGCGCCCCTCGTAGGAGAATTCGGTAGGCGGCTCTTTGCCATCGAGCTTGCGCGGACTGGCGAGCTTGAGCTTGGTAAAGTCGAGATCGTCGATGATCTGGCGCGCGCTTTTCTTGCGCTCGATACGCGGCGTGAGTTGCGGAATGCTCATATCGTAGCTAGCTACCCGCTCGGTGGCAACTTCGATGATTGGAATAACCAGCGGGCTGCGCTTCTTCCCATACTCGAAGGTATCGAGCTTAATGCCTTCTTCTTTCTCCAGATCATTGACGACATGCATAAAGGCATCGTTGCCAATAATGTCGACGTGCTCGTCGTAGCCGGTGATGGTGCGGAACATGAGGCGCAGGCCGCGCCCGACCGCCTGCTCGGGCAGCACATTGGCTTTCGCGGTAAACGGGCGCAAACCGGCCACAACCGTCACATTATTGACATCCCAGCCTTCGCGCAGCATCAGCACCGAGACGATGCATGTGACCGGGCTGGTTTCTTCATCGACTTCGCGCGCAACCTTGCGCGCCATATCAAGGTCTTTCTTACTGATTTCGCCGCCTTTGTCGGTATGGATAACTAGCAGCTTGTCACCAGCGAAATCGGCGGGGTATTTGCCACGCAGCCAGGCAGCCACATCGTCCGCGCTAGCGGTGTCGTAGAGCATGAGAAAGAGGATGGGCTTTTTCTTGAGCTTGTGCAGATCGGCCTGATACTCCTTCCAGCGCTCAACGGCAGCAACCAGGTAGGCTTCGTAGCGAACCGAGGCTTTATCGCTCTGCACTTCGGCAATGCCCTGGGCGACGCCGCGCAGCGGGCGCTTGACAACCCGATCGAGAATGGCTTGCTTGAGCGGGTAGTCGTAAACTGTCCAGGTGAATAGCGTGCCATCAGGTTGACGGGGTGTGGCCGAAACATCGAGCTGCGCGGCGAGCCCGTGCGCGCCAAGGCGGGTGTGCAGGTTGGCGATGACCTCGTTCCAGGCGGCGGCCTTGTCGTTAGTGTGGTGGGCTTCGTCATTCAACACCATGCAGTTGCCGCGCCGCACAATGCGGTCGATAAAGCTTTCGACAGGCTGGAGCGTAGCGGGCGGCGTAGGGCCGAGCAAGCTTGCAACCGGGTTGGGCGCATCGGCTTCGTCATCGTTCTTGCCATAAAGCTGCTGAATGTTGGTAAGGTAAAGCGCGCCCTGACTTCTGGATTTTTCGGCATCGCCGCGCACATACACATCGAATTCCCAATCGATCTTGAATGCTGGTGGGACGATCGGGTCGGTACGAAAAATGCGGCCACCAGCAAAATCGAGCATGAGGCGTTCGAGCACGATGACATTGGGCGCAATCATCAGGAAGGTGGATGCGTACTCGCTGCCTTCGCCGCGCACCGCATTGAAATATTGCCAGGCGATGGCGAGTGCCATAACCTTGGTTTTGCCGCTGCCCGTAGCCATTTTGAGCGCATAGCGCGCGAAGTCGTCGCGGGTATGGAGGGCGACCTTCTGGCCCTTGGCGTAGGTGAGCAGCAGATCGTTACGGCGGCGAAGCTGCTTGACCTCGAAGAGGTAGATCAGGGTTTCGAGCGCGTCGCGCTGGGCCGGGTAGAAGCGAAAGGTGCTGCCCTGCGGCGTGCGATGGTCGTTCTTGAACCACCAGGCCAGCAGCTTTTTGGTGGTAGGCGTGACGCCGGGGTTGCCCTCGGCCTGCCACTGGCGCACTTCCTGGCGAATGAGCGGCACGGCCACGGCGGTGCGCAGGGTGTCACCGATATCGAGCAGCGGGTTTTGTATGGCGGTGGTGGGTTGTTTCGAAGGACGGGGCATAATATCTCCGATTAATTAGCTATGGAATCCAAATAGGACTAGAACCTTTTATAAAATATTTAAACTCATTCCAAATATATTTCTCCCTAATATCGTACACGAATATTTTGTCATCTACTTGAAAAATTATTTTATTGCTATCTGGCGACCAGTGAATATTATTTAAATGGCTGACATTATTAATCTCATATACTGATAAAACATTATCTAATTCGCTTAGAACTTCGCGTACAATAATATGGTAATTATAAGGTGGCGGTCCTCCCCACTCTGATGTTGTTGCATAAGCTATCCAGATTTTATTCGGGCTAATAGCAGAAGATACCACGCGAGGCCCTGCATAGTTTTTCCAATATTCAGAATATTTACCTTCGTTTATGAAACCCTGTTTCCAATGGCGTAGAGATGGCCCTCCTTTCTGAACATGAAAAGCCCCGTTAAATAATATTCCTTGATCGTTATCTATTACTTCGATACGTGTATTAATAAATTCCTCAATATATGGATGTTCACGACGCTTAATTTCGAATATTAATCTTGTAGTTTCATTTTTAATATTATAGACATAAAAATTACCTCCGCCACTAAAAACAAATTCATATCCATTAGAAAGCCATCCAAATGGACCTTTAATGTGATTTGATAATTTATAATTATACAATTGAAAAAGATTGGTTTCCATATTGTGGAAATAAAAGTGTCGCGAATCATAATTACCTGATTCACAAATGAAGCAATTTCCGTTAGGGCTCCAATATGGCATGGAATTAGCAAGTACTGGAAGATTTAAAGACACACCATCTCGATATATGTGGTAAGAAAAATTATATTCGTCAATATTTTGCCGAGAATAAGCTATATATTTGCCATGTATATCTGAATTTAAATGTGAAATAATTTTTTCTTTAGACAAAAATAGTGTCTTTTTATCGTAGCCATTAGGCAGCATACTAATGATAGAATGACCATCAGAACCAATGAAAATAATTCGCCCTTCTCTATTGGGAGCAAGATTATCAGGTGAGTTTGAGGCTAGTTCACTTTGAAGCCTAGGCTCTGCCTGCTCTTCTTGTGTTTCAGTTAAAATACTCCATAATTTAAGAGCAAGTGCATCGGCTCGATTGCCAATAATTCCGGCAAGCGCTGAAGCTCCCAGATTGATAATTATTTCCAAAAGCTTATTGCCCTGCGCTTCAGGTTGGAAGCGGCGAATGTATGCGCCTCCGCGCTTGGGATCGTGCAGGTCTTCGAGCAAGCTTTGAATTGCTTTTGCATATTGAGGTTCAAGCAATTCTGTTTTAAACGCCGCTTCAAGATCATCACGTAAAGAAGGGTATTGCACATAACGAAGACCCATTCGCATTACAAGATTTGAAAATTCTACTGAAGTAATTAACTTTAGCTGATGCTCCCACACCTGAGGGATCTGACGCCAGGGTGTGACTACAATAGGCCAAACGATTGAGCAGACGAGATCCTGGATGAGCAGCGGTGGCACTGGCTGCGCCGCAGTTTGTTCTGGGATCTGCCAATTACATAGCCCGGCTGCGAGAATGACGCGAATACTGCGAGGTGTGCATTTTGCATCGGGCGCAACAGTGCCATTTAAGATGGCACGAAAAAGCTCCGCATCTTCACGTGATGCTTTTAGCTCAACAGGCGCGCCCAAAACGGCATCCTGGCCTTGTGCCTCGTATTGCGCAATGATCTGTTCTATCCAGGCGTTGAGCTTGAGAAGATCAGGTTTCTTATTATTGTTAGATGCTTGCTCTGGCATGAGTGCCCTCGCTTTATAGCACTGTTACCTCAATCGTGCGCGTGGTGTCGTTGCCGAGAATGTCGATGACTTTGACCTGCACCTGGTAGGTGCCGGGCGCGTCGTAGGTGTGGTGGGCGCTGGTGTCGAGGGTTTTGTTTTTGCGCGTGCGGTAGCTCTGCCACTCGTTGTGGAAGGTGTCGTCGCGAAAGTTGAAATCGACGGCCCAGTAGTCGATCCAGGCGCGCCAGTTGGTGATCTTCTCACGCACTTCTTGCGGCACATATTCGAGCGGCGCAATGAAGTTGGTAAGCTCAAGCGTTAGCTCGCGGCCCGCGACCTGGTGCGCAACAAACAGCGCGGCCAGCTCGAAAAATTGAATATCGCCCTGCTCGACGGCTTTCTTCTCAAGCACTTCGCGCGGAATGGTGAGGAACCTGAGATCGACGCCGGATTCGTGCGCCATTTGCTTGGCGGTTTCGTTCAGCTCGAAAGCGAACTCCCAGCCAAGCACGTCGATGCCATTGGAGGCGGCACCGCTGCGGCCCAGGCTGTTGCGCCACTCGCGAATGATGCTGCGGATGTCGGCCAGGGTGACGGGTGAATCGACCGAGCCGACGTGGACGACGCGCCCGCCCTTGACGCCATGCAGCCAGGCGTAGCCGGTGAGCGGCTGGGCCTGGTAGAGTTGCACCACAAAGCGAATGTAGCTCGCCAGGCGCTGCGCGGCGTCGGGGCCGAACTCTTCGGTTTGCCAGAGCTGGCGCTCGTACTTGCCGAGGTTCTGCACTACGAACGGCTTGACGCTGGGAATGCTGAGCAGGCGCTTGCGCGCGGTGTGGATGGCGAAGCGCCCGAGGTCGCAGGTGATCCAGCGGCGGCCAAGCTTCTCGGCGACGGCGGCGGTGGTGCCGCTGCCACAGAAGCAATCGAGCACCAGGTCGCCTTCGTTGCTGCTGGCCTTGATGATGCGTTCGAGCAGGGCTTCGGGTTTTTGGGTGGGATAATTTACTCGCTCTGTAGCAACTGCATTTAATGGCGATATATCAATCCAAACATCTTGGACTTGTGAACCAAGAGACTCATCTAAATAATAGATACGTCTAGGTAGCTTGCCATTTTTAAAATACACTCTTCCTTGTTTTTCTAACTCTAGCATCTTCTCTTCAGTAAATCGCCAGTTACGCTCGTATCCTTTATAAATATATTTTGGCCCTCTATTTCCAGGTGCTATTAAGGAGGCTGTCTGGAACATCCTTCCGTTTTTATCTGGCCTGTAGTGAGCATCTATTGACTCTTCTTTTTGGGGTACATACTGAGGGTTAAAAGTCCTTTGTTCAGAAGATGAAAAATAGAGAATAGCATCGCTAGATTTACCGTACTGATTAGTCAACATCTCTTCTGTACTTTTGGGGGCGCTCCTCGGCAACGGCAGCTGCCGGACAGCGATTAGGGTGTCATGGACAGATACACTTTTCCGGTCTCCCATTCATCGCTGGTTTCCATGG
>WBZP01000045.1_pt1 | contig 162795 bp, 146 predicted proteins | sample 5204301 | NCBI WGS metagenome assembly WBZP01 (sample SAMN12412401, study PRJNA552823) | activated sludge metagenome | isolation source: activated sludge from nitrification reactor of wastewater treatment plant... | place: USA: Pennsylvania | collected 2017
CGGCGTCTGGCACGCGACTATGAACGATTGCCGGAAACCCTCGCTGGCTTGCATTTCTTGGCCTTTGCAATGTTGATGTTGAGTCGCTTCATCACCTTCATGGTCAAAAGTGCATAACAGGCTCTAGTGAGTGTGGTACGCGCTAGGGCGCGGCGATGTTCAGCGTCGTGGGTTGCCCTACGCCGTGGATGCCGCCATCGGCCTGAGCGCTGGATGCAGGTATGGCATAATGCCCAGCGGCCACCAGCCGTAGTGTGTACTCGTACTGGAATACCCCGGCGCCAAGGTTCGCTTTTGTCAGCACAAGCACTCCTGGCACGCGGGTGGTTATCTCGAACGGGCTGGATGGCGCAGCAACCACCACAGCTCCGGCGGGCAGCGATTCGTTAAGCACCAGATTACGCTGCCCGGACGGACATACCAGTGTCAGCCGGGCGCGTAACAGCTGCCCGGCGCGCAGCCGGGTCAGATCAGCCGCCTGGCCGGTCTGTGGGTCGAGGTATTCGCGCAGGAGCGCCAGGCCCTGATTGCCGGGCGTGGGCACGACGTTGGCGATAATTGGATGCTCGAACCGCTCGGTGCGCCACGGCGTTCCATTCACCAGAATAGCTATGCTACCTTGCACGGCAGCGGCGTCGAGCACGCGCATGTGCCAGGTCAATTGGCGCGTGGCCCCTGGCGCAAGATTGGCTTGCTGGGCCAGGGTATCGCTGCTGGCGAGGGCTAAACCGGCGACAGTGAGCGTTGCGTTGATGCTTTGGGTCATTGCGCTGGTGTTGTGCAGGCGCACGCTGATCGTGGGCTGGTCGTTTGCGCGAAATGTTGGTGGTGCCAGCAGCTGCACTTCGAGCGGCTGCGTGATGGGAATAGTAGCCTGCGCCGCACCCGCACGATCGGGACTGGCCGCCCAGGCATAGAGCTGAAGTGCGCCGGGCGTGGATGGCAGCTGCAGCGTAACGGTAAGGATGCCACTGCCATTGGTGCGCAACCCTGGCTGCCAGATACCTGGCACGATGCTGGGCGCCGCTGTGCTTGCTATAGCGCTGGCGCGGGTGGCTGCAATGGTAGTAGTTGTTGTACCAGCGGTGGGCGCGGTTTGCAGCTGCCTCGGCGGTGGGCGCAACACCTCGGCGATTGGGCCAGAGCTTGCAGGCGCTGCCGCCGCTGCTGCGAGCACAATGTCGGCGGCAGCGCCCGCACCATTGGCGCGGGTAGCGGTGATGGTGATGGTCGCGGTGCTGCCGGGTAGATACGATGCCTGGTCGGGTTGTATGGCTATGCGTAATGCGTCGTCAGCGCTGGCGATTGGGAGATGTGCGATTGCGCTAATCACTGGCGCGGGCGTGGCAAAGGCGACATTGCGCGCTGCCTGGGGCACGATGAGCGCGGCGACTGTGAGGGCAGATGCGTTGGTTGGCGCAACGGTAAGGGTGAAAGCTTCACCGGCCCGAATTGCGCGTACTTCCGCTTGCGGGCCATTTGTGCCCGCCTGGCTGAGCAGTATCGTCGCGCTACGGTTGAGGCCAACAAGCAATAATGTCGCAGTATCGCCAGGGCGGTATGTTGGTCGGTCGGCGATGAGTAGCGGCTGATCACCAGGGAGCGCGCCCCAGCCGGTGAAGCCCGGCGCGCTGGCCCAGAGCGAAATTGCGCTGTAGCTGGCATTCGAAGCGCTATCGGGCGTACTCACGCGCAGCCGGTAGGCACCGCCGCGTGGAAGCGTGAGCGCGATGCTGGCGGTGCCATCGGTGCCAGCGATAGCGGTGCGGCTTAAGGCAATTCGGTCGCGGGCAACCCACGCGGTCGCATCAGGCCCGGCACGTTCCCAGGTACGCTGATACACTTCGAGGCGCAAAGGTGTGTGCGGTGCAGGTTGCCCGCTGGCATCGAGCGCGAGCAGATCGACGGTGCCGGGGCGTCCAATGAGAAAAATCCGGCTTTGCAGGCGCAGGCCCGCCGAGCGCGCGGCTGGGGCAACCGTGAACTCGCCTACGCCAGCACCACGCGCGCCGCCCGGCCCGCTGGCCTCGGCCACGAAGCGGTAACGCAATGGCACATCGGCCAAGTCGAGATCGGTGATCGACAATGCCACGCGGCCGGTAGCATCGCTCTGGGCGACGCCCATACGGGTTTGGAGCAGCGTGGTGGTGCGCTCGTCGTCACCGAACACAAAATCACCAGTATTGGGGAAGGGCGAACGCGCGGCGGTGAGAGTCCACGAGATCGTTGCGCTTGCGACGGGGAAGCCTTCCGGGCTGGCGAGCGCCACGCCGATCGCTACGTCTTCGCCACCAGCTAACAGGCCCGGCGGCTGAACATCTACACGCAGCTGCGCAGGCGGTGGCGCCTGCACCAGCACAGTCGCCTGTGCGCTGCTGCCACCCACACTTGCGCTGATGCTATAATTGCCCAGCGGCAGGTCGGCTGGCAATGGCACAGTAGCGCTAAATGCGCCGGTTGCGCTGGGCTGAAGTACCGTCTGATACACTCGGCCAGTTGCCGCTGCGTTGCTCAAGCTCACGCTCACTGGCGGGAAGGTGGCTTCGTCTGCCACGCGCACAAAACCGGCGAGCTGCACCCGGTCGCCCGGGGCATAGTCAGAACGATCGGTTGTGAGAAAGAGCCGGGCACGGCGCTCGGCGGTGCTATTAGGTGTGGCGCTAACTGCGCTGATCTGCGGCCCATCCACAATAGCGATATAGCTGCTTCCAGTATGCCCCAGCCCACCGAAACGCACCAGCCCTTGCGTATTCGATGTAGCTTGCTGCACCAGCACGCCACCCTGATAGAGCGCGATCGGCAGCTCGCTAGCAGGCGTACCAGTACTGCTATCGGTCGCCCATACCCACACCACATCCGAGCCATCCGCAGCCATGCCCGATTGGAAGGTAAGCCGCGTGGGCGCGACCACCAGCACCACATCGGCGCGCGGGCCTTCGAGTGACCGAATGCGCAGGTAGTAGGCTCCTGGCGGCAGAATATCATCGGCGGCATCGCTCAGCGCCAGGCGCTCATCAACCGGAATATTGAGCGGATCGTGCAGCCCGATCCGCCAGCCGCGCAGCAGCGCCTGGCCGTAGCGTTCTGGCTGGAAGCCGGGCCAATCGCCAGCTTGGAACGGAAGCACACGCACGAGTGTCGCTTCGTCTAGCCGGTATAGCTCCAGATTGAGGGAAGAGAGATTGGTGCGCCGCACGAGCAGCCGCGCAGGTGTGCCTGGTGTTGCCTGCATCATCTGGCCGGTAAGCTCGGGGAGCGCCAGAGCTGGCCTGGCAGGCGCCGTGAGAAAACGCATTTGATAGGGTTGCCCGAGGGGAATACCATTCTGGTCGGGCAGCTCGGCGGGCAGCGTGAGGGTATAAACGGTAGCCGCGCGCAAATCGGCCTGAATACGAACATCGGTACCGTTCGCAGAAACTCGCAGGTTGGGTGCGGCAGGTTCAATCCTCAGCATATCGCGCACGCTGGCGCTCGCCAGCGGTGTCGTGAACACCAAGCGAATCTCTTGCTCGGGGGGAAGCGTTTGCCCTTCGCCGGGGAAGCGGGCGACCAGGGATGGTTGCGGCGCAGTGGTGAAGCGCCATGTCGCCGATTCGAGGAGTGGCAAATTCCCCTGTACCGACGCAATTCCGGCCTGCAAGGTTACGGTGTAAGTCGTATCAGGGCGCAGCGGTGTGTCTGGAGTGAATAGTACCCGCTGGCGACCATCGAGCAAGGTCGTAGCCTCTAACGTACCAGCGATGGTTGGCGAAATAGCGAGCGTTGCGCGCAGGGCATCGAGCGCGAGTGGCTGCGAAAATGTGAGTACCAATGTGGAGCGCGGCAACACCAGGCGGTCGTTATTGCCGGGCGAAACTTCTAGCAGGCGCGGCGCAGTGGTGCTAAACGTCCAGCTGTAGGGGGTGCCAAGCTGCCCGCCATTGACATCGGTCAGCGCAGCATCGAGTGTTGCCTGATAGCGCATACCAGGCTGCAATCGCGTCGCTGGGCGGAACAGAACGGTCGATGAATCGAGCCAAGTGGCCTGGCCCGCAAGCGGTGGCTCAAAGTGTAATGCGGGAAATGCTGCTGGCTGCTGTAGCGCCGTGGCCGGAACAATCGCCCGGCTGAAGGCGATGCTGATCGGGCTATCGAGTGGCACATCGGTTGCACCATCGAGCGGCAGCGCGGCTACCACCACTGGCGCAGGCGCGGTGTGGAACCGTATGCTGAGCGCTTGCCCAACGGCGCGAAAGCGCTGACTCTGCGCACTCGCACCGAGCGTAAGCAGATATTCGGTATCGGGCTGGAGCGCGGTTGTGGGCGAAAGCGTGATCGTCGTATGGGCAGCATCCCAGGTGTTTGCCCACTGCAATGTCGGGCTGATGTGTAGGGCAGCCTCGACACTGCGCGTATTCATGGCCTGGTCGAAGTGCAGCGTCAAGGGTGCGCGCACCGCTACTGCGCTGGCATTATTGTTCGGCTGCGCTGCCCGCAATGCGGGTGTGGTGCCAAAGAGCGGCAGCATCAGGCGCGTGGCCAGCAGTAGCCCGGCCAGCGCAACAGCAACTACCAGTACTCCGGTCCAAAAGCGACCAGCCCAGCGCAGCAGGCGCACGAACGCTCCTTTGCGACAAACACGCCGGGCTTGCAGCACAGCGGCGCGCTATCGCGGCGGCCAGGGACGCAAGTTAGTATAGCACGAGCAACGGGCGGCGCAAAACGCATAGTGCATACTTCATAGAGATGCGGATGTGGTATCAATCACACAAGCTACCGTGCTGTTCCTATTCATAACACACCAAACCCGCAGGAGCGTTAGCCTGCGGGTCTTGCATCTACATCAGGGAGCTAACGTAATCGGCTATGCTTGCAGCTTGTCGCCAGCAATATCGGCGATAACCGGCTCAACCGAGGTGCGTGTTTCCCACCATACCGTAATACCAGCCAGGATCGGGGTAATCAGCATAATGGCGATCCAAATTAACCAGAGCATGGTGATATATCTCCGAGCATATTGGGCCTGTTCAAATCTGCTATGTAAGCTTTGCTATGATACATCGGTGTTTCTTCAATGAACCTGATATTTTGATTACAGAATACTGATACCGATGACGCAGAGTAAGCGCTAGCCTCAGCTGAGAAAATGATCTGCCCTGAATTGCCCGCGTGTCGCGCGCAGGTAACTCAGGGCAGACGCGTGAAACCATCGGCGATTTTGCTACTTAGCGTATCGCGTGGCGTTGCCGTAATACCCAGCCACTTGCCAGCAGTATTGCTGCACTGAGTATTAGTAGCCAGGTGGTGCTATTGCCCTCACCAGCAGTCACGGGCAGGGCCGGGTCGGTCACAACCACGTTTGTCTGGATCGCTGCCATATTCTGGGCATTCGATGTTGGCGGGAAGATTGTGCCCGTGGGCATAAACAGTGTCAGCGACTGCTTTGAAATGTTGGTAACCGTGAGCTGGCCGCGCCCATAGAAATGGTCGCTCGCGGTTGCGGTAATCTGCTGCTTATCACCAATCGGCTCCCATAAGTCAAGCGTCATTGAGATCTGGTTGGTCTTTGCCGCCTCCAAAATAGACAACCCCTGCGGGTCGGTCACTTTCGCAGCGCTTGCAGCCGCAATGACATCTTGCGCCAGGGCTTCGCCCTTGGGGCTGTTCGTGGTGCCGCCCAATTGCCAGATTGCATACTCAACCTGAAGCGCCTGTTTAGGGTCGGCGGTCAGGCCTTTCGACTGGGCATACTCAAGCGCGGCACGAACAGGGTCGGGCGCGATGGTGCCGTTTGGCACGGTTACGCCGGTAGGGAAGAGTTTGCCAAAATTCACACAAAAGGCTTCGAATGAGATGGTTGCCTTGCCGCCGGGCTTCAGGGTAAATGGTTTGCTCGGCGCAGCGTAGCCGATGCTCAGCACACTCAGTGCCAGGGTAAGGGCTACCATTATCACAGTAAGTCGCCGCAGGTGCATCCGAATACTCCTTTCGTCTATGCCTCGGGTACTTCTTTACAGGGTGCGACAGAGTATAGCATAGGAAGGGAAAAGCGAATAGCACGGCTAATCATATATTACTGCCGATTCTAACATTTCTCTAACGCCGATCTTATAGCGTGCTATCGCAAATACAGTACACTATTCACAGCGCGAGTTGCGGCGAGCGAGCCAAGCGCTAGCCGCTCGCGTCGTGATGCAACTCGTCATTCTAATGAAGTGAGGAATAGCATGCCAAAAATTGTAGGTATCGACCTGGGTACGACGAACTCGTGTGTGGCGGTGATGGAAGGCGGCGATGCCGTTGTCATCACTAACGCCGAGGGCAACCGCACCACCCCATCGGTCGTTGCATTTACCAAAAATGGGGAGCGCCTGGTAGGCCAAACGGCCAAGCGCCAGGCCACGATTAACCCTGAAAATACATTTTTCTCAATCAAGCGCTTTATTGGCCGCAACTACGACGAAATCACCGTTGAGCGCGAAATGGTGCCGTTCAAAGTCACCAAAGGCCCACGCGGTGATGTGCGGATTTATTCGGGCCAGACGAGTAAGGAATATACGCCGCAGGAAATCTCGGCTATGGTGCTGCAAAAGCTGAAGGCCGATGCCGAAGCCTACCTGGGCGAAACCGTGACGCAGGCGGTCATTACTGTACCCGCCTACTTTAATGATAGCCAGCGCCAGGCCACCAAGGACGCAGGCAAGATCGCCGGCCTTGAGGTGATGCGTATCATTAACGAGCCAACCGCTGCCGCATTGGCCTATGGCCTCGACAAGAAAAAGGACGAGACGATCCTGGTATTCGACCTGGGTGGCGGTACCTTTGACGTGTCGGTACTTGAGGTAGGCGATGGCGTGGTTGAAGTGAAATCCACCAATGGCGATACGCACCTGGGTGGCGACGACTACGACCAGAAGATCGTCAACTGGCTGATTGAGGAGTTCAAGAAAGACCAGGGCATCGATCTGGGTAAAGATCGTCAGGCGCTCCAGCGCTTGAAAGAGGCCGCCGAGAAGGCCAAGATTGAGCTGTCAAGCATGAGCGAAACAGAGGTGAACTTACCGTTCATTACTGCCGACGCCAGTGGCCCGAAGCACCTGCAGATCAAGCTGAACCGCAGCAAGTTCGAGCAGCTGACCGCCGATTTGACTAATCGGTTGAAGGGGCCATTCCAGCAAGCACTGAAGGATTCCGGGTTGCAGGCTAGCCAGCTCGATGAGGTGGTGTTGGTTGGTGGTAGCACCCGCATGCCGGTGGTGCAAGAGCTGGTGCGCAAGCTCACCGGTAAAGAGCCGAACAAGAGCGTGAACCCGGACGAGGTGGTGGCGGTTGGCGCAGCCATTCAGGCAGGTGTGTTGGGCGGCGATGTGAAAGATGTCGTGCTGCTGGATGTCACCCCGCTGTCGCTGGGCGTGGAAACCCTCGGTAGCGTGATGACTAAGCTGATCGATCGTAATACGACCATCCCGACCCGCAAGAGCGAAATCTTCTCGACGGCAGCCGATGGCCAGACTGCGGTGGACATCCACATTCTGCAGGGTGAGCGCGAAATGGCCAGCGACAACATGACGCTTGGGAAGTTCCGGCTTGAGGGTATTCCGCCCGCGCCGCGCGGCGTGCCGCAGGTTGAGGTTACGTTCGACATTGATGCGAACGGTATCTTGAATGTGAGCGCGAAGGACAAGGCAACTGGCAAAGAGCAGCGCATTACCATTACGGCCAGCACGAACCTGAACAAGGACGAAGTTGACCGCATGGTGCGCGATGCCGAAGCCCACGCTGCTGAGGACAAGCGCCGCCGCGAAATTGTGGAGCTAAAGAACCAGAGCGATAGCCTGGCCTACCAGAGCGAAAAGACGCTGAGCGACCTGGGCGACAAAGTCGACGCATCACAAAAGGAGCGGGTTGAGACGCTGATCAAAGATCTGCGCGAGGCGATCTCGCAGGAGAATGAGGATCGGATGCAGTCGCTTTCGGGTGAGCTGCAGCAGCTCATGATGCAGATTGGTCAGAGCACCTATTCCGAGCCACAAGGCCAGCAGCCGGGTGGCAAGCACGATGATGGTGTAGTTGATGGTGAGTATACCGTCGAATAAGGCGCGATCCTTCCGATCATCTTCTATCGCTCAATAATCTGGTTTGTTAACGGCGGTGTCTGGTTTAGCCAGACACCGCCGTTAACATTTAGGGTAATGAAGCAGATGCTTTGGTAAGCAAACGCCCTATGACTCGTCTGCTTCGTCCCTCTTTGGCCGTGGTCGGAACGGAAATCCGGTACGGCGTAATGTTCCACCACGCGCTCCATAGCGTGATGGCTTATTGTCGCGTATATCGCGGGTTGCGCTACGCCGGGTCTCTTGTGGGTTGTTCGCTTGCCAATCGCGCCCCGGGCCGCGCTTCTCTTCACGTTGCTGGCGCGCATCAAAGCGCTCGTTACCGCGATCAGGGCGGTGCTCGCCCTCATTACGTGGGCCGCGATCATCGAATCGGCCACGGTCGCTGTAGCTGGGGTGGTCGTCACGGCGCGGGCCACGGTCGCTGTAGCTAGGGCGGTTATCGCGGCGCGGGCCACGGTCATTGTAGCTAGGGCGGTCGTCGCGGCGCGGGCCACGGTCGCTGTAGCTGGGGCGGTCGTCACGACGCGGGCCACGGTCGCTGTAGCTGGGGCGGTCGTCACGACGCGGGCCACGGTCGCTGTAGCTGGGGCGGTCGTCGCGGCGCGGGCCACGGTCATTGTAGCTAGGGCGGTCGTCGCGGCGCGGGCCACGGTCATTGTAGCTGGGGCGGTCGTCACGACGCGGGCCACGGTCGCTGTAGCTAGGGCGGTCGTCGCGGCGTGGGCCACGGTCGCTGTAGCTGGGGCGGTCGTCACGACGCGGGCCACGGTCGCTGTAGCTGGGGCGGTCGTCACGACGCGGGCCACGGTCGCTGTAGCTGGGGCGGTCGTCACGACGTGGGCCACGGTCGCTGTAGCTGGGGCGGTCGTCACGACGTGGGCCACGCGCTGTAAACCTATTTCGTTGGGTGCTCGTTTCTTCCTGATCGTTGGCTGGCGCTGCAGGCGCGTTCGTTCGCTCAGGTCGGCTATGCGAGCGCGGTGCCCGTGGCTCTGGTGCAGGCAGCTGGGCATCACGCCCACCCACATGCGACCAGAGCGCTTCAACTTCGGCTTCCGTAAGATTGCGCCATTCGCCAAGCGGCAATTCCCCAAGGACAATCGGCCCTTCACGAACGCGGATCAGGCGTAAGACATCATATCCAAGTAGCTGGGCCACCTCACGAATCTGGCGCTTACGGCCTTCGTGCAGCACAACCCGCACCCACACACCTTCATCGGTGCGCTCCAGCACCTCAACCCATGCCGGTGCAGTGCGCGCTTCATCGAGCAACACCCCATTGCGCCACTCGCGCAGCGCATCGGGCGAAGGAGTATCGTTGAGAAGCGCGCGATATTCTTTTTCTACCTGATAGCTAGGGTGAGTCAGACGCTGCGTTAACTCGCCATCATCAGTTAACAGCAGTAAGCCCTCGCTATCATAATCGAGCCGCCCAACCGGGAAGAGCCGTGCTGATACATTAACCATTGCCACAACCGTCGGGCGACCCTGCGGATCGTCGGCGGTAGAGACCACACCGACAGGTTTATGCAACATGACATAGGTGCGTGGGTTGATCTTGCCAATGGGCTGCCCATCCAGCGTAATTTCGTCTACCGCCGGGTCGACGCGTGTGCCTGCAACGACAACAACCTTCCCATTAACCGATACTCGCCCTGCACTAATGAGTTCCTCGCAGTCGCGTCGCGAGGCGATGCCAGCGCTTGCCAGCACTTTTTGTAACCGTTCTGCACTCAATTAATTGTCCTTAATAGTATGAATCGTTTGCCAAGAGCACGCCTATTGCCCCGCTGGATCAGCTGCGAGGAACAGAGTAGCCTATGTCATGAAGCCCCTGATTACCATTGTGATTGTGTAGGCGATAATGTGACGGAATTTCGTCATTAAGCATGGTTGCTAGCCGTACAAATACGACCGCACGTTGGCTCTAGCACGATGATTTTAACTGTGCATACCCGCGAATATGCAGCCTCCCGGCTGGTATCGTTGGGCACTCCAATAGCTGCGCCCAAATAATTATGTATAGTGTATGAGGCGAGGTTTTGGCCGATATAGCTCGGCATCAAAACAAAGGGGTCACACACAGTGGAACCGCCATAGTATACCACAGCTTTCGGGCGAATGTGCAGCGAATTTAAGCCGATTATTGTCCTGCTAAACCCATTTGATCACTTGTTTTCTCATGCGGTGCGTGACTGCGTTGGCACCGCATGAGAAAAGTCGGAGGCAAGTGCACGGGACGCCACGGCAGCAGGTGCGTCAATTTTTGATGCTGTGCTGTGCCCGCAACCATTGCAAACTCAAATCTAAGCTTTCCAGGGGCGGGCGCGGGCATACATCAAGCTCGGTGATCAGCCATTCGACCCCGGCTGCTGGTGCGAGCGCAACAACCTGTTCGTAGCCAACCTTGCCGCGCCCTGCTTCAATCCAATTGCCTTGGCCATCGACATCTTTGATATGCAGGAGCGGGAGGCGACCTGCGAGCGATTCAATCATCTCCACGACAGGTTGTCCGGCTTTATAGACCCAGCCGCAATCTAGCTCAAATTGAAGTTGTTCTGCGGTTGTAGCATTTTTTAAGGTATCTAGCCCGGTAGCGCCGGTTGGCCCGGCCAACTCAAAGTCGTGATTATGGTAGGCTAAGCGCATCCCAGCCGCGTGCACGCGCTCAGCGATGGAAAGCAGTAGTGGTACTAATGCTGCGTAATCGTTGCGGCGAGATACTTCTAGCCATGGCACGACAATAATCGGGCAGCCGAGGGTGCGATAGGTAGCCAGCGTCTCGTCCAACTCTTGTTCTAGCAGGTTGAGCGGTACGTGAGCGCTGCTCACGCGTAATCCCAATTCGTCGAGTAGCGCGCGCACCACCTCAGCTGGCCGATTATAGAGGCCAGCAAATTCGACTCCATCGTAGCCCAACCCGGCTACCGCGCGCAAGGTACCTTCAAAATCGTGGGCCATCTGGTCGCGTACCGTGTACAGTTGCGCGGCAATCGGCAGTTCTGGCATCATGGCGTGTTTCCCTTCTATCGCTTTGCAAAGCAGTATACGCAATAATAGTGAGAGCGAGTAATTTGTCAATTAGGCCGATACTTCACATACCAATATCAGCTGCCACACTCGTGGCACGCTTTTTGATAATAGCCGTCTTGTACGCGATCCAAACATACATACCTGTCGCAGTTCGTAGATTACGTAGCTTAGTGTAACAGCAGAAAGGTAATTCCTGTGACTGACGAGCGCATCAAAGGGAAGGCCGAAGAGATTAAGGGTAAAGTGAAGAGCGCGGTTGGCGACCTGATTGGCAACGAGAAGCTGCAAGCCGAAGGTAAGGCCGAGGAGCTGGAAGGCCAGGCACGCCAGGAAGTAGCGAAGGCAGCCGAGCAAGTGAAGGGTGCCGTTCAAGAAATCAAAGGCCAAGTGAAGGATACCCTCGGCCAGGCTGTTGATAGCAAGAAGTTGGAAGCCGAAGGCAAGGTCGACGAACTACTTGGCAAAGCTCGCCAGAAGATCAACGAGTAACCGTAACTGATACTGAGCCAAAACGGGTGGGGTGCATCGGCGCCCCACCCGTTATATGTTGGCGGCCAGTACGCACAGTTTATGCCAGCTCAGAGGGGAAAGTCAGCGCACGGCTTGATAGTGACCTTCAAACACTACATCTATGCGGCGATTGCCCACACAATTTTCGCGCCCGGTCTATCGAAATCGGCAAGCATGTGCTATAATGTTGACCCATTCACGAGTTCGTATCTACTCGCTCCGCACTGAGAGCTATAATGCGCCGTCCGCTTTCTCGGCGGCTACAAGGGCCGCGCCAATCTGCCGATACTCCCGATACTGGTGCGCGCACAAGCATCGCCTCCCGTCTGCGCTGGTCGCTGCTCCTCTCATCCACCCTACCATTGTTGCTTGTGGGTGCGCTGCTGATTACTATTAGCACCGATGCCCAGCAGCGCAATGTGTATAACGACCAGGTGGATCTGGCCAAGCGGGTACAGCTCGATGTCTCGCGCAACCTCGAAGAGCTACGCAATCAGCTTGATCAATTTGCGCTGAAGGTGCGCCCTGGCACATCTTCGACCCAGATCACAAGCCTGGCAAACGACCTTGTGAATCGAAATTATCCAAATATCCTCGATTTTGTATTGCTCGACGGCACCGGCAAAGAGCGGCTCCACCTGATCAAGCTGCTGCTGCTGAATGAAGACGCGCTTGGCACCCGCCACGATGACCCGGCAGTGCAGCAGGCCCTCCGCGCGGGTACAATATCGTATTCGCCAATCGCCCGCAATGCCGATGGAATCAGGTCGTTTGTGCTGACGATGCCCATACGCAACGATGCCAATACCATCGTTGGGGCACTACGCACAGAGCTGAGCGCCGAAAAGCTGGCCCATGAGCTGAGCGTGGCAATTGCCAATTCAAAAAGTTACCCATACATCGTGTTCGAGCCCGACGGTACGGTGATGCTGGATGACGGGAAGCCCGGCTTCAACCCACCGCGCGGCCTCAACCTGCTGATCCGCTCGCCGAACGAGGTTGCGCAGTATGCCGGTGCCCGCAGTCAGGAGGTTATTGGCGCACAAGCACCAGTCATCATTCGCGATGGCAGCGAGCATACCGGGTGGACGATCGTGGTGGAACAGCCGCTCTCTACGGCCTATGGCAACATACGTAGTAGTATTCTGCTGCTGGGGTTGCTGGTGCTGGTAGCTGGTGCTATGGCATTATTCTATGCCTTTCGCCAGGCCCGCCAATTCTTGCGCCCGCTTGAAGCACTACGCAATGGTGCGAATGCACTTGGAACCGGCCAGCTGCACTACCGCATTGCGGATTTGGGCAACGACGAAATGGGCGAGCTGGCGCGCACCTTCAATAGCATGGCCGAACATCTGCAAAGCTCGCTGGCAGAAATTGAGCGCCGAAATGAACGCCTACGCCGTTCAATGGCCCTCGCACGCGATATTCAGATCGGTCTCTTACCCGATCGGCCCCCCTGGAATGGTGATGAAATCTCGGTGTATGCCCGCTCGCTGCCAGCCTACGAGGTCGGCGGGGATTTCTACTCATACCTCGCAATGTCCGAAGGGCGCGCCGCTATCGCAATTGGCGATATTTCGGGCAAGGGTGTAGGTGCGGCCTTGCTTATGGCCCTCACGTCGAGCGCCGTCGAATCGCAGGGCCGCCAGATCGAGCATCCCGCCCAGGTGCTTACGGCCCTGAACAATTTGCTTGCCCCACGCCTCCGCGCCAACCACATGAATGCGGCCTTACTCTTTGCGGTAGTCGATCCGCGCGAGCAGACGATTCGCGTCGCAAACGCTGGCATGATCGCACCCGTGCTAGTAGGCAACCAGGGGAGTACGTTTATTGAGGTAGGCGGCCTGCCGCTTGGCTCATTTGCGGGGGCAGTGTACCAAGAACAGGTAGTCGCTTTCGCGCCGGGCGATATGCTGCTGCTATTAAGCGATGGCGTTGTTGAGGCCCACGACGCAAACGGCGAACTGTTCGGGTTCGAGCGGCTTGAGACCATGCTCAATGAACAGCCACCCTTCGACGTACACGATCTGGTTGAGCAGGTGCTTGAGCGCGTGCAACAGCATATGGGCGATGCCGAGCAACACGACGATATCACCATTGTTGCGGTGCGGCCCGCAATTACCCCGGATAAAACCAACCTAGAAGAAGAGGAACAGACAATTTCGTATGCAACTATTTGACACGCTGCGCGGGCAGAAAGCTCAGCTTCCCATCCCCACTGATCGTCCGCTCACTCTGTATGTATGCGGTGTTACACCTTACGACACCACCCATGTCGGCCACGCTCACACCTTCCTCATCTTCGATTTGCTCATTCGCTACCTGCGCCATTGTGGCGCTGAGGTGGCATATTGCCAGAATGTCACCGATGTCGATACGCCATTATTCGAGCGCGCCGCCCGCGATCATGTCGCGTGGGATGATCTGGCGCGCCGCGAGACCGAGCAATTCGTTAAAGACTGTGCCGACCTGAATCTAATTCCGCCAACCTATTTTCCCAAAGCATCGGCAGAGATTGCGCCGATGCAAGCCATTATCGAGCGTTTAATTGCCCTGGGCCATGCCTATGTGCGTCATGGGAACGTGTACTTCAGCATCAAAACCGACCCCGACTATGGCGCGATGACCCGGCTAGGCTATGCCGATATGCTGAAGATTGCCAATGAGCGCGGCAATATTCCTAGCGACCCGAACAAGAACGACCCGCTCGATTTTGTGTTGTGGCAAGCGGGTGCGCCAGGCGAGCCAACCTGGTCAAGCCCGTGGGGGCCTGGTCGGCCCGGCTGGCATATCGAATGCACCGCCATGTCAACCCGCTATTTGGGCGAACAGATCGATATTCATGGCGGCGGGCGCGATTTGATCTTCCCGCACCATCCATCGGAGATCGCCCAGACCGAAGCATACAGTGGGAAAAAGCCTTTTGTGCGTTTCTGGGTACATGGCGGAATGGCCTACCTGGGCGGCGAAAAAATGAGCAAATCGCTTGGCAATATGGTGTTTATTCGCAACGCCCTGAACGAACACAGCGCCGATGCGCTGCGCTGGTACCTGCTCTCGTTCCCCTACCGCGAAGATTTCCACTACGAGCGCGCCGGTGTCCTCGCCGCCGAAGCCCGGGTAGCGCAGCTGCGCGAGGCATTGAGCGCCACAGGCGGTGCTGACGCTGCCACGAATGGTGCCGCCGAGCGCACAGCCTATTTCGCCGCCCTCGACGACGACCTGCAATCACCGGCTGCCCTCACCCAGATTGAGCACCTATCGCAGCGCATTCTGGCTGCTGCCGCCGAGGGCCGCGATGTTGCGGCAGCGCAGGCGGCCCTGCGCGAAATGGCGCATGTATTTGGGTTTAAGGCCGCCGAATAAGGTTTACGCTACAACTGCCGCCTACCCGCTTTTTACTGGCACTACGCTCTTTAGCAGTATTGTCGGTGAAAAGCGGGTAGTTGCATTTCCAAGCAAGTTATACGACACCCACTTGATTCCTGGGGTTTTCCTGTGCCGTGCTGCTGAGCTGCCCGTTCCCACAGTATGATCAAGAAAAAGAAATGCGACGAAACCATATATGGTATGATAATCCGCCATTTGGCATATCGATATTTTGTGGAGAATGTTGTATGGCAGGGTTATTAAGCCCGATAAATCACCTGCTTGAGCTGGCACGGTGCGGCCAGCGACCCACTAAAATCTGGCTGGCAATGTTGCTTGGCACCTTCGGTATTGGTATCTTGCTTATCATTGGCTCGATATTGGCGGGGGTATTCCAATTGCAGCAGCTGCCCGAAGATACTGTTTCAGCAGCAGTATCGGGGCTGCGCGGTATGGCCGAGCTGGCGGTAACATTCGCACCCATTCTGCTGTTCTTCTGGCTATGGCTACGCTTTTTCGAGCGGCGCCCCTTTTCCACAATCGGCTTCGAGCGTGCAGGCGCGGTCTGGCACTACGGGCGCGGCTTGCTGGTGGGGCTGGGCATGTTCAGCGCAGTGGTCGGCCTGATGGCAGCATTCGGCGGCTTGCAATGGCAACAGGGGCCAGCCGGGTATCAGGGAATTGGAGCAATTGGCGGTGTACTGGCAGTACTTTTGGGCTGGGGAGTGCAAGGCGCAGCCGAAGAAGTTATGTCGCGCGGGTTTCTCCTTCAGGCAATTGGCAGCCAGAGTAAGCCGTGGATTGGTGTCGTAGTATCGGCGCTAGTGTTTGGGCTGCTGCATTCGCTCAATCCTGGTATTGGGCTATTGCCGGTGCTTAATTTGTTTCTGTTCGGCGTATTTGCTGCCTTCTATGCACTGTATGAAGGTGGGTTGTGGGGGATGTGTGCTATTCACAGCATTTGGAACTGGACACAGGGTAACCTGTTTGGCCTTTCGGTAAGTGGCACCGAAGCGCCCGGCGGCACGCTCCTCAATTTACAAAGTAATGGCGCCACCTTGCTGACCGGCGGCAAATTTGGGCCAGAAGGCAGCTTGCCGGTAACTATTGTGCTGCTTGCGTGCATTGGGATGGTGCTATTTGCAGCAAGGCGACGCCCCGCACACGCATAAGCAGCATAGCCATTGTTTTGTGCTACAATGGTTCGTAGTATCAATCCCCTAACATTCCGCGAAGCTCGAAAGGCGACTGCTATGGCATTAGCGCTCACAATCGGACTATCGCTGGTGCTGCTGACGCTTACGGTATTAGGGTATTTTCGCGACCTGCGGCGTAACCTTATCGCACTGCTTGGCACGCTGGTTGGCGCGCTACTAGTCAATTTTTGGGGCGCGCAGTGGGGGGCAAGCGTCGGGCGCTGGATTGCCGGGGTCGATCCGCAGCGCACCACGCTCTGGGTTAGCTGCCTGGTGTTTGTGTGGTGTGCCTTACTGGTTGGCTATGGCGGCGGCAGGCTCATTCCCCGCGTGAAGGAGTCGGCGATGAGCCAGCGCATTACAGGCGCAGTGCTTGGCCTGCTCAATGGCGTACTAATAATCAGCTTCCTGCTACGCTATATCACGGTACAGGAATCGACCTTAACGCCGCTGATTAAAGCTGATGTGCTGGCGAACCTCCTGACGAATGGGCTACCCTGGCTGTTTCTTGGCACGGCGATTATCGTAACCCTGCTGGTATTGGTGCGTGGTATGCTCGGGCTTGTAGGTCGTCGCCCGGTTCCTGCCGCTTCGTCTACACCAGCTGCTGCGTCCGCCAGTGCTAAGCCGCCCGTATCGGCTGCCGCTGCCAGCTCTGCCGCCCCCGACCGCCGTGTTGGGGCGCGCGATATCATCGGCAAGATCGACGACGCGACCAAACGATAACAGCTAGAAACACTCAATTACAGGGCTTACGCGGTGCCCAGAGTGCGCCCTGACCGTACCGCCACAGGCAACGGCCGACCGCGCAAGTCCTGTCAATGAAAAACCGGCTGGGCAATACCCAGCCGGTTCTGTCGTATTTCGGCGCGATTAGAACGAAATCGCCTGATCTTTCAGCTCGGTGCCGGGCCAGATGCGTACCCCGCGCTCAAGCCGATTCTCGCCGCCGATCGTGCAATCATCGCCCACAATGGTGCCATCGAGCAAATGCGTTTTCGGCCCAATCCGGTTATTGCGCCCCACCACGCACGAGCGTAGCACCGCGCCAGGGCCGATGTCATTCCCATCCCACAAAACCGCCCCTTCAATCGACGCCTCTGCGCTAATCGTGCAGTGCGGCCCAACAACCGTTGGCCCAATCAGCTTGGCATCTGCGCCAATCGTCACACCATGGCCCAGCACCAGCGGCCCCACCAGCTGCGCCGAAGGGTGAATCTGCACCTCACCCTCGGCCCAAATGCGGTCGCCCAGCTGCTTACCCTTAAAGGGGTATTTCACCTTGCCAATCAGAATATCGTGATGTACTTCGATATACGCCTGTGGTTTTCCTACGTCCGTCCAGTACGCATGCGAGGGGTAGCCAAACATCGGGTCGCTGGTTTGCAGCATTACCGGGAACAGGCCACGCTCGAACATATAAAATTGCCCAGGCGGTACATACTTAAATACCTCAGGTTCGAGAATATAGGTACCCGCATTAATCATATTGGTGGTCACGTCCTCGGGGCGCGGCTTTTCGAGGAAGCGGCTAATGCGACCATCGGCCAGGGTTTCGACTAAGCCAAAGGCAGTGGGGTCTTCTACCGGGGTTAGCGCGATGGTTAGCTTGCTGCCGCGTGCGCGGTGGTATGCCAGCATGGCCTGAAGATCAAGATCAGTCAACACATCGCCATTAAACACAAAAGTGGTGTCATCAAGCATATGTTCAACATTTTTTACCGCACCAGCGGTACCGCGCGGCTCCGGCTCTTCAATGATATGTACTTTCACACCCAGGCGCGAACCATCGCCCAGGGCATCACGAAATCGGTCGGCCAGATACTGTACGGCAAGAATGACCTCGGTAATCCCCTGATCGCGCAAATTCTCAATCATTCGCTCGATAAAGGGCTGGTTAACCAGCGGAATCATGGGTTTGGGTGTATTACAAGTGAGTGGCCGCAGGCGCGTGCCCAGGCCCCCCACTAAAACAACCGCTTTCATACAACCTCCAAATAATCATAGCTGCAACGAAACCACAACGAGGGTATTAGATATTTGTAAGGGACAGGACTTATGCGGTACCTCCAAAGCGCGCTGCCGCAGGCTACAAAACACCCACAGCCGTACCTTGTGTAAGAGACTAGTGCGCACCTTGAAAGTCACGCTGGGCAGCGCGCTGCCGCCAGTAATCCAGGACATCGGCCAGGGTTTGCTCGAGCGGAATACGCGGTGCCCAGCCAGTATGCGAATGGAATAAGGCGTAATCGCTCACCACTCGCGGCACATCGGCCGGGCGCATCCGCGTTGGGTCGGGTTCAACGGCGATTGTGCGCGGGCTTAACGCGAGTAATATATCGAGCAGATGGCGCAGGCTCACACTATGGCCCGAGCCAATATTATAGGCACACGGCACCCGGCCGCGCTGTGCCGCCAGGCTATACGCCCGCACAATATCGCGCACATCAGTAAAATCGCGCTCGGCTGCCAGGTTGCCCACCCGAATACACGGCGCTTGCAGCCCGGCCTCGATGCGCGCAATCTGGGCCGCAAACGACCCAACCGCGAATTGCTCGGTCTGGCGCGGGCCGATATGATTGAACAAGCGCAAACGCAGCGTGCGGAGTTTGTGGCTAGCATAATACTGGTAGGCCAACAAATCCTGCGCCGCCTTGCTAACGGAGTACGGATTCACTGGCCGGAACGGCGTGCGCTCGCTCAGCGGTAAATCTTCAGGCTGAATATGACCATATATCTCGTTGCTGGTCGCAATCACCAGCAGCGGGTCAAGCTTCAGCTGTAGCACTGCTTGAAACAGGTTGAGCTGTGCCACCAGGTTGGTTGTTAATGTGCCAGCTGGGTCTTCAAACGAGCGCGGCACATTCGATTGCGCGGCGAGGTGAAAAATAACATCAGGCTGAGCCGCCGCTAAAGCCGCCACCACGGCGGGTTGATCTCCTAGATCTGCGATCAACGGGCGAACAGCGCCACGTAATTGCGGCAGCGCCAGCTCGGGCTGGCGAGCCATGCCCCAAAGTTCCCACTCGCCTTCGGCCAGAAGGTGTTCGGCTAAGTAGCCGCCAACAAACCCATTAATACCAGTAATTAACGCGCGCATAGCCGTACTATAGCGGAAAGCCTATGAGCGTGCAAGTAACGCCAGCGCCAGCAAGCTGACGATTTCGACACATCGATTTCTATGGTATGCATAGGCCGGATGTGATGTCTGTAGTAGTCCATTCGATACAAAACGGGAGCGGCTGATATTGCCGCTCCCGCGCTATACGAGGAGATTTCTTTTGCGCTGCACTATACGCCCGGCTCTTCGCTCCCCTCAGCTTCAACCTGTGCGCTGGGGCTATACGGCTCGGCGGGCGGCTGCGAGGCAGAAGGCACCGGCACCTCGGGCATTGGCGACGCTGGCAGCTTCCCGTTCTGCCGACCATTGCGCCGAATGCTCGATGGCTCGGGCAATGCCTTTGGTGCCACCAGGCCAAAGGGCCGCTCTTCCGCCTGGCGTGGATCAGTGAAGGGGTGTTCGGCCTCAACCCGCGCCAGAATCTCGTTAATGTCGATGTCAGTCAGCTCGTTGCGCAGAATAAGCGCCTCGGCAATCGCAATTACCGCTTCTTTATTCGCTTCGAGCAGGCGCCGGGCCACACGATACTGCTGATCGAGAATCCGCTCAACGCGCGGCTTGATTTCGCCAGTAGAAATACCACCCATTGCGCCATACGAGAAGAAGCTGTCGTCCATCGCCCAGAAGCCAACCATCTGCGTTGCCGCGTTGGTGGCCTGGATCATATCCATCGACACGCCCGCTGTGGTGTAGCCGAGGAAGAGCTCTTCCGCCGCATATGCACCGAGCGTTACCGTAATATCGTCGAGGATTTCGTTCTTGTTCGGGATATGGTACTCATCGAGCGGCTTGGGCGCAACGAACCCGGCGGCACGGCCATGGCGCACAATCGTCACCTTCGAAATACGCTCGCGCTTGATCAGCTTGGCCTGCAAATAGGCGTGACCGGCCTCGTGGTACGCGGTGCCCCGGCGCTCTTCATACGGTAGGTTGCGGATAGGCTGCTTCAGGCCCCACTCATGTACTTCGCGCGCGGCGGTGAAATCCCAATAGTTAATTGCCTGGCGGCCATCGAAATGCGCATGAATCACGGCTTCGTTAATGACAAATTTGATAGCTACTGGCGTGTAGTTAATCGTGTCCGACACCATGCGGTCGATTGGCATTGGCTCGGCCTTCACCTTGCTCAGGTAGTACTCAAGCACATCACGGCGGCCCTCGCTATCTGGCGCTTCAACGATAATCTGGCGGTCGAAGCGCCCAGGGCGCAGCAGCGCTTTGTCGAGCGTTTCGGCCAGGTTGGTGGCACCCATGGTCAGCACGGGCGGCATATCCACTTTTTTCTTGATCAGGCCAAGGTTGCGCAGCAGCTTGCGCCACGATTTGACTTCTTGCGGCGGCGGATCCATCTGAAGCAGCAGCTCGTTCAGGATGCCCGCGCCCATCATATTGCCCATAAAGCCGCCGCCCATGCCCATCCCGCCTGCCATATCGCGGCTACGCGCGCCACCAATCGCGTCGATTTCGTCGATGAACAGGATGCACGCGCCATATTCCTTACCCAGCTTGCGCGCCTTGCTGTAGAGCATACGCACCCGCAGCGGGCCAACGCCAACGAACATATTCTGGAAGGATGGCGCGCTAGCATAGCCAAACGGCACACCCGCTTCGGTAGAAATTGCCTGGGCCAGGTAGCTTTTGCCAGTGCCGGGCGGGCCAACCAGCAACAGGCCGCGCGTCACCTCGCCACCCATGTCCTTGAAATCTTTCACGCCCTTGAGCAGCGTGACAATACGCTGTGCGGCCTCAACGACCTCGGGGTTACCCCGGTAATCCTTAAACGATACGCCCGTTTCGCCCGGCTTGACCCAGTAGGTGCGGCCACGCCCCAGGAACCAGAAGATTGCGACAAACTGAATGATCGCCAGCGCAATTGTCAAGGCCATCTGGAAAACGAACATCAGCGCATCGAGCACCGGGTTGCCCTGCGTTAGCCAGGCAAAGGCCGACGGCGCGAGGTAGCTCCAGAACAGGTAAAGCCCCAGCACAACCAGGACAATACGGCGGACGAGTCGCCAGGCCTTCGTCGGCCAGCGCTCAAGCATCCGATCGAGTTTCTGGTCAATCTCCCGATCCAACTCATCGCGATAACGGCGATCTTGTGGTGGCGTGTACGGTTCCAGGGCCATAGCAACTCTCCGTTTCAGGTGGAAAGAAATAATGGGCGGGCCAGGCGCTTATTGATTTGTATTAGTACCATTCGATGGCGTCAATACCGATTCAATTTCGGTAATCTTACCCTCGGTATCGGCATGGAAGATGATTGGGAAACGGCGCTGCTGATTCTGATATCGCAGGTCGACCGTATAGAAATACATGCTGCCAGTGTCTTCCCGCACGCCGCCAATATAGTCATAATGTAAGAACTCAACGCCAATGCGGCGCAGGTTATTGACTTGTGCCTGCAGGGTGGCCTTGGTTGCGCCATTGGCCAGCTGGCTCGCCTGGAATGTAGGGCTGTAAGCATCCCACATAATCTCGGCGTTGAAGGTCTTCTGCCCCTGAATGAAATTCTCGACGGCCAGGGTCGGCGGTAGCGATGTAGCGCGGGTGAACGTGGGCTGGTTCGATGCAGGCCACCACAGTAGCACCGACATCCAGCCAATCATCCCAAGAAGAAGCAGCACAACCGCAGCAAAGCCAGCATAGGGCCGTAAAGCCCGGCCGACAATCACCGCGCCGCGTAGCAGCCGGTGTAGCAAGAGCCGCATGGTGCGGCGGAAGCGCAGCGAACGGCTTACTTTCGGGGCTGGTGCGTAGTAGACAGGTTGTGATGTGGGATACGACGGCGGTGGCGGGTAGGCAGCTGGGGCAGCCAAGGGCTGTTGCGGTTCGCGGTATTCTTCCATACAATCGTCATCCTACTGAGCGTTATGGTAAAGGCACGCCGTTGTATGCGGGCAGAAGGGGGATTTCATTAACTTCAAATTGATTTTGTAGCGTGAAGTATACCGGATTGATCAGCCCTACGCAACGAATTTTGTATAAGCATACGATGAGAACACCGAGAATGGATGCCTGACAGCCTTCTGCCTGCTATTACTTTACACGCGTTACGTGGTTGCCCGCGTCGCTGGCTTGTTCTGCCTGCGGCAGCAAGGTACTTGGCTCCATTTTGTGCGATGATGGTGACGCGGAGCGCCAACATCGGCGCACGTTCATTGAAATGTACCGCTCTGCCGAAGGCGAAAAACGCCCACTGCGTAACTTGTGGTATTTTAGAACGTTCGCTTACCCAGGCAGCTTTGCTCTGTGGCTGGGTATGTTTTGTGCGTAGCGCAAAACATACCCATGCTGCCGCAGGCACATAAACCTGCAAACGAAAGTCCTATACTTACAAGCAGCGCACCCGAATCGGCACATGCCACGACCGCGTTGGTATGCTATACTACGCATATTGGTCGCGTGCGTGCAACACGGCGCGCCTTTCGAACGTAACACATAGCGGCGAGCATAGCCCGCAGCTTTCTGTGTGGGCGCTCACGCTGGGTGTGTTGAAAGGAGTACAACCAATGGCCGGTGAGGTCAATCTTCGCGCAACGCTAGCACGTCCTTTTCTATCGGTCACCGGCACGCCACAGGTGGCCTACCTGCTGATTGAAGCGCTGCCCAGCCAGGTTATGGCGCAAGTGCGTATGCCAGTCAATGTCTGCTTCGTGCTCGATCGCAGCGGCTCGATGAAGGGCGAGAAGATTGAGCGGGTGCGCCGGGCTACGGCACGCGCGCTTGAAATGCTGAACACCCAGGATATTGCCTCGGTGGTTATCTTCGATCATCGTACCGAGGTGCTTATTCCGGCTGGCGCGGTGACGAATCAGCGCGAATTGCAAGATAAAATCAGCCGTATCCGCGATGCAGGCGGCACCAAAATCGCCCCCGCCGTGGAGAAGGGCCTGCGCGAGATCGAGCGCGGTGGCCCGAATGCCATTCGCCGCCTGGTGCTGCTCACCGACGGGCAGACCGAGAGCGAGAAAGAATGCCTGCTGCGCGCCGACGACGCTGGCCGCATGGGCGTGCCAATTACAGCGTTGGGCGTAGGCAAGGATTGGAACGAAGACCTGCTGATTGATATGGCGAACCGTTCTGGCGGCACTGCCGATTATATCGACCAGCCCGACAAGATTATTGCATACTTCCAGAATACGGTGCAGCGCGCGCAGGCAACGGCTATTCATAACGCCAACCTTACGCTGCGCCTAGTGCAGGGCATTACGCCGCGCGCAGTATGGCAGGTCATTCCGCTGATCAATAACCTGGGCTATCAGCCGGTTTCCGATCGCGATGTAAGCGTGCCGCTGGGTGAGCTAGAAACCGGCAGCGGACGCACCCTACTCATCGAGCTGCTCGTCGATCCGCGCCCGGCCGGGCAATACCGCATCGGGCAGGCCGAAGTCGCATACGATGTCCCAATGCTCAACCTGCAAGGCGAGCGTACCCGCGCCGACGTAGTCATGACCTTCACTGCCGATGCAAACCAGGCCGCGCAGGTAAATGCGCCGGTGATGAATATTGTTGAGAAGGTCAGCGCCTTTAAGCTACAAACTCGTGCCCTGCAAGATCTGCAATCGGGCGATGTGAGCGGGGCTACCCAGAAGCTGCAAAGCGCGGTGACGCGTCTGCTGAACCAGGGCGAGGTTGATCTAGCCCAGACGATGCAGCAAGAGATCAGCAACTTGCAGCAAACCGGGCAGCTTTCGAGCGAGGGGCAGAAGACGATGAAGTTCGGTACGCGCAAAACCGTGCGGCTGAGCGATCTCGATGTTCCTGAAGAGCTACGCAATAAAAGTAGCTAGCGGCTACGGATTATAGCAGCGTGACGGGGGCAGTAGCACTGCCCCTTTTCTTTTGCTCATCGTTGTGTTAATCGCTAGTTAACCCGGCTATGCGACAATAAGCGCATGATGTATTGTGTAGTGTTTGGTAGGGAGGGTTGCTATGGTGGGGCGCATCATTCGTTTTTTGTTCGCTGGTGTATTACTCATAGTGGTAGGCATACAGTTACTACCATTTGGGCGGCCCAGCGCCAACCCACCCGTGCTCGCTGAGCCAGCCTGGGACAGCCCAACCACCCGCGCATTAGCCAAGCGCGCCTGCTTCGATTGCCATAGCAACGAAACGGTATGGCCCGCCTACGCCTATGTTGCCCCAATCTCGTGGCTGGTTACCAGTGATGTGATCCGTGGCCGCCATAAGCTTAATTTCTCCGAATGGAACAGCGCCAGCTCAAGCGAACAAGAGGTTGACGACCTGCCAAAAGTATTCCGGCGCGGCTCGATGCCCCCACGCAAATACTTGCTGCTGCATCCCGATGCCAAGCTCACCGATGCAGATCTCCAGCAGCTCAAGGCCGGGCTGATCGCGTCGCTTAGGTAATCGGGTGGGCCAGGCTTCTACAGCAACCCTATGTCAGTTGTGCAACCTGGCAGGTGCGGCCAGCAGTGAGATTACTGCGTTCTGATAGGTTAAAAGCCGCACCTGACAAATTTACATCAGATAATATTGCTATATTGCTACAGCGGATGCGCTGCTACATACGGTAATAGCTATTGTGTAGCATAAAGATTGCGTACATTTCTTGTTGTATGCGTCTATTTGGTAGAAGTATGCGATCACTCCTACTGCGTCTGCTACGCAAAACCTTCCGCATTCTGGTAATTGGACTTTTGGGAGGCTATTTCATAGCGTGCCTCATCCTTTACCTGGCCCAAGAGCAATTGCTGTTTCACCCAACAATCCTGCCCCACGATTTCGCATATTGCTTCACACAGCACGTTTCTGAAGTGTTCCTGCCAGTCGATGGTGCAAGCCTATCTCTTGTCCATTTTACCCAGCCCAATCCCAAAGGGGTGATTCTCTACCTGCATGGGAATGCTGATACCCTGCAAAATGCAGATGTCTTTGCCGAGCGCTTTATCCATCGCGGCTACGATGTTATCCTGCTCGATTATCGCGGCTATGGCAAAAGCACCGGCAGCATTACCAGTGAAGAGAGCCTGCATCACGACGTTCAAGCAGTCTATACTTACGTCCTACAACACTATCGCCAGGATCAGATCATTCTGTATGGACATTCGCTGGGCACGGGGCTAGCGGTGCGCCTGGCTGCTACCACCACACCCCGTATGTTGATTCTGGAGGCACCATACCTGAGTATGCGCGACCTGGTGGCGCAAAAAACACCTTATATTCCGCTGTTTCTTCTGAAATATCAATTGCGGAGCGATGAATGGCTGAACAAGGTACACTGCCCAATCTACCTGTTTCATGGCACGCTTGATGGGGTCATTCCGTATGATTCGAGTGAGCGCCTACAAACCCACAATCGTGCGCTAACGCACCTTACCATGATTGATGGAGGTGGGCACACAAATCTTGCGGACTTTGCAGCCTATCAAACGGCGTTAGATGAGATTCTACACTAGCAGCAGCCTACTATCACCCTGCTATCGCAGGTGTTCCTCAAAGAAGCTCACCACCCGCTCACGATGTTCATCGGCATACAGATAGCCGCCAAAGCGCTCGGTGCTTGGGTGTATCACCAATGGTAACGCATTTGGCGTCGCCCAGGCTATCGCCTGGACATCGGCCACCGTGCCCCACTGGTCGCCACTGCCCTGGACATACAGCATCTTAGTTTCGCGCAGGTGCTCGGCGGCGCGCACCAGATCGATCTGCGCCAGCGGCGGGCCACCGAGAGCGCGATAGAGCGGTTCGGCCAGCTGCACCATGGCTGGGCCAGCCGGCCCGATGATGCTCTGGGTCAGGCGTGGGGCAAATACCGTGGGCGTGGTGGGCTGTACTGCCACCGCCGCGCGGATGGGCTGGCTGCGTGGGATGCCGTAGATCAAGGTATTTGCGCCCATGGAGAAGCCGATCGCGCCAATCCGCGCGGAATCGACATCGCGGCGGCGGCGCAGCCAGCTTACTGCGCCAATGAAATCGCGCGCCTCGTGTACGCCAAACGTTACTGGCATGGCGGAATCGCTCTGGCCGTGGTTCCGCAAATCGAACAGCAGTGTATGGAAGCCCGCCTGACCCAGTGCCTGTGCCAGGTTGAGGAAATCGACATCGCGATCGGGTAAGAGCGTTTGGCCCGCACGGTTGCCGAGCCGGTTCCACGGCCAGCCATGCGCAAACACAATTGCCGGGGCAGGCTGGCCCGTATCGCCCGCGCGATGCAGAAACCAGCCGCGCAAAATCACACCATCGCTCGCGCCAAATACCACGTCTTCGGCTTCTAGCCCAAGCGTCACCGGGCTGCGCCATAATGGCTGGCGCAAGCCAGCAAGCATCAGACGGGTTAAGGCTGCGGCGGGGTAGCCAATACGGCCAGCTGCAATACCCAGCGCCAGCCCAAGCGCAGTAATGCCATTGCGGCGAAAAGCGCCCAACGCCATACACAACCTCCTATGTCACTGCATAGCGCAAAGACAGCTGCCGCTATCTTACCACAGTGTTCACAGGAAGCTTACAGCCCAATGGTTTCAATAATCACTTCGCGGTCGGGGAGGTGAAAAGACAGGCGATATGTACCCGGAATGAGGTTATCGAGCACAAAATTGCCCAGCTCATCGAGCGGGGCAGTAGCCGTTTGGCGTTGAGCATCGAAGAGGTACGCGACTGAGTCGTGCATACCTATGGGCAGGTCGTCGTGCAATGTCAGCGAGCCGGTAACGACGTGGCGGTCGGCGCGGTTGACAACCTTACGTACACCGATCGTAATCTGGAGATTTTCGGCCTGAAAAGCATACTGGCTAATTTGAGAACGCGCACGCGCAGCACCATAAAAATCGCTCAGTGCATCGACCCTACTCATATGGGTGCGCTCGGCCAGCACCTGCCGTAGTGGCTCGCGGCGGGTAGCGCTATCGCGCGCGCTGGGGTGGCGCAGTGCTGAAGCGCTCATTGTGTACCAGTGATCGGGCGGCGCACGCCCCCCCACCGAATCGCTGGTAAGCTGTTCGAGGAAATGGATTTCGCGGCGGCAATGTGGGCATTCGGCCAGGTGGGTACGAAGCTGGCTATGCTCGGTAACGCTCAGGGTGCCATCGTGATAGGCTACGAGAGTATCGGTGGAAGGGCAGAACATGCGGAAGAATTGCTTTCGGAGCAGCCCTTGTAATTCTGCGTAATGCTGTGCGCGGGCGGCGCAGTAGCTGCATCGCCGCAAATGATCAAGAACATCGGGGCTGGCCTCGCCGTCGATCGCGGCTATGAGGGCTAAATCATCAAGCTCGGGCGTAGAGATGCATCTATTATCATCGTGTATCGGTGCCTGCATAGGAAACTCCGCTGCGTATTTCGCGATAGTTTTTCTACAATATTGAACGTGGCAGCCGATGAAATTTGCACATGCATTTTCTTAACATATCAGCACTTTTTTAGCATATCTTCAGATTGTTTGCAAATTTTATTACATTCCCGCACTAATGTGAACCCGGGCATATGGTTAGGAATTACGCAGTTGCGTTGTTCGACAGCTCAATGGGCGGTTTTTTGCCATGCTGCCGCAGGCGCAATCCGCCAACTGCGTAAGTCCTGTCATGTATCGGCGTGATGCTCAGCATCAGGAAGCAAGGAACGTTGCGGCATACACCCCATAGTGCTGCCGCTTGTGCTAAGCATCGGATGTTAGGTATGATAGGCTGGGGAAGTACCCGTTTTGCCACACTATAAGTGCTCAAGCGAAGCTAGTATCATACCAAATTTGCCAGTAGTATTACTCATTGCGCACTTACGTTTAGCTTTGTCGTGCGTCATGCGTTGTGCATGCTATACACGTATTCAACCGGATTTGGTATCATACACGCGGGCCGTTTTGGGAGGAACATATGCAAGTTTGTGTGTATTGCGCATCGAGTAACAGTATTGCCGCGCCGTATTTTGCGCTGGCCGAGGAATTAGGGCGCGCCATGGCGCAGCGCGGGTGGGGGTTAGTGTATGGCGGCGGTAGTGTTGGGATGATGGGGGTGGTGGCACGGGCGGTGCAGGCAGCGGGTGGCCGGGTAGTAGGGGTTATTCCGCAGTTCTTGCTTGACCGCGAGGTGGGCTATTTGCAAGCCGATGAGCTGATTGTGACGCATACAATGCGTGAGCGCAAACGCCTGATGGATGAGCGCGCCGATGCGTTTATTGCATTGCCCGGCGGCTTCGGCACGCTTGAAGAGCTTTTAGAAATTCTAACGCTTCGCCAGCTCGGATATCACGACAAGCCGATTATTATTGTGAATGCTGGCGGCTTCTTCGACCCACTCCTTGCGCAATTTGAACGTGGGTTTGCACAGGGATTTACGCACCCGCACCATCGCCGCCTGTATGTGGCTGTTGAAACGATTGCAGCCGCGCTTGAGCAACTGGCAGGCAGTCTATGAAAATTGTCTACACTGTCACCGTTCTACATAAAGGAAGGGGAGTGCTGAATTCATCAGTCTGTCATCGAACTGTAGCCCGTAGCGTGTAGCGCCCACTTGCAGCATCGCATATAATAGCGTAATCTTGACATTTTCTTGAGTGATTGGCCTGATTGGCGCGAGTAGACGGTTGTTGATGCCCAACCTTCGATTGCGGAGCAGCACATGCGTCTGCTACAGCCGAGCAACAGTAGTATACATAAAGTCGTGCCTACCACAGTGAGTGCTGCTACCGATACGACAACTGCGCTGCACCAGTTTGCGCGTTCCCTGGTAGATCGCCCTACGCTCGATGAGCTGCTGGCCCAGGCATTGCGCACTGCCGCGCAGCTAACGGCCTCGCCCCATGCAACGGTGCTCCTCTTAGATGCTTCCGAGCATATTTGCTATCGGGTGGCGCTCGATAGCGGCAACCTTGCTCCGCTGGCATTAGTGGCCGGGCCAATGATGCAGCGTGGGTTGGCAGGCTGGGTTGTGCGCGAGCGGCGCACCGCACTGGTACGCGATACCATGCACGATGCGCGCTGGTTGCCTGGCCCAGGGCTCGGCGATCTACGCTCGGCAATAGTGATGCCGCTTTGTTATGGCGAGCAGGTGCTTGGGGTATTGACATTGGGGCACGAAATTGCCCATCACTACCAGCCCGATCACATCGCTCTGGTTGAAACAATCGGCGCGCAGATAACACTGGCACTTGCCCTATTGGGCCAGCGCGGTAGGCTCGCTGTGCCACCACCGCAAACGGCGGCACATATCGCTTATGAAGGGCACCCACAGCCTGAAATGGCAGCAGCAGTTGTACTCGCTGCCGAGCTACGTGGGTTCGCGCCAGTGGCCGATACCCCGCAAGAAATGCTAGCATTAGCAAAGAGCAAGGGTGCATTTTTTCAGGCAGCACACGGCATTGTTGCGCACTATGGCAGCACGCATACCGTCATCTATGGCGACATGCTGCTCACCGTCTTTGGTGCGGACAATGAGGCGATCCAGGCTGCGCAGGCAGCGGCTGCACTCAAGGCTGCAGCTGCTGGGTTAATGATGGGCGAGCAGCACCAGTTTCAACATGTGTCGCTCGCTATTGGCATTGGCTATGGTCCGTTAATAACGCTCACCCTACCAGGAGCTACGCCGCTGGTGTATTTGAGCGGGCTGGCGGTAACCAGCGCGCGCCGGTTATGCGCGTTGGCACACAACGAAATACTACTCGCACAGCCGGTTGCTGCAGCACTGGTGCCGCACACCCAGCATGTTCTGCGCCCACTGCCGCCGTTTCATGTGCTACCTGGCGTATCGCAGCCGATTTTTCAGCTGAATACTGACCAATGAGGAGCGATGACAGCACGCAGGTGCCTATTGTGCCAGTTTCATAGCGAAACGCACCATTACGCACTACCGCCGCATCGCGGTTTTTCCTGGCGCTACTGTACGATCGGAGAATGGCTTTGAACCAACCACCACCTGCCGAAATACGCATTGACGCGCTCACACGCATCACTGAAGCAATTGAAACGGCGGCAACACTTGATGAATTGCTCCTATTGGCGCTGCGTGAGCTGACTAACTTATTCGAATTGCCGCGCGGCGTGGTTGTGCTGCTCAACGACGAGGGTGCTACCGGCCAGATTGCCTGCGAGTATCCGCCACAGAATGCGCCGTCGCTGACATTTCAGGCCGATGATCTGGCCTTATTGCTGCGGGTTGTGCATCGGCGGCAGCCCACGCAGATTCACGATACCGATTACCTTGACCCCGGCGAACGGCCCGCCGAGCTGCTGCGTACCTATAATGTGCGCTCGGCACTGCTTATTCCGCTGATTGCGCAAGATAATGCCATTGGTATGCTGGCGTTCGGCTCCACCGAAGCCCGCCAGTTCGCCACCGACGAAATTGTGCTCGTGCGCACATTGGCAAGCCAGCTCGCGGCGGCGCTCTCGGCATTTCGAATCCACGATGAAGCCCAGCGCCGGAATCAGGAGCTGAGCACACTCAACGAAATCGCTTCAACCATTACCTCAACGCTTGACACTAGTGAAGTATACCGCCTGGTGGTGCAGCGGCTGAACACCTACTTTAATGTAGAAGCTGGCTCGCTGCTGCTGATGGACGAAGTTACCGGTGATCTGCATTTTGTGATGACGATTGAGGGTGGTGAAGCAAAGCTCGCTGGCGTGCGTGTGCCTATGGGTCAGGGCGTGGTTGGCGTGGTGGCAAACAGCCGTCAGTGGGAAATTGTTCACGATGCACAGAACGATCCTCGCTTCTATCGCAAAATCAGCGAAGATCTGGGCTTCGTTACCAAGTCGATCCTGTGCGTCCCCATGATCGCGCAAGGCCATGTGATTGGGGTGATCGAGCTGCTGAATAAGCTCGATGGCGAGTTTACACCCGATGAAGCCGAGCGCTTGATGCGTATGGCCGCTTTTATTGGGGTGGCGATCGAGAACGCGCGCCTGTTTCAGCAGGTTGCCAATGGCCGCGATCGCCTGGCCGCCATTCTTAACTCAACCGCCGATGGCATTCTGATGACCGATATGCACGGCATTGTGCTTACCGCGAACCCTATGGCCGCCGAGCTGTTTGGCGCGCCAGAAGCACAGCTCACGGGCCGCGCACTCGACGATTTGCTGCAGTCTCTGCATAGCAAGGCGCGCGAGGTTAATCAGCGTGGCCGTGCCGATAGCGCTAATAGCGAGGGCGAAACGCCGGTGCATATGAGCGATATTGAGCTGGGTGGTGCGCATCATCGCTACATTCGGCACCTGAGCATGCCGGTACATGATGCCGATGGAGTGGTGTACGGCCAGCTGACGGTACTGCGCGATATTACGCAGGAGCGCGAGCTTGAGCAGCTGCGCGACGATTGGACGAGCATGCTGGTGCATGATTTGCGTGCGCCGCTCACGTCGATTATGAATGGCGTCATGATGGTGAAGCGCGGCATCGGCGGGCCGGTTACCGATGCCCAGAACGAGCTACTTGAGATTGCACACCAGGGCAGCCAGGCGATGCTTGAACTGGTGAATAACCTGCTCGATATTTCGAAAATGGAACAGGGGCGCTTGCTGCTTGATGTCGATCAGGTCGCGCCCTATACAATCATTGATCAGGCCCGCGACCGCTTACGGGTTTCGGCGCGCACCAAGCATGTGATCCTCGAGGAGCGCATTGCACTGAATTTGCCACTGCTCAATGCCGACGACGACAAAATTGTGCGGGTGCTGCAAAACTTGATCGACAACGCGATTAAATTTTCGTCATCTGGTGGCAGTGTGGTTCTTGGTGCGCATGCCTATGGCCCGCAGCATCCCCTGGCTGCCGATGTGCCACTTCACCCACCGTTTGGCCAGAACGAATGGGTGGTTTTCTGGGTGCAAGATCACGCAATGGGCATCCCTGAGGCATATCACGAGCGTATTTTCGAGAAATTCGGGCAGGTACGTGGGCATAAAGTACGCGGAACTGGCCTGGGCCTGACATTTTGCAAGCTGGCAGTCGAGGCGCATCACGGGCATATCTGGCTCGAAAGCAAGGAAGGCGTAGGGAGTGTGTTTGCTTTCGCTTTACCCGTAGGCCCGCAAGATGAACGTTAGTAAAGAAATACTTTACAGTTTTGTCATCTATTCAGTGTCTTGATTCGGCCTATAAGTTCGTATATAATGTCTTTACCCTCCAGCCAAATTACTAGCGTGTGTAAAACTATCCTGTTATCTGGCTGAGGCAGGTTGCTGATGCGCCGGCTGTTACAATTTATTCAGTCGCATATTCGTTACAAGATCATCATGCCATACCTGGCATTGACGATCTTTGTTATGTTGGCTGGCGCTGCAATTGTGCTGTTCCTTGTGGCCGCAAACGCTCAGGATGTGCTCACAAACCAGCTAGCGAATAATGCCCGTATTGTGAGCGCCGCGCTGGTCGAGCGCGAGCAGAACCATATTAACTTTCTGCGCCAGGCGGCCTTTGCCGGTGCCAGCCTCGAAAATAACACCCCTTCGGTTGCAGCAGCGATTGCCAGCGGCAATACGGATGTGGTGTCGCGCACCCTCAAAGTCTTTTATGTCAGCGGCATTAGCAACCCCACGCTCGATTTCGACCGCCTGATCGCCTTTGACCGCAACGGGCAATCGCTGCTCGATTGGCAGCGCGTGAAAGACGACCCGCGCGAAGAGCCTTACCGCAACGGAACCACCGATCTCACCCCCATCCGTGATGTGAAACGCATCATCAGTAATACGCTGGTAGATGGTGCCGATAAATTTTCTGGCCTGATTCAGTTTGCCAACGATCCACAGCCCTATTTCTACACGGTTGCGCCTGTGAAGCAGGGTACCAACGTGGTTGGCGGTTTAATGATTGCCCTCAAGATCGATCGGCTGCTGACATCGCTCCAGCGGAATACCCAGGTTCCAATTACAACATTTTATAACCAGCAGGGCGAAGCGATCGGCTCAACATTTATTTCGCGCGCTGATCTGGCGACGCTAAACATGCGGCCTGAAGTTGTTGCAGCGCTAGTGAATAATTCGGCGCAGTCGGTTATTAACGCTGAGGACAAACCGACTGCGCCGAATTATTTCCTAAGCACGATCCAGCAGCGCGACTACCAGATTGCCTATAGCCCGCTGTATATTCAGAATAAGCTGGCGGGTTACTTCTCGGTTGGGCTGCCTACCGATTTTCAGGTGAACTCAATTCGCATCAATCGCATTGCCATCGCATTAATCGCCCTGGCGCTGGCGCTTGGCTCGATTGTGCTCGGCTATTACATTGCCCGCAATATTACCCGGCCGCTCTCGTCGCTGGTGCATACCGCCGAGGCGGTTACTAGCGGCGATCTTGAGCAGCGCACGCTGGTGCGCACCAACGATGAGGTGGGCCGATTAGCCCAGGCATTTAACCAGATGACTGAGCACCTGCTGCGATTGTATCGCACAAGCCGCGAGCTTGGCAGCGCAATTGAAGTGCAGCCGGTACTTGATGTGACCCAACGCACAGTTGAAACTTTTGCTCCTGGCACCGAGGTGCTGGCGTTGATCGATGACCGTGGCATCTGGCGCTACCGCTTACGCAGCGATGCCGCTCTGGACGTTCAGGGCTTGCAAAACCTGCGGGTTGCCCCCGGCGATCCGCTTATTCGGTCGCTTGGGCAGGGGCAGCTACCGCAATTGCTGGATGCTGCCGATGAGCCGCGCCTGGCTGCGCTTGGGTTGAGCGATGTAGCTAATTTTCAGAGTCTTTTGCTGACACCGCTGGTAGTACAAGACCTGGTGTCGGGTGTGCTTATTTTTGGTAACCCTGCGCCACGCGCGTTTCAAGGTGCAAATGAACCCACCTTGATGGCGACGGCGAATATGGCAGCTAGCGTGCTGTACAACGCTATCTTATTCGATCGGGTTCATGACGAAGCGAGCGAACGCGAAGCCATTCTGAAGTCGATTGGTGATGGTGTGGTGGTGTGCGACCAGCAGCAGAACATTATGCTGGTGAATCGTACCGCTGAGCAAATGTTGGGCCTGCGCGACTGGCATATTGTGCGCCGTAATTGGAAGGATGTTGCATTGGTGCCGGTGCCGGTTATGAAAGATATGTTTGGGAATGATGTTGAAGCGTATAATCACTACCAGCTTGGCGATAAGGTGATCAGCCTGAGTAGCGCGCCGGTGATTGGTGAGCACGATGAAGAGCTAGGTGAAGTGATTATTCTGCACGATATGTCGGCAGAGGCAGCGGTTGATCGCGCCAAAACGCGTTTCATCGAGCGCGTATCGCACGAGCTGCGTACCCCGCTCACGCCGATCTGCGGCCATACCGAGATTTTATTGCGTGGGTACCTCGGTCCACTCAACGATGAGCAGCGCGAGGCGCTTGAGGTGATTCGCCTGCGCGGCGAGCAAATGCGCGATCTGGTGAATAATTTTGTGATGATTGCCAGCATCGAGGCGAATACGCTGATTACCGAACCTGAACCTCAGGACGTGTGGGTGGCGATCGAAAATGCACTCGCGCCAATGCGCAATGCTTTCCTGAAAAAGGGTATTGATATTATTCTCGATATTCCCGATGCCCTGCCACTTGTGCGCGCCGATCGCCAGCAGCTTCAGGTAATCTTAACCCAGTTGCTCGATAATGCACGGCGTTATACCCAGAAAGGGCGCGTGACGATTCACGCCAGGCATATCAATGATGTTGTCCAGATCGATATCATTGATACCGGGCCGGGTATTGCGAGCGACGAATTCGACCAGTTATTCACACGCTTCCATCGGGTAGAGGGCAATAACTCGCCCGAGCGCGGTGGTGGACTGGGCCTGGCAATTGTGCGCCAGCTGGTCGAGCGTCAGGGTGGGCGCGCCTGGGCTGAAAGCGTGCCGGGTGAGGGCAGTACCTTCAGTATTGCACTATTGGTAGCGAATGAACACGCAGATATCGTCGCCGAGCCAAACAACTCAGAACGATCAGCGTGATCCGTTACGCTGGCTTATTCCAGCTGCGCTACTGCTGCTGCTATTGGCAATTTGCTGTGTTGGGCAAGTTGTCATCGCTTTTCTGTCCCCCCGCGATCAAGCATCCAATCTGAACCTGCTCTCGAAAAAAATCGCCGATTATAGCCCCTGGAAGATCGATTTCCAATTGCCGCCGATTGCTGAAGCGGCGGCGGCGGAAGAAGCGCAAGAGCGCGCGACGACACAGGCGCAGGCAACCCAGAGCCCAACGCCGCAGATTGCGGGGGCCGCGCCCACCGAAGAAGTGATTGTGATTGTGCCGCCAGCGAATGCGCCAACCAACACGCCCGGTGCGGTGGTGCTAACACCCGAGCCTACGGTAACACCACGCCCCACGATCGATGGGCCAACGGATACGCCGGTGTTGGGCACCGTACCGCCGGATACGCCAATTGCGATTATTCCATCTTCAACACCTACAGTGCGCCCAACTGAGGCAACCGTGCTGCCCAGCAGTACAGTGCGCCCAACCAGCATTACGTCGCCAACGCCGACCAACCAATCGAATACGCCCACCGCTACGGTAACAAACACGCCGCGCGTAGTAACAAGCACGCCACGCCCACCAACCAGTACCATCGCGCCTGCGACGAATACACCTGAACCGCCTACCAATACGATTGCGCCTGCGACCAACACGCCTGAACCTGCGACGAATACCCCGCGACCCGCGACGAATACCCCGCGGCCACCGACGAGCATACCAACTGATACGCCGACACCGAGCACGACGCTGACACCGAGCACGACGCCGACACCAAGCCATACGCCGACGCCGAGCACGACGCCGACACCAAGCCATACGCCAACACGGACGCCAACCCGCACGCCCAGTAGCACCCCGACCCCCAGCCATACGCCAACGCGCACACCAACGTTCACGCCGACGAATACGCCAACCGATACACCAACGTTCACCCCGACCGATACGCCGACGAACATGCCAACCGATACGCCGACGAATACACCGACAAATTCGCCAACGCCGACGCAGATACCAGGTTGCTCATTGCAACGTGACATTCTGAAGATGGGTAAAGATGTTTCGGCGAACACTGCTGCAGTCGGTCAGCCAGTGACGTATCGCATCTGTATTTATAATGGCATGAACATTGCGCGGCAGATTACGTTAGTCGTTGATGCCTTTCAGCCGCAATGGTCATATATTGGTTGTAGTAGTTCGGATGCGGCACTTCAATGCGCCGACGATGGCAATATCCCGGTTACCGTCAGCTGGGGGCCAACCTATTCGATTCAGCCAGGGACCTCGCTGTTCCTCACCGTCACTGGCAGCTACACAGTGCCGGGCAGGTGGTGTAATGGCCCCACTAATTACTACATGCAGACGGATACTGGGAGGATTAACGGCAGCGATAACCCCTGTGTGACGGTGAATTAGGGCTGTTTGATACCAAATTTGGCATAAAGCGTCGTGTATACAAAGTGATAGCGTTCGGGCAGCTAACCATGCCCCGAACGCTATTTTTGATGAAAGATAGAAATTAAGGAGGATGAGGAAATACGAAGCGTGGTTGGCTTTAGCTGGTGCCGCCCAGCCCCCACAGCATCAGGTATGTGAGCGCGCCTAGGCACAAAAACGTGCCATATGAAATATACTTCGGTATGTTTGGGCGACCGGCGGCACGCAGAATGAGCAGTAGAATTGAGAAGCCGCCGGCCATCAGCATGCCATAAAACAGCGCTGGCATCAGGTTTAGGAAGCCTACCGCCGTGCCAATGAAGATTGCCAGGTATACATCGCCAAGGCCAAAAGGCACCGCTGTGCTGGGGAAGATAATACGCGCGAGGGCAAAGAAGAGCGCAAACACAAACCCTGCCACCAGCGCACCAATCAGCGCGCTCAGGAAGCTATGATGTGGAATGATTGCGGCTGTTGCGAGTGCAATAAGCGCAGCCCCAAGAATCACAAAGGTATAAATCGAGCGGTGTAACCAGTCGATTGCGCCGGTGAGTACCAGCACCACAGCTACAAACGACAGGTAGAACAGTGGTGCGCTGAGTCCATAGCGCATATAGAATACCGTAAAGGCAGAGGCAATCAGCAGCTCGTTCAGCGGGAAAATCCAGTGTAAGCGTTGCCCGCAGCAGCGCCCGCGCCCACCCTGAGCCATCCAGCCCACCAGCGGCAACACTTGCCACCAGGCTAATGCGTGCCCACAGCGCGTACAACGCGGCCAACCGCCAAATTGCTGTTCGCGCGGCAGCCGTACCACCACCACATTAACCAGCGAACCTACGAACAGGCCGATCAGTGCAACAAGAATGATTGTCGGAACGCTCATGATAGTTACCAGGTGGCGTGCATTGCGGCACGCATCACGTCAAGCGGTGCCGGTTGTCCAGTCCAGCGTTCGAAGGCGAGCGCGGCTTGCCGTACCAGCATGCCTGCCCCATTGAGTGTTCGGGCACTGCGTGCGGCAGCCTCGTGCAGCAGTCGGGTCGGGCGATAGACCATATCGAATACCAGGGCACCAGCCGGAATATATTCAGCCGCGAGCGGTGTTTCGTTGCTATGCCAACCCAGGGATGTTGCATTAATGATCAGGTTTGCGCTAGCCAGCAGCTCGGGCAGCTCTGCGCTCGTGGGTGTTATCGCATAGAGCAGCGGGTTGGCTTCGGTAGCGGCGAGCACATCGCCAAGCACTTGCTCGGCTTTTTCAAGGGTGCGATTCACGAGCGTAAGCTGAGCGATACCCGCGCCTACAAGTGCTACAGTGGCCGCCCGCGCCGCCCCACTCGCTCCCAGAATCACAGCGCTGCGTCCTGCTGGCTCGAACCCGCCATCTTCGCGCAGCGATGCCAGGCAGGCAGGCGCATCGGTGTTGGCCCCGGTAAGTGTGCCATCATATTCACGAATAATTGTGTTCACTGCGCCAATTACTGCGGCGTCAGGGTCGATCTGATCAAGTAGCGCGAGCACAGCCACTTTATGCGGCAAGGTCACATTGGCACCAAGTGTACCGGGTTGGCGCAGCTCGGCGATGCGGGCAGGCAGCTCAGCGGTGCTGGTGTGCCACAATTCATAGTGTGCCGGTATGCCCACATGGGTGAACGCGGCGTTGTGCAGCGCGGGCGAACGGCTATGCGCCACCGGGTCGCCAATAAGCCCGACGCGGAAGAGTGGTACGCTGCTGGCTTCTAATTGCATGATAGTATGCGTTCTTGTGCAAGCGCCTTATGGTTTTGGGCATGCCAGGTATTCTTGCTCGTAGCGGCTAAATTCCTCAAATGTTGCAGCAAACTTATGTGAGCCGGGCTTCTCGCACGAGGCCACAAAGTAGAGGTAGTTGCCCGCTTCATCCGGCTGAGCCGCCGCCTGGAGCGCGCTTAGGCCCGGCGCGCTAATGGGGCCAGGGGGTAAGCCGCCATTCGCGCGTGTATTATAGGCGTAGCGCTCGGTATTCGCGCCAACTTTGTCAATTTCTTCGGCAGTCAGGGTATCGAGCTTAGGCCACCAGCTTCCTTTCTGCCCGAGCAAATATTGCACGGTCGGGTCAGAGCCGAGCTTACCACCGCCAAACTGGCCGAGGTTTTCGGGCCTTAGCCGATTCCAGAATACGGCGGCAATCTGCGGCATTTCGCCTTGCAGTGTCGCCTCGCGCTGCACAATCGAGGCCATAGTTACAATTTGGTGTACGCTGACATCGGGCACGCGCACCGCTGTTTCGAAGGTTGCGTATTGTTGATCGAAGCGGTTGAGCAGTGTTTCAATCACATCGGTGACGGTAGCGGTTGAAGCAATACGGTAGGTATCGGGGAACAGGTAGCCTTCGAGCGATGCACCAGCTGGCAGGCTATTGAGCCGGAAGTGGGTGCCCTTAAATGCAGCGCCGTTCCGTGCCACTGCCAAAAAGGCATCTTCATTTACGGCGGGTAGCCCGGCCTTGCCAACCTGTTCGGCGATCTCTTCCAGGCGCAATCCTTCAATGAGGGTGATCTGCACCTCTTCGATTTTGATGCCGGTTTGCAATGCTGCCATGATCTGGCCCATGGTCATGTTTGGGCGAAGCATATAGCGCCCGGCGCGCAGCTTGCCATCGAAGCCCTGGGAGCGAACTAAGTAGGTAAACAGCTGGGGGATGCGAATCAGGCCTGCGCTGCGTAGCTGTGTGGCGATGGCGCTGGTTGATTCGCCTGGTTCGACAACAAATTCAGTCGGGGTCGTATCGTCGCTGACTGGGCTGCGGATTTCGCGGAGCACAATCGAACTGACACACGCCACCATAAGGGCAACGAGCGCCACCCCTAGAAACAGGGCGCGCAATGTTCTAGACAACGAAAACCTCCGTAGCTCGATATGCTAGCGCAATCTGTACATCATTCATGCTGCTATGCCAATGCGCACGGGCGCACATGGCTGAACAGGTTATGGCGTGGGTGTTGCCGCCGCGCCGCCCGAAATGTCGGCTGGTTCGATATCGACTGGCACCGTGCCTTCGGGCTGTGATAGCAGCGAGCGGTTGACCCAGCCTTCGCCATTAGCACTGTCGATCTTTGAAGAAGACGCGTAACGCTCGCCCAGGCGAATGCGATACCATTGGCCATCGGCAGTAACCGCCAGAAATATAATTTCATCGCCCTGGCTAATACGCCCAATGACCTCGCCATTACTTACCTGCGGGAATGCGCGTACATTGGCCGCCGCGCGCACCGAGCCAGTAATGGTTGCCGGTGCAGCTGTTGGCTCAGGGGTGCTATTTGTGCCCGATGATGCTGGCGTAAGGGCTGACGTATCGGGAGGGGCGGTAGGCGCGGGTACGGCGAGCACGCTTGGGTCAACTGGCTCAAAGCCGACCTGCTTGAGCTGGGTGCGCAAATCGCCAATGATCTTCCAGGCAACAATCAGCGCTACCAGCATAAGCACACACGCAACCGCAGTTTTGATCAGATCTGCACCGCGCAGGAGCATGTTGCGGCTTTGCATTTCGTTGAGCGCGCTACGGGCGGCCCCCGCCACCGACTCACCCCAGCTCGTTTTGCCGCGATCGTCGCGGGCGACCCGGCGTAGCTCAAGCAGCGCACGCGCATCGCCAACCACTGCCAGGGCGCGCACTGCGCTCCAGCGTACATTGCTGTTGGGGTGGCGTAGGGCTTCCAGCAGTGGCCCGGCGGCGTGCCCATCGCCGATTTGCCCAAGTGCTTCGGCGGCGCGGTAGGCAACCAGCCAGGGGCGGGTTGGGCTAAGCGCCTCATTCAATGCGGGCACGGCTGGTTGCCCAATAGCAACCAATTCGTCGACAGCGCTCTGATGCAGTGGGTTACTGGTATCGCCCAGGGCAGCGACCAGGGCAGCGATACGCTCGCGTGCGACTTGCTGGGCGACGCGTGTTTCAGCGCGGCGCGCACTGGCAGGGGCCGATTTATCTTTGAGGAGCGGCCGGGTTGTATTGGGCTTGCCAGCGAGCACCGGGCCTACCTGCGTTTCGTCGGTGGCGCTGTTCCGTAGATCGGGTATGGGCACAGGCGGTGGGTTGCCGTTCGCCTGTACTTCCGTGCCTGTTTCCTGCTCATCCATGCTTCTTAACCTGATATTGCCGCCAGCCGTGCCGGCCAGCGCTGAAGTATTGCTTCAAGAATGTGCGCCGCAGCCTGCGCTTTAGGCTGGCGCGCCAGCGCTTCGCTTCCTGCGGCATCGAACAGGGTGACGGCAATATCGTCGTGCCCAATGCTCGCAACTGCCTCATTGGCGATGATCATATCCAAGCCTTTGCGCGCCAGCTTGGTGCGCGCATACGCTTCAAGATCATGGGTTTCAGCCGCAAAGCCCACCTTCACGAAATCGTGGCGGTCGGCCAGGCCCGCCAGAATATCAGGATTGCGGACGAGCCGAAGCATCAGTTCTTCGTCAGCGCCCTTCTTAATCTTCTGGTGCGAAAGTTCAGCTGGCCGAAAATCGGCGACTGCGGCATTCATAATCAGCAAATCGGCATACGCTACCGCCGCCGCAACGGCATCGCGCATCTGAAGGGCGGTTTCTACGCGCACAACATCAATCGCTACCGGTGGCGGCAGGGTCGTTGGCCCAGCGATTAGCGTTACCTGCGCACCGCGATCGCGCGCGGCACTGGCGAGCGCAAAGCCCATGCGCCCCGACGAGCGATTACCAACAAAGCGCACCGGGTCAATCGGCTCGTGCGTGCCGCCCGCCGTAATGACGATGCGGCGACCGCGGAGTGGCCCCACTCGGCTGCCCAGTACGGCGCGGGCATGGCCTTCGATTGTTGCTGGCGAAGGCAAGCGACCGATGCCAACCATTGGCTCAGCCAATTGGCCCACTTCGGGTTCGAGCACTACAATACCCCGCCGCCGGAGTGTGGCAATATTTTCCTGGGTTGCGGCATTGGTGTACATGTGCGTGTTCATCGCAGGCACACATAGCACGGGTGCGGTGGTTGCCAGCACAGTTGTGGTAAGCAGGTCGTCGCTCAGGCCTGCCGCAATACGCGCCAGCGTGTTAGCCGTAGCAGGAGCAAGAATAACGAGATTGGCCTGGCGACCTAGTGCAACATGGCCGATGATGCCATCTTCTGGCAATGCCCACAGATCGGTGAGCACGGGCCGCCCGGTTAGCGCCTGAAAGGTTGCCGTTCCGACAAAACGTTGGGCCGCCTCGGTCATTACTACATCCACGAGCGCCCCGGCTAGCGTCAGATTACGTGCCAGCTCAGCTACTTTGTACGCAGCGATGCTGCCACTTACCCCCAGCACAATTTGTTTGCCAGCTAGCACATCCATAACACTTGCACAATCTCGCACGAATGCCGGGGCATTGTAGCATCGGGAAGACACATAGTCAACGTAAAAGCTGTTCATCTACTGCCTAGCACTGGGAAACTATGTGCACTGGCGCGCACTGAATCAGGCAAGAGAAAGTCACTGGAAAGCACACCCGAGCCGCCAGGTTGGCTCAATGGCAGCCTGGATTTGTTCTTTCCGTGGTACTGTGTGCCAAGCTACGCCTGCTGCTAGCGCCGAAATATCGAGAGGCGCAGATGTGCATCGGCACCACAAGCAGTGCATTGCCCATCGTCTATGCCCACAACTCGGCCTTGCTGCCCGGTTCGTTCGATGAGCATTGCCTGGCAGTTAGCGCAGTGTGTGTGCTGACCGGGCTCGGGGCCATACACATACAGCAACCCTAACTCGTGGGCCAAGCGGCGCGCGCGCCCCACCGAAGCCGAAGCCGCTGCACCAGCATCGCCGGGCAAGAGGTGCCAGGGAGTGTGCGCACCCAGCGCGTCGCGCACCCATGTGCCCATAGCCTGAATCTGCTCGGGCGCATCGTTTACCTGTGGGTGCAGGCGGGTAGTAAGCTCAATATGGCAGCCCCATTGCTGCTGTGCCTGTACGGCAAGCTCAAGAATGCCGCGCCATTCGGTAATGCCAGCCAGTCGTCGATATGTTGCGTCATCGCAGGCGCGCAGCTCCAGGCTCAAACCGTCGAGGTATGGCCCAAACTGTTCCAGGGCGGCAAGTGTTGCGTACCCTGAAGTGACCAGCGCGGTATAGCGGCTGGTTGCGCGGCTCGATTTGAGCAAATCGGTCACATATTCGTGCGATACCGAAGGGTCGCTGAAGCTCCAAACCACACCGCGCGCCAGCCGTTCGAGCGCCACATTGGCAGCGCGCTCAGGCGCAAGCTGGCGGCGTTTCGCTTCATCGGCTGGCAATTCACCATACTGCCCACGTTGCTGATCGGCTGGGAAGGCATAGCCCCAACCGCCAATTGCCAATACCTGAGTACCAGGAAAGAAATGCCATAAACGGTATTCTTCGATCGCGCTGAAGGTTGCAGCGCTGATCATGCCATCATTCAGCACTTCGATACCTTCGGGGGTGGCGGAACGCACCTGGCAGCGGCCAACTTCGCCAACTGTCAGTTCGCAGCGCCATTGGCAAACGCCGCAGCGATAGCGATTCTGGTCGATCTGTTCGCTGAGCTCAGTAAGACGCATTAATCCGCTCCTGCTGGCTTTCTCCTGTGCGATGGAGTATAATGCATGCTGGGCTGTGGTATCAAATTTATTCCCATAGCCGTATGTTTTGTTGTCCGTTGGGCGGCAGGGTGCCTGGTCAGGATGTGGCATTTCACCTGTTTCTGCCACACCACTACCTTTAGAGTGAGATAATAACACACATGGAACATACTCCCATGGAGCGCGGGCCAGGCTTCGAGCCGCATCCCCCGGTGGCCGAGTCTTCGGCCAGTGCCACCGGCTGGGAGCGGGCCGATGAACCAGCCAGCGCGCGCGGTGCCACTAGCGCGCGTGGAGTATTGCGCGAGCTGCTCGAAACCGCAATCTTCATCTTGCTAGTGTTTCTGATTGTGCGTGGCGTCATCCAGAACTTCAAAATCGAAGGCCAGAGTATGGAGCCAAACTTGCATACCGGCCAGTATATTCTCGTTAACAAGATCGTCTATTTCCACTTCGATATGAACGCCCCGCTGCGGCTGCTGCCTGGCAATGCCGACCTGGCATCTAGAATTGTATACCCATTCCATATGCCGCGCCGTGGCGAAATAGTGGTGTTTGAGTATCCGCGCGATATGAGCAAAGATTATATCAAGCGCGTGATTGGCCTGCCCGGCGACACGGTTCTGATCAAAGATGGGCAGGTGTACGTGAACGACCAACTGCTCGATGAAGCCTACCTGCAAGGTGTACAAACAACCTGCCGTGGCGATGACCCCTGTAACTTTGGTCAGCCCGTTACAGTGCCGCAGGGCGCAGTGTTTGTAATGGGCGATAACCGCAATAATAGCAGCGATTCGCGTGAATGGGGTGCCTTGCCGCTCGATGGCATCATTGGCAAAGCCTGGGTTTCGTACTGGCCGCGCGATTACTGGGGCGTGATACCTGCGGGTACCTATCCCGCACAGCCCTAAGCCACGCCCATGCATATTGCAATCAATGCACATTTGCTTGCGCACACGCGCAGCTTCCGCCGGGCCGGGGTTTCGAACTACGTTGAAGCACTGCTGACACACCTCGGCCAGATCGACCAGCGCAACCACTATAGTGTGTATACGACGCGTGGCCTGGGTCGCCACGAACTGGCACTGCCGCCGAATTTTCAGGTGAAGCCGAGCCGCCTGCCAACCATCAACCCGCGGGTGCGCATTCCCTGGGAACAGCTGTACGCCCCCATAATGCTGCGCGCTACTGGTGCCGATGTATTCCACGGCGTGCTGAATGTCGCGCCAACGATCTGCCCGGTGCCAAGCGTCATCACGATCCACGATCTAGCGTTTCTGAGCTTTCCCCAGACGTTTCGGCGCGTGAACCGCACCTACCTTACCTGGGCTACGCGCATTTCGGCGCGGCGGGCGGCCCGAATTCTGGCCGTATCGGAAGCGACAAAGCAGGAAATTGTGCGCCTGCTCGGCATTGCGCCCGAGAAGATTATTGTGACCTACGATGCCTGCGACCGGCGCTTTACCCCCCCCGATCCAGCCAGTCTGGCAGCGTTTCGGGTACGCGCCGGCCTGCCCGAGCGGTTTATTCTCTTTCTGGGTACGCTGGAGCCGCGTAAAAACCTGCCAACCTTGATCGAGGCGTATGCGCGTATTGCCGTCGACACCGATGCGCCACTCCTGATTGGCGGCGGCAAGGGTTGGCTGTACGACGAGATTTTTGCTAAAGCCGAGGCGCTGAACCTGGGGGATCGCGTGCGCTTTGTGGGCTATATCGATGCTGCCGACCAGGCGCTGTGGTATGCGGCGGCAAGCGTCTTTGCATTTCCTTCATTGTATGAAGGGTTTGGTATGCCGCCGCTTGAAGCGATGGCCTGCGGCACGCCGGTGGTAACATCGAATACCAGCAGCCTGCCCGAGGTGGTAGGCGATGCGGGCCTGACGGTCGATCCGCGCAACCCCGACGAGCTTGGCGCGGCCCTGCTGCGCTTGCTGAACAACCAATCGCTGCGCGCTGAATTGCGCGAGCGCGGCCTACGCCAGGCGCAGCGCTTCTCGTGGCGCGAAACTGCCGAGCGTACCCTGGCGGCCTACCAGGCCGCAGGTGGTGCGGCGGTGCCTGCCCGGCAGGCGATTGGGCGATAAAAGGAGAACACAATGGCGATTGAACAGTTGCTCGTGCCCGCAGTTTCGGGCGACCAGAGCGTGCGTGATATTAGCAAGCAGGTTCATACCATACCGGGTGTGCGGCTGGTGGTGGTGAATCTGGCGAATAAAAGCGTGCAGGTTGAGCACGATGGTCGCGCCGACCTGATGGCTATCTTACGTGCGATCAACGCGGCAGGGTATGCTGAAGTTGCGGTGCTGGCCTAAGAACAGCGGTGTGTAGCAAAAGACGGGTGGCAAATCGATGTGCGCCACCCGTCTTTTCGTTGCTTGGGGTTTGTGGCTAATACAGTTTGATCTTATGCCCTGCGCGTTTCAGCAGCTCGCTGGCGATAACGTGGCGCTGAATCTCGTTGGTGCCTTCAAAAATGCGGGTCACACGGGCGTCGCGGTACATGCGCTCAAGCGGTAGCTCGCGCGAGAAGCCCATACCGCCGTGGATCTGGATCGCCTCGTCGATGACCTGCGAGGCTGATTCGGTGCAGAATAGCTTCACTATACTCGACTCAAATGTCGCGTTCTCACCGCGATCGACTTGCTTGGCACAATCGTATACCATGCGCTCCATCGCATAGATCTTTACAGCCATATCGGCCAGCTTGAATTGGATGGCCTGGAAATCGGCAATTGGCCGCCCAAATTGCTGGCGCTCGATCGCATACTTTACCGATAGCTCATACGCCTCTTTTGCCGAGCCCAGGCTCGATGCGCCCAGCCCACACCGCCCGATATCGAGCGTTTGCATGGCGGTAGCAAAGCCCGCGCCCACCTGGCCCAGCACGTTTTCGGCTGGCACACGGCAATCTTCGAAGAAAAGCGAGGCTGTGTGCGAGGCGCGCAATCCCATCTTCGGCTCAACTTTGCCAACCTTAAAGCCAGGGAAATCCTTTTCAACAATAAAGGCAGTTACGCCGCCGCGCGCGCCCAGGCTGCGATCGTTTGCGGCAAATACCACCAGCACATCGGCGAATGAGCCATTAGTGATCCACATTTTTGAGCCGTTGAGCACCCACTCATCGCCATCGCGCCGGGCAACCGTACTAATATGCGCCGCATCTGAGCCGGCATTTGGCTCGGTGAGCGCCCAGGCACCAAGTTTTTTGCCTTCGCAGAGTGGGCGCAGGTATCGCTCTTTCTGCGCATCCGTGCCGCTCAGGTAGATCGACATGGCGCAAAGTTGCGCATGTGCCCCGATAATCGTCGCAGTTGAGGCGCACTTGCGCTGAATCTCTTCCATCAGCACACAATAGCCAACCACACCGGCATCGGCACCGCCGAATTCTTCGGGAAAAGGCACGCCAAGCAGGCCGAGATCGCCGGCCTTGCGCAACACATCGAATGGCACGCGCTCTTCTTCATCGATTTCGCGCGCAATCGGCGCTACTTCTTTGCTCACAAATTCGCGCACTGCCTGGCGCAGCATCTGGATGTCTTCGGGAAGCTCGTACTCCATCGTCGGGTTCCTTTCGTGGCAGCCAGCATGTGCTGGCGGTAGTATACGCCCTGAGGATGCAACGATTATAGCAGTGGGTGACGCTCTGCGTCAATATAACGCGCTGCGGCATTGAGCAGGACATGTGGAACCCTGGGTAATACTAAACTATGGACGGATTGATAGACTGTTACTACAGCCTTCTGTGCGGTGTTATGTCGTTTGCCCCACGCGCTACAGCCGGTCGCAATATAGCCCTCACCAATGCGTATCTTTGCTGCCTGCTTGGTCGTTCTCTATAGTATAGTGAACCCCTAGCCCGCAAAACCAACTTCCGGCCCACGCACAGGGAGTTTTTTATGCTGGCGAATCTCCTCGTTATCGAGTCGAACCCCGATCTGCGCAAACTGTTCGACCATCTGCTCACATCCGATGGATATCAGGCGAAGACATGTGCCGATTGGGAGGCTGCGTATAGCGCAGTGGCGCAGAGCATCCCAGATCTTATTATTTACGATTGGGAACTCAACAACGCCGATGGGTACCGCTGGGCCGAGGTTTTGCGCAATGCTTCAAAAACTGCTTCCATCCCGCTGCTGTTTATTTGCGATGGCCCGCCCCCACGCCATATGATTGAACGACTCGATGGGATTGGTATCTCGCTCATCGATAAGCCTTTCGATATTTTTGTGTTTCGTCGTCGCATCGAGGCGTTGCTCGGTACGCGCGAACGAGCAGTGGGTTTGTAAGGCGCAGTGCCGTACATTGTGGGTGCTTTTGCAGGCGTGGCCGCAGGGCTGCTACGAGCGCCAGTATCGCCCCGCAGCTTGACAACTACTCATCGCCCCCGTATGATAGGCGCTCATAGGGCATGTGTTCACACCACATGGTATGCTGCCTCTGTTGTCGCGCTTTGAATGACGGGAACAGCTATGAACGCCAGCCGTGCACGGAGATTATTCCTTCGTTGGATGATCGTGCTTGGTGCGGTTGCGTTGTTGTCACTCGCTGTACCGCAGGCCCAGGCGCAAAATTCCTTACGCTACTTTACCCAGACACGCCACTACTTGCGCGGTGCATTTCGCTCGTTTTGGGAGCGAAATGGGGGCGTGGGCGTTTTTGGCTACCCGATTACTGAAGAATATGTACGTGGTGCAGATGGGCGCATCGTGCAATATTTCGAGCGTGCGCGCTTTGAGCTAACGGTTAATGGTGCCCAGGCGATTGTTAATCTCGGGCGGTTGGGCGTGGAAGTGACTGGGAACCGTATTTTTCCACAGGTGCCTCCTTTCAAGAGCTATAACGCACGCACGTATTTCCCCGAAACCGGGCATAGCCTGTTTGGAGCGTTCAAAGCTACCTGGGAACGACGTGGCCGAGCAGCGATTTTTGGCCTCCCGATTAGCGAAGAGATTAATGAGCAGCTGGTCGATGGGCGCTGGCACACGGTGCAATACTTCGAGCGTGCGCGCTTCGAGCTTTGGGCCGATGGTGTCCGCCTGGGCCTGCTTGGCCGGGCACTCGCGCCTGCACAATTGCTCGAACCGTGGCCTGCCGAAGTAGCTCCCCCTGGCCCACTCAATGAAAAAGGTGAACCGCACCCCCCTGCCGGACGGCCACCGCAACCACCGCCACCACCGCCGCCGACCGGCAACCCGAGCAAACTCGGTGTGCTTATTCATCAGGGGCTGGGGGTGCGTGGCCCTGGCGCAATTACTCCACTTGCCGCACCACCTGGCCTAGGTTTCACCTTTACCGCAGTCGGGTTCGATCCTGCCGAACGGGTTGGGGTGTGGCTCACGCTGCCAGGCAAGGGCGGCGTTGAAGCGATCGATCCGCGCCTGGTGGGTAGCGATGGGCGTGGCGGCATACGGGTCATCTTCACGCCATCGGCGAAGACTGAGGGCACCTGGACGATTACTGCGCAGGGTGTAAACACGGGCCGGAGCGTAACTGCACCGTTCAAGCTCACCCGCGATTATGTAGCGCCGCTCGGAACGCCGCGCCCAGCGAATTATCATGGCAGTGTGACGCCATCCGAAGGTGGCCGCCGTACAGTATTTGCTTTAAGTGGTACTGGCTTCCGCGCGAATGAGCTGCTCGATCTATGGATTACATCGCCCGACGGCGTTTACCTACTCACCTCTGCCCGCGCCGATCGGAATGGCCGGGTTGGCTATGCGCCGAGTATGCTCGTGCAGCTTGGCCCGCAGAATCCAATCGGCGTGTATGGTTATCATTACCTTGGCACACAAAGCGGCCAGCGTGTCGATCTCTATTTTACCTTTACCGGTAGCTAAAACGCTGGCTTATCATGGGCACCTGGCACAGCGCTGTCGCCATCGCCCCGTGCGGGCATCGAACCAGCCGCCTGTTGCACACCTTACTCCGCCGCTGCCCGTAGATTAGTACTGTTGATATAGCCTTGAATGCTATCGCCTTATCGCCTTGGCCGTGGTAGGCGCGCTCGTGGCATTCTTAAGCAGAGCGGCGGCATCATGACCTCTATTCTCGTTGTAGAAAATGAGCTGGATATTGCTGATGTTATGCGGCGCTATCTCGAATTTGAAGGCTTTGAGATAAAGTGTGTCGCAAGCTGCGCGGAAGCAAGCACAGTGTGCGCCCAGCATACACCCGACTTGATTATTCTCGATTGGCATTTGCCTGATATGGATGGTGATGAATGGCTTGAGGATCTGCGCGCAACCCAGGTGACTGCCGGTATCCCTGTGATTATGATGACTGGCGGCTACCCAACACCGTCGTTAGTCGCGCAACTGCGCGCCGCACGTATTCCCCTGCTGATCAAGCCGTTTTCGCTCCACGAAGTGGTTGCTACGATCCGCGAGATGACGGCGCGCGAGCGGGCACTGGGTGCTGATTATAGCAGTATGTAAACCGATACACCTCACTACACCGGGTTGGGCGCATTAGGCCTGGCCCCACAACTGCTCGTCGCGCTCAATCGCGGCGCGCAAATCGGAAATCTGGCTGCGCAGCTGGTCGCGTTCATCGCATGTATGGCGCTGGTCGGCGAGCTTGAGCTGGGTTTTGCAGAAGGCTAGCTTTGTAGCCAGGTGATGGAGCTGCCGGACACGCCAATAACTGGCCCAGCCCTGGTTCAGCAGCGTGTGCAGCTGGCGCTGCATTCGTCGGGCTGGCGAGCTAATCTCAGCGTAATCGACCGACGAAAGCAGGCCAGTGCTTACTTCCTCGCGCAGTTCCTGTTCAATCCATTGGCGCTCATTTCGCCAGGATAAGATCGCAATTGCCAGCACAACCAGCACACCGCTCCACTGCACAATCCACGATGCGATCAGTCCTGGCAAGTGGTAGTGTGTTGCCAGGTTGTGCAGCGCGTGAAAAATGATGGCAAGCGCCAGGCCGAGGGCACATGCACCGATGCGCAGCCAGCGCACCGGATGGTAGCGCACCGCCCCAAGCGCCATACCAACCAGGCTGGTGAAAAACGCATGGTTAAGCCCAAAAAAGATGCTGCGTACCCAGAACAGGGCACCAAGGTTTGCGCTGTAGTGGAAGAAGTACAGCAGATTTTCAGTCATCGAAAAGCCAAACCCTACCAGCGATCCATACACAATTCCATCAAGCACACCATCGAATTCGTGCCGCATGAAGAGGAATAGCCCCACTAGCGCAAGTGCCTTGATGGGTTCTTCGACGACCGGAGCCAGCCCCCACGCGGCCACATCTGGCCCAATTGGCGAAGCTGCCAGCGGCAGTTCAAGCCCAAGCTCAAACAGCAGCGAAAGGCCGATCGCCGGTATTGAACCCCAGAAGAAGGCTACGACAATCAGCCAGAGCGGCTCTTTCTCGTAACGATCGAGCCACCAGATGAATAAACTGTAGATTGCGGTGGGAAGTGTTGCAGCGAGTATAACGGTGAATATGTTCATAGTGCCGCACGAAACAATACTACGGTGATGCTGGCACGTAGACTCGCCTCACCGTAGTATTGCCGCGTGAATATACCTTACGTAGTATCCAGAAGGCTCATACGAGCGCGTCTGGGTTCGTAAGATACGTGTTTGTGTGTGATGTTGCGATGCTTGTGCTCATTGCCACTATCGCAGCCCAAAGGTAGGGTAAGTATACACTATCTGGGCGCCAGGCCAAGCTCAACCAGTCGTTCGGGTGTTGGGTCGCCAGCTTTATTCCAGCCGTGCCGGCGGTAGTATTCACCCAAGAGATCATCGAGTGCTGGCAGGTGCCCGGCGGCGCGCCCTTCGTTCAGGGGTGTTTCGAGCCAGCGGGTTGGCAGCATATCGGGCGGGCCGTCGCGACGGGCAAAGATTCGTTCAAGCGTGACAATCCGCTCGCCCAAACGGGCCATGTCGCTGGCGCTAATCGCCCGGCCAAGGGCCGCTGCAACCAGTTCGGCCAGCTCGGTCGGTGTGACCTGGTAGGCTAGCAGCGCCAGGCGTCGGCATAAACCGGCTGCATCGAGGGCGGCGGCGAAGCGTTCGTGCCAGATCAGGCGCACCGCTTTGCCTTTAATCGCCTGCGGATGTGATGGTTCGTCGGGCAGCCAGGCCGGTGGTTCAGCCAGCAGTTCTTCATAGGCCATAGCATAGCGATAATCGCCGCCTATGGGCGAGGTAGCAACCGCCAGCGCAATTTCGTGCATGGCGCGCGGATCGAGCGCTGGCAGCGCCATACCCTTAATCTGCGGGGCAAATTCCTCGCTGCCAAAGAAAATTTCTTTCATCTCGCCAACACCGAGCGAAAGTACATCGCGCTTTTCCTGGCGCTGGCCGAGCCGCTCGATCGCCAGCAATATCGCTTCGTCGTCGCCCCAGGGCAGCGTGCCCGAGCGATTGAGGCCGCGTTGCTGACATTCCATCATAAAACCAATCGCTGCGCTGGTTGCAACCACATCGAGGCCCAGGCGCAGGCACAGGTCGTTCGCAAAAATAATCGAGTCGATGTTGCTTATGCCACACCAGCCTCCAAATCCAGCAATAGCTTCAAGTTCGGGGAACGCCATCGGCGAGCCATCGCGTTTGATGTAGGTATGGTAGCAGGGGATGGGGTTGGCAGAGCAGCCGCCTGGCTCGCGCTTGCCGCGCTGTGCGAATGCGGTACGTCCTAAGCCTGCCAGGTGCGCGCCGCGGCCTTCTTGCCCGTTTTTTCCCGTCAGTGCGCCCCACTCGCCAGCATGGTCGCTATAGAAGGTGCTACCATATTGGCGAATGTTATTGGCTAGATCGCTGACCGATACGCGTCGTGTAATATTGGCTATCACCGCTTCGGTACGCGCAGGATCGGCTGGTTGGCGTTGGTTTGTACCCCGAACCGCGATGGCTTTTACCCGTTTGTGCGCCATAATTGCGCCCGTACCAGCGGGTTCGGCTGGGTAGGTACCTTCGGCAATAATTGCGCTGTAGGCTACACCTGCTTCGCCCGCTGGCCCCAAGCATACCACCCGGTAATCATCGCCAAGCTGCTGGCGCAGGCGCTGCTCAGTTACACGCGTATCCTGGCCGAGCAGATCGTCGGCAGGCAAAAAGTGTACCTGCCCATCATCGATACAGACTACGCTCCAGCTTGTGCCCTGGCCTTCGAGTACCAACAAATCAATGCCTGCGCGGCGCAGCGCATTACCCCAGCTGCCGTGCGCCCACGAGTGTGCAATCAGGCGCGTGAGGGGCGAGCGTGTGCTTACGACGAACCCGCCGGTGCCGGGGATATCCATCCCTGCAAGAGCGCCAGCGCTAAAGATGAGTGGGTTCGCGGGCGAGAGCGGGCCAGTTTGCGGCGCGAGGCGATTCGCTAGCAGCCAGGTAGCCGCCCCGCGGCCACCTAGCACAAGCTGCTCGACATCAGGTGGCAATTCTTCAATCTGTGTTTGTTGCGTATCGAGCATAACCCGCAACATGCGGAGCGGCATAGTTCTACCTTTGCACAGCCAGGCTGGCACGAATATTAACGAAATTGTACCGCATAGATTCGTGCGAAGCAATGACGAATACGTGAATAAAGTGCCATTGGCACGAATACACTGTACATACACTAATTACAGAATTATAACCTTTAGAAGGTTATACAGCCTATCGGTTAGCTGTTGCTGTGGTATCAGGCCGGGGCGCGTACTTTTACCGGCTCGCCAAGGTATATTGGCTCCAGGCTGGTGAGGTCGTCAACAGCGCCGATGTGTAGGCGTTGCCAGGCGAGTTCGGCAAGGAAGCCAGGGCGCGGCAGCCGCGCAGCCGGGGCCGGGAAGAGCGCACGATCGCCGAGATATTCGCGTAGCGTCGCCTGCACACTTGCATCAATATCGCCGCAGAACAGCGCCCGGCCGGTAGTTTCGGCACACACTTCGGCCAGCGTAACATTACGCGGCACCAGTGTGGCGTAGCCGCTGGTAGTGGGCGATGGCTGGCCGGTCGCATAGCGCTCGCGCCCCAACCGGATAAGTGGAATAGTGGCAGCCCCTGGCTGCTCATACTGGTAGACCAGCGCATCGAGCGAGCCGATACCAATAATGGGAATGTTTTGCGCCAGCGCCAGCCCTTTTGCTGTGCTTAATCCTACCCGCAGGCCGCTCCAGCTGCCCGGCCCAAGCGCCACGGCCACGGCCTGAATTGAATCGCGCGTGCGGCCCAGGTGGCGTAGGAGCAGCGTGAGCTGGGGCAACAGCTGCGCACTGTGGTCGCGCCCCGAATGCCACACACATTCGCCGAGCACGCCCTGGGCATCGTAGCAGGCGAGGCCAATGCGCGTAGTTGATGTGTCGATCGCTAACAACATATATAGAAGCAATTGCCTTATGCGAATGCGGTTTTCTTGAACTCGGCCACGAGTGTTTCGTAGCGCGCCCCGTGCGGCACCAGGCGCAGCGTGCGCTTCGTTTCGGCCAGGTGCTGCAGGTAGATTGCCAGGTGCTCGTTGGGGAGCCGCCCGCCCGCCTGTTCGGCCCATTCTATCAGGCACACGCCATCGCCCGCCCAGGCTTCTTCCAGCCCAATGCCCGCGATCTCGTCGGGGTCTTCAATTCGGTAGAGATCGGCATGATAAATCGGCATAGCGCGATGGTGTGGCCCTGCGCGATATTCATTTATGAGGACAAAACTTGGGCTATTGACAAGCTCGGTTGAGCCGAGACCTTGCACAATGCCTTTAATGAAATGGGTTTTGCCAGTGCCAAAATCGCCCAATAGCAACAGCAAATCGCCCGATTGCAGTAGTTCACCAAGGCGCTGCCCAAGCCGGATCGTTTGCGCGACGCTGTGCGATATTGTATCCAGCACATGCTGCGACTGAACGGTCTGTGGAATGTGCTTGCTCATGCGCATTATTGTAGCACAACTGCTGTAGTGCGCTGGCTTGCGAACTCAGGTAGGTTCTGACGTGTTTTTGTGGAGCACCATCGTAGCGCTGTATTCGAGCGCGCAACGCCCATTCCTGAGGTATAATAAAGCTGTGTAACCAGCATTGTTAGGCGTAATGAAGGTGAATGCAATGGTACAGCCCGCATTTTCGGCTGGCGGCGCCGATTGGGTAGCAATATGGCGCGATATGTATCAGCGTGAGCGTGAGCAGGCTGAGCGGATCACAATGCCCACCCAGCCCGATTGCTGGGCAGTGCAGGCCCCGCGCTTTGCCGCCGCCGCCGAGCGTAGCCAGCAACCCGATGCCTTTATGCGTTTCCTATTGCCGCGCCTGTGCCCTACCGACACTGTGCTCGATATCGGCGCGGGCAGTGGCCGCTACGAGTCAGTGCTGGCGGGCGCAGTGTCCGAGGTATTGGCGCTAGAACCTTCGCCTGCGATGCGTACCCATCTCGAACAGCGGATAGCCAATGAGCATTTGTCCCATGTGCAGGTTATTCCGGCAGGATGGCCGATGGCTGATATTCCTACCTGCGATGTAGCAATTGCTGCGCATGTGTTGTATGCCGTGGGGGAAATCGAGCCGTTTCTGCGTCGTATGTATGCGGTGGCGCGGCGCAGTGGCTATGTGCTACTGGCGTTTCGCCATCCTTCTTCGTTTATTAGCCCATTCTGGCAGCTATTTCATGGCGAGCCGCGCTTGCCGCTACCGGGTGCGCTGGAATGCTTAAATGTTATGTACCAATTGGGCATCCCAGCTCAGCTAACACTGGTATCGGGGCTGCATCGCTTCAACTACGCGGGCCGCGATGAGGCACTTGCCGATTTGAGCTGGCGGTTGCGGTTGCCCGCTGACACCGACACTGAGCAGGCGCTGGACAAGGCGATCGATACGTTTCTTGAGCAGGGTGAGGATGGCAGCTTGTCGCCACGCGAGCAGCCTACACATGCAGCAGTGCTCTGGTGGGAGCACGAGTCTAGTGCCGAGTAAGGAGGGGCTATGCTGTCGCTGGCGTTGATTGCTTTATGTAGTTTGGTTGCGCTGGCGGTGCTTGGGGTAGGTGGTTTTTTTGTGCTGCTTAAGCTTGGCGTTATTGTGCGCGAAGCGCAGCGCCCTACCTACCAGGATTATGGCACCTATACCCTCGATCAAGGGCGTGAAGTACGGCCCGAAGAAGAGCAGGCCGTGCGCAAGCAAGTATGACATCGACGGTTCGGTGAAGGAAACGGCCCGCTACACATCGCTGCTATGCGTGATGACGTGATTGAAAGCGTGCTGATTGGTTGTACCGTGGGGGTGTTTGCAGTTGCATTGCACGCCTGGGTGGATGCAGCTGCGCCTGCCATTCAGGTGTTCGCGCTGGTGTCCGCCGGGCTAATTCTGGCCGTACTGCAGCTCGTGATTGCGCGGCGGCGGCGTATTGCCAGGCGAGCCGATGATGCCTTGATTGAGCCGCTTCCGCCGCCAGCACCGCCGCGCAACCAATTTTTGCGCGAGCTGACGAGTGATTGGGTAGGATTAGACGATACTTCTCCTACACGCTCCAGCGTGCCAGCCCCTAACGGATTACCAGAACCGCCTGCTGAAGCTACGCCAGCCGCCGACGCTGCACCTCCCCCAGATCGTTAGGTCGTTAGTTGCCTCCACTTCAACCCTTTATACAAATTTGCCAGGAGTATTATGCACTACGCACGTAGCATTTGGCTTTGTAGTGCGTCATGCGTCGTGCACGCTATACACGTATTCAACCGTATTTGGTATTAGCTATAGCCTTCTTCAAGAACTACGTGCTTTCCTGGGTTTTCTGCCGCGCGCCAGGCGCAGCCAGTGCCGCCCGATAGGCGCCTGGCGCTACCCCACATGCGCGTTTGAATACGGCATAGAATTGGCTCGGCGAGCCAAAACCACATTCAAGCCCAACCGCTGCTACCGGGAGGTTGGTGGTGAGTAGGAGGCGTTGCGCATGGGCGATGCGGTGCTGCGCCAGGTATTCTAGCAGGCTCATACCAAATGTTTTGCGAAAGAGCTGCATTGCGTAGTGTGGGTGCAACCCGACTGCGCGTGCGAGATCGCGGATGTGCAGCGGTTCGGCGTAGCGCTCGGCTATCAGCCGGGCAATCTGTTCAACATGGCGTTCGCCGCCCACAGCGCGCTCGGTACTCGGCATCGTGATGCCCAGTGCTACGCGGCGCAGCCGGGCTTCGATCTCAAGTTGCACAATCGCCTGGCGCTCGGGTAGTGCCGTCAGTAGGTCGCGCTGCCACTGCTCGAACAATGCCTGGTCAAGCATGGCCCGGCTGGTATCCTGGTCGCAAATCGGGAAACCCGATAATACCTGGCGAGTGAGGCGTGCGGGCAACCGCCATTGTAGAAACATTCCCAGTGGCACGGTGAGCCAGTGAAAGATTGTTCCTGGTGTTACCTGAACAACCCGGTGTGGCAATACGCCCCAGAATACAACGAGCTGGCCAGCTGGCACGCTCACCATTGTCGCGCTGAAGAGATAGCTCAGGCTCCCCCGCTGCACAAGGTTGAGCTCGATCTCGTGGTGTCGGTGGTAGTGCGCCATTGGCTGCGGCGCGCCCTGGTAGGCGGCCAGGCCAAACGCCGCAAAATCATCGCCGGGCATTTCGTGCTGCATACGTGGCGCGACCTTAGGATTCCGGAATACTGTGCCGAAGAATCAGAAGAAATTCGCTTCTGCTCATGCTATCGTGTCATTATACGCTGATCGTAGCAGAAAGAGGAATGTACATGACGACTCTCACCGCCCCCTGGCCGCTCCCTGAAACAACGCCCACATCACCGTACCACCTGACACCTGAGCAGATTCGCTTTTTCGATGATCATGGCTATCTTGTACTGCGCCAGTGGATTCCTTCGGCGCTGCTTGCCCGGCTCCGCGACGCGGGCGACGCCTGGATCGATGCGGGAATGCAGGCCACGGAGGATGAGCTGCGCGGCAACGATTTTTTATTCGCTGAACGGCCCGGCGGGCGCGTGATGTACCGTGTGAATTACCTCCACAACAAGGGCCAGGCCGCCTCGCTTGAGCTACTGGGTAGCCCACAGGTGCTTGCCGTGGCCGAAAGCCTATGCGGCCCAAATTTTGTGCCCACTTATGAATCGATGGTGTTTAAGCAAGAAGGCGACGGCGAGGCTATTCCCTGGCATCAGGATGCGGTACATCCGCGCGGCTACCGCATTTTCAATTTCGATCTGTACCTCGACAGCTCGCGTGTAGGTGCGGGCGCGCTGCGTGTGGTTCCGCGCTCACAAATAACTCACCACGATGTTTGTGCGGTTGCGAATGAGTACGGGTGGGAGCATCCTGACGCGATTGACGTTGAGATGGAGCCAGGCGATGTGTTGCTGCACGATGTGATGGTGGTACACGGTTCGGCTCGCACTCAGGGCAATGCGTTACGCCGCACGATCTATTACGAGTTTCGTGCTGCTGAAGAGATTCTCGATGATGGCCCTTGGGATCGCGAGTGGATCGATCGGCGGCTGCGGCTAGTGCCACTTGGGCTAGCGCACCACCAGGCGGCTTACCCTGAAGACAGCCAGTTCGATTGGCAGATTGCACCAGAGTTTCGCCCGGCCAGCAGTGGCGACGAGGCAACCGAGCTAAAGATTGTGCATGTGGTGCATATGAACGGTTCGTACTGTAGCGCGGGCGATGCCCTGAAGGCGCTTAAATCTTAAGCTATTAGCACGGGTCGGCCAGGTCGCTCCGCCAGGCGACTTCGGTGGGCAGCCAGCCTTGCGCCGCGTAGTACAGCACCTGTGGCGTGGCGGGCAGTGCGGCCACCAGTTCGGGCACTAGTACTTCGCGGAAGCCCTGGCGCAGCCAGTATGCACCGGCATCGGTGCTGAACAGGTAGACGCGCTTATAACCCATGCGTTGCGCTTCGGCCAGCGCATGGGTTAGTAATGCCGTGCCTACACCATGGCTGCGGGCACGGGTATGAACGGCGGCACTGCGCACGAGCACCGCGTCAGCGCCATATTCCGCGCCAATCGTGCCAACCGGCACACCTTCGGCATCGAGCGCCAGCCAGTAGCGCGTGCCTGGCGCCAGCACATCGTTATCGCCCAGGCCAGCGTGGGCAAGCAGTGCGCGTATGGTGTTCAGGTTGCCCGCCGTGGCTGCGATGATTGTGATGCGTGTGATGTTCATGCGCGGTTATTGCCCTTCGCGCTTGCGCCAGTAGCGGGCCAATCCCTGCCAGCTCTGCGCCGATGAGCTGGCTTGCTCAAATAGGTCGATCATCGCGTTGGGTGGGTGGCCAAGCTCGGCCAACGACAGCGCGCGCAGCTGGGCTTGCTGTTCGGCTTCGCTCACGCCGCTGTGCAGCCCGGCGCGCACTACTTCGGCCCAGCGCACCAGTGCGGCGCGGTAATCGTTCAGGTAGGCGCTGGGGCTGTAGGTTGGCCCGAAATGTGTGAGCAGCAGGGTTTGCGGCGCGAGCGCTTCGACCACAGCCAGGGTATGCAGCCAGCCCTCGATGTCAATATCCGGCGGTGGTGTGGCTGGGCGGGCAACTGGGCGCTCGGGCAGGCAGGCCCCGCCAGTATCGCCCATAAAGACGGTGCCGCTAGCTTCTTCAAAAAACACTACGTGATGCGAGGCGTGGCCGGGCGCATCGAACACGCGCAACGATCGCTTGCCTAGCTGTAGCACTTCACCGCCGCCCAGAGTGGTGATATTGGCTTCAGGCACAGGCAGCACTGGCCCCCAGAGGTAGTCCATCGCATCGCCATACAGGCGCTCGGCACTGCGCAAAAGCTTCGCAGGATCGGCCAGGTGGGGCGCGCCGCGATGATGAACATACACGCGTATGTGCGGGTAACGCGCCAGGATTGCGCCGGTTGCGCCAGCGTGATCAAGGTGAATATGGGTCAGAATAATCGCGTGCAGGTCGTTTAGTCGCACACCTTCGGCGGCTAGCCCGGCCTCTAGTGTTGAGAGTGTGCTAGCCGGGCCAGGGTCGACGATCGCAGGTGCGTCGCCGTGCAGCAAGTAGGTGGCAATAACGTGGGCGCGGCCCAGGTGCATATCGTCGATGAGCGCAATATTTGAAGCGATGTCGGTCATTGGCTGCTCTTTCTCGTACTTTGGTAGTTATGAAACCTACGTGCTGCTACGTAATTGTACGTAGCGCGAGTGCGGCAGAGTAGTGCTGTAAAGTACCGTAGTTCTCCCGATGTGCGCAGGCCGCTTCTGGGCTATAGTATACCCATCGCAGCTGACGAGCCGAGTGGCACGCAAGGAGACAACGATGAGCATGGTTGAAATCGCCCGCACTGGCAAAGTCGCAACTCCCGTATTCACGCGCTGGGCCGGTGCGCTGAAGGCCATATTCGTACAGCCACAGGCACCAGCCGCCCATCCCAACCCGGCTGCAGCGGCTCAGCGCTTTGCTCAGGCGCTCGCCAACGACTCGAATATTGCCCTGGATTGGATCTGCTGCGCCGATGAGATGATTAGCCTATCCGAGCGGCGCTACTGCCTGCTGCGTGCCCTGGCGATCGACCCCGATAGCGAGCGCGCTATGCGCGCCTTGCGCGCTCAAAGCCGACTAGCCTGAAGTTGACACTACCCTGGTTCATCATCGCTCAGCAGCTCGCGTAACAGCTCTGCATCGCTCTGCACACGGCGCGGGCGGTGCACTACTGGCGCGTATACTGGCCCACTGCGTCGTCGGCGCAGCGTCGCCCACAGCCGCCAGCCCCACAAGGCCGTTGCCGCGAGCAGTAGGATATTAAGCGACAGTGCGGGCCAAAACCACCAGGCCCGGCGCGGCGCTGCTACCGCAGGCATAGCTGGCTGGCTTACAAATGCCGCTGGTAGGCGTGTGGCAGGCACCGCCACCGATGCTATGGTAGGCTCCACTATTGCTTTTCCACACAGCTGCTCAATCCCCGCAAACTCGCGTCCCAGCGCGCCCAGGCGCACCTGTGCCGTCAGCGGCGCAGCGGCGGCGGCCCCGGGCACAAGCTCAAAGCGCGCCCGCTCGAAATATTGTACAGCCACGTCTGTGCCCTGGGCGCCGCGCTCGCGCAGCAACTCGCTGATTGGGTAGCCAAATACTGGCAGCCCGCCATACGCCGCGAAAAACGCCGCAAAGCGCGCGTCGGCAATCGCGCCGCCGCTGAGGTTAGTGCGGCGAGCGGGCGCAGGCCCACTATAGCGCTGCTGGTATACCGCCGCGCCCAGCTGCGTGCCCGATACACGATACGGCCAATCTAGCTCAGGATGGAGTTCCAGGCGCTGTCGTTCGGTCAGCAATACCGTCGTGGTTGTCTGGCAATCGCCCGCCAGCGCCGGTGCTACTGGCCCCAGCGGTGCGCCCAACACCAGCTGCGCGTCAGCCAGGTCGCGCGGTGCGGTTCCGCCCAGGGTTGCCAGGTATTGCGCGAAGTCGCCGCCGATCGGCAGCTGCGGCGCATCGGGCAGCGCTATCGGCTGGCAGATCAGCATGCGCGCTGGCGGTTGGGATAGGCTGGGCGGCACCTGGCGCAGCCCGTCGGGGTCGCGCATTTCGGCGCGCACATGTGCGATTACATCGTCGTAGCCCGTCACCGGGATTGGTGCAGGGCGGGTATCGCCATCGACATGAATCGTCGGCAGGTAGCGGTAGCCGCTTACGCGCGTGCGCCCATCCGCGCTGCGCGTGATGCCAACATAAAAAATCACCGATGTTGCGCTATAGCTTTCGGCTTGAAATGCGCCCTGCGATGCCAGAAAGTTTGCCAGCGAGTAGATCACCAACGTCGTGCGGTCGCCATGCCGCAGCAAATCAACCGGCTGGAGCGTGTGTGACTGTGCCCCCAGAATAATATCGGCCCCGGCAGCCGCCAGCGCCTGCGCCCCGACAATTTGCGCATCATCGGGGAAAAATTGGTACTCGTAGCCCCAGTGCGCCGCTACCACCACAATATCGGCGGCGCGGCGCGCCTGCGCAACCGTATCGAGCACTTGCTGGCGCACTCTGCCCTGCTGCCCATATTCATTCGATTGCCAGAGCAGATTGACCTGGTTGTGGGCATCGGGCATGCCATTCGTGCCCCAGGTAAACGACAAAAACGCCAGTTTAATACTGGTGCTGCCTTGGGTAAGGGTGAGCAGCAAAAAGGGCGGGCGCGGCTGATCGGCGGCCCCGCTCGCCACGGTGCCGTGCTGCTGAATGCCCGCTTGCGCCAGCACCTGCAATGTCGCATCCAGCCCCTCGGCTCCCTGATCGAGGATGTGGTTATTCGCGGTTGAAACCAGCCCGATACCCGCGCGTTTCAGCGCGCCAGCCAGCGCCGGGTTATAGTTGAAGGCCGGGTAGCCAGTGTAGGGGCTGCTGGCGAGCATCGCGCCATCGAAGTTGGTATACGCCAGGTCGGCGGCCTGCAAAAATGGCCGCACATGATCAAACAGGTAATCGTAGCCGTTCGCCTCGCCTGCGGCCTGGATGTTCTCGTGCGGGAAGGTATCGCCAGTGGCAGCCAGCGTAAACTGCACATCGCCAGGGTCGCCCGCGCCGCACATATTCGCCCCGAGCAGCGGCTGGTCGAGCCCATCGGTGCGCTGCGGTGGCGGCAGCGCGCGCACGGCGCTAACGCTGCCAGCGAGCAGCAGTATCCCGAGCATTATTGGCAATATGCGCATCATATTCCCTCATGAGCGTAGGGTATACACGCAGCGCAGATTCAGCCCAGCAATACCTGTAAGGTCGCGGCAGCACTGCGCTGCCAGGTGAACTGCGCAACCCGTGCTAGCCCGCGCGCGCGCAAATCGGCGCGCAATGCCGCATCGTTCAGCAGGCGAGCCATGCCCGCCGTAATCGCCGCGACATCCTCCGGGTTTACGAGCAGTGCGGCGTCGCCGGCTACTTCGGGCAGCGACGAGGTATTGGCGGCGAGCACGGGGGCACCGCAGGCCATCGCTTCGAGCACGGGCATGCCAAAGCCTTCGTAGAGCGAAGGAAACACAAATGCCAGCGCGCCGCTTAATAGCGCAGGCACATCGGCGTCGGGCACGTAGCCAGTGAAGCGCACCTGTTGGCCGATGCCAAGCGCGGCGGCGCGGCGCTCAATTGCTTCGGTGAGCCAGCCACGCTTCCCGGCAATCACCAGCTGAAGCCCGGCATTTGTAGTGCCGAGGGTTCGCGCAAAGGCTTCAATCAAGCGCTCGATGTTTTTGCGCGGCTGTACCGTGCCGATATAGCAGAAATACGGGCCAGTGATGCCATAGCGCGCCTGCACCTTGGCAAGCAGGCTAGCGTCTTCCACCGGGCGAAAGCGCGGCGCGAGGCCGTGGTGAATGACAGAGATTTTCTGCGCTGGAATGCCAGTGTAGCGAATCAGGTCGGCACGTGTGGCCGCGGATATTGCAATAATATGCGTAGCAGCGTGGGCGCTCCACAATGTCGAAAGTTGCAGGTAGCGCCGGTGTAGCGGTGTGTGCGCTTCAGGGAAATGCAGGTAGCCCAGATCGTGAATGGTAACAACCGTGCGGAAGCGCCGCAGTGGTGCACCGAGCGGAAGGACATGCGCAGGCACGAAGAGCGTATCGGGCGGGTGACGCGTTAGCTCTGCCGAAAGGCGCGCGTGAGTCCACAGCCGCGCAAATGGGATGGTGCGGAGTGCGAAGTTGGGGCCGAGCGGTGGCAACACCGTTGGCCGCTGATTACAGTATAGCGTATAGCGGTTGCGCCGATCGAGCTGTGCGAGTGCCGCAAGTAGCTCATAGGTGTAGTGCTCAGTGCCAGTGCGTGCATCAACTGCCACGCGGCTAGCATCAATACCAATATGGCGCAGAGTATTGGATGGCATGGGCAGATTGTAGCGCAATCTGCTCGCACGTCAATATACGCATGTTGGCATCGACTGTTCAGCGCTACCCGATTATCGGTATGCTATGGCGGTGTTATTTCAATAAATATTCGGCTGTTGGGTTCAGTCATCATGTCCATTCGCGCGGTCATCGCAGCGTAGGTTTCGCCATATTTGGTACTTAAAGCCGCGCTGGCAACCGGGAATTCTTCGGGGGCAAGAATGCGTGCGCGGGCGGCAATCGCTGGCCCCAATGTATTGCCTACGCGGTCGCTGGAGGCAACCAGCACGGCGGGTGTAGCACGAATACGCCCAACCTTCTTGAGGTTGGCATTCGTGGTGACATAGAGCTTGCTGCCTGCTTCGGCAAACCACACTGTCGTTGGCACTGCCTCACCCGAGGTGCGATAGGTCGTCAAGACCATAAATTCGGCACCTTGTAATGGCGAAAAATAGCTGGCGTGCGTGTTGGTCATAGCGCTACTATCCTTTTGTTACCTACTTTACCATGGTATAAAAAGTATTACGGAGAAGTAGGACAGTTAGATCTTGTATTCTGGCAGAAAAACGTGCTTTGTATGAACCCATGGTGCCAGGTTTGCGTCCGCGTCAAAGTGCTTACTAAACAGGCGACCGCTACCCAATGGTGGGGCTGGGCGGCAAGCCGCATCCAGAGTGGTGTTTGGCGCGGCAAAACCGCGCCGAGCACCGCAAACCGTACATCATCAAGCGCAGCCCGTATCAGTTTTGCCTTTACTTTAGGGGCGGTGGAGTCGCGGATTAGAGTTGGCGTACTGCTAATATGCCAGATGATGTGGGATCGGGAAAGCCGCATCTCAATAGGGTGAAAAAACTGTTATTTGTAGTCGCGAGTACCTGCATTGAACCCATACATATGAGCTGATATAATGCAAATTGTTAAAAGTTATATCCTGGCACTCGTTTCGCTCCTGGCGAACCAGGGCCTGGCGGCTCATTGGGTAGCGCCAGATATTGCTATTATTGGCACAAGACGTTTGCGGGTGAAAGGGAGAATATGAAGCGTGCAATTGTATCGGTGTTTAAACCCCATGGCGAAGGGTTGCGCCAGCTTTTTGGCTCGCTTGAGGCCGATATTATGGCCTTAGTTTGGGCGCGCCATCAAGCATCCGCGCGCGATATCTTCGAGGGCTTGCGCGATCAAGGGCAGCGCATCTCGTATGGTGCCACCAAAACCGTGCTCGATCGCCTGGTAAAAAAGCAAGTGCTAGTGCGTAATTTGGAGTCCAACCAATATATCTATCAGGCACGACTCACCCGTGAAGAATTTACAAATTCGGCTATTCGCGAAATTCTGGCTGGCTTATTTTCTGGTTTTGGAACCCCGGTGTACGCTCAATTTCTTGATCAGCTCCAGGAAGCCGAACCCGAGCAACTTGATGCTCTCATGCAAATGATCAATGAGGCCGAAAAGAAGAAACCAGTATCGAGCTAACCCAATACCTTGTGGGTAGCGCAAGGTAATAATAGGCAAATTGGAGCGTAGCTATGGGCGGCGATGTCATCCCATATGATCCATACCATCCGCATTTAGGGTATACCGTTCTGGTTGCTGCGCTCGCTTGCCTGAGTATTTTCCTCTATAGCCGGTATGCGCTGAAGCAACATCCCCGCCTGCGGGTGTTCCTCTACGCCCTGGCCATTAGCTTGCCCGTGCTGGGCGAAGTCATGTCGTATTTCATTACCGAATGGCGGCCCGCGCCCAATACCCTGCCAGGGTATATGCTCACGCATTTTCATGCCCAGGTGCTTAATCGCTACCCAATAGACTCATTTCTTTCGCCAACAACGATGGATCTCTTGCTTGTTGCGCTGATTGGTTCGGCGATCATCTCGGCAGCGCGCTTTCTACTTGGTACCCACCGGCTTAATCATGCGCTTGCCATCGCCGTGCCGCTGGCGAAAACGCCATATCAGCGAGTGGACGAGCGGCTGCAGGAGCTTGACCATACGCAATATGGCGCGCTACCGCCTATTTTTGTGGTTGATCTGCCGATATATCTGGCATTTGCAACTGGCCTGTTCCACTCGCGCATTTATATCTCAACCACATTGCTGCATGAGCTCAGTGTTGATGAGGCAGTGGCAGTGTTGTGTCACGAATGGGCGCATATTCGGCGGCGCGATATTCAGTGGAATTGGGTGATACGTATGTTCCGCGATATGCTGTGGTTTTTACCAACCAGCTATCTGGCCTGGTCGGCAATGATGCTGAGCCAGGATGAAGCCTGTGATGTGCTGGCGGCACGAATGACTCGCCAGCCATTGGTGCTTGCACGGGCGTTAGTAAAGGTGGCTTCAAGTAGAAAGAATATCGCAATTCAGCGGCTGACCACCGCAAGTTTGTTTGCGCAGGCTGGTAGCGCCCCCCGAGTGCGGGTTGAGCAAATGATTGCGCTGAACAACCCGGCTAGCCCGAAGAATCGCTTGCCGACTCTAGGCGCAATGATGCTCGGATTTTTACTGCTCGTGCTCTCAGTGCTGCCAGCATTATTGGGTTCCTAACATACCACAAATATTTATAGCTAGTGCCGCCAGAAAATGCGCATAGTATAGGGATTTAGGGAGGTTTTTACTATAAATTAACACTTTCTTAATCTTCATATATCTTTACCCAAGCTTACACATAAAGTGCTAAATCAAACGGACGCCAGGTGCAAAATAGTACCTGGCGTCCGTTTGATCTATAAATGGGCTGATAATAATATTTTGGTCATCATCATATTTACGTGATACAAACCGTATTAACATTTTATTTGCTGTGATTGTAAGAATATAAAACGGTATTTTTACTAATAATCTAATGTTCATTCGTAAATAGATTATCATCATCGAATTTGTGTGATTCCTTGTTACACTTGGGCCATTCCAGGGCTGTCTCCATCAAAAGAATGATTTGTGTATACCGCTGTAACGCCGAAGTATGTGGATGCGCCTTTCTAGTAGGGAAACAATTACGCAGCATTGATAGCAAGCCGCCTGTCGCGGCTTGCATTCTGGCGAAGCACATAATGGTGAGGATGATATGAGCAAAGTGTTTCGGTACGTGGGAACACGGTGGATCTGGATCGGTGGGTATGCGCTATTGCTCGCTGTGATTGGCTTTGCAGCATTTCGCCAACTGCAGCCGGGTAATGCAGCTACCGGGCAAATACGCCACTATTATATTGCTGCCGATATGGTGGATTGGGATTATGCACCTTCGGGCAAGAATATGATTACTGGCGAGCCGTTTGATGATGCGGCGAATGTATTTGTTGGGCCTGGGACAGGGCGCATTGGCCGCGTCTATCGCAAAGCGCTGTATCGTGAATATACCGATGCAACGTTTGCAACGCTCAAGCCAATAGCACCCGCGTGGCAGCACCTTGGAATTCTTGGGCCAGCGATTCATGCTGAGGTTGGCGACACAATCATCGTTGATTTCAAAAATAATACGAAGCTACCAGTGAGCATCCATCCGCATGGTGTGTTCTACAACAAAAATGCCGAGGGCGCGCCCTATGCCGATGGAACTGGCGCAGCGGATAAAGGTGATGATGGCGTGCCACCAGGGCAAACCTATACCTATACCTGGCAGGTGCCCGAACGTGCTGGCCCCGGCCCCGGTGATGGCAGCTCAGTATTGTGGATGTATCATTCGCATACCGACGAGGTTGGCGATAGCTATAGTGGCCTGATTGGCCCAATGATTATCACCGCCCGTGGTAAGGCCAAGGCCGATGGTTCGCCCGCCGATGTTGATCGCGAATTCGTCACGATGTTCCTGGTCGATGACGAAAACCAGTCGCCCTATCTGCCCGATAATATCAACAAATTTGCCGATGGCCCGGCTAATGTGCAGCCCGATGACGAGGGTTTCAACGAGAGTAACCTGATGCACTCGATCAATGGGTATGTATTTGGTAACTTGCCCGGGCTAACTATGCGGGTTGGCGAGCATGTGCGCTGGTATGTGATTGGGATGGGCACAGAGGTTGATCTGCATACTCCCCACTGGCACGGCCAGACGCTATTAATGAATAATGGCTCAATGGGCGGCATGCGCACCGACATGGTTGAGCTATTACCCGGCAGTATGAAAACGCTCGATATGCGCCCAGACAACCCTGGCACCTGGCTGTATCACTGCCATGTCAACGACCATATTTTGGCGGGTATGCTGGCGACCTTCACGGTTGAGCCAGCGAATGGGGCCAACGCTGCGCCTGCCGCGAGTACTGGCGGGTGGGGCGGCCCGGTGGGTGCGGTGGCGAATACCACCGGCGATGCACTCTATTCATTCTATTGCAAGATCACCGGGCATACGTCCAAGGCATCATAGCAGGGTTTCGCTACCACAAGCAAAAAGCCTTCAATACATCACCAACATTACAAGCGCCGCCTTTACCAGGCGGCGCTTGTAATGTTGCTGTGTACGAATTAGGCCGAAACTGGCTCGCTATGTGCGGCGAGGTTGCGCAACACATAGTGCAGGATGCCGCCGTTACGGTAGTATGCAAGCTCGCCTTCGGAGTTGATCCGCACCCGTACTGGGAAGCTGATCGTAGTTCCGTCGGCGCGCTCAGCCCGCACCGTAAGTTCCTGGCCGGGTTTCAAGCCCTCAATGCCTTCAATCGTGAATACTTCGCTGCCGGTGAGCCCCAATGATGCTGCGCTCTGCCCGTTCGTAAAGGTCAGCGGCAGCACACCCATGCCCACCAGGTTCGAGCGATGGATGCGCTCGAAGCTTTCGGCAATCACGGCGCGTACACCTAGCAGGAAGGTTCCTTTCGCCGCCCAGTCGCGGCTGGAGCCGGTGCCATACTCTTTGCCTGCAAGCACCACCAGCGGGGTACTGTCGGCCTGGTAGCGCATTGCCGCATCGTAGATGCTCATCTGCTCGCCGGTGGGTAGGTATACCGTATAGCCGCCTTCGACACCTGGCACCATTGCATTGCGCAGCCGAATATTGGCGAAGGTGCCGCGCATCATTACTTCGTGGTTGCCGCGCCGCGCGCCATATGAGTTGAAGTCTTTTGGCTCGACGCCGTGCTCAATCAGGTAGCGACCGGCCGGGCTATCTTTGGCAATGCTACCCGCAGGCGAAATATGGTCGGTGGTAACGCTATCACCCAGGATCGCCAGCGCCCGCGCCCCCACAATCGAGCGCAGCGGCGGCAGTTCGCGGGTCATGCCCACGAAATACGGCGGGTTTTGAATATACGTTGAGCTGTCGTTCCAGGCATACAGCGCGCCGCCTGCCACCGGGATCTCATTCCAATCGGGGTTGCCGGTGAACACGTTCGCATACTGCTGGCGGAACAGGTCGGCGGTGACGGAGTTCGCCATTGCGGCCTGGACTTCTTCGTGCGTCGGCCAGATATCGGCCAGGTACACGGGCTTGCCATCGCTGCCGGTGCCGAGTGGCTCGTAGCGCATATCGATATCGACCGTGCCAGCGATTGCGAAGGCTACCACCAGCGGCGGCGACGCCAGGTAGTTGGCGCGCACCACCGGGTTAATGCGGCCCTCAAAGTTGCGGTTGCCGCTTAGTACGGCGCTTACTACCAGGTTATGGTCTTTGACGGCAGCGGCAATTTCGTCGGCGACTGGCCCGGAGTTGCCAATACAGGTGGTGCAGCCATAGCCCACAACGTTGAAGCCGAGGGCATCGAGCGAGTCAAGTAGGTCGGCTTTTTTCAAATATTCGGTTACAACGCGCGAGCCAGGTGCGAGGCTGGTTTTCACATATGGCTGCGGTTTCAGGCCGCGCGCAGCGGCTTTTTGCGCCAGCAGGCCGGCCGCAATCATCACCGACGGGTTCGAGGTATTGGTACACGAAGTGATTGCCGCAATTACGGTTGCGCCGTGGGTAAGCGTGCTGCTGGTGCCCTCAAGCGCGACTGTCGCCGAGTTTTGCTTGTAAATATCGTAGCGGCTTACCACCGGGGCTTCTTCCGGCTCGGCTTCGTTGCCGCTTTCGCCCAGCCAGCGAATATAGCCTTTACCCGCCTCGTCGCTAGTCTTTACTTCATGCCCAAAGGTGGTTTTCATCGACTGCCAGAACGAGCGCTTCAGGTCGTTCAGTGGCACACGATCTTGTGGGCGGCGCGGGCCAGCCATGCTCGGCTCGATTGTGCTCAGGTCGAGCTCAAGCAGTTTGTTGAAGGTGGGAATCGGGCTGTCGTCGGTGCGGAACATACCCTGTGCCCTGCAGTACGCCTCAACCAGCGGTGCCACGGCATCGCGGCCAGTGCCGCGCAGGTAGCGCAAGGTTTCATCGTCTACCGGGAAGAAGCCACAGGTTGCGCCATACTCAGGTGCCATATTGGCGATGGTCGCCCGGTCGGCCAGGCTGAGTGCGCTCAGGCCCGCGCCGCAGAACTCAACGAACTTGTCGACCACGCCCTCTTTGCGCAGCATTTCAGTCACGCGCAGCACCAGGTCGGTAGCCGTAGCGCCGGGCCGTAGTGCACCCGTGAGCTTCACGCCGATGACCTCGGGTGTCAGCATAGCGAGCGGCTGGCCGAGCAGCACTGCCTCGGCCTCGATGCCACCGACGCCCCAACCTAAAACACCCAGGCCATTGATCATGGTCGTATGGCTATCGGTACCCACGAGCGTATCGGGCATTGCGACGGTCGCACCATCGCTTGTTTTGGTGAGCACAACCTGAGCCAGGTATTCCAGGTTCACCTGGTGGCAAATGCCAGTGGCAGGCGGCACAACATTAAAATTGCTGAAACTCTGCTGCCCCCAGCGCAGAAATTCGTAGCGCTCGCGGTTGCGTTCAAACTCAAGCTGCGCATTGAGCTGCAGTGCCATCCCATTCCCGAAGGCATCTACCTGCACCGAGTGATCGATGACAAGATCGGCCTGTGAGAGTGGGTTAATGCGTGTGGCATCGCCGCCGAGCTGTTCCATTGCATTGCGCATTGCGGCGAGATCAACCACTGCGGGCACGCCGGTAAAATCTTGCATCAGGACACGGGCTGGCTTAAATGCAATTTCACGCTTACCAGCGCTGGCAGGCGTCCATGCGGCCATGGCACGCACATCATCTTCGGCAGTAAATCCATCACCAATATTGCGTAACAATGCCTCAAGCACTACTTTGACGGAGAATGGCAGGGTACTGAGGTCGGTACCGGTGCGGGCTGCAAGCTGGTCGAGTCGGTAAATCGTGTACTGTTTCTCGCCGACGGCTAACAGTGCGCGCGCTCCAAATGGGTCGTTGAGAGCGTCACTCATAGCAATGAACCTTTCTTGGGCTAGTTCCTCTGTGGCTGAACCGTATTGTACCGCATAAGGAAGCATCTCTCTGCGCTATATTATAGCCGCTGAACAGCTAGTTGAGAAATAAATCGTTTCTACAATATGTATAGAATACTTCTATCGTTAGGGTTGGCGTAAATTGGAGTATACTGTCATTATCACCTAAGATAGCAACAGCTACGAGTAGTGATAGCCTGCACACATAGGACAGAACAGCATGCTTCGTGATCAATCCCTTCCACAAGTGTTTATGTGGCGTCCACGTGCAATGTTTGTGCTGCTTTTGAGCTATTTAGTCCTATTTGGCATGTTAATTGGCGCACAAGGAGTGCTCTGGGCCGAGCTGATTGCTACCTTAGGGTTGAGCAAAGCCAGCTTTGGCGCAGTACAGCTCGCCGGGCCGCTACTGTCGGTTGCTCTGTTGATGCTCGGCGCGCAGTTAGCCCATTGGTTTGGTAAAAAGAAGCTGGCGCTGATGGCATTAGCACTGCTGGCATTGTCGAATGTGATGCTGGCCTGGGCTGGTACCTGGCTTGCACTGGTTGGTGCCCTGCTCCTGGCAGGCGCTGGCACGGCGCTGCTCGAAATCGCAGCGAATAGCGCGACCCTGGATTGGGAGCAAGCCATGGGCCGCAGTGTGATAAATTTGCTGCACGCTGGGTTTAGCGCCGGTGCAGTAGTGGGTGCGTTTGGTGCTGGCTTGATGCTCGGCCAGGATTTACGGTACCCAAGTGTATTTATTCTGTTGGCCGCGCTGTGCTGCCTGGTGCTGCTGGTTTCACTGCCTGCGCGCTTTCCCCCAAGTGCTTCTTCAGAAGCACAGGCGCCAGGGCCAATGGCAGCGCTCAAGCTGCTCACCAGCCAGCGCGCCATGCTCATGCTGGCGGTGCTGTGCGTTATGGGTATCGTGGGCGAGAGTGTGGCAAACCTCTGGTCGGTGATTTATTTGCATGGGCTGGGCGCCGATGCCTTGCTTGGCGGGACTGCATTTGCGCTCTTCAATGGGGCAATGTTTGCCGGGCGGGTTGGTAATGCCTGGCTGGTGCGCTTTTGGGGCGCGCGCATATCGCTCTTGCTTTCGGGGGCTGGGCTAGTGCTTGCGAATATATTGCTACTGGGTGGGCTGTGGTCTGCGATTGCTGCATTCATCATTATGGGCCTGGCGGTGGCCGGGGTGGTGCCGACGGTGCTTAGTGCGGCGGCGCACCTGGCTCCGGGCCGTAGTGCTTTGGTAACTGGTGGTATTATGGCGGTGGCCTACACGGGCTTTATTATTATTCCGCCAATTACCGGCTGGGTCGCCGACGCACTATCGTTGCGCGCTGCCCTGCTCTGTATTGGGCTGAGCGGCCTGGCAATTGTGGCCTTGGCACGTCGCCTGCCCGAGTAAACCGAGAACATACCAGGCCCAATTTACGTCGCAATGTGCGCAGGCCGGGGAGGGGGCATGACAATTGCAGATCTTCGCAAGGAATATTCACAGCATGGCTTGCTTGAAACCGAGGTAAACCCGGATCCAATTGTGCAATTTCAGCTGTGGTTCGCGCAGGCGCTGGCGGCAAATCTGCCCGAGCCGAATGCAATGACACTGGCAACCGCGACGCCTGAGGGTCGGCCTTCGGCGCGCACAGTGCTCATCAAAGGCGTAGATGCGGGCGGCTTTGTATTCTTCACGAACTACGAAAGTCGCAAAGGGGATGAGCTGGCTGCCAATCCGTTCGCGGCGCTGGTGTTCTACTGGCCCGAGCTAGAGCGCCAGATACGCATCGAAGGTCGCGTCGCACAGGTTGCGCCCGCAGAATCCGCAGCGTACTTCCATAGCCGCCCTCTCGGCAGCCAGATCGGCGCGTGGGCCTCGCAGCAGAGCCAGGTGATTGTCGGGCGTGCGCCGCTAGAGGCGCGGGTAGCCGAGCTTACTGCCCGCTATGCCGATGGGATCGTGCCGCGCCCGCCGCATTGGGGCGGCTACCGGCTTGAGCCCGATACGCTTGAATTCTGGCAGGGGCGGCCCAGCCGCCTGCACGATCGTTTGCGCTACCGCCGCGATGGTGCAGGAAGCTGGCTCATCGAACGCCTCTCGCCCTAACTATTCGCCCTGAATGGGTGGCCCCGTAAAATGAGAACGGCACGCAGTTTTGAGGCTGGGTGCCGTTTCTGTGGTGGTATCCAATGCTACCCGGCTACAGCGCGGTAAGAATCTCGGGGCCGTGCTCGGTAACGACAATTGTGTGCTCGAACTGTGCCGAGAGTGAGCCATCCGCCGTGCGTACCGTCCAGCCGTCGCGCTGGTCGAGCACCGTCTCGGGGCGGCCCGCATTCACCATCGGTTCCACGGTAAACACCAGCCCTGGCTGTAGGCGCATACCTGTACCGGGCTTGCCATAATGGGGAATATTACGTGGCTCATCGTGGAGCACCTGGCCCACGCCATGCCCAGTGTATTCGCGTACTACCGAAAACTTATTCGCCTCGACATACTGCTGAATAGCTGCGCCAACATCGCCGAGCCGGTTGCCCGCCTGGGCCGCGCGGATGCCACGCCACATACTTTCTTCGGACACATCCATCAGGCGCTGTGTTTCGGGCGCTAGCTGCCCCACCGCAAACGTGACGCATGAATCGCCGATCCAGCCATTCAGCTTCGCCCCAATATCGATGCCCACAATATCACCTTCGTGCAGGGGCGTTTTGCTGGGGAAGCCATGACAAATAACATTATTGACCGAAGCGCAAATCGTGGCAGGGAAGCCGTTATAGCCCTTATACACCGGGATTGCGCCATGATCGCGGATGAATTTCTCGGCCATCCGATCGAGCTCGCGGGTGGTAATGCCCGGCTGAATATGGGGGCGTAGCAACGCGAAGGTTTCGGCTACCAGGCGCCCGGCCTCGCGCAGAAGCTTAATCTGTGGTTGTGAACGCAGCGAAACTGCCATGCACGACTCCTCAATTTATCTGTCCAGCGCTGCCAGCAGGCGATCAAGCCCGGTGGCAAAGCGCGTTGGTTCGGTCAGGGCGGAAATCATTATATGGGTGCCAACCTCGTACCCATAGAAGTAACCAGGATGTACCAGGACGCCATTGCCGAGTAAGTGTAACACCAATTCTTCTTCATCGTTCCATCCACGTACCTCGGGAAAGAGGTAATACCCGCCATCTGGCGGCTGCACCACCAAGTGGGGGTTATGCGCGAATGCCTGTAATGCCGCATCAAGGTTGTGGCGGATCTGGGTGTGCATCTGGGCGATGAATTCGCCACCTTGCGCAAATAAACTCGGCAGCATGGATTGCGTCAGCGAGTTCGCGCCAAGAAAAGTGTCATTGAGCAGCTCAAGGCGTTCGCCAAATTGCGTGCTTGCCGGGCCGCTCAGCGCGATCCACCCGAGCTTCAGATCGGGCAGCGCGAACAGTTTCGAGATACCATTCAGGTGAAAGACCGCTAATTCGGGATGGAGCGCGCCCAGCGGCGGCACGGCGGCGACGCCGTATGGAAAGCCTGCAAATACTTCATCGCAGATAACTGGTAGCCCGAGGCTGGTCAGCGCGGGCAGCGCGTACTGCACAACCATACCAGTCGGGTTATGCGGCGATATGATCAGCACTGCGCGGGTGCGCTCGTCGGCCTGGGCGTGCAGGCTCGCCGGGTCGATCCGCCAGCCCCGCGCCGCGTCGAGCGCATAGGGCCGTAGCTCAACCCGGTAAATTTCGGCCAGGTATTCGAAAAGCGGATAGCTTACCACCGGGGCGAGCACATTGTCGCCTGGCGCAGTAAGCAGCGCAAAAAGTAGGCCATAGGCCTCGCTGGTGCTTGCGGTGATAAAAATATCATCGGGCGGTAGGCTTATTGCCGGGGTGCGCGTGGCATAGTAATGCACAATCGCGTCGCGCGCAGCCGGGTTACCGTGTGGGTCGGGGGTATAGCGTCGGCTCGCCAGATATGTTGCTGCGGCGTGCTGTAATATGTCGGCTGGAAAGAGTAGCCCTTGCTGCGTAGGGTTGCTGCTCGTGAGGTCGATATAGCCTGCGCCTGCGGCAGCCTGCCGCCGCGCAAGCTCAATGCGATTGGGCGAGAGATCGCCCTCTGCGAAGAAACCGCTCATCGTTCTTACCCTAACACTCTGTGAAGGGTTGTTATTATACTCGTTGTTGTACTACATTCGTTTGCCGCCTTTGGTTTTTCATGCAATGCCCAGTCTAGTCGAATCCTTCCCCTAGCCGAGGAATAGCTTCACGAGCTTGGTAATGGTTTGTACTCCGCGCAAACCATCAAGCAGAAAAGGCAACATACCGTACTGCCACAGGCCCATACACACAAGCGAAACCCCAAGCAAAAGCGCGATCTGTATGAGATCGCGCCCTGTTCATCGAGTTTTGCCGAGCATTGAGCACTACTGATGTTTATGCACTGGCACCACGCGCAAGGGCACGGCGGCTAAGTTGCTCTCTTCCATCGGTGCGGCGCTGCCAGGCCCGCCCTAGCAGCCCTGAACGACCTGCCCGCCAGAGAATCGGCCCCATCCGTGGCCCAAATCGCTCAATAAAGAATTGACGGCTCACGCTCGACCGATAGCGCGACTGAACCATTTCGGTAATATGCTCAAGCTCGATACTGATATCGCTACGTTGCTGTTCTGTAGGAGCAGCCGCCATGCTGAACTGTACATCGTCGAGTCCAAATGTCGCAGCAATATCGACCAGCATAGGCATCGCTGTGTACGATGGGTTAAGTTCGATCTGCGCGCGAATAGTAATACCGAGAGCGTGTGCCTGTTCTACCAGCCGAAACAGCGTTGCACGTGTTTCCTTCGATTCTAAGACGTCGCGCGCATCAAGTGGTAGGCAGAGCCGTTCGCAGCCCGCCCGCCGACAGAGGCGTAATACCTCGCTATTGAGCTGCCGATAGTCGGCGCGGCCTTCCCATCCAATGCCTACATCTGAGGTTGTCAGGTGATACAACAAGTCCTGTAGCCATACAGCATCGGCCGTAAGTAGCGGCCCCTGGAAGATGAAGTGATGAATCCCGTGCTCGCGCGCAACACTCCGCAGCTCGGCAACAATTAGCGCCGGATTGCGCGGAATGTAGCTATCGGCTCCAAACTGCTGGCCGGTGAGTAAGGTTGTTTGTAACTCACCCAATGGCGTGAAGAGCGGGTATTGTTCGAGCGATAGCAGATGCCGTGCCGGAAATGGTAAAGCATCGAGGTCATCATCGAGATCCATAAGTGCCTCAAAGATGACACTTTGTTCATCAGTTGGGTCGCTTGGCTTTTCGAGCGACCAGAGTGCACAGGCGAGCGCCTGGGCCGGAGCAGCGCTACGCAGATTAAGATTGAGCAATACAATGCACGCTGGTAATGCGCTCAACGCTGCTTCGATTGGCGCGCAAGCCGCTGCGTTATTCCCTGCAATTACAATAATGTGCGGACGGAATGCCCGTACCGAGCTAAGGATTTCAGCGGGGGTAGTGCCTTCGCGCAATGCAAGATCGTACATGCGCACAATGTGGCGCTGCTGCTCAAGCAAAGCCCCAAGGTACGCCACTGGTAAGGGCGGGGTAATCCATGTATCCTCATTGGGAAGCGCAATAAATGCTATTTTCATGGCTTCCTTCTCACATTGAGCCCATGATACTTCCATGAGCGTCGTTGCTCCTCTACCTGCCAATTGTAGTAGGTCGGGCTGAGCCATCTATGAACAATTCTGGGTAAAGGTTAACAAAACATTCACGGGCTGGGGGAAGGTAGAAGAAATCTTGGGGAGCACAAAAATACCGTAGCTGCCAACTTAGGGCTGGTACGATGCCGGTGGGTAAAGTGTGATTACTGGTTGACGGTTACTTCGCGTGGAGTGAGGGGGAGCGCAAAGCTAAAGCAGCTGCCCTGCCCTTCTTCGCTTTCCACCCAAATGCGGCCATTATGGCCCACCACAATCTGCTGGCAGATCGTGAGCCCTAAGCCCAGATGGTTGCCCTTGCTGGAGGCGCGGTTGTGGGCGCGGTAGAAGCGTTGAAAGATTTTGCCCTGTTCCTCTTTAGGAATACCTACGCCAGTGTCGCATACTCGCAGCCATACCTCATTGGCTTTAAGCTCCGAGCGCAGCGTAATTGTACCGCCAGGGGGCGTTGCTTTAATCGCATTTTCGATCAGGTTATTCAGCACTTGCCCGATACGCTCACTATCGAAAATACACTCGGGAAGCTGCGAATCGACCTCGTTTACAAGCTCAAGGCCGTTCTGGTTGGCTTGTAAGCTTAAGCGTGTGGCGGTGCCAGCCACCAGTAGTGCGAGATCATTCCATTTCGGGTCGAGCACCAGCCGACCAGCCTCGATACGATTATATTCCAGGAATTCAGAAATCCGGCTTTTTAGAAGCTCTACCTGACTATCGGCAATCGTCAGAAATTCGCTTTGTAGTGAGGTGAGCGCACCGGCTTGCCCGCGCAGCACAATCTTGATGAAGCCATTAAGCGAGTTGAGCGGGTTGCGTAATTCGTGTGCAACCATCGAAATAAAGTCGCTACGCGATTTCTCTTCGACTTTCTGCTCGGTTACATCGTGCAGCACAATCGCCACGAGCGGCTCTTCACTTTCGTTATAGCGCACTAGCGAAGCATAGGCCTGGTAGAACTGGCCCATCTCTTCGTCATCCTGGCCGAAGTGCAGCTCGCTCATCAGTGTTGGATTTTCAGTATCACGAATAGCTTCGGCCAGGGCGGCGAGTTGCTGTGTCAGCGGTTCACCGTAGATGTCATCTTCGAGCAGGGCCTGGCCGAAGGCGTTCGTTACGACGACTTGAGCTTCAGCATTCAGCACAACCAGGCCATCGTTAATGTCGCGTAGCACAGCCTCGAGCAGCTGCTGCTGCTGCCGAATCCGGCTATGCAGCTCGGCATTGTTAATCGCAATACCGGCCTGCATCGATAGCGCCGTGAGGTGGCGGGCATCGCTACTGGAATAGGCCGAAGACGTGTTACTGACCACCGTCAGCGCACCTTGTGCGGGGCCATCGCCAACGAATAAAGGCACACACAGCACTGCGGCCATCTCAGCGGGCATAGTTGCGGCAAGCTCAGCATCGTGGGCTGTGTTGGTAATGATAATCGGTACTGTCTGGGTAATGGCGCGGCGGGTGAGCGAATCGGCCCAGGCATCGCCCTTTGCGCTCTCGATCATAAACATGCGGTGCTCGTAGCCATCATCCTGCTGGAGCGAAAGCGCGATGCCATGAACGCGGGCTGCCCCTAACATCTGCACGGTACTGTCAACGATCTGATTCAACACATCATCGAGGCTTAAGGTGCTTGTGATGACGCGCAACCCTTCTTCGAGTGCGTGCAGCTGGCGCATACGGGCGCGTAAATCGTTAGCACTCCGCTCCAGATCGCCAATCCGTGCTTCGCGGCCCATGCGCTCGGCCCGCAGCTCGTGGCGTAATGCGACGTTCGCGCGCTGTTGGAGCGAGTTAGCCCAGATAGCCACGACACCAATGCCCAGGCTAATACCAAGGAGCAGCCATTCGCTCTGAGCGATACGCGCTGTATTGGTAGAGAGGGCGGGCGCGAGCGATGCGGCATATATATAAAGGGGGCCAAATAGAAATGGCAATACCATCGCCATGGGCAAGCGTTGGTAGTTCGTAAGCGCGCGCAGGATGAGCAAGAAGTACAGCGGGTATACCGTCTGACCCAGTGTATTTGCTTGTGTGAGAAGGAAGATGCTGAAAAGTAGATCGACGCCAACGGCAATCCACGCTGTTGTTGGCCTGGCAGACGTGAAGGCGGTTGTGCGCCGCCGTCGGCGTGCGAAGACAAGCGTGATCTGCACAAGGGCATAGAAAATGGTGCAGAGCGTTACTAATGGCGAGCGGGGGATAGCTGCAAACCACCAGCCGAAGGCTAGACCAAGGAGTGGAGCGACAGTTCGCAGGATGTCGCTTCGATGAAGCGACATCCGAGATTTGGCACGAACAGTAACAGCTTCACCAGCAGTCATGGCTGTCGCTACTCTCTTGGTCGGTGGTAGCAAAGTGGCGGAAGATAGCGAAAGCTTAGATTTCGAATTTGTAGCCAAGGTTACGCACCGTCAGAACATGGTGCGGATGCTCGGCGTCTTTTTCAATCTTCGTTCGCAAACGACGAATGTATACAGCGACAAGATTGCTTTCGCCCTCGTAGTCGTAGCCCCACACTTTGCTGAGAATCTGGCTGGTATTCAGCACGCGGCCAGCGTTCTTCATCAGGTAGTACAGCAGGCGAAATTCGAGTGGGGTCAGCTCGATGGTGCGGCCATCTTCGAAAAGCACTTTATGTTCGACGGGATCGAGGGTGATGCCGCCCTGGCTGAGCCGCGCCGATGGGTTGAGCATGTCGCTATTGCGGCGGCGCAACACTGCTTCCACGCGTGCAAGCAATTCTGAAGGCTCAAATGGTTTGACTAAATAATCGTCGCCGCCGATCTGCAAGCCCATGACGCGATCTTGAAGCTGTGAGCGTGCCGAGAGGAAAATAATCGGCACATCGGAGGTGCGCCGGATTTGGCGGCAGATATCGAAGCCATTTGATTTAGGCATAGAAACATCGAGCAACACAAGATCAGGGTTATACTGCTCGATAACTTGCAAAATGCTGGGGCCGTCATAGGCTTTAAAAACACGGTACCCAGCTTCTTCTAAAAGAAAAGATGTTAATTTTACACTTGGCAGATCATCATCAGCAACTAAAATATGCATTTGCGGGCTCTCCTTAATTGTGCATTCAGCAACAACCACAGCACTAGCCTAGGGCTATGCTGTTACAGAAATTGGTTCATGCACGGTGGCATTTCAAAATGTTTCTATTCATATAAACTGCTAGTATAACAAAAAAGTTACGCATTATAATAAGCGATTTTGCACGCACTGGAAAGCGCTTGCATATCACTGCACGCTGACTGGCACGAGCTACTGTAGTAGGATAAGGTGTAAGGGGTAAAATGCTACTCACACTTTATAATAAACCATATTCACGAAAAAGGCGAAACGAGTTTCCTCGCTTCGCCTACAGCGTGTTTGTGCAGCAGATGGCTCTAAAATGGTAAATCTTCCTCTTCTAGCGCTTTTGTACCGCGGGGTAGTATTACTGCGCGCGTGCTACGCGCCGAATGAGCCTGTGATGGTGCCGGGGCTGTGACGGGGAGCGAAGGAGCCTGGCCAGCGCTGTTATTGGTGTCATTGGTTTCGCGGCGCGTGTCGAGAATAATAATGTCGCTGGCAATGACTTCGCTGAGTGAACGCATTTGCCCATCTTGATCTTGCCATTGGCGCGTTTGCAGGCGGCCTTCGACATAGACTCGCGCTGCTTTTGTGAGCCATTGGCTGCAGATCTCGGCGAGCTTATTCCACGCAACCACACGGAACCATTCGGTGTCTTCCTGGGTTTCGCCTTCGGTGGTGCGCCACGAGCGGTTTGAGGCGACGCGAAATGTGATAACAGTGTGCCCCTGGGGTGTCTGTCGTAGCTCGGGATCGGCACCCAGGCGGCCAGTAAGTTGCACTTTATTTAAGTCTCTGCTCATGGGCGTGCTCCACTACAGGCCGGTGCTTTCACTGCTTCACTATAGCACGAATGTTCTTTATGTGTCAAGGTTTATCATGTTTTTGTATGCCGCTGCGAGCAGGAGAATGCGACCTTCTGTGTATGGCACTTTTGCCAGGGTGTGGTACAATAGCGCCACAGGCACCGACGGAGACAAGTAGCTGGTAGTTTGCTGTGCAGCGAGCGCGTAGTTGGTGTGAGGCGCGCCAGGCAACCCAGTGAAGATCGCTCCTGAGCTGAACGGCGAACGCGAGTTGGTGTGCGGTAGGGTACGCTGAATTTTAGAACCCGCCCATCAAGCTTTTCGTAAGTAGTTGTTTCCGGGTTCGTCTCACGTTACTGAGGCGGAGGTGTGATGGCACCTCACGAAGCGGGCGCATATGCGCCAAGCGGGGTGGTACCGCGGGGTTTTGATGCCTCGTCCCTGGGTTGGGGGCGGGGTTTTTTGTTGCTCATAGAGGATATCGGGAGGAGCTATGCCATTTCAGGATGTTGATGCGAAATTATCGTTCCCAGCGCTTGAACAGCGGGTTGCACAGTGGTGGCAATCGCACGACATTGTTAAGCAGACGCTTGCTGCTGGCGATCGCGAGCACCCATTTATCTTCTTCGAGGGGCCGCCCACGGCGAATGGCCGCCCCGGCGTGCACCATGTGGAAGCGCGGGTGACGAAAGACCTGATTGTGCGCTACCAGCGCATGCGTGGTCGCTATGTCATTGGCGCGCGCGGCGGCTGGGATACCCACGGCCTACCAGTCGAAGTTGAAGTTGAGAAAGAGCTGGGGTTCAGTGGTAAGCCCGACATCGAGAAATATGGCATCAAAGAGTTCAACGCCAAGTGTAAAGAAAGCGTGAACCGCTATGTCGATGAATTTGAGCGACTAACCGATCGCATCGCGTTCTGGCTTGATCTCGATAACCCATATACTACCTACGACAACAGCTACATCGAGTCGTTATGGTGGATTCTACGGCAGCTGTGGGATCGTGATCTGCTGTTCCGCGACTATAAAGTGACGATGCACTGCCCACGCTGTGGCACCACCCTGGCCGATGCCGAAGTGGCATTAGGCTTTGAAGATGATGTCGATGACCCAAGCGTGTGGCTTCGCTTTCGCCACCAGCCAAGCGGCCACCCGCACGATGCGCAGCTCGCCGGTGCAGCCTTCCTGGCCTGGACGACCACGCCCTGGACGCTGCCCGCCAACGTAGCTTTGGCGCTCAAGCCCGATGCCGATTATGTGATGGTTGAATACACGGGCGACTCAGCCGAGCCTGAGCGCCTGGTGCTCGCCGCAGCGCTTGCCGATCGGGTATTGGGCGAGGGCAACTATGTGGTGCTCGATCGCTTCAAGGGCGATGCGCTGTGGGGCGTGCGCTACCAGCGGCTGTACGATGGCGTGCCCGGCGCGGGCGATAGCCCTGACCTGGATCATGCCTATATGGTGGTGGCCGACGATTTCGTGTCGTTGGATGATGGCACCGGGATCGTGCATATCGCGCCAGCCTATGGCGACCTGGAAATGGGCCGCAAATACAACCTGCCCACACTATTCTCCGTTGATCTGAACGGCCAGACCTACCCGGTGTTCGATGCGCTTGGCTTTGGCGGTATGTTCTTCAAACAGGCCGACCCGGTGATCACGCGCAATTTGCGCGAGCGCGGGCTGCTGTTCCGCAGCGGACGGGTGAAGCATGCCTACCCATTCTGCTGGCGCTGCAAAACGCCACTACTGTACTATGCTAAGCCCTCGTGGTATATCCGCACCACGGCGAAGAAAGAGCGCCTGGTAGCAAATAATCAGGAAATCCACTGGGTGCCTGAGCATATCAAAAATGGTCGCTTCGGCAACTGGCTGGCGAACAACATCGACTGGGCGATTTCGCGCGAGCGCTACTGGGGCACGCCACTGCCGATCTGGGTTTCGGATGATGGCAAGCATATGGAGTGCATCGGCTCGCTGGCTGAGCTTGAGCAGAAGGTTGGCCGCAGCCTGCAAGACCTGGATCTGCACCGGCCCTATGTCGATGAGCTAACCTGGGAAGCGCCGAATGGGCACGGCACGATGCGGCGCATCCCCGATGTCGCCGATGCCTGGTTCGATTCAGGCTCGATGCCAGTGGCGCAGTGGCACTATCCCTTCGAGAATCGCGAGCTGTTTGAAGTGGCGGGGCAGGCCGATTTCATCTCTGAGGCGATCGACCAGACACGCGGCTGGTTCTACACCTTGCACGCGGTCAGTACGCTGCTGTTCGATCGGCCTGCGTTTAAGAATGTGATCTGCCTGGGCCACATCCTCGACGCTAAGGGCGAGAAAATGTCGAAATCGCGCGGGAATGTCGTAAACCCGTTCGACCTAATCGAGCAGTTTGGCGCTGACGCAGTACGCTGGTATATGTTCGCCAGCGCGCCGCCTTACAACCCGCGCCGTTTCGGCCCCGAGCTTGTGAATGAGATGCTGCGCCAGTTCATTCTGACACTGTGGAATACCTACAGCTTCTTTGTGACCTATGCCAACCTCGATGGCTGGACGCCCGGTGCCGAGGTGGCGCCCGAGGCGCTGCAGCCGATCGATAAGTGGGCGCTGGCGCGGCTGCACGCGCTGGTGCGCGAAGTCACCGCGTCGCTCGACGATTACGATATCTACGCGCCAGCCAAGGCAATTGAGGCGTTTGTCGATGAGCTTTCGAATTGGTATGTGCGCCGCAACCGTCGCCGTTTCTGGAAGGCCGATAGTGCCGCCGACCAGCAGGCTGCTTACTATACGCTGTACACCTGCCTGACGACGGTGGCGCGATTGCTTGCGCCGTTTATGCCATTCTTAAGCGAAACACTGTATCAAAACCTGGTAGCAACGCAGCTGGAAGGTGTGCCAGCAAGTGTACACCTGGCAGCGTGGCCGCAGGCCGACGAGGCCAAGATCGACACATCACTATTGGCCGATACGGCGCTGCTGCTTGAGGCGATTAGCCTGGGGCGAGCCGCGCGGCGTAGCGCAGGCGCGAAGGTGCGCCAGCCGCTGGCGGCGCTGTGGGTGCGTGTGCCGGTGGGCGCGATGGCCGGGTTGCAGCGCTTCGAGGGCGAGCTGCGCGACGAGCTGAATGTCAAAAGTGTGCGCTACCTCGATGCCACAACTGATCTGGTCGAATATCGCTTCAAGCCAAACCTGCGCGTGGTTGGGAAGCAATACGGCAAGCTGGTGCCTGCGCTTACCCAGGCGCTGCGCGCCCTGGCAGGCGACGAAGCGCGCGCAGCGGCACACACGCTTGAGGCTGGTCAGCCGCTGGCGCTAACTGTGGAGGGCCAGGCGTTGCAGCTTGCGCCCGAGGCTGTGCTAGTCGAAAGCTCATCGCCGGAGGGCTATGCCGTAGCTGAGCATGGTGGCGTGCTCGTCGCGCTCGATACCACGCTTACCCCGGCACTTGTGGCCGAAGGGCAGGCGCGTGAGCTGGTGCGCAGTATCCAGGATGCGCGTAAGGCGGCGGGTTTGGCGATTGCCGACCGTATCACGGTAACATTGGACGGGGGCGACGCAGCGATGGCAACAATGCTGGCTGAATGGGGCGACTATGTACGCGCCGAGACATTGGCAACCACACTAGAGCAAAGCCCACCGGCAGCGGCGGCGCATGTTGCTACTCTGGAGCTTGATGGTCGTATGCTTACTATTGGCCTCAGCAAGGCTGAATAGGCGCTGTCGGAACACTGCAAAGCGCACAGCAGGCAAGCTATTTTTCCTGGGCTTGCTGTGCGCTTTGTATCGAGACGAAATGTAGCCGCTGTACTCATATTTCAAATAGAGGAATAGTGGCGCGCAACGCAGCGCAATGCTCTTTGGGCGCGACAGCCGGTTGCGATGATCTTGACAAATTGTAACCCTGTGAGTACCATACACACTACTCAGGTTTCGCTCTCAGAACCAATCCATTTTGCGAATCGCATCGTCGTTTTTACGATGAATATATACAAAGAGTGCCTGGCAGCGCTATAGCGTACCTTTGTGTACATGCGCATGTACGCAATCGTGCAGCGGCCAGGTGCGGCGGTGGGTGTGAAGGGTCATGCATGTGCATCGAGCCTTTCCGCCCATGCTTGCTTTCCTGGGTTCTACAGTCATAAGCCGTAGCATTCCCGTTTACCCTAGTACGCATCGCAGGTACCGCTCTTCACTGCTTTTGAAAGCGTTACTGGCTCATTCCCACACAGCTCATAACTATCGACATCTCGTATAGGTAGCTCATCGGCCGAAAGGAGATTTGTTTGAAAATAGCTGGCAAATCGACGATTGATGCGCCACGCGACCAGGTCTGGGAAGCCCTCAACAATATGGAGGTGCTCGCACGGATTGTTCCGGGGTGTGAACGTCTGGAACAGGTCGGTGATAATGAGTTTGAAGGTACCGTCAAAATCGGTATTCAGTCGATCAAGGGCACCTATAGCGGCAAAATCAGGCTTGAAGATATTGAGCCGCCCCGCCACTATAAGCTGGTTGCGGCTGGCCGCAGTGCGAACGGGGTTGTTGATGGCACTGGGACGGTTGACCTTGAAGAGCAGGATGGCCAAACAATTCTCAATTATTCGGGTGATGCTCAGATCGGCGGCACCCTGGCGAGCGTAGGCCAGCGCCTGATTGAAGGCGCATCGAAGCAGTTAATCAATCAGTCGCTCAAGGCGTTAACCGAGCAGATTCGCCTGCGGAATAGCGCGCCTGCGCCTGAGCCAGCCGTCTCAGCGCCGACGGATGCTACTGCTGCCATAGAATCTGCCCCAGCTGGCGATGGATCGAGTGCCACGCCTGCGGAAGCCGGGCCGCAAGCATCGCCACCGCCGCCTGCCCTAGCCAGTCCACCATCGCCCGCGCCAGCCGCCACCGCCGTGCCGATTCCACAGCCTTCGTTCGAGCGCCGCACCGTGGTGGTGCCCGCCGACGAGCAGCTCAAACCTGAGTCGATCGTGCGCGGCGTAGTGGAGGATGCCTTGAAAGAGCGGCCCTGGCTGCCCTGGGTAATTGTAGCGTTCTTGTTGGGCGTGCTATTGGGGCGCTCGCGGCGTAGCTAGCCGCACAGCCATTGGTTTCTCTACCAGAGTTGGCTTGCACTCGTTTATTGGGTAGGCAGCTACACTCGCTTCACATTCTGCCGTACTTCGCACAAGAAAGGAGCTTACGCACTCGATCGTTCGCTGCGCAACCTCATATGCACTGTTGTTGTAATCGCACCCTGGCAATTATCAGGAGGTATATGACGTGAGTACGATCTCAGTCACGGTCAATGGGCGGACCTACCAGAGCGATGTCGAACCGCGAACGCTGCTTGTTCATTACTTGCGTGAACAGCTGAACCTTACTGGCACCCATATCGGCTGCGATACCAGCCAATGTGGAGCCTGCGTTGTCCATATCAATGGCCAAAGCGTGAAAAGCTGCACTGTCCTCGCGGTGCAGGCCGATGGTGCCGAGATTACCACGATCGAGGGCCTGGCGCAGAACGGCCAGCTGCACCCACTGCAAGAGGGCTTCTGGGAGAAGCATGGCTTACAGTGTGGCTACTGCACCCCTGGCATGATCATGTCGGCCTACGATCTCCTTCAGCAAAACCCGAACCCCACCGAAGACGAAATTCGCCATGGCCTGGAAGGCAACCTGTGCCGCTGCACTGGCTACCAGAATATTGTAAAGGCCGTGCAATATGCCGCCGACAAAATGAATGGCAGCGGAAATAGCCCAGGCGAATAGCATAGTGCTAATGTGGCGCACAGTTGATCTGTGCGCGACTGAAACGGCCGTCGGCTCTGGCGAAGAGGCCCGGTAGTGGGCGCATAGCAGTCGGTGTGCGCGCGTCCTCACGCGGCGCTACCGCAACCATAGTGCTGGAAGGAGCAGGTATGACCACAGTAACCAAAATGGTTGGCCAGTCCCTAAAGCGGCGCGAAGACCCTAAGCTCATAACTGGTAAAGGCAACTTCCTCGACGATATTAAGCTGCAGGGTATGAGCCATGCGGCGATTCTGCGCAGCCCCTATGCCCACGCGAAAATCAATAGCATCGATACCTCCAAAGCGAAGGCGCTGCCTGGTGTGATTGCCATCTTCACGGGCGACGACATGATGGACATCAACCCGCTGCCTTGTGCGTGGCAGGCCGGGCGCGTGCAGAACAACGCGAATACTCCGCGCGCCCTGTCGGCGGGCAAGGCCTTGTACGCGGGCGATGGCATTGCCATGGTTGTGGCCGAAAATCGCTATATTGCGCGCGACGCACTCGACCTGATCGAGGTTGATTACGAGCCGCTGCCAGTAGTGGTTGATGCCAAAAAAGCCACCGAGGCGGGCGCACCCCAGCTGCACGAGAACGCGCCGAACAACATCTGCATGACGTGGGATTGCGGCCACAAGGACGCAACCGATGCTGCATTTAGCAGTGCTGAAGTCACCGTTAAAGAGCAGATAATTAACCAGCGCCTCATTCCCACCCCGATGGAAACGCGCGGCGCGCTGGCACGCTACGATGAAGCAACTGGCGAATTCACGGTGTGGATGACCTCGCAAGCCCCGCACGTCATGCGCCTGCTGCTGACGGCCTTTGTGTTCGGCATCCCCGAAACCAAACTGCGCTGCATTTCGCCAAATGTTGGCGGCGGCTTCGGCCAGAAGATTTTCTGCTACGCCGACATGGCCTTCACCATGTGGGCCGCGCGCAAGCTTGGCCGCCCGGTGAAGTTTGTGGAAGATCGCTCGGAGAACTATCGCTCGTCGACCCATGGCCGCGACCATATCACCGATGTGGAGATCGCCGGTACGAAGGATGGAACCATCACTGGACTGCGGATCGAAACGTGGGCCAACCTGGGTGCCTACCTCAGCACCATCGCGCCGGGCATCCCCACCACACTGTATGGCCGCATCGCCACCGGCGTATACAAGATTCCGGCAGCTTACTGCAAGGTGCATGGTGTTTATACCAACACCGCGATGGTCGATGCGTACCGCGGCGCGGGTCGGCCCGAGGCTTCATACCTGATCGAGCGGATGGTTGATCGCTTCGCTGCCGAAATTGGGATGGATCCCGCCGAAGTGCGGCGCAAGAACTTCATCCAGCCCAGCGATTTCCCCTACGACAATGGTATGGGCCTGCTGCCCTACGATAGCGGCAACTACGAGCCAGCGCTCGACCGTGCGCTTGCGATGGTTGGCTACGCCGATTTCCGCAACGAGCAGGCTGAGGCGCGCAAGCAGGGCAAATACCTGGGCCTGGGCATTAGCTCGTATGTCGAAATCTGTGGCGTGGCCCCGAGCGCCTGGATTGGCCTGCCGGGTGAGGGCTGGGGCGCAGGATTGTGGGAAAGCGCCAATATTCGTGTACACCTCACCGGCCAGGTGGTCGTAACCACTGGCTCGCTGCCGCACGGCCAGGGTGTGGAAACCACCTTCGCGCAGATCGTCGCCGATGAGCTGGGTGTACCGTATGAAAGCGTGCTGATCGAGCATTCCGACACGGCAGGTACCCCGTTTGGCTATGGCACCTATGGCAGCCGCTCGCTGGCGGTGGGCGGCACCGCGCTATACAAGAGCGTGGCCAAGGTGAAGGAAAAAGCCAAGAAGATCGCGGCGCATATGCTCGAAGCCAACCCGGCGGATATTGAGTACGCCGACGGCAAAGCCTATGTGAAGGGTTCGCCCGACCAGGCCAAGACTCTGGGCGAAATTGCGCTGCAAGCCTCGGTGGCCTATAGCTTGCCCGAAGGTGTCGAGCCGTTCCTCGATGAGACGACCTACTACGATCCGCCGAACTGCACCTTCCCATTTGGCACGCATATTGCAATTGTCGAAGTTGATGGCGCGACGGGGATGGTTGCTATCAAGCGCTACGTCGGCGTCGATGATGTTGGCAACCCGATCAACCCGCTGATCATTGACGGCCAGCTGCATGGCGGTATTGCCCAGGGCATTGCCCAGGCGCTGTACGAACATGGCGTGTACGACGAAAACGGCCAGCTGGTGAGCGGCACGCTCATGGATTATGCCGTTCCGAATGCCGCAATGCTACCGAACTACGAGCTTGATCGTACTGTCACACCCAGCCCGGTAAACCCAATGGGCGTGAAAGGCGCGGGCGAAGCGGGCACGATCGGCAGCGCGCAGGCGATTATGAATGCCGTCATCGACGCGCTGGCACCTTTTGGCGTAAAGCACCTGCAAATGCCAGCAACGGCTGAGCGGGTGTGGCGGGCGATGCAATCACACTAAAATCGGGAACCGCTTACGGTTCTCCGTAAGGAGGAAATATGATTCCAGGCGAGTTCCAATATTTTGCGCCGACGACTGTTGACGAAGCGGTGAGCCTGTTGCAGCAACACGGCGAGGACGCCAAACTGCTCGGCGGTGGGCATTCGCTGCTACCCGCGATGAAGCTCCGCCTTACCACGCCCGCTGTCCTGATCGACGTTACGAAGATTAGTGATATCAAGGGCGTATCGGTGAATGGGAGTGTGACGGTAGGCGGCGGTGCGACCTACCACGCTGTGGCTTCTAACGATGCAGTGCGCAGCGCCTGCGGGGTGCTGGCTGATTGTGTTGCACAGATTGGCGACACCCAGGTGCGCAATCGCGGCACGATCGGTGGGTCGCTGGCCCACGCCGACCCAGCCGCCGATCTGCCAGCAGTGGCTTTGGCGTTGGGCGCAACTATCACGGCGCAGGGGCCAGGTGGCGCGCGCACAATCAACGCCGATGATATGTTTGTGGAAATGCTGACTACCGCGCTAGAGCCGAATGAAATCATCACTAGCGTCAGTTTCCCCAGGCTCGGTGCAGGCGCGGGTGCGGCCTATGAGAAGATGCGCCAGCCAGCCTCGCGCTATGCAATTGTGGGCGTGGCCGCGTATGTGAAGCTCGGCAGTGATGGGAATGTGGCCGAGGCGCGTGTTGCTGTGACGGGCGCTGGCCCGAAAGCGACCCGCCAGGATGCGACAGAGGCGGCGATCACCGGCACGAATGGCGACGACGCGGCGATCGCGGCGGCGACCGACAAGGCTGGCGAGGATATGGACTACCTGGGTGATATTCACGCTTCGGAAGAATATCGCCGGGCGATGGTAAAGGTGTACACCAAGCGCGCGCTTGCAAAGGCCATCGCGCAGGCGCGTGGCTAGTGTTTGGCGCGATGCTTCTTACACCGTCGTGGCCTGCAGTTTCTGCAGGCCACCAATATGTTTGCCATCAATAAACGTACCAAGTACTAGCGTTGCGGCGGATCAGGTACAGTCAGTGCAGCGGCCTCTAGAGCTGGCCGATCGCGCAGCCGAAAAATCACCCACAGGCTGATCAGCCCAACAACGGTAATAATTGCCTCAGGCAGCAGCACTTTTGCCAGGTCGCCTAGCGGCAAGAACGGTGGCAGCGCAGCTGCAAGCCAATCTACGGCAGCATGCAGGCCAACCGCTAGCCAGAGCCAGCGTATATCGCCGCGCCGGAACACCTGCAATACCACCACCGAAAGGGCAACATGCAGCGCGAGTGTCCACCCTCGCTCCCAGGCGCCAAGTAGGCCCAGCCAGGGTGGTTGCGCACCCACTGCGGCGAGCTGTTGGGCGATCTGGGCGCGCTGCTCAGCCGTGATTGGTAGCGTGCTCAAGTCGGTGTGCGATAGCGCCACGAGCTGAATCAGCGTCAATGCGGTGAGCCCAGCCACCAAGACGATTGACTCGATCCCGCCATGGCCCAGGCCATACATCACCGCTTTGGGCCATGTCTTTTCCTCGCGTTGCAGCAGCCAGCGGTAGCCAACATAGCGGCCAATTTCCTCGAATAAACCCGCCGTGAGCGCTGCAAACGTAATCCAGCTGAAACGCAGCCCGGCTGAGTCGCGCAGCTGTGGCCCTAGCAAGAACTGCCCCAATTGCATAAGCGGCACGCGGCTCAGGAGCTGAAACAGAACAAAGATCAGCGCGCCGTAGCCAAAGTATCGCCAGCTCACCTGCAGCCGTCGCCCAACCAGATACGCCACCACCAGAGGAAACAGAATCTCAAAGACGATTGCGGCGATGGTGAACCCAATCAATGTGTTACTGAGCTGTATTGCTGGTTCCATAGACTGTACTTTTAAAGATATTTAGCTAAGTATCTAAATATTACATTGCGAACTATACCATATCACTGCCGCAATTTCAAACAGCGGCGGAGCTATTTGCGTTCACCTGACTGGTGAGGCGTGGTAAGATAGCCCGACATTTCGCTGCCGTGCCTATTTAGAGACATGTATGCAAGACACATCTGCCGATCTCATTCTGAAGCACAATGCCAACCGTAATTTTATATTGAATGTACTCGATGGTATGGCGTTTATATTTGGCATTAGCCTGGTGTCACGGTTTACCGTGCTGCCGTTCTTTGTCGCCCGCCTTTCAAGCGACCGCTGGGTGCAGGGACTATTGCCAACGCTTACGCAGGCGGGTTGGGTGCTGCCTGCACTCTTTATGGCCCCACTGGTTGCGAGCAGGCCGCGGCGCAAGCCGCTGATCTTAACCATGACCCTTGGCGAACGCATACCAGTGTTGCTACTCGGTTTGGTGCTCATCTCGTGGCCTGGCCTGCCCGCCACAGTGCTGCTCGCGATCTTCTTTCTGCTATATGGTATCCAGGCATTTAGCGGCGGATGTGCGGCCACCGCCTGGCAGGATTTCATTGCGCGCATCATTCCCGAACGGCGCTGGGGTACCTTTTTCGGGTTGCAATCGGGGCTGGGCGCGGTACTTGGTATTGCTAGTGCCGTAATCGCTGGCAATGTGTTGGCGGTGCAGCCGTTCCCGCAAAGTATTGGCATACTCTCGCTTATTTGTTTCGCGGCAATGGTGTTATCGTATATTTTTTTAAGCCTCACCGTCGAGCCACCCCAGCCAGTCGAGCCGCGCCAGTCAATGCGTACATTTCTCCGCGGTCTGCGCCCGCTCCTGCGCAATAACCCGGCGTTCCAGCGCTATCTGCTCAGCCGCTCGGCAATTGCGCTGAGTTTGTTAGGCCATAGCTTTATCACTGCTGCTGCGCTTGAGCGCTTTGGTCTGTCAGAAGCTGAAGTAGGCCTTTTCACCGCGGTGTTGCTGGCGGCACAGGCCTTAGGGCATATCGCCCTGGGCGCATTAGGCGATCGCTGGGGCCACAAACAGGTGCTTGAGCTGGCGACGGCACTGGGGGCGGTGGCGCTGCTGTTAACCGTATTAGCCACCAGCACCGCCTGGTTTTTCGTAATCTTCGCGCTGGTGGGTGTAGCGCAGGCGGGATATCAGCTTGCGGGATATACGGTTGTATTTAGCTTTAGCACACCAGCTGAGCGCCCAACCTATATTGGCGTTGCCAATACCACACTTGCGCCGGTTGCGATGCTTGGCCCGCTGCTGGCAGGTGCCTTCGCTGAGGCGACCGGGTATAACGCGCTCTTTGTTGTGCTGGGTATTGTGGGTGGGTTGGGGCTTGCGCTATTACACTGGCGGGTGCCAATGCCCGCGCGGCGCACAATCGGGCAAGTAAATAAGTAGCGCCGCCGCTCGGTTCAGCTTAACGGCGCCTGCCACGCCTGGGTATTGCGTTAGCTGCGCCAGCTGCAGCTTAGCGAAACGTGGCAATGACCACGGCTATGAGTAGCCCGCCACCGAGCAGGCCATATTCCCAAAACACCCGCCGCGATAGGGTGCCTTCCAGGTGGTTTTGAACCAGCCCCAGCGCAACATAGAAGATTACCAGCAGCAGCGCGCCGCCCAGCAAAAACGACGCCGCCCAGTAATTCAGTGCCCAGGTAGCCTCGGCCAGAGCAACGCCAACCATGCTGGATAGCACGAACAAGCCATGGCGCGGTGGCGTCCATTGGAGCAGTGCATAGGCCAGCAAGGTACCAATCACGCCGATTAGCACCCCTGAGTACAAAAAGCGTAAGCGTGCGTAGTAGGTAGCGCTGAACAGGCTAAAGGCTAAGAGCAACGTAATGGTTTGCAGCCCCAGTCGCGCAATATGCCGCACCTCAGGCCGCCGATCGAGGGCGTAGTGCTGGCCGAGCAGCGCAGCTAGTAGCAGCCCGCCAGTCGCCACCAGCGCAATAATCGCGGCGGTCGTTTCGAGAATAGGGCTAAACAGCCGGAAGAACGCGAAGGGCGCAACAATTGCAAATGAGGGCAGAATCCAGAAGCCGGGCGCCAGTTCAATCCGCACAAACCCCAGGTTCAGCGTTGGCAGCACGCGGTTTTGCATTTGCGGGTGGCTGCGAATAAACAGATCGGCACCCGTGCTAGTGATAACCACCAGCGAAGCAACCAGCACCCATGAAAGGGTGATCAGCGGCAAATCGCCGCCAAGGCGCGCGCGGAAGTTGTTCGGGTTAATATCAATCAGAAACACAACCGCCAGACCGATGAGCACCAGTAGCACAAGCGAGACGATTCGATCGTAGCGAGGTGTTGCGGAAGCGGACACCGTTACCTACTCCTTGAGTTGATGCAGCGCTATACCTACGCTGCTCGGTCTGGGATTCTAGCCGGAGTCACGGGCAATGTCAACTAGGGCGATTGCATCTTATATTCCGAGCACCCGTTCCAGATAGGCGTCATTGAGCGCGGCACGAAAGCGTTTGGTCTTGACGCTGCCCTTGCTCGGCTCCTGGCGCAAGAGATTGAGGGCGATGTGGCGCACCACGCCCATATTCTGTGGGGCATCGCCGGTGCGGATGCGGCTGGCATCTTCGTGAAAGATGACGTCGAGCACCCAATGCACGCAGTTTTCGATGCCCCAATGACCACGCACCAGCGCGTTCACCTCGGTGGGTAGGCGCGCCTGATCCAGCAGATAGAAGCGCTGTTCGGTGGTGGTTCGTCCCTCAGCGGTGCGCTGGGCTTCGACCAGGGCGACACTGGCCAGATCGCGCCAATGGTTGCCGGGATTGAGATAGGCGATCACCTCCGGGTCGTTAATAACATAGGTCGTCCGGGTTTCAATCCGCCCGTGGCCGCTGGTCGTGTCGCTGGCGCTGGTCATCCCATACTCCGGCTGTTTGGCTGCGCGGGCATCAGCAAAGAGCGCTTGCACATCGGCATACAGCGTGGCCTGATTCGCTTTCAGCGCCAGCACATAGTGACCCTGTCGGTCACGAATCTTGGTCGCGATCGCGGTCTGACAGCCCATCGCATCGATGGTGACGGTACAGTCGCGCAGATCCAACAGGTCGAGCAACTGCGGGATGGCCGTAATCTCGTTGGATTTGTCGTCCACGGCGACCTGTCCGAGCACCAGACGGTTCTCCGCCGCCCACGCGCTGACGAGATGCAGCGCGGCCTGCCCGTTCGGGCGATCGTGGCTGCCGCGATGGGTCTTACCATCAATCGCGATCACGTCCGTACGCACCGTTTGGACCGCCTCGATCCACTGGAGAAAGCTCTCCTGGAACTGCTTCGGGTCGATGCGGGCAAACACCCGCCCAAACGTATCGTGCGAGGGGATCCCGTTGGGAAGCTCCAGAAACTGCTTTAGCCATGCGTGTTTGCTGGTGCCAAACTCGGCTACCCCGACCCAATCATCAGCGCCACAGATCACGGCGCAAATGGTGATAATGATGCTATCGAGGAGGTTGTGTGCCCTGGTTCGTTCGATCCGCGGGTCGTCCACCGCTGCAAAATAGGCTGCCAGGGCCAGTTCACGTGATGGGGGCATAGGGAACCTCCAGGAACCGGGCTATCGCCGCTGCCCGCATCATCCCCCATCCGGCGCTCCAGCGCAATCCAGAAGATGCAATCGCCCTACAATGTCAACCTGTGGTGGTTGCATCGCCCTCGTGCCAGTGTTAGAATGGACAATAATTTGCGATTGCTATCACGAAGTTTGTGCCCGCTTGGCGTAGGCAGCTAGTGTGGGCCAACTTAATGTAATACCCATGCTGGCTTCTGTTTCGCAACCGGCGGCACCGCTACAATTAAGTATCCGCCCTGCCCACATGCACGATATTTACCAGGTGTTGGCATTGCATCGCGAGGCATTTGCCGACAAATTTGGGGCAGCGTTTGGGGCAAATGGCACCGAGCGTGGCATCGAGGCCATGGCCGAAGCGTGGCGTCGCCAGGGCTCGGCGGCACTGCGGGGAATGTTTGTGGCCGAAGCCGATGCACAGATTATTGGCACCATTACCTTGCGAACCTGGGAAATGGGTGGCGACAACAGCGGCGCTGCCGAAATGGCATTTCATCAGGTGCTTGGCACCTGGCGCGCCATGCGCTCAATTTTTGCGCTTTCGCTGCTCGATCACCAGATCGACCGCGCTGAGGGCTACATTACAGATGTTGCGGTGCTCAGTAGCTACCGACGGCGCGGTGTTGCCCAGGCGATGCTGGCCCGTGCCGAAGAAGAAGCCCGCATCCGACGCAAACGATATATTGCGTTGTATGTCAGTGCGCGTAATCGGGGCGCCATCGATCTCTATCGTGGCTACGGCTTTATCGATTGGCGGGTGCGTCGTTCGCTCATAGCGGGGTGGCTACTACGCCAGGCTTCGTGGATATTTATGCGCAAGGAATTACTCTGACTCTGATGCGGCGGCTCATTCGCCGCGTTGCATATGCCTTGAATGTATGCTACTGTATTCATTGTAGCGTGGTTCTGTTGTATCATACCAAGCGCAGCGCCTGTGGCAACTAACAGGCCGCGTACTGTCTACTAACCCACCGCATAATAGGAAATAGGAGGCGACGACAATGACGTCTGAGCGCGACAACCCCTTTCGCATCGCGCAGCAGCAGTTCGACAAGGCCGCCGATCTGCTCGAATTAACGGAGGACGTTCGCGAAATCCTGCGGGTGCCCCAGCGCGAACTGACGGTAAACTTCCCAGTTAAGCTCGATAATGGTACAACCAAGGTTTTCACGGGCTATCGTGTGCAGCACAACCTGGGCCGTGGCCCGGTGAAAGGTGGTATTCGCTACCATCCGAATGTCGATATCGACGAAGTGCGCGCACTGGCAATGTGGATGACCTGGAAATGTGCGCTGGTGAACATCCCCTATGGCGGTGCCAAAGGCGGCGTTGTTGTCGATCCAGCTAACCTTTCGTTGGGCGAGCTTGAACGCCTGACCCGGCGTTTTGCCACGGAGATTAGCATCCTGATCGGGCCGGATAAAGATATTCCTGCACCTGATGTGAACACGACCCCGCAGATTATGGCCTGGATTATGGACACGATTTCGATGCACCAGGGCCATACGGTAAATGCGGTTATTACGGGCAAGCCGGTGCAGGTTGGCGGCTCGTTGGGGCGTAACGATGCTACCGGGCGCGGCGTGAGCCTGATGGTGCGCGAGTGGGCACGCGGCAACAACTATAATGTCGATCAGCTGAATGTGGTGGTGCAGGGCTTTGGGAATGTCGGCGGGGTTGCTGCCATGCTACTTGAGCAAATGGGCTGCCGTGTAATTGCGGTAAGCGATGCTACTGGTGGCTATGTGCGGCGCGGCGGACTCGATATCAAAGCCATGCGTGAGTATAGCGCCAAACACCCGCGCCACCTGCTCGATGGCTATACCGCCCCTGGTGTCGAGCGTATTACCAATGCCGAGCTCTTAGAGCTACCTTGCGATGTGCTTGTTCCTGCCGCGCTCGAAAACCAGTTTACCGAGCTGAATGCACCTCGTGTTCGCGCAAAGGTTATTGTGGAAGGCGCGAACGGCCCAACCACTCCAGCCGCCGATGCAATCTTTGAAGATCGCGGCATTATAGTTGTTCCCGATATTCTGGCGAATGCTGGCGGTGTGACAGTAAGCTACTTCGAGTGGGTGCAGGGCTTGCAATCGTTCTTCTGGGATGAAATGGACGTGAATGCCAGGCTTGAGCGTATTATGGTCAATTCGTATGAGCAAGTACACGCGATTGTTGAACAGCGCAAGGTATCGATGCGCCTGGCGGCGTACCTGCTGGCAGTGCGTCGGGTTGCCGACGCGAATGCGACACGCGGTATTTATCCGTAGATGAGAGCAACTTTGACTGTGGTACAATATCAGCGTAGCCTGTTGGCTACCTCACCAGGATAGCGTTTACTCGATTGCGTATAGTAGATTGCGGGCGATTCTTCGTCTCTACTATACGCAATCGCCTTATCATCCATCCTGGGCGCAGCGCAGGGAGGCCATAATGGATGTCTTGCTTGTTGATGACAATCCCCTTATGCAGCAGCTTATCTCGCGCTTTCTGGGCGAGTTTGGCTACCGCGTTGGCCTGGCCGGGCTAGCATCCGATGCGGTGACAATTGCGCGCCAATCACCGCCAGCCCTGTTTATGATCGACATGCACCTGCCTGATCTGGATGGCCCCGATGCGCTTGCCGCGCTACGCAAGCTGCCTGGCTGTTCTGCCACGCCTGCTATTGCAATTAGTGGGCTGAGCGAAGAAGAGCTGCGGCATATGCCGATCAATGATTTTAATGAGTACCTCGTGAAACCCATTGAGCTGGATACCTTATATGCGGCAGTGGCACGGCACGTCGGCCCCCAATTTGCGCGAACTGTGGGGGCGGGGTAAGCCCATTAGAAGAACTAACAAGCAGTACACACTGGTAGAACTATGCGAATTTCTAGCAAAGGCGAGTATGGCCTGCGCGCGCTGTTTGACCTTGCACAACGCTACGGTGAAGGCTCGATCCAGAGCCATGATATTCATCAGCGCCAGGGAATTGACGAAAACTACCTCAATCAGATTCTGATTTTATTGCGTAAAGCGGGTTTGATCGAAAGTGTGCGCGGCCCCCAGGGCGGGCATCGGCTGGCTCGCCCCCCGGCGCAAATATCGCTGCTTGAGGTGATGGTTGCATTGGAAGGCCCGGTGCTGCCGCCCGAGGCTGGCCGCGATGCGCTGCAACCTGAAGATCCACTTGATCATGCCATTGTGCGCGAGGTGTGGGGCGGCATGCGTGAAACGCTTGAGGCGTATTTGCGCAACCTCACGCTCGACGACCTGTGCCAGAGCAAGCGCCGCCATGCTGGCGAGGTAATGTACTACATCTAGCTAATAATCAGCCCCTGAGCTTCAAGCCAGAAGCGCGCGGCTGATAGCGCCCCCAGCTCCAAAAGGGTGAATATGAGCGCGACGGTGGCTGGTTTTGCCAGTTGTGCAATACGATTGACTCGCCCTTCATACCCCATAAACAGCGCTGCCAGCAGTATGTTGATGGCAAACAGAATACCGGTAATGCCCAGCCATGCCGTGAATGCAATTGGCCAGAACATGAATGCCACGTTGCCATACATTGCCGCCAGTACCAGTAAGTTTACGAATACTGCGCCACCCAGCTCAACCCACCCGCGCATAACGCGCTGATTCGGATCGGGGTTTTGCCGCAACGACAAATTCATTATCAGCATCAGCAGCACCGCCATAGCGATGCCCATGTCAAGGCCGGTGAGCGTGCGCAGATCGTTGCGAGGCGTATACAGATGCGGCATAAACAGATCAACCAGCAGCGAGTTGAAGCCATCCACCGCCATCACCACGACAAATGCAACTAATACCGCCACAATCGGCATGGGTGGCAGCTTTGCGGCGCGCCCGCGCCCGAGCGCCAGCAGAAACAGCACAGTTACCAGAAAGCCGCTGTAAATACCGGTATTGCGCGCGCAGAGCGGCAGGCGCAGCCCGGCCATATCGACAGTGTGGGCCTGCGCACACACGCCATGCACTACGGCATACATCTTCCACTCAAGCGGCATACCCGGCCATGCCAGCAGCCCAATCAGCAGTACAACCGCCAGGCCAATAAAGCCATAGCGCCAGGGCAGCTCGCGCAGGCCACGCGCCTCAATCGACTGTATGCGGCGGGCGGCGATGTCACTGCGAGCCATATCGAGAATTTCTTCGCTCGAACGTTCGTTCATTGTTATTTCAACTCTTCAATATGGTTGGCAATAAATTCCGCATTCATGACACCGGTTTTGCGGAGTGCAATGGTGCCATCGCTATTAATGAAATAGGTGGTAGGCAGCAGCTTCGCGGCGTAGCGCTCGGCAATATCGCCATCAAGATTGGTGATGAGCGGGAAGGTGACGCCAAGCTCGTTTGCAAATGGCCCGAGCTGGTCGAGCGTTTGGGCTTTGTTGACGCCAATCACCACTACATCGCTATACTTGCTTAGTGTCTGCTGTAGGTCGGGCATCTCCGAGCGGCATGGCCCGCACCAGGTTGCCCAGAAGTTGAGCAGCACCTTTTTGCCGCGCAGCTGGCTGAGTGTGTGCGTGCTGCCATCGGGCATGGTGTACTCGAAATCGGGGGCAGCTTCGCCCTGCGCCGGGATCACGTCTTGTGCGCCGCCAGGCAAAATGCGCGAGGAAACGGCGATCGTCTGTGGCCCGCTGCTTACAACTGGTGTGGTCGCCGGGGTACCTCCACAGGCCGCCAACAGCAGCAGGAACAGAGCAAGAAGTAGCCAGGAGAGGCGGGTGTAATGCAACTGTTCAGGCATGGTTAATCCCTTACGGGCCTGCGCAGCGCTTGCTCTAGCATGGCCGCGCGAATTGGCGCGGCGAGCGTAGGGCCACCGGCAATCGTAATCACTGGAATGCTGTGTTTGTAGCGCTCGTACAGGTCGGTGTCGGTGAGAATATTGATTTCGGTCACTGCCAGGGGAATGCGCTGGGCGATGTCTTCCAGTAGCTCGGCGGCATCTTCGCACAGGTGGCAGCCCGGTCGGCTATAGAGTGTGACCTGGTGTATGTTCATGCGCTCATTATACCAGACGCGTTGCGGAAGCGGCGGGTGAAACAGCCCATTTCACCCGCCGTGTTCGCGCATTGGTGCTTATGCCCCGCGCACACGCACGAATTTGCGGCGACCTACCTGCACAACGACTGGCGTGCCGAGGTTCAGCAGAAGGTCGTAGCCGCTCACCTTTTCACCCGCAACACGCACGCCGCCGCCGTCGATCAGCCGCCGCGCCTCGCTCTTGCTAGCGGCCAGGCTGCTCGCGATCATCAGGTCAACAATATTGGTTGGCGCAGTAATGACGTGCTCGGGTATATCGGTTGGTAGCTCGCGCTCACGGAAGCGCTTGATCCACTCCGCTTCGGCGGCGGGTGCTTCTGCCGCGCTATGAAACTGGGTGACGATCTCGCGCGCCAGCCGCATCTTGAAGTCCATGGGGTTGGCGCTGCCATCGGCAATTGCCTGCCGGATGGCGGCAACCTCCGTCAGGTCAATATCAGTCAGCACCTCGAAGTACAACGGCAGCACATCGTCGCTCATCGAGAGCACTTTACTGTACATCTCGAACGGCGGCATCAGGATGTCGATCGTGTTGTTGAAGCTTTTACCCATTTTACGGCCGTCGGTGCCGGGGATGAGCGGTACCAGGAAAATATCCTGCGGCACCATGCCGGCCTGAGCCATCAGCTCGCGGCCCGCCAGGTTGTTGAATTTCTGGTCGGTGCCGCCGAATTCGACATCGGGGTTGACCATCACCGAGTCGTAGCCTTGCAGCATTGGGTACATTAGCTCCAGGATGGTGAGCTTGCCGCCTTCTTCGTAGCGTTTGCGGAAGGTTTCGTGCTGGAGCATTTGCGCCAGCGTGAAGCTACCCGCCAGCTTTAGCGCTTTGCTCAGATCAAAGGTGCCAAACCATTCGCTCTGGAAGCGAACTTCGGTGCACTCGCGATCGACGACTTTGAAGAACTGCTGCATGTAGGTTTCGGCGTTGGCGCGCACAATCTCGGCAGTGAGCGGCGGGCGAGTTTCGTCGCGGCCGCTTGGGTCGCCAATCTGGGCGGTCCAGTCGCCTACAATCAGCACGACCTGATGCCCAAGATCTTGAAATTTGCGCAGCTTGCGCAGGCCCACCGCGTGGCCGATATGCATGTCGGGCTTGGTTGGATCGAACCCCTGTTTAAGCCGCAGTGGCCGCGTACCAGCCAGCTTCCGGCGCAGGTCGGCCTCGATCAACACCTCGGCCACGCCACGCGTAAGCAATTCGTCAATTGAACTCATGATCGCTTCCTTCTGAACAGATGACAGGAGGCACAAAAAAAACGCGGACCCGTGTCCACGTCGATTCACGATTATTCGCGCAGCTAGCCGTGGAGCACAGGCCAATTATCCCACACGGGGATAATAATACTCCACATCATAGGTTGTGCTGCGGCACATGCGCATAACAGTTACTCCAATTGCGCGCGATCGTAGCACGCGGTCCAGGGCTTGTCAAGCGCGACTTTCGGCGGAGCGATGCGGTGGGTGGTGATGTACAATACAGGCGTGAAGCAGGCTACCGGGTGCGCATTTATGGATCACACCGAAATGGTCGAGCTGATTCGTGCGGGCGTGGGTGGGCCGGGCGGCACCTGGGCCGATTTTGGTGCAGGCACCGGCAACTTCACCTGGGCACTAGCTGCGCTGCTCGGGCCAACCGCAACGATTTACGCGCTTGACCGTGATGGCAAGGCAATTGCGCGCCAGCGCGAGCTGCTGGCCCAGGTCGCGCGCCCGCTCGCCGCTATTGTGCCGCAGCAGGCCGATATTACTCAGCGCATCGCGCTGCCATTACTCGATGGCGTGCTGATGGCGAATGTGTTGCACTTCGTGCGCGATCAGCCTGGCGCGCTGGCGCTGGCGGCAAGCTATGTTCGGCCTGGCGGGCGGCTGTTGTTGGTTGAATATGATCTTGCTGCACCACTCCGCTATGTGCCATACCCGGTGCCATTCGAGCGTTTCGCGGCGCTGGCGTTGCAGGTTGGTTGTCATTCGCCAGTGCGCGTCGGCCAGCGCGTATCGCCATCGTCGGGAATTGTGATGTATGCCGCCCAGGCGCGGCGATAACGCTTGTGGAGGAGATAGCTTGTGCAAGATGTTCTAGTCATTGGTGCGGGCGTTTCGGGCTTGTCGTGCGGGATTCGCCTGCTTGAAGCTGGCTACCGGGTGCGCATCTGGGCGCGCGACCTGCCGCAGCAGACGACATCGGGCGTAGCGGCGGCGGTGTGGTACCCGTATAAAGCGTACCCCGAAGATTTAGTGGTGGGCTGGTCGCGCGTTACCTACACCGAGCTGATGGCGCTGCGCCACGACCCGGCCACTGGCATTCTGGTGCGCACCGGCCTTGAGATTTTTCCATGGCCGGTAGATGAACCGTGGTGGGGTGCGGCAGTGCCCGGCTACCGGCGCATTGCCGCCCACGAGCTACCGGCTGGCTATGTCGATGGCTACGTCTTCGATGCGCCAGTGGTTGAAATGCCAATCTATTTGCGCTATTTGCAGCAGCGCTTCGAGCAATTGGGCGGCGCAATCGAAGTTCGCACGCTCAGTAGCCTGGCTGAAGCCGTTACGACCAGCCCGCTGGTTGTGAATTGCAGTGGGCTAGGTGCGCGCGAGCTTGCGCCCGACGCGTCGGTGTTCCCCATCCGCGGCCAGGTTGTGCGCGTGGCGCAGGTGGGCCTCAGCAATTTCGTGCTCGACGATTATGGCCCGCGTGGGATTGCGTATATCATTCCGCGCAACGACGATTGTATCCTCGGCGGCACGGCGGAAGATGGTGCCGAAGAGCTTGCGCCCGATGCGCATACTGCCGAGGCAATTCAGGCGCGTTGCCAGGCGTTGGAAGCGCGCTTGGGCACGGCAGCTGTGTTGGAACACAAGGTAGGGCTACGGCCTGGGCGGCCAACTGTGCGGGTGGAACAACAATCATGCGCAAATGGGCAAGCCATCGTCCATAACTATGGCCACGGTGGTGCAGGTATTACGCTTTCATGGGGCTGTGCCGACAAGGTTGTGCGGCTGGTACGCGGTGTGGGCTAAGGGTGGGCGGTGACTTCGCGCCGCTAATCAATTTTTTTCGTGCTCGGCTTGCGCGTGGCTTCGGTTCCGGCTTTTTGCAGCATTTCGAGCAATTTCTCAAGCTCAAATGGTTTTTCCAGCCATAAAATGCCTTTGCTAGCGAGCGAAGGGGCAATTTCTTGTACGTGGCGAGTCGCCGCAGAACACAAAATGAGCGGAATCGCGCGCGTGGTGGGGTCGAGGTAGAGCATATCTAGCAATGCCCAGCCTGCTGGCGCATTATCGAACATCAAATCACATACCACAATGTCTGGCTGGCTCGCCTTGATCTGCTCGAAGGCACCCTGGTGCTTGGCGATAGTCGTCACCTCATACCCTTCTTCGCCAAGGAATTCAGCAAGTAGCTCAAGAAAATCTTGGTGATCGTTTACAACAGTAACGCGTTTTTGGGTCGGCATAGTACTTTCCTTTTATGCGAGCTGCGACTAGTTTGCCATTGTATCGCCCTCAAGGGGAATTCGCAACCGCCAAAAATACGTGGCATCAATGTTGCAATAAGGAAGGTAGGTGTATTTCGGGCAAAAGGAGAATGACGTGTTTTTACAATCAACCGTCATTAAGCGAATGACTCCGCTGCTGGTGAGCGGTGTATCGGGCGTGTATGTACTGCTACGCGCGCGCCGCTTGAGCCTGGCCGAACCATTTACTGGTAACGCACTGCAATTCCTGCTTGAGCAATCTGACCTTATTACTGTGCTTGCCGGTGTGCCAGTATGCTGGTATGTGGCTCAGTACCGCGAGCAAGCTGCCTTCATCGTGCAAGATATGCTGCGCGGCCAGAAAGCCGATGCTGCACACTCATTGCGGCAGACATTGACAGTGTTGCTGCTGGGCACCGAGCTTCTGGCGCGCCGCGCCGCGAAAACCGAATACACTGATCTGGCGCAATTGGCACGTCGCCTGAATCGGGTTGTGCTACAAGGCATTACCGAGCTACGCGTACTGGGTGAGCCATACCCCGCTGACCTTGAAAAGCTGTATGCTGTGCGCCTTCCTGCGCCTGGGCACTCAGCTTAATGCTCGCGCAAGGTATTGGAGCTGTATTGCTGAGTGTCGGCCAGAAATTGCCGCACTATAGAATGTCAGTATTCCTGTTGCCACAATCCAGTAGTGCCATTCTGAGTTAAGCCCTAACGCACCTCGGTGGCACCTGAAAGGTATAATACCAAATCCTGTTGAATAGTTGTATATCATACACAACGTATTACGCACTACAAAGCCAAACGCTCGTGCGTAGTGCGTAATACTACTGACGAATTTGGTATGGCTTATGCGGCGTAGTATCATCCCTTCAGAATAAGTAATGGTATAATGCGCGCTCTGCAATAAACATACGAGGAGCCGAGCGTGAGCATTAAATCCGATCGCTGGATTCGGCGCATGGCGCTTGAACATGGAATGATCGAACCATTTGTAGAAGGGCAGGTTCGCCAGGGGGTTATTTCCTACGGCCTCTCTTCATACGGGTACGATATGCGGATTGCGAATGAGTTTAAGGTGTTTACGAATGTTTATAACACCTTAGTCGATCCGAAGCGTTTCGATCCGCGCTCGTTTGTTGATATTACCGCCGATTACTGCGATATTCCGCCAAATTCGTTTGCGCTGGCGCGTACAGTCGAATACTTCCGTATTCCACGCAATGTGCTGGCGGTGTGCCTGGGCAAATCAACCTACGCCCGCTGCGGCATTATTGTGAATACCACGCCGTTCGAGCCAGGGTGGCGTGGCTATGTCACGATCGAGCTTTCGAATAGCACGCCTTTACCTGCACGTATTTATGCCAACGAGGGCATTGGGCAAGTGTTGTTTTTTGAGAGTGATGAGGAATGCGAGACATCCTACGACGATAAGCGCGGGAAATACCTCGACCAGGTGGGCGTGGTGCCGCCGCGAATATAGGTTGTAGTGATCAAGGGCGTTTGGGCTTGTTGATGAAGTGCGTGGCGGCTCTGACGCCAGGCATTTCTTTTTCCCCCTGGCGATATGCTGGCTGATCAATTGCCTTTGGCTATGTTTCCACTGTTAGCTGCGCAATATCGAGCCACTGCGTTGGCGTAGCGCTTACTCCCCAGCCGAAGCGCCCGCGTGGCGTCGCTACCATCCACTGATTATCTACCCACAGCACCATGCCCAGCGGCCCCTGGGGCACACGCGCAGTTTCGAGCACGGTGCTGCCATCGATGCTGAATCGCGCACCATCGTGCCGCCACTCGATCACATAATTTCGCCAGGCGCGATCTGGTGCGGCGATTGGCGCCTCGGCGAGGCACAGGTCGTGCTGCACGCGCGGCCAGATGCGCCGTTGCAGCGGGCCGACGCGGTTGGCGAGCGCCACTGGCAGGGCGAGCGGCGCCCATTGTAGTGCGCGTGCCGTGGTTGTGTCGATGCTGGCCGCCCTCCAGCCGTGGCCGGGCACGCCCAGTGCCAGCGGCATGTTGCTGGGCGGCGCGGCGTGGAAAAACCAGAGCGCGGCAGGCAGCGCGGGCCAGCCACCCAGCGGCGAAAATGGGTTATTCCAGAAGCCAAACCCGGCCGTGCCAAGGAGCGGCCCCGAGGCGCGCGCCCGTACTGTAAAGCGAAGCGGCGGTCGCCAGGGAAAATGGCGGCGCGCCATCCCTGCATAATCGTCGAGCTGCGCATCGGCGTAGCGCGTAGGCTGTGTGCCCGACAATGCCAGGCGTAGCCCCTCCTCGCCAAGAACGATCTGCCCGCCGCCGACCTGTGTGACGCACCAGCGTTGGCCCAGCCGGGTGCGAAATTGTTCGTATAACATTCGTGTGCTTCGCGCTGCCGCTATGTTTAGCGGCCGCCAGTTGTCACTAATGTGAAGCGCACAATGCGGTCTTGTACCAGCTCGCTCTCGTTCAGGCTGTTCGGGAACTTCGATGGGATTGTGCTGACAATCAGCCGGTTCGGGTCGATGCCCTGCTGCGCGAGAAATTGCGCCACGCTGTCGGCGCGCGCTTGTGCGACTTCTTGAATTTGCGCTTCGGTGAAGCGACCATCTGGCCCCGGCCACGCGGCGCTGCCCTCGATCTTGAGGTAGAGCTGCGAGGCGCGTAGTACGGGCAGTACCTGGCTATTCAGGTCGCTCACGGCCTGGTCGGTCAGGCGCGCGCTTTCGGGCTGAAAGTCGATTTTTTCTAGCGGCAGCTTCACGACATCCTGCGCGTTCTGCTGCTCTTCGCTCGACAGTTGCGGCAAATCGACTTTCGCCGTGAGCAAGAACGAGCTATTCACCGGTGGCTGATTTGAGAAGAGCTGCTGCGCTTTGGATGAGCCGAGGGTGAAGCGTGGGTCAACCATCTGGTTCAAGTCGGCTTGCGGCGGGGTTTGGCCGGCGCGCGCCCATACCTGCTGGGCCTGCTGCAAGCGGCTCACGAGTAGCTGCGGCTGCTGGAAGGCGATCTGGTTGGTGTTGAGCGTGGCCTGCGCTAATGGCTCTAGCGCGGCGCGCAGGTCGCCAGGTTTCTCAATAAACGTCCAATCGGCATGGCCCCACTTGAGTAGTGCTTGCTCGGCCTGGTCGGGCGTGTCAGTCATCTGCTTGAGTGCTTCGTACCAGGCATCGTGAAACGCCTGCAGCGCTTCGGTTTTATTCTCGATCGCGGGGCGGCTGGAAATAAGCACATCGAGGATGGCGCGCAGCTTATCGGATGCGATAATTGTCTTCGCGCCCGCCGCTTCGGCTTCTTGCACATCGGGCACCCAGGCAGAAACGGCATCGGCCTGGCCGCTGGTGTAGGCTTTAACCGCGTCGGCGACTGCGGGTTGTGGTACCAGCTGAACATCTTGCGGCCCCAGCCCGGCCAGGCTGAGCGCATAGTACAGGAAGTATTCGCCAACGCTGCCCTGGCTGAAGGCGATGCGCTGGCTTTTCAGTGCGTTGATCGTGGTAATTTCGGGCTTGGCGACCAGCTTATCGGCCCCGGCGCTTTCGTCAATCACTGCGGTAATCGCGCCAATCGCCGGGTCGGATTGGCGGGCAAAACCGTCGAGTGTGGTGGCGAGCACATCCCATTCGCCGCTTTTCAGGTTGGCCCAGCGCTGCTCTTCCGGCACGTCATTTGCGCCATCGAGCCCAAACGGTACTAGCTTGAGCTCATAGCCGCGCTGCTTGAGCAAGCCCTGGACTTCCATCACAATCCCTGGGTAGTAGGTTGGGAAGGCGTCAAAGGCGAACGTAACAGTGCCCTTGCTGGGCGAGTTCGGCGCTACGGTTGGCGCGGGGGCATTTGGCGCGGCTGTAGGTGCGGTGTTGGCCGCGGTGGGCACATTTGGCGCGGCTGTAGGTGCGCGCGTGGCAGCAGGCGCGCCGCCACCTGGTGTGGAAGTTGCAATGATGATCACCGGTGCCTGGGTTGGGGTTGCCTGGCCGAGCAGGCTGCACCCTGCCAGTAGCGCGAGCACAGTGAGCCACAGGGCTATTGAACGTAGAGTACGCATAGGAACTCCTTTTCCGCAATGAGCGGTGCTCATTGTAACGGCATAGTAGTATTGTACCAGCACGGCAGTATACGTGTACAGCTGCGATTACAAACAGGCGATCGTAACGATGTATACTATCGATGTGAAGCATTCAGTAAAGCAGGTCTGCTGTGTCACTTGAACCAATTGCACGCTATGAAACTGAGCGCGGAATATTGATCTACCGTATCACCGCGCAGGTTTTTCCGATGCTTACTGCGAATATCTACGTGCTCGTCGATGGGGCATATGCCGCGCTCATCGATACTGGCAGCGGCCTGGGTGCAAGCAGCGACCATATCCGCCGCGGCATCGAGCAGATTCGCGACGATTGGGGCGAGGCTGTTGATTGGGCCAGCCTGGCACGCATTGTCATCACCCACGCGCATGTCGATCATTATGGCGGGCTGGGAGCACTGCGCGACCTTACCAGCGCCCCGGTGGCCGTACACGAGCTTGATCGCCGCGTACTCACGCATCACGAAGAGCGGCTCACCATGGCCAGCCACGCGATTTCTTCATTTCTCTGGCGCGCGGGTGTTTCCGAATCGAGCCACGCCAGCTTAATGGGCATGTACGGCTGGAGCAAAGGATTGTTACGCTCGGTGGATGTCGAAACTGTGCTGCACGATGGCGATTTGCTCGATAATCGCATGCTGGTGCGGCATATGCCCGGGCATTGCCCCGGCCAGGTGTGCTTGCAGATCGACGATGTGCTGCTCAGTGCCGACCATGTTCTGCCGCATACATCGCCGCATCTGGCACCTGAAAGTATCACACCCTCGACCGGGCTAGGGCATTATCTCGATGCTCTGCACACAATTGCAGCGGTGCCCGGCATTCGCTTAGCGCTTGGCGGCCACGAAGGTCCCATGCACGATATGTATGCCCGCATCGAGGAGATTGAGGCATCGCACGAGCGGAAGCTTGGGCGCGTGTTCGATGTCTGCGCTCAACCGCGCACCATCAACGAGCTTTCGAAACTGCTGTACCCGAACGTCAATAGCTACGATATCTTGCTGGCGCTTGAAGAAACCGGCGCGCATGTGGAATACCTGGATCAACGTGGCGAGCTAGCAATCGCCAACCTTGATGAAGTTGCCAACGACGATCGCGCCGCGCCGCGCTACCATCGGCTATAAGCGCTATAGTGTTAGGACTTACGCAGGTGGCATGCTTTTTGCCTGCGGCAGAGCGTTGGTATGCTCAATAACGCAACTGCGCAAGTCCTACGTGTTTCAAGTGTGATCTCTGTTTTTGCCGAACGCCGCATGTGTTGCTACCGCGTATGTGTATAGACTAAAGGTGAAGTATGTCTGTCGAGCCGTTAGTCACTGTCGTATGGCTGAACGACCACCTGGCTGACCCAAACGTGCTGCCCGTGGATGTGCGCTGGTATCTCACTGAGCGCGGGCGCGGCAAAATTGAGTATGCGGCGGGGCACATTCCGGGGGCGCATTACCTGGATGTGGATGACGATTTGGCTGCGCCGCGCGGCCAGGGGCCAGGTCGCCACCCACTGCCTACCCGCGAGCACTTTGCCGCAGTAGCTAGCCGTATTGGCATTACTCCTGGCACCCACGTTGTGGCTTACGACGCTAGTGGCGGCGCATATGCCGCGCGCCTGTGGTGGCTGCTGCGCTATTTCGGGCACGAACGCGTATCGCTGCTCGATGGCGGCTGGCCTGCGTGGCAGGCGGCGGGCTACCCAGCCGAAACAGTTACGCCTGCACACGCGGCCAGCAGCTTCGTGGCTGTGCCCCAACCCGCCCAGGTGGCTGATGCTACGGCGGTGGAGCGGCTGCGGCACCACCCGGGCACGCTGCTGCTCGACGCGCGCGCACCCGAGCGCTACGCAGGCCAGATCGAGCCGATCGACGCGCAGGCCGGTCATATTCCTGGTGCGCGCTCGGCACCGTATGCCGGTAATCTGCGCGCCGATGGCACCTTCCACAGCGCCGATGTGCTGCGGGCGCGCTTTGCAGCGCTGGGGGCCGATGCGGCCAACCCAATTGTGTGCTATTGCGGTTCGGGTGTTACCGCCGCACACGATATTTTCGCGCTGTACATGGCGGGCCGCACCGATGCGCTGCTGTACGAAGGCTCGTGGAGCGATTGGTCGAGCGATGCTACCCGCCCCGTGGCGACCGGGCCGGATGAGGTAGCGCCCTAAAGCGGCGAACGGGTGAAATTGCCGCTGCTGCACGCTTTCTTCGCCACAAAGATGCTAGCGAAATACTCGCCCTTTCCAGGTAACGCCGCGGCCCAGGCGCAGGCGCAGTAGCCCCCACCCGGCCAGCCCGAAGTAGATCGCCGTGCCAATCGGGAAGAGCAAGCCCCACCAGGGCGCAAGCTGGTAGCGGCGCTTTGCTAGCGTTCCCCAGCTGAGCAATGCGAGAAACAGTAGCGCCACGCCATGCGCTATAAGCACCGGGCCAAGCGCACTGCTGGGCCACAACCACCCGAGCAATGCCCCTGCACCAAGGACATAGCCCGGCGCGAACGCCACCAGCGATTGCCGGAAACCAACCCACGCCGAACGCGTGCCACCACTGCGGTAGCCCGCTACCGCATTTTTGCTTAGCCCCTCGGCCAGGCTGGCCCAGCCCTGGTACATGCGCACCGCGATGAGCTCGGGCGCGTATGCTGCTGCGATCGGGTAGCCTGCGGCCTTCACGCGCTGTCCCAGGTCGGTATCTTCCAGAATGCTGGCGCGCACCGCGCGGTGACCGTCAAGTGCCTGGTACACCGTGCGGCGAATCATCAGGCATGGGCCGTTGGCAAATGCAATCGGCGAGCGCGGGTTGCTGACGCGCGCCAGCGGGTAGAGCGCAACCAGTAGCGCGAAGAAGGCGGGTAATACTAGCCGTTCAGCCAGCGTGCCCATGCGGAGCAATGGCAGCAGTGTGAGGAGATCGATCTGGCGCTGCTCGGCGTGCGCGATCATCGCTGCAAGCAGATCGGGCGCGGGCTGCACATCGGCATCGAGAAAGAGCAGCCATTCGCCCTGGGCGCGCCCGGCGGCCTGCCAGCAGGCCCAGCATTTGCCTGCCCAGCCAGCAGGTAGCGCTGCGCCAGGCAGTACTGCCAAGCTGGGTAAGCGCGCTGCATAGCGGTAAGCCAGGGCAGCCGTGCCATCGCTTGAGTGATCATCGACCACAATCACCTCAAAGCTGCGGTAGGTTTGTTGTGCCAGGCCCTCCAGGCAGCCGCCCAGGCGTGCTGCTTCATTACGCGCAGGAATAAGCACTGATACTAGCGGCCCGGTCGATGCGGGCTGTGCATTGGGTTCCACGGTGGGCGCAAGCGCGTCGATATAGAGATCGTATGCGTACAGCCCGGCTACGCCCAGGCACAGAAGTGTAATTGGCAGAATCAATATAATCATGCCTGATGTTCATCGAGGTAGCGATCGCGAATCCTGCGGTCGCACGAACTTCGCCCGATCATACCATGATTGGCCGGGTGCATTGATGTATAATGACAAGGCTAGCCGCAATCATAATGGTACTATTTCCCAAGCAGAAACCGACCCTTATGCGCTTGTTCCGCCGCACCTACGATCTGAGCCTGGCGTCGCCGCGCCACGCGACACTCGATGATCTTGGTGCAATTTCGCGCTTGCTGCGCAGCGGCACGCACCATTACACGAGCTACCCTTACCCACACCTGCCATCGCTGCTAAGCGGTGCGCCTGCAGTGGTGCTGGTCGGTGGCCGCGACATTCTGGCGGCTGCTATTGCAAGCTGGAATAACGATGCCACCAGCTGGGTTCGTGCGCTCACTGTGATAGATGGATTACCCGTGAACGCCACCTTTGATCTGTTGCTACCGTCATTTCATGAACGATTGCATACCCAGCACATCCGCCATGTTTTTTACACAGGCGATGACGCTGCCGATACCTGGATTCAGCCAGGGCTGGTGACGCATGGGTATGTGCGCGAGACCGATGTGGTGGTATACGAGCAGCTTTCCTTCGAGGTGCCGACGGTAGGTAACCAGCTTGTGCGGGTGCGTCCGGCGGTGTCGGTCGATCTGCCCGATATTCTCCAGGTTGATAGCGCATGTTTCACAGCCCAATGGCGCAAAGATGATCAGGTGTTGAGCGGTGCAATTTTTGAGGTGCCGTATTTTGTGGTGGCTGAGGATGCCGACCAGGTGGTAGGCTATGCTTTTGCTACAACCCATTTTGGTGGGCGGCTGGTGCATTTAGTGCGTATTGCAGTATTACCTTCGCAACAGGGCCGCGCGATCGGTGTACGGCTGCTGGCCGAAGTAATCGCATTTGCGCGCACACGCGGCGCGAGCACGCTTACACTTAATACGCAGGCGCACAACCTGCGCGCCCAGCGGCTGTACGAATGGTTTGGATTCCATCGCACTGGTGAGCAGCAAACAGTGCTCCGCTACGATCTATAGCTGATACTCCCTGATTGAAGAACCAGGAATGAACATTCTTCCACTGAGCCACCAGCAGCTTGCTCGTACTGCCCCGCACCTTGCTGGAACAATAGCGCCGCCAAGATTTAGAGGTTCGTATCTTCACGGCGTCGCGGTGCCTGCCCGACTACTTTGGACAGTGCTGCACCTAGCTCGGCAGCCCACCTCGGGCGCTCCTGGCGTTTTGCCCGCAGCAGGATGGTAAGGTACAGCGCCAGCCCAAAGTAGAGCGAGTTCAGCCCGCGTAAGTCGAGTAGCTCGAAGATTCCGCCTTGCGTCTGGCGCATGCCGTCGAGCCAGGCGCCCGCCAGCGGAATGACCAGCTGGTCGATCGCGCCGATGAGCAAGGCCCCAAGAATCGCGCCAGGCACGCTTCCGGCCCCGCCAATAACCACCATCGCCAATACCATCGCCGAGATGCGAAAATCAAACTGGTTGGGGTCGACATAACTGAAGATGCTGGCAAATAGCGCCCCGGCCACGCCTGCAATGATCGAGCCGATCACAAACGCCAGGTGCTTGGCTCGGGTTACATCGACGCCACAGCTCGCTGCGGCAACTTCATCTGCACTCAGCGCGGCCCAGGCGCGCCCAATCCGCGAGCGCGAAAGTCGCAGGCTGGCTAGCACTACCAGCGCAACCACCAATGCTGCAATCAGATATGACTCAGTGACCGAGCTGAGGCGGTAGCCAAATACCATCGGCGGCGGAAGCGCCGCCGCACCGCGCTCGCCGCCCGTCCAGCGATCAAGATTGACAAACGTTTGTGGAATGATCAGCCCGAACGCAACCGTGACGATCGCTAGGTAATCGCCGCGCAGGCGTGTAGCGAGCGCGCCGTTGATTACCCCAAAAATTACCGCCACCAGGCTGCTAATTGCCAGCACCAGCAAAAAATCGAGCCGGGTGGGCAGCCAGGCGCTCAGCTGCCCGCCGGTGAGCATTGCCACGGTATAACCGCCCAGCGCGAAACAGGCCGCGTAGCCCAGATCGAGCAGGCCCGCATAGCCTAGCACAATATTCAGCCCAAGCGCGAGCAGCACATACAGCAGCAGGTGAATAGCCACAAGCTGGTAGTGCAGCCCCAGGGCCACATCAATCAGTGGGTAGGCAGCAATGAGTAAGAGGAGCGCCGCAACGAACCAAGGGCGCGGTCGGACAACCCGCTGTTCATTCAGGCTGGCGGCGCTCAGCGGCGCGGTCGGGTCGTCGTGCTGGGTTTCGCCCAGCAGCCCGCTAGGCCGCAGCGTCAGCGTCCCGATAAGCACCAGCATCAGCAGCACTGGCGTCCACTGTGAGGCCAGGAAGAAATCGCTGAAGGCGGCAAAAATACCCAGCAGCAGGCCACTAAAGAACGCGCCGCGTGGTCGCCCAATACCGCCCAACAGGGCTGCGGTGAAGGCAAACAGGCCGCTCTGTACGCCATACTCGGTGTAGGGGTGGGTGTAATAAATCGTGAAAATAAACGCCGCCGCGCCCGAGAGTGCGCCGCCGATCGCGAATGCCAGCCGAATCGCGCCGTGATGGTCGATGCCGCACAGCCGCGCCATCTCAGCATCCTGAGCGCATGCGCGCAGCGCCCGCCCGGCCCGCGAGCTACGCAGAAACCAGCCCACCGCTAGTGCCAGCGAGATCGCAAACACCAGCACCAACAAATCTTTCAGGCTATACATTACCTGGAGATTCAGGCCGCTGGCGCGTACTAGGTCGATATTCGGCAGCAGATCGTAGATGCCCAGGCGCGGTACTTCGGGTACGCCCGGCACGCTGTGGTGCGCCCCAGGCATCGATTTATCCGACGTGCGCCACAGCAGCGCCGCCTCGTACAGCATGAAGGAAAGCCCGACGGTGGCGATCAGCGGGGCCAGGCGCGAGCCACCACGAAATGGCCGAAATGCCACGCGCTCGACCGCGACATTCATTGCGCTGCCAAAGGCCATCGCGGCCACCAGCACAAGCGCCAGGCTGCCGACTAGCGGTAGCGCCGCCATCCCAGGGATGAGATCGAGCGCGCGCACCACCACCACCACCAGCACCGTTGTGAGCGCAAACAAGTCGCCGTAGGCGAAGTTGAGCATGCGCACAGCCCCATACACCAGCGTCACACCAATTGCATTGAGCGCAATCACGGCACCATTCGAAAGACCGATCAGCAAGATTTGAAGCAGTAATTCGGCGCAGGCGGTGGTGTTACCGCAGTTCATGCTGGCTCCTTTGAACGAAGTTGGGAGCTATGCTATTATTCTAACCGTCATGGTAGTGAGACTGTAGTTCAAAAGTGTGCGTATGTCAAATGTTAAAAGTGTAAACACATATGCTGGCGACTTGCGCTTAGTTGGCGGGCGGCTGTGTCTTGACTTCGTGAATACCGTAAACGACCATACCCTGGAACATCCACGGGAGCATTGGTGCGATTATGGCTTATTTCTTACCTGGGCGCGCCACGCGAGTGCGCTTACACCAGCTGAGCTTGAGGAAGCCCAGGCCGTGTCTTCAGTCCACCCGCGCGGTGCCGAGGAAGCGTTGGAATTCGCACGCGGGGTGCGGCGGGCGCTTTATGGCCTGTTCAGTGCGGCGGCACATGGTCGGCCCTGTGCTCAGAGTGATCTCGAAACGTTTAACACCGCCCTGGCTCGCGTGCCACATCCTTTACGCCTCGCTGCCGGTTCGGGCGGGTTGCGCTGGGGCTGGCCTGAAGGCATCAACCCGCTTGAGCGGCCAATCTGGGCGGCAATCTATTCGGCTGCAACGCTTCTGGTTGCGTCTGAGCTAGCCCTGGTACACGAATGTGAGGGGCCGGGCTGCAGCTGGCTATTTCTTGATACCAGCCGCAATCACAGTCGGCGCTGGTGCTCCATGGAAGATTGTGGCAATCTGGCCAAGGCACGGCGCTACTATGCCCGCCGCCACTAACATAGTTCAGTTCGCGCGCCAGGGAAAGAAGTGAATCAATGGCTCAGGTAAGCGAAAGCCTTGATTTCAGCCTAGTGCAACCCGCTGGCCGGTGTGGAGGCTTTCGAGCGCGGCCAGGCTGATGCGTAGCGCTTCTAAGGCATCGGCAGCGGTGGCGCGTGGCGCTGGCCCGCCCTGCAACCAGGCAATTGCTTCGCGCATCTGAAGGAGATATGGGTCGTCGGTGCCGCTACTCACCGGCACTTCGACGCCTGCGCTAGCGTGCGCGGCGGGTGGCGTGCTTGCCCAGCTATCGTAGCTGAGCCGCCCGGCGCTGCCTTCTACCATAAAGGTTGTGCGGAACGGAGCAGTTTCGGCCCAGCTGCCCACAATTTCGCCACTGGCTCCGCTGGCAAAGCGCAGCATGGCTACAACCTTGTGCGGAAGCGGGCTGTGTACAGTAACGTCGGCTACTGGCCCAAAGCACCAGCGCGCCCAATCGAAATCGTGAATCATCAGGTCGAGCGCCACGCCCCCGCTGCGCGCTATGTTGGCATACCAGCCGCTTGATACTGTTGGGAACCTCCCGCCGCGTGTGGTGCTCAGGTGCCGAATGCTGCCAAGCTCGCCGCGCGCTATTGCGCTATGCGCATGCGCGTAGGCCGCGAAGTAGCGTACAACCTGGCCCACCGCCAGCCGTACACCGGCGCGGTCGGTTGCCTCAATCAGCGCCGTGCCTTCGGCCAGGGTGCGCGCCAGCGGTTTTTCGCAAAACACATGCTTCCCGGTTTGGGCCGCGGCTTGCACTAGCGGCAGATGCGTATCGGTTGGGGTTGCTACCACTACCGCATCGATATCGGGCTGTGCGAGCAGTTCGGCAGGCGATAATAGCCGGGCATTGTGCTGCTGGGCCAGCGCCACGCCTTCTGGCGCTGGTGCGCGCGTACCAAATGCGACGAGCTGCACACCAGCAATGTGGGCAAGCGCGCTGGCATGCACCTGCCCCATTGCGCCTGTGCCAAGAATTCCAATACGCATATAATCCTCCGCCGGGCTAGCAGTGTTGTGCGTATCATAGCAGGCTGGGGCAAAAAGACAAACGACACACAGCGGAGTTCGCTTGTGTTCGCCTAGCTGCACCCATTGACGAGTAATTGCTGCTCTTCAGGGCTGCCAGGCGCAACGTAGGCGTGTGCCGCGATCTTTGCCCCCTCAATTTGCCAGCCAAGCTTATCGAAGGGTGGCACATTGCTGCGTCGTAGTGTGTAGGTGCCGCAGAAGGTTTGCTGGCTGCCATCGCTGGTTGTAGCATGGACCACACTCGGTATATCGGTATATACTGAGCCAGCTGCGCCCTGGCCTTGCCCCTTACCCAGGGCAATAGTCGCACTGGCAGTATGCGCATACCCAGTAGCAAACTGCTCGAAGGTTTGCTGGCTGGCCTGCCCATTGCCGCTCCAATAGGTGAATGCCTGCGCCAAGGCGTGCTGATCTATCGCAGCATAATAGCCTTGCAGCGCGCTCTCCGGTGTTGCCAGGGTTGCAGGTGGCAGCGTGCCGCTGCTAGCGGCAATCTGTGCGCTGGTAATATGCCAGCCGCCGGTGTTGGGCACAAGCATGTACGTCCCCTGATATTGCTCAATTGTTTGGCCGGTAGTGCTGCCAGGCGTATTGACGACCGAAAGAATAGTCAGTGGGACGGTGACTACGCTGTCAGCCGCAGCGGTAGGCTCACCCAGCTGAATATCAACCTGCACCGTTTGCGTAAACCCAGCCGTAAACTGCGCAAGCGTTTGGCCGCTGGCCGCGCCATTATTGGCCCACAGGCGGTAGCTTGCTTCATATTCTTTCTGGTTGATGTTGTTGTAATAAGCGAGGATCGTTTGCACAGCGGCTGATTGACTCACTGTAGGCACCGCTGTTGGCGCAGCCGGTATGGCAGTGGGCAGCAGCGTTGTTGCCACAGGTGTAGCCGTAGCCGCAACCGTTGGCGCTGGTGGTGTGCTAGTAGCGCTGGGCTGTGGTACAGTGGTGGCCGATGGTACTGGAACAGTGGCGGTGGGCGCACTGATTGGCTGTGTGCCACAGCTAGCAAGCGTCAGTATCAGTGCTGCGCCGGCCAGCAGTATTCGGTTATATGCTATGGATGTCAATCGCCGCATAATCGGCTCCTTTCTTGGAACGCTGCCGTGAAGGTAGCCGCTGGATCGTACTACGCGCGCCGCTGAATAGCGTGATAGATAGATGATGAATAGATGAGCGTCGGTCACCCAATCCGATTTTGTGAGGTATGTAATGAATGAACACCTACCCTTGGATGAGCCGCTGGCAATCTGGCAGCGCCGGTGCGAGCAATATGTGAGCCGCACGCCCCACCCGGCTGATGCTGCACACGATCTCGCGCATATCCAGCGGGTAGTCGCCACCGCGCTGACGCTGGCGCGCGCCGAGCAGGCCGAGCTGGCGGTTGTGCTGCCAGCAGCGTGGCTGCACGACTGTGTGAGTGTGCCGAAAAGCTCCCCCCAGCGTGCCCAGGCATCGCGCATGGCCGCCGATGCTGCCGACGAATTTTTGCGCGCAGCGGGCTACCCAACCGCCTATTTGCCCGCTATTCACCACGCAATTGTGGCGCATAGCTTCTCCGCCAACATTGCCCCACTCACCGCCGAAGCGCGCGTCGTGCAAGATGCCGATCGCCTCGATGCGCTAGGCGCGGTGGGCCTGGCGCGCTGCCTGATGCTCAGCGGCCAAGTGGGGCGGCGGCTGTACGATCCCGCCGAGCCATTTCCCCAGCAGCGCCCGCCCGATGATCAGCTGAATACAATCGACCACTTCTTCACCAAGCTATTACGCCTGGCCGAAAGCATGCAAACCGCTGCTGGCCGCGCCGAAGCCATGCGCCGCACCGCTTTTATGCACCAGTTCCTGGCTCAGCTCGCTGGCGAAATTACCGCACCATAGGGGGAATGTTGTAACATGTTGGGGGCCGCCGATACTATGCTATGCCGATATAAGGAACCAGGAGCGCCCTCCTTACATCAGCAGAATTCATAAGCCGCGTGCTTACAAGCGCGATAGTCAAAGGAAGCAACCTAATGACTAATATGCCCAATAATCGCACCGAAATTGCCACGCTAGCGGGTGGCTGTTTCTGGTGCCTTGAGGCAGTGTTTGATCAGCTCAATGGGGTGAGCGAGGTAGAATCGGGCTATGCTGGTGGGCAGGTGCCGAACCCAACCTACCGGCAGGTGTGTGATGGAACAACCGGCCACGCTGAGGTGGTGCAAATAACGTTTGATCCAGCCGTCGTGTCGTTTCGGCAGCTGCTAGAGGTATTCTTCACTATTCACGACCCAACCACACTGAATCGGCAAGGCGCTGATTTTGGCACACAATACCGCTCGGCGATCTTCTACCATTCGCCTGAGCAGCGGCGCACGGCCGAGGGAGTGATTACCGAAATCATGGCGGCGGGCATTTGGGACGCGCCGATTGTGACCGAGGTAACGCCATTCACGAAGTTCTATCGCGCCGAGCAATATCATCAGGAATATTACGTGAACAATATGAACCAACCCTACTGCCGTGCGGTGGTTGCGCCAAAGGTTGCAAAGCTGCGCAAGCACTTTACCGAGCAGCTCAAGAGGCCCGCGGGATTAGGGGCATAGTGCCGAGGTTCTAGCCCGGTCGCACCACAGCTAGGATGTTCGTATCCTGGCTGTGGTGCGACCGGGCTATTGATTTTCAGGCTGTGCCGGGCTGTTTGGGTGTATTTGGGTTTCGGTGGCTTCGCTGAGGGTTAGTGGCACCACCCTGAGCGCAGTTGTAGGTTCTGGCGTGGTGTCAGTTATGTTTGGGGGCGGTGTAGCACTTGGATTTGGCGCATCTACAGGTTTTGCGACAATTGGCAGTTTTTCGCTGCGCCGCAACGAAGGCAAAATAGCAATTGCTAATGCCCGGGCGCAGGCTGTGGTAAGGGCAAAGCTAAGAATGCCGACCAGCAGTGCAGGCAATAAATAATTTGGGCCACCTGCCTCCCACCAGCGATCGATTGCGCCGCCGCGCGAAATTGCTAGCGCAGGTGCCAGGAAGCTACATATCAGCAGCGTCCCTAACAAAGTAAGCCCAAGCGTTTGCAGTGCGAGGGTTGTGCCGCGTTTGGCAATAATCGGCAAAATAATTTCGTAGAATAGAATGCCAACACCCACACAGAGTATGAGCAAAACAGTATAAATCAACATATACGCACTGGCTGGCCGTAGCCCTTGCCCCAGCAGCACATTGGCCAGGGTGAAAATAATGTTGAGCTGCCGTGGCCCTACAAACATATCGGTGAGCGATGCGGCGGCGGCCCAGGTGGCCCCGAGCGCAGTTGCGCCCGCAAAGCTTGCCAGGGTAATCGCCCCCAGTGTACGGCGACGCGAGGGGGCAACCGTATATTCGGCATGCCCCTGGTAGCAAAACCAGGCGAGTAATAACGGTAGACCAACCGACAGTACGAGCAGCCAGATCAGGCGTAGTTCTATTGCAGGGAGATGAACATAATGAACGACAGCCGGGCCGAAGATGGCACCCAGCGCAAGAAATACAGCAATATACACCGATGAGCCGACAATATGCGCGCTAATGAAGCGCCGATATGGGATGTTGAGTAGCCCACACGCCACCACTGCCAGGTAGCGTAAGCCTGGTACCGCACGCGCAACCGCAATACTTGTCCATCCGCCACGCGCCAGCAGTCGTTCCGCGCGGTCGAGCTGTTGCGGCCCGAGGTGAACATAGCGCCCGAAGCGTGTGACCAGCGGCCGCCCGCCACGGCGCACAACCGCATAGAGCCCACTTGCGCCAACCGCTGACGCTATATTCAATAGCACAAACCAAATGCCCAGGTTGGTGTATGAGCCTGCACCCTTCACCCCCGCAAATACAATAAGCAAATCGGTGGGGATGGGCATAGGAATGCCTAATTCTTCGAGCAAGACCGCAATGAGAATTGCAATATAGCTATGTTTATCGAGTAATGAAAGCATATAGTGTACTGCAACTATGCGCTACAAAAACCACATTTTTTTATTGTATACAGTGTACCACAGACCCTTGACCAGACAACTTTATAATATGTGGTCTGCACATCCGTTAGAATTGGGAGGGTTACCATGCTAACCGTGTATACAAGTGTGCATACGTTGCATACGGCTCCACACGAGTTCCTGGATGGACGCTTGATTCCGCCCTATGAGTCACCGGCGCGCGTTGACATGATTCTTGCTGCAATTGAGCGGGTCGGGCTTGGCACTATGTTGCCGCCGCGCACATTTGGCATAGCTCCCGTGCGTGCCGTGCATGCTCCCGACTATCTCGACTACTTCGAGCATGCCTATGCCCGGTGGGTTGCGGCAGGCGGCGATCCATCGGCGGTACTCCCAAGCACCCTGGCAGTACGCTGGATGCAGCGCCAGAGCACACATCCATTGGTCGCCCCAGGTTATTACAGCTACGATCTGAGCGCACCGATTGTTGCAGGCACCTACCAGGCTGCCCGTGCCGCTGCCGATACTGCGCTGACCGGCGCGGCGCTGCTGCTCGAAGGGCACCAGCAGGCATATGCCCTGTGTCGCCCGCCCGGCCACCATGCCGGTACCGACCTTTACGGCGGCTACTGCTACCTCAATAATGCGGCGATTGCGGCCCAATTCCTATGCCAGGCACCCGCACCACGCCGGGTCGCTATTCTCGATATCGACTTTCACCATGGGAATGGCACACAGCAGATTTTCTATGCGCGGCCAGATGTGCTGGTTGTGTCGATCCATGCCGACCCTGCGCGCGAATACCCATTCTTTGCTGGCTATGCCGATGAGCAGGGCGCTGGTGCCGGTACAGGCTTCAACCTGAACATACCGCTCGAAGCTGGGGTTGATGATGTGCGCTACCTGAATGTGTTGGAGCAGGCTCTAACTGCCGTGAAGGCATTTGCGCCACACTATCTGGTTGTATCCGCAGGTTTCGATACCTTTGGCGGCGACCCGATTGGCGATTTTGCCCTCACCAGCGCGATATATCCACAGATTGGTCGGCGCATTGCCGCGCTTGGTTTGCCGACACTGGTAGTACAAGAAGGTGGGTACGCAATTGATGCACTAGGTGAGAATGTTGCTGGCCTGCTTGTAGGCTTAATAAATGGCATTGTCGTATAAGCGATCATCTTCATAGGAAAAACCGTGGCACGCCAGTTGCTTTAGGGTGGAGCAGAATGATACGGTTCAGCGCCGGGCTGGTACCAATCAACTACAGATATAGCAATGAGAGGAGCACATTCATGATCAACCTTATTCTCTGGCTGCTGTTCGGTGCATGTGTTGGTTGGTTGGCAAGCCTGGTATTGCGAACAAGTGCTCAGCAAAGCATGCTGACAAATGTAGCTATTGGTGTGATTGGCGCATTAATTGGCGGATTTCTCTTTGGTGGCCCTACGATCAACACCAGCGGGTTTAGCATGACGACGCTGATTGTATCGCTGCTTGGCTCAATCATACTCCTGGCCGTTACCAACATACTAAATCGCCAGCCAGTGCGCTAAATACGCTTTGTATTGAACAGCAGCCGTAGGCTAGAATGTATTTCTGGCCTGCGGTTTTTATTTTGGCCTCGGTTCAGGTGGGTTGGTAGTGTGCTAACGCTGAAGCTATCTGGAACGCAGCCTGCGGGGTATTGAGCAGTACACTGCCAAGTTGCACGGCACTAGCCCCGGCTACCAGCGCTTGTTGCGCATCGCTGCTTTGTGCTATGCCGCCACAGGCAATAATAGGGATTGATAACTGCCCAGCTAGTGTTCGTAGCATTGGTTGAACCAGTGGCCGGGTCGCAGGGCCAAGCAGCCACCCTTCGACAAGCGCGCCAGTATTTGGATCGGGTGTGGCAGCGGGGAAAGGGGCAAACAACGTGAGAGCATCGGCCCCAGCGCGGGCAACCTTTTGCGCAAGCTGTTCGGCTTCGGGGGATGGGGGAAGCTTAACCAGGATGGGGAGCTGTGTTGCGGCGCGCACAGCACTGGTAATCTGGGCAGCATGCGCCGCATGCAATGCTACGTTTAGCTCGATACCGGCGACTCCCTCGACACCTTCAAGTTCAGCCGCAATTGCCGCATATTCATCCGCCCCCGCCCCAACGATACTTACAATAACTGGTGTACTCCAGCTTGCCCATATTGGGGCATAGTGGCGTAGGACATAGGCTAACCCTGGGTTAGGCCATGTTCCAGTTAGCAATACTCCGGCGGGCGTTTCAATCAGGCGGGGCTGGCTTTGGCGCTGGGCATAGAATGAAGTACTGCGTGTCACGATTGCACCAATACGCGTTATATCAATACTATTGGCGTATTCGACGCCATAGCCGAAACAACCCGCTGCGGTAAGAACCGGGATATGTATGCTCAAGCCATAGGGGTTATGTGGGGCAAGCTCTATCATCCGCGCAGCTCAACTGTAGGTAAGGAATTGATTGCCAGGGCAGTATAGCCCAGGTTTTCGCGCCTGTCGATTATGTGCTCGCTCATTGGGTTTGCTCCCTATGCCATGGCTTACGCAATTGGCGCTGCGAAACGATACGCCTGCGCAAGCCTAAGGATCTGCGTTGGCGCGGTTGACAGGAGCTCTATCACCGGCTACAATAGCGCCGATTGAACGGGGCGTAGCGCAGTCTGGTAGCGCACCTGAATGGGGTTCAGGAGGTCGCTGGTTCAAATCCAGTCGCCCCGACCAATATGCTAAGAGGGTAATAGTTACCAAAGCCAGGTTGCTTACACCAACCTGGCTTTGTGTTTAATGCTTCTATGCGCTTTTTTGAATTATAAAAGAGCGCATAGCGCCAACTATTGCAATGTCATGGTAGAATGATTTCATAGATTCAACTATAACCCAACGGCGTGGCAAACGCTAGTTCAGGGGCAGAGTAGAACCGAATGTTGTGGCATCTCCTGGAAAGACGCGATGGGTGTGTGGTGGTGAGGTACGGCTACGAGGTGTACGGTTCGGAATGTTGTTAGCTTCGTACACACGATGTGCCACTAGAACACCTTGGCAATTGTGACACAGTAAAGCGAGAACACCATGCCAAGCATACTCTTAGTGGAAGATGACCCTGTGCAGCGCGATTTTATTAGCCGAATTTTGCAAAAATCGGGGTATGAGGTTTTGTTTGCGTTGAATGGTACTGAGGGTGTGCGGGTAGCTACAACCAGCTATCCCGATCTTATTCTTATGGATGCGCTGCTACCTGAAATGAATGGCCTTGAGGCTGCACATCAGCTCAAGATGCAAACAGCGACTCGCCATATTCCGATCATCATGCTTACCGCATATGTATTGATTGATGCGCTAATGGCTAAAACCTATGGCTGCGACGATTTTGAAATGAAGCCGATCAATTTTCCGGCACTATTAGCGAAGATTAGTCGGCTTTGCAGCCCCTCGCTAACCGCAGAATTTGGGACGATGTAACGTATACCGAGGTAAGCGGCTGCTACATCGCCCCGCATGCTAATCTACTTCTTCGGCTAATGCCTCTTGCACCATCGCAAGTGCGCCAGCAATGCGGCTGGGTTTCATCTTCTGCCAGCTGCGGATTACCCGCCGCAGGAGGCTAATGCTCCGGTAGAGCGATACCCGCGATTGCAAGAGCGCTGTATTGGTGGTATACCCCGCCGCCGCACTGTACGTTTGTATAAAGCGCTCAGTGAGTTCAGCAAATATTGCGCGCGTTTCCTCAGCCGAATGCTTCGATTTTTGCCCACCAACCGTCAAGTAAGTAACAAATTGGGCAACATCAAGCGCAGGCTCCGCTTGGCATACTGAGTCGAAGTCGATTAGTCCGCAATTCTCACCATCGAATAATATTTGCCCGGCGGTGAAATCGCCATGGTTGAAGCATAGTGGTAGGGCTGGGCTGCGGGCGGCGCGCTCGGTAATATGCTGGTGCCAGGTTGCGAGCAGTGCGCTCAGCTCGGGTGAAGCCGGTGCCATGCTGACGATCGCCTGCTCAAGGCGGGCGAGTTCATCGCTGAGGTCGCGGCGTGGCCCGAGCCCAATACCCGAAGTGTGCAAGGCTGCTGCAATGCGTGCACCGGCTTCAATTGTGCGTTCAAGCGATAGTGTGCCCGCTGGTGCGGGTTTACCGCGTAACCGTGATTTGAGTAAATCGCTAATAATATCTTGCCCGGGCAATGTTTCGAGCAGCGATAGTTGAAGCTCGGGTAGCCACGCCAAGACCTTTGGCACGCCAAAGTACTGCCCTGTTACACCGCTTTGGCCCACGACTGCTAATGCGTTGCTCACTGCTTCGGCTAGCACACCACTGCCATCGCCCGTAAGTTTGCCATAAATTGTTGTGGTTTCCGCTATTGGATTGCTCAGCTGGTAGCGCAGCGTGCAGCGGCGCTGACGCCCATAATCAACCAGCTCAGTGTGGCAGGTGCTCGGCGGGGCTACGGTTGAAGCAGTTTCTGCCAAATATGGCGCTATCTGCTGCAGCATGTAGGGGTTATCAGTCGCTTGTATCAGGGCTGGCAGCTCACCGTCAAGCGGGTAGGCGAATAAGACCATCGCCAGATCTTCAACGTGTGCAGCTGGCTGGTCGCACCAGTTTACCTCAGGCCGTCCACGTATCGCTGTAACCAGTGGAGCTACATGCGTATTGAAGAACGCAGCGCTCTCGTGGGCGTTACAGAATAATTGCGCACTGACTAACACTGTATTGGTTGTGTTTGGCTCGTGTCTGGGTAAGGTGAGTATATATCGTACAGTGCAGCCTGCGCCGGGGGTGTACGTGGCTTGCTCAACCTCACATTCGGTGATTGTTGGGGGGCGGTTGTCTGCGAACAACGCTACTTGTAGCCGCGCTCGCATTGCCTCAGTGTCGAAGGCCGTGGTGATACCAGGTAATTCTTGCTGCAGTACTGGGCTTGCGAGCGGGTCAAGCGCACCATCGGGCAACAACGTATTAGCCGAATGTACAGGCTCGGATGCCATGACAGTCCCCTCCCTATATAACGTTCTGCTGCGGAACGGTCAGGCGGGCAAGCGGTATGTTGATATAGAATTTGGGCAGTGATGCGGAGTGTAGCATATTCATTCGCCATCGGCAAGCATGGGTTGGAACGATGTTGGACTGCCAGACGTCTTATTTTGAAGATTTTTGTTTGTCGTACACGTGCGTGCGGTAGCAAGGAAATGAATAAATTGCTCGGGCAAGCGAAATCTCTGCTCTTATAACACGCCCGCTGATTTGCATGTGCGGGGTACCGTGACAATGGTGATAGCAAAGGAATACCTTATGGCGATGCCTCAAACCAACCCTTCGCGGCGCGTGACGCCAGTGCATATGTTACTTGAGGCACTGGCTGGCTGTGTAATCGGTTTGCTGTGCGGCGGTTTGGTGGGTGTGCTGGCGGCACGCCTATTTATGGGTAGTAGCAGTGGTTGGGGCGACCTGATTGGCGCTGTGCTTGGCGCGATTGCTGGCTATGTGTTGGGCGCTTCCCTCGGTGTATGGCTTGTCGGGCGGCGGCTGCATGGGAGTGGTGCGTATTGGTTGAGCCTGGTAGGCAGCGTGGGCGGCGCGGCGCTGGTATTCCTGCTAGCCGAGCCGTTACACCTTAATAGTGTGCCTATCGTGTTGCAAAGCGCCCTGGTGCTAACCGTGCCAATTGTGGCCACACTTGCATTTCATAGTATGCCGCGTCACTAGCGCAGCGAAATTCATGGTATGATATGCGCGGTGCACGCGTAGGCAACGACGCCTGCGTGTACGCCGCTCGGGTTACGTTAGCAACAGATGTAGTATGCCGCACACGTACTATAGCATTCTTCCCCCACCAGCCGCCCGCTGCCGCTAGCGGGCAGGTAAAGGCTGTTTTCACAGGCCGTCCTCGGGCCTGTGTTTTGCGTTCCCTCCCCCTGCCTGATATTCGTTGATGGTTCTAACCGACTAAGCCCAGGCCATGCCATGCTGGCAATGGCAGCGCTATGCGCACAGGCTTGCCAAGAAGAATAAGGATGTTTCTCATGCAAACGAATCAGGCCCGGCGCGGGCTGCTGCTAATTGTGCTCGCCGCTGTTATGTGGGGAACCGTAGGGGTTGCGACGAAATATATCTATCGCGTGTCGGATACCAATGCCCTCTCCATTGGGTTTTTTCGCCTGCTGTTTTCGGCACCTATCCTGCTTGGTGCCTGCTGGTTTATGCTCGGGCGGCGTGCCTTCCGTATTCCGCTGCGCGATCTAGGCTTTATGGCGCTTATGGGCGGGGCTATGGCGCTATACCAGGTATGCTATTTTGCGGCGATTGCGCGCGTTGGTGTTGCAGTTGCGGTGTTAATTACGCTGTGTACGGCACCAGTGATGGTGGCGCTGCTTAGCGCCGTGTTACTACGTGAACGCCTGAGTCGCCCAGTCCTCCTTGCGCTGTGCGCAGCACTGCTAGGCACCGGGCTGTTGATTATGGGCGGCGGTGGCGATGTGGCAATCGTACCGGGGCAAACGCTGATTGGCGTGCTGCTGGCATTGGCATCGGCGTTTGGCTATACCATTATTACGCTGTGTAGCCGGGCCTTAGCCGGGCGCTACCACCCGCTCCAGCCGATTGCGATCGGCTTTGTGGCGGGCGCGCTCTTTCTGCTGCCATTTGCGCTGGCCGCTGGACTAACATTGACCTACCCGCTAGGGGCATGGCTGGCACTGGTGCACCTAGGGCTGATACCTACCGCGCTGGCGTATGTGCTGTTCCTCTCGGGTATGCGTCATACGCCTGCGACCGTGGCAACGATTGCTACCCTGATTGAGCCGTTGACCTCAACGGCGCTGGCGTGGCTATTCTTTAGGGAAAAACTTGGGTCATTAAGTGCGGTTGGCGCAGTATTGCTACTCGCAGCGATTGGTGTGCTGTACGTGGCGTCGGCGCGGCAGATGCCTGCTGGACAGACGCTAGTGCCAGGGAATGCCGACTGATGGCCTGCTCGCGGCCTATAGGATTGCGTGGTGGGTTGCGTGCCAACGCTTTATAAAGCTGGCGAATCATGGATCGGAAAGCGCCTGCCTTATTCGCCATAGTTAGTAGCAAGTGCGCCGCGCCGTTGCTTTATCGCACAAAAGTTTCGCCAGCAGTGTCAGATAAAATAGCCCAATGAATGCTACATATACCCCTACACAATCGCCAGCGGTATCACATAACGCTTGACACATGTGGGCAAGTGTAGTAGCATAGCGCGCAACTCACCCAGCTAAAAACAGCACGAGCCAGGTGGTGCTGCAACACCCCTGGCCCGCTAACCCCGAGCCTGTCATAGGCTGGCGCCGGGGCTACCGCGCATTGTACCACACTGCGTGGCGGCAGCGGCTCCTACGGGTGCTTTTCAGCACCCAGCATATGGGCTGCTGTTTGCCGTTGGGTGGGCCGTGGGAGTCCATGTTCGCCTTCCGCCCGGCGGGCGGGGTTGGCTGGTTTCCCCGCCCGCCACTGCGATGGGCAATTTGGCAACGTCCCGATTGTCATCGCAACTAGTTTGCAGAAAGGCAGTGCAATTGTGAGCCACTACACCGTCGAAGAGTTAATCGCCCGGTGGAAGCGCGAGGAGCTAACGACTGAACAGCTCCTGGGGCAGTTGCTATTAGTGCTGCGCGAACACGAGCAGCGCCTGAAAGAGCTTGCCCGGCAAGTGCCAGCTATGCCTGAGCCGCCGCGCTGAGTCCTGATGAAGCTGGTAGTAGCAGCAAAAACCAAACGGCGCGCAAACAGGCAGTTCGCGCGCCGTTTGGTTTTTGCTACGATACGGTTTACCCTACCCGGTCGAGGACATACACCTCATAATCGCAAATGCCGCTACGCATCAGGTAATTGCGGCGAACGCTGAAATACGGCTCTAGCAGCGCGCGATATTCGTCGTTGGTGCGAATATAGCCGCCACGATCGAGCCAGTGCATCAGGTGCCCGGCGACATTCCAGGGATCGGGTGGCGGCGTATCTTCCATCACCAGTAATGTTGCATTGGCCTTCAGCACGCGGTGAATCTCGGTAACGGTAGTGCGCACCAGGTCATCGGGCATATGGTGAAACACTCCCAGCACAAGGGCGGCATCGAAGCGCCCGCTGCCCAGCCCGATAGCATCACCGCTTGCCACAGCAAAGCGACCCGGGTAATGCTGACCGGCGTAGCGCACGTAGTAGCTGGCGAGGTCGACGCCAGTATAGTGTGCAGGTGGGAAGCTTGGTGCAAATTCGCCGGTACCACAGCCGAAATCGAGGAACTCGCGCGCTCCAACATCGCGCCAGGGGTCAAGCTCGCGCGCAATCACTTCTTTCTCGCCGCGAAACCCATTTTCAACTGCACGGCGCAGAATATTCCAGGTTTGTGGATTTTGTGAAACGCGATCAAGCGTTTGTTCAAGCATAGGAAAGTTCTTTTTTCAACATATTCTGTCCAATCGGGTTCCGCGCGCGTATCAGGATCGAAAGCCCGACTGGGAACGAACCGCCGCGCGCCAACCACGCGGCCTCGGTAGCAAGCGGCCAGCGCAACGCTTCGTTTACCAATGGCCGGGGTAGCGTCAGATCAGAATCTTCGCGCTCTAGGGTTGGTAGTGCCTGTTCAAGTAGCCGTTGTGCGAGCGGCAGCGGAAACAGCAGGCTGTTAACATACGAGCAGCGCTCGACGATCATTCCGCCAGCCGTGATGAGCGCGCGGGCATCGGCACTGGTGTAGCGTCGGCGGGTGTGGACTGCCCGATCGTGTTTGCTGCGCAGAAACTCATAGGCTGGCAACCGAATAAGCAGACGCCCGCCTGGTTTAAGTACCCGCCGCATTTCACTGAGCGCTTGCTCCTCGTTCGGCACAGCATGATGATAGAGAACATCGAACGAGGTGACTACATCAAAGCTGCCATTGGCGAAGGGTAAATCGCTTACGGAGGCGCGCGCAAGCTTGCCCGGAAGGTGTACTTCGCCTAGCTCTAACGCGGTAGGGGCAAGGTCGATCGCGGCAACCGTACCATAGCGTTGCAAAAACCGCGCATTTCCACCGGTGCCGCATCCAGCATCGAGAATGCGTAAGTTCGTGCGCTGCGAATAGACTTCGTCGAGCAAGGCCGCGCTAATTGCACGCATGCCGCCATACCACCAGTGGCGATCTTCTACTGCCGCCATCACTTCGTATTCAGCTCGTTCCATAGTTCTGTAGTTGCTTACGAGCAATGTGTCACTGCCGAAGCGTTTGCCAGTGTACCAGAAGGCGATGCTCTGTGCAACCGTGTGATCGCTGTTCTGTTCGCTGCTGGACAAGCCGCCACGTAGCTACATTACCCAGTAGATAATCATTCTATTGACGAATAAGGCAGGGGCGCATACACTACGCAATACCTGTATGGCACCAGTTCGTATTTATACCGTGCAATGAGGATATATGAAACTATCACCAGATAAAATCGAGCAATTGTCGGCGGCGCTGGTGGATCAGCTTGCTGAAATTGATGGCGTGCTGTTTCAAAGCGACGATGGCCAGCTACGGCTGGCTGCCCAGCAGTTGATGACCGATGAGCTATTGGTCGAAGAGCGGCTCGATGCTGAGATCCACAAAATGCTGCAAGCCTATAAGTATGAAATTACGATGGGGCGCATGAATTACGACGAGCTGTTTAAGAAGACGAAGCAGCGCCTGGTAAAAGAGCGAAAACTGACTTTGTAATACCAAGTTCGCTAGAAGTATACGCACTACACACGTAGATTTTGGCTTTGTCGTGCGAAATACGTAGTGCCTGATCTCCACGTATTCAACCGAATTTGGTATGGTTTGGTAGATGGTGATGGTTCAGGGGCGGCTACGCTGCCCTCGAGATTTTGGGTACAACGCCCGACTATGCCGGGTACCGCATCAGAAAACCCAGGTGCTCAAACGAATACGGGCGGCTTAGCGTGGCACAATGTCGCTGCGGCGCATCAGCGTAATCAGTGCATGATCGCGCCAGAAAAGCATCCACCGCACCGCAAAATAAACGAACCGATACAGCCGATTACGCCGCACAATATCATAATCAACAAGTACAACATGAGCATTTGGCGTGCCGCTGAGTACAAGGTTATGCGCGCGCAGCAGGTTACGCTGAACGATGAAGCTCCAAAGCCGTTGTGGTAGCCTGGCCCAGGCTTTTGCCTGCTGCCGCTCGTTAGTGCTAGCACTCTTACGCCCATACAGATCGGGCATACTGCCGGTGGCGCGGTAGCATAGCAGCGAGCGGCGAATGATTTCGCGCAGATCCTCGGCAACACGCGCGCGCTCGGTGGCACTCAGGGCGTGGTAGTCGAGGTCGGCTAGCGCCTGCCCGCCGCGTAGATATGGCTGAAGTACCAGCACCTGCACCTGGCCCGCGTTATCGCGGCTAATCAGATAGTAGCTGGGAATGGTGTACCGCGGGCCGAGGCAAGCGGCGAATTGCTCGGCGGCGGCGCGCATTGTTTTTGCATGGGCGAGGGCACTTTCGCGCGTGCCAGCCAATTCGTGCTTGAGCTTAACTACATAGCGGCCATCGTCAGTACTGTAGACTTCGGTTTCGTTCCCTCCCGCAATGCGCTCAAGCCCCTGGTCGTGATCAATGGCCGCAAAGACCTCATCGGTATATTGCATGATTTCGCCCACTATGTGATTACTGCCAATGCTCCGGGTTTCGTGTGCCTGGCTTTAGGACGAATCGGTATATTGGCAAGTTGCACCCGGTAGCCACGCGCAATCGTCACCATCTGCTGGTATGTGAAAATTGGCGACTGTGCGCCGCTACGTATGCGTGCAGAGCTGCACATACAGCTGTTCGTGCTGCATGGCAATCGCTTCCCAGCTGAATTGTTGCACCAGCGCTGGCCCGGCGCGTCGGAGCCGTTCCTGCAGTTGGGGATCGTGAACCAGGCGCGTAAGCGTGTGCGCCAGCGCTGTAGCGTTGCCTGGTGCCACCAGCTGCACATGCTCACCATCGCCAAGCCGGGGTAGCGGGCGGGCAGGCTGTGTGGTGACGGTTGGCACCCCATGGGCGAGCGCCGCCAGTAAGCTGCCGCGCCGGAATGATGCGCCATCGGTAAAGGGCAGTGCCGCTACATCGGCGGCGAGCAGGTGCGCCGATACCTCAGCTGCTGAACAATGCCCGGTGATGATAATGCGCGCTTGTAATCCTTTCGCTGCAATCGTGCGGGCGAATGTTTCAGCGTAGGCACGATCTTGCGCAGTAGTCGCGGCCCCGCCAATGATCAGCAAGCGTGTGGTTTCTGGCAGTAGCGCCAGGGCGTCGAGCAATGTTTCTAGCCCTTTGGTGTGCGACATGAGGCCAAAGAATGCCACGAGCATCATATCACCCGGCACGCCTAGCTGGGTGCGCCAGGTGGCACGGTTGTACCCTGGGGGTGGGGCCACTGCAATGTTACTGCCAATTGGGATGAGTGTTGGCGGCTGGCGGGTCATGGTGGCCGCCTGGGCCAGGTCGTCGTTATTGGTAAGCACAACCGCATCGGCGTCGGCCAGCAGTCGCGCGGCGACCCAGCGGCGCACCGCGCCAGCTTTCGGGAACAGGTAGGGGAGCAGCAGGTCGTGCGCGGTTACGGCAATGCGTGGTGGTTTCGGCATGTTCCGCAGCCGCCAGGGCAGCAGGTTGATCGCCGGGTGCATGCCATAGGCGCCGGTTTGATATTGGATGTGCAGCACGTCGGGGTGGGTGGTAGCAATTGCCGCCTGTACCGCCGACCAGCTAGCCCATCCCCAGCCAGAGAGCGACTGACAGACAGTAACCTGTGTCGGGGTTGGGGGCTGGCGCAGGCCAATGATCTGAAAATGCCCATCGGCAATGGTAAAAACTGAAATGCTATGCCCGCGCGCCGCCAGCGCTGTGCCCAGCTGCTGGGTATAGTCGCCAATGCCGCCGGGTTGGGGTGGGTACTCGCCCGAAACAAGTGCGATACGCATAGGCTATGCTGCTGCAGTTACATAACCGACAAGCGAAAATCCAACCTGGATGCGCAATGGGCGCTAGAATTGACGGCCCAGCAGCTGCTGGGTGATGGCACGTATCTGGCCGATCGTGGCCGGTTCGCCATTGGCAGCATCAAGCGCGGCGAGCGCCTGGCGATGGTAATGCTCGGCGACACCCGCCGTATACCCGCGCGCGCCAGTCTGGTCAAGAATATCGAGCATGACACGCACATCCTCGTCGTTAATGCTAGCTTGGGTGTAGCGCTGGGCTAGCGCGCCTTCTGTGCCAGTTGCCTGTAGTGCGTGAATGACGGGCAAGCTCAGTTTACGCTGATAGAGATCAGCGGCGAAGGGCTTGCCGGTCACTTCGGGGTCGCCCCAGATACCGAGCACATCATCCTGCACCTGAAATGCCAGCCCGAGGTTCTGCCCATACGCGAATAGCGCCTGCGCGGTTGCGGCCGTTGCCCCACCAACAATTGCTCCCAGGCCCGCGGCGGCGGCGATCAGGGCGGCGGTTTTGCGGCTAATCATCGCGAGGTAGTCGGCCTCGCTGATTGCCAGGTTGCCTTCATAGCTCAGGTCGAGAAACTGGCCTTCGCAGATCGTCAGGATGGTTTGATCAAAGCGCCGGATGATTTCGAGCGCGACTTCGGCAGGCACCCCGGCATCGCTCATGCGGTGCAAGGCCAGGTGCGCCACCGTAAACATACCGTCGCCGGTGTTGATGCCCTGCGCTAACCCCCAGAGCTTCCATACGGTCGGTCGGCCTCGGCGCAAATCGCTATTGTCTTCAATGTCGTCGTGAATGAGCGAGAAATCGTGGATGAGCTGAATGCCTGCTGCGAGCGGCAGCGCCTGGTGTGGGTCGCCGCCAGCGGCACGGCAGGCCAGCAAGGTAAGGTAGGGGCGCAGCAGCTTGCCTGGGTCGACATCAGCTGGGGCGAGCTGGGTATCGCGCCAGCCCAGCTGGTATTGCTGCATCGCATAGAACTGAGCGACCCGTTCTTCAGCCTGCGGGAAGGCAGCGCGCATTGCGGCCTGGATCTGTGTGCGAATTTCAGCGTGCGTCATCGTTTATTCCAGCAATATAAGAATAACGGTAATACTATCAAAAATAGTAATGAGTGTTTAAATCCGGTGAAAATACCCGACTGGACGCCATAAATAGCTGAATCGTATGGATAGCATATAGTATGACAAAACGTTGTAATCTTCCAGTAATCTTATGTAACCGCCTAGTAATCAAATACTCTTGTTGATAGTGCAGCAAACTAATACACTACATACGCGGGCCGCAAATAAACAATCTAGTGCGCAATTCACAGCATCCTGTGATCTTCGATGTCACAACTACAGCGTAGTATACGAAGAACCAGATAACCCATTGATACAACGAAACCGGCGGACACGCCATTTGAAAGGAGTAATCTCCGATGCCGCTCAACATGCGCTTTCGTTTCAGCCCCACAAAGGACGGCCTTGTCAAAGTGCTTGGTCCGCTCGAAACCGACATTATGCAGATCATCTGGCAGGATGAGCGCAGCACTGTCAAGAAAGTTCACCGCAAGCTCTCACAGCAGCGCGACATTGCCTACACCACCGTGATGACGACGATGAGCCGCCTGGCCGAGAAGGGTGTGCTGAATCGCCACCGCGAAGGTCTGGCGTATGTGTACACCCCGGCCATCACCGAAGACGATTTTGTGACGATGGTGGTGCAGCAGGTGCTAGATGGCTTGCTCGACGATTACAGCGAGACGGCAATTGACTATATGGTCGATTACCTGGCCCGCCGCAACCCGAGTGAGCTGCGCCGCCTGCAGAAAGCGCTGCAGGCCCGCGTCGCCGCTTGAAGAGAACCAGAGCCTGAATAGAACCAAGAACCGAGAACCGGCTATGTTGAAGGTTCTCAGTTCTTGGTTTTTGTTCTATCTTAGCTCACCCCACAGGTCGTACTCAAGCGGCTGGGTTACGCGCACTGGCACGATACTGCCCACCGGCGCGCGGCCCCAGGCAAACACCTGCCCATCAACCTCGGGCGCATCGCGGAACGAGCGGCCAACCGCCAGCGGCGCGCCATCCTCCGATTCGCCCTGGCCTTCCACCAGCACCTGAATGGTGCGGCCCTGCCAGCGCTGATTGCGCGCCAGCGAAATACCTTGTTGCAGCTGCATAACCTCGTGCCAGCGGCGCTCGGCGACGTGCGGACGCACCTGGTTGGGCAGCGTGGCGGCGTGCGTGCCTGGCTCCTGCGAGTAGCGAAATACGCCGACGCGATCGAGCTGTACTTCATCGAGAAAGGCGAGCAGCGCGCTGAATTCTTCGCGCGTTTCGCCGGGAAACCCCACAATAAATGTCGAACGCAGCGCAATATCGGGCATGGCCGCGCGCAGATCGCGCAGGATGCCTTTCGTGCGGTCGGTGTCGGGCGGGCGACGCATGCGGCGCAGCACATCGGGGTGGGCGTGTTGCAGTGGCATATCGAGGTAGGCACAGATCTGCGGGTGCGCCGCCATGGTCGCGATGAGCTTCTCGCTAATGCCGTGCGGGTAGGCGTACATCAGGCGCAGCCACATGTCGCGCGGCAACACCTGGCACAGCTCATCGAGCAGCGTTGCCAGGCCGTCACTGAGCCTCAGGTCGCGGCCGTAGTCGGTCAGGTGCTGCGCGACGAGCACAATTTCCTTTACGCCCTGCGCGGCTAGCTCCTGGGCCTCGCCAAGAATTGCGCCCATCGCCTTCGAGCGCATGTCGCCCTTGAACGAGGGAATGGTACAGAATGCGCAGCGCAGGTTGCAGCCGTCGGAAATCTTCAGGTAAGCCGAAGGCCCACCCGCGTGGCGGCGGATCGGTGCGGTACGCCAGTCGGCATATTCGCCCGGCACAGCCAGGTCGGCGGCGGGCGTAGTGTGTGGCGCAGGCTCAAGCGCGCTGGTTGCGGCGGGGCTTGGCTGGGCTGCGCCGGCCATCAGTGGAATGATCTCGCTGAAACTGGCACTGGCTGGCTTTTTCTCCGTATTCCCCACCAGGTCGCCAATTTTCATCCATTCGCGGGTGCTGAGGATGGCATCGACGCCGGGAACGGCCTGTACCAGCGCGCCGTGGCTTTCGGCCATGCAGCCAGCGGCAATCAGCTGCTGCCCGTGGGTTTTGCTGGCGGCCATGTCGCGCAATACCTGTAAGGTTTCGTCGCGCGCCGCGGCAATAAAGCTACAGGTATTGACGATGACAACATCGGCGGCGGCGGAGGTGGCGACAGCGGTGTGGCCCTGGGCCGCAAGGATGCCGCCCATGCCCTCGCTATCGACCGAGTTTTTGGGGCAGCCAAGCGTAATGATATGGTACTTCATAGAATAGGTTTCGCAGTTGGCACTTGATAGCTGGCGGTTGGCTGGCTGCTTAATGGCGCAGAACAGTACGATTGCCGCGAACGGTGCCGCCTCCTTAGCGATAATTAGTAAATTGTAGCGTAACGGGAAAGTCGTCCTGGCGCTCTTTCACGAGTTTAATGACGTTTTGCAGATCGTCGCGGCTTTTGCTGCCGATGCGCAGGCCATCGCCCTGAATGCGCGGCTGCACTTTGGGGAAGGTATCGCGGATGAGCTTTTGCAGCTTTTTCGCCACGTCATCGGGGATGCCTTGCTGAAGGGTAGCAACTTGGCGCACGCGCATACCGCCGATCTCTTCGACTGGCCCCCACTTAAAGATTTTAAGCGAGAGGTTGCGGCGCAGGGCTTTGGTTTCGAGAATATCGCGCACGGCGCTGATGTGGATTTCTGCGCCAGATGTGATGGTCAGCTCTTTTTCACCAAGGACAATATCGGTTTTGCTATCTTTGAGATCGTAGCGGGTTCGCACATCGCGCTGGGTCTGGTCAACCGCGTTGGCGAGCTCCTGGCGATCGAATTCTGAGACAATATCGAATGTGCTTTCAGCAGCCATACATGCCTGTTCCTTGAAATGAGTTAGGTTTGCCGGTACAAACCGGGCCAGTATACCATAAAAAACAGGGAGCTGACGCTCCCTGCTGCTGGGTTGTGTTGTGCAGGCGTGGCTAGCGCGGCGGCCAGGAGAAAGTAACGACATCGCCGGGGTTGGCCGTGCAGCACTGCCGCTGGCCGTTCACCACCACCGATACCACCGAGGCGTTGCCCGCGCGGAGCCAGAAATCGCGCTGGGCCTTATAGGCCGGTAACGATTGCCCTGGCCCAAGCACCTTGCGAAATACGCTCTGTCCATCGACTTTGATTTCGAGCCAGGAGCCGACGCTGCTGCTGGGATCGAGGCTTACCTCGGCGATGATTGGCGCATCGGGCGAGATCGTGGCTGTGGGCGCGGTGCCATTGAGTGGTACCCCACCAGCTGCGCTATTGGGCAGCACACTGGTAGGCGCAAGCGCTACCACCGGCGCATCGGTTGCACGGGGGATGGCCGTAGGCAATGGCGGTGGGGTTGGGGCCTGGGTTGGGGCCGCCGCCACCTGATTCTGGCTACCGCTACCAACCACATTAAGCGTGCTCAGGAGCAAATAGCTAGCACCAACCAGCACTAGCACCACAAAAAACACACCAAAGAAGCTTGGTATCATCAAGCTGCGCACACGCGGCGCTGATGTCACCGGCACCACGCGGATCGGCTCGCTCATGCCGCGCTCGCGGCGGTAGAGCTCGATCAGCTCTTCGGCGGGGATATTCAAATATTCGGCATAGTTGCGAATGAAGCCGCGTGCATAGACATCGCCGGGAAGATGCTGGAAATCGCCATCCTCAAGCGCTACGATATAGCGTTGGAGAATGCGTGTCTCGACCGCCGCTTGTGATATGCTGATACCCTGGCTTTCGCGAGCCTCACGCAACCGCTCGCCCAGCTGACTCATAATACTGCCCTTTGGTGGGCCGTTGCCCGAAACTATAGTGGTACCCGATGTTGCTCGTATGTACTCGTGCTATTACTACGGCGCGATTATACCATAAAAGCCAGTGGGTTTAGATGGCAGCATGGTTACGAAACACTCTCGATTATGGCATGGGCATGCGGTAAATCGCCTTCCCTGCTGACACAAAAGGGTGGAAATGTCGCTGTTTACCTTATGCTTGTTGCTGGCAGCGGCGCTGCTGCACGCCAGCTGGAATGTGCTTGTGAAACAGGCACGCCAGAAAGAAGTATTTCTCTGGTGGGCCTGGTGGGTGGGTGGGCTGGGGGCGTTGCCACTGCTGGTGGTATTACCTGTCGTACCGCGCGCCGCCTGGCCATATGTGCTTGTGAGTGGGCTGGCGCAGGCGGGCTACTCGCTAGCGCTGACGCGTGCCTACGCGCTGGCCGATTTCTCGCAGGCTTACCCACTGGCGCGTGGCACGGCCCCGGCGCTGCTGGCGCTCTGGGCGGCGCTGTTTTTAAACGAGCGCCCGACCGGCTTTGGCATCGTGGGGATGGTGCTGTTGTTGCTGGGGCTGCTCACGGTCGGCGGTCTATTCGGGCGTGCGCGCCAGCCGGTGGGCCGCGCGGCCTTGGCGGCGGCGCTGGGTGTGGCGCTGACGATCTCGATCTACTCGGTGATTGATGGCGCAGCGGTGCAGATTGCAGCGCCGCTGCCCTATACGATTATTGAGTTCTTGGTCACGGCGCTGGCGCTTACGCCAGTGCTGCTATGGCGCTACCCACCGACGGCGCTGCTCGGCGAATGGCGCGCCAACTGGCGGCGCATCCTGGCGGTGGGTGTGCTGATCTTGCTGACCTACGCGATGGTGCTGGCGGCCTACAGCGCCGGGCGGGTCGGCTATGCCGGGGCGATCCGCGAGGTGAGTGTGGTGTTTGCCGCGCTGATTGGCTGGCGCTGGCTGGGTGAGGGCTTCGGCAGCGTGCGTCTGGTGGGCGCGCTGCTGATCTTCGCGGGCATTGTGATGATTGCGGTGGCTGGGTAAAACTGTACCTATAGCGTTGTTCTTCTTATATTGTGCGCGTGTAACTTCTGCTTTGCCAATTCGTTGTACTTCATGCGTTCTTTGATTCGATAATTGCAGACCTACATTGTGGAGACATCGATGGCAACGAAGAAAAAAGCGCTCGTGCTCTCGGGGGGCGGCGGGCGCGGCGCATACCATATTGGCGTGCTTGAAGCATTGGTTGCAGCGGGCTGGATGGAAGATGGCAAGGGGCCGGATATTATTGCAGGCACCTCAATCGGCGCGATTAACGCTGCCGCGCTGGCCTCGGGCCTGACGGTGGCGCAGCTGAAGGCGCGCTGGCTGGCAATGCACACTGAAGAAGTCCACCGCCTTTCGGGCGATCTGCCAGCGGTGTCGCGGCCATTGCTGCGCTTCCTGCTGCGTAGTGTGCTTACCTCCGATGCGCACGGCGGCGCGCGCGATACGCTGCCCGCGAACGAGCGCGACATGAGCGCGCAGAGCTTATTCCGCCGCCTGGGCGAGCTCTTCCATACGCGACCATTCCGCAGCCTGCTCGATACGACACCCTGGCGGCATACGCTGGGCCAGTGGATGGATTTTGCGCGCATCAATGGCTTGGAGGCACCGGCGCTGCTGCTAGCCGCTACCGAGCTCCAAAGCGGCGCGCTGCGGGTGTTTTGCAATCGCCCGCTCGAAGGCCGCCCCGCCGACACGATTGTGCTTGATCACCTGATGGCTTCGTCGAGTATTCCGATTGTGTACCCCTGGACGGCGATTGGCGATGGGAAGTATTGGGATGGCGCAGTGCTGGCGAATACACCGCTTGAGCCGGTGATAAACCTGGCGGGCGACGACGATGTAGATATTCTGGTGGTGATGATGACGCCCTGGAATGCTGACCCCGACGCGATGCGCGCGCAGATGCGCCAGATGCCGCAAGACCTGGTGCAGGCGCTGTCGCTGACGCTTGATTGGGCGCTGCTGGCCTCGTACCGGGTGGCGTTTGAGGCGATTGAGCACCGCAACCGCCTGGCTGCCGCTGCGGCCAAATTAGCGCGCGCCGCCGAGCAGCTGGGCGACCCGAGTATGCTGCTCGAGGGTGGGGTGCCGCGCCCGATCGCGCCGCCTACAGTGATTGCGCCGCAGGCGCTGATGCCGCTCGATTGGATCATCGACTACGAGACCGAGAATCACCTGGCGCTGTTTGCGCAGGGCCGCGCCGACGCCGAGCGCGCGCTAACTTAACGCAAGTCGTAGTAAAAAACTTCTCCTTGTTGGAGATGAAATAGCAAATAGTTACAAGAACCAAGGAGTTTTTTGCAATCTAGGATGCAGCCTAAACATATCACTCTGACGGAGGAATGCATCGGTTAAATATGCGATGTTACCAGCATACTTTATTGTAATAGGCTCAGCACACCAAGAGTCTGTCGATGCCCAATTGAGCTTTGTGAGACTCAGGAGTTGTACAGCGAGGGAACGTAAGTCGGGAGGAGCGGATGGCACACTGCCTGATCGTTCCACCCAAACCGTTGCTTCAAGTATCTGAGGGCTTCCCAGAGAACGGCGGTAGGGGTTAAAGCCCGTAGTTGAGAGATAAATCTGCCGTGACGAACCTACAATGTAGCTGCCCCGTGGAACACTTCCATCGGTTTCAGGGCGCGTATCATATAATCGTACATGATGATGTGTATTAATCCAGACAAACGAGTATGTACCTCGTGGTCGTATTCGCCGTGCCGCAGTGAGAATTGCCTCCCGATCCTCACGGGAAAACTCGGCAGAGTAGTGGAAGTGGATATTAGGTGCTTCAGATAATGGGAGTTCGTTGAGTGTCTGCTCAACTAGTTTCTGATAATACGCCTGACGCTCTTCGTAGGGGAATGTTTGCGTGTTAGCCGAATAAAAGAGCCATCGTCCATATTGGTTAAAAACATTGGCATAGCCCATAAGGCGCTGTCCTTCGGACTTCCGGCTTTGCGTATAGGACAGGCCAATAAAGAAGTCAGCGTCTGGTATCGCATCAGGAAGCACCCACGGCGTAATACCGCATTTCGCAATAATATTCAGCGCTAGGTTCAAATCTTTCATGTCTGGTTGTTCTAGCGAAGGTGTATCAACCATCTGACAAGGAATCCCGGCCTCAAGAAGCAGCCTCTTCGCGCGATAATATGGTGATGTTTCATCATCTGCCTCATATCCGGATTCCGGTGTATGAACGAGAAACAAAAGGTTCAACTCAGGCCGCTGAGACCACTCTGGATGCTCTTGCAGCAGCCGCTCACATTCCTTCACTACCCCTGCTGGGTCAGAGGCTGTAACTATCGAATTATAGGTTAATCGTACACCAAACGTTCGCTCAGAGCCCCGGTATTTATATTTTCCGGTTTTGAGTTGGGCGATAAGAGCCGCCATATTTTGACGTTGTTCAGCGAGACACACGGGCACCAATTCTGTTGTTCGCTGTTCGGTGTCATAGCTACCAAACTTAGTAATGCCATCACGAATGTTCGTCTCTTCAGCGTTCTTGTTAAACGCGACGAACGGTTCACGCAGTCCACGCAGCTGGAACCCTTTGCCCGGTGATGCTCCCCGATAGAGTGGAGAGGGCTGCGAACTCAGGTCAATCCGAAGCCCCGACATTGAGAGCGGAAAGATCGTTTGGCTCAGCTCCTCAGCGATATATCGCGTGTAGTCAAACCGAGTGCGGGATGCATTTCGCTCTGCCGATAGACTGTGTTTCTTGATCTCTCGATCGAGGTCGAATAACACTCTATGCTGGTGGAGGAGTCTTCTCAGTAGAGATGTAGGCAGGTCGGGAATAACCTTGGAATGGGGAATACGTTTCTCCTCTTTGAGATCGAAGAGGTAGACAAGCGCCCATTCGCTGTCGAGCGATAGAATACGTGCAGGCATCCATTCTTGCTCAACCTGTGCAACAGCACGACGATTGATAACAGCTGAGGCTGATACATCGTGCAAGAGCTTCTGAATTGACCGAATATTTTTCACTTCTAATGTGTAGTCAATACACAGGTAGAATTGTCCAAAATGTGATCGCAGTCCGAATGAATAGGCCGGGTAGAACCGAAGAATAGAGCCAACTGCTTGAGGCAAAGGTAGATCAGAGGATCGGCGATGAGCGACGATTCTCCCGAATCGGTTGGAGTCGATAAACCAATAGTGTGCTTGGAGAACATTTCGCAGCGTCGCAACTATATCTTTCTGCCTGAGTCGAATATCTTGGTAGTCTACTGGAGTGCCGTCTTCACCAAGAAATGCAAGTGGGAATAGGTTGGTAGAACCGGCCGCCTCGCCGTATAGGTCGGCCTGAAGTGCTGCTTCACGTTCTGGTGCCTTACTGTATAGGGTAACTTTCGTATAAGCGGAACTTACATGGTATTCGGGTGCTGGAAGACCTAGTTTTTCCATTTCCCGCTGCATACGCTTCGTGCCTTCTGCCAAAGTCTGAATGAAAGGCGTTCCCTGCGGACCACGCATCGTGCGAAGCCACTCAGTAAGAAGAGCATTACGAGGTCGGGAATCTAGCGTTATGGTGTCAAGTGAAAAATGCTCGGGAATATCCTGATCTCGTTGGAGTATTCGCCCGGGATTTTTAACCACGAAAGCATCCCGATAGTACTCACATTCTATAGGGAGATCAACCCCATAGTCGCGATGAGCCACGGCGTTAACTATGGCTTCATCGACAGCAATAGCGGGAAACTCCGGTTCTTCAGAAAAGCCACCACTCGGGTTGCGCCGCTGGTAGGTCTTGAAGAAGCCTGACTCACGTATGAATGTCCGCATGTCGCGGATTTGCTTTGTAATCGGTCCGCTGAAGTCCTTGTCGAGCGTAGGGAATCCACGCGGCTCTGCAAGGAGCGATTCAAAGCGCAGAAGTCGGATATAGGCCTTTGGAAGTAATCGCTGCGGGTTCGCTGCAAAAAACAGCACACCAGCTTTTGTAAAGAGGTACTCACTTCCGCGCCCATCTTTGATAATCGCACCTATCTGACGCAGCAGTCGTTCGTCAGTAACTTCCTCCTCGGAGGCTTGCAGTCGAGCCCGCCGAAATTCGGCAAAAAGCCCATCGTCAAGATCGGTAGAGTCAAAAGACCCACAGTACATCTGTTCAAAATCAACAACACGCTTGTCTCGCAGAAGCTGTTCCCGGCGATGTTGATTGATAAGCAAATTCTGGCCGCCAGATCGCTCCCAAGCTTTCGGTGAATTTTCAGTTGTTTCGCAGAGGGCTTGGTCAATATACGGCACTAGGAAGAGACATATCGTCTTTGACATGCCATGCTCATCTAGATAATCAACAAATTTTGTTTGCGTTGCTTGGTTACGGAGAAGAGCACCGACGTTAGTAAGTTGACTCCGCTGCTCGTCGGTCAGGTGATTGATTCCTGGCACTTCACCGGTCTTCGATATACCAATAACTAATAACCCACCATTCTTATTCACATTGGCAAATGCTGAAACTGTCTCCTTAACCTGATCCATTATCCCTCTTATTTGCCCTGAGCTTAGCACACTCATACCAGCCGCAGGTCTTCCAACTTCCTTCCGGTCAAAATACTGACCTTCAAAGACGATATCTGTAGGAGCAGTGAGAAACGCACGATAGGCCATCGGATCGTCAAAGACCTCGTTCGGTGTTGGCATTGATATTTCCTGTATGCAAGTATTTTGGTGCGATTATGCTTAGAGCCTATCCGGAAACTTGAATAGAGATATGGTATAGTTTCCTCTTGATCTAAGCAAAGACACTCACAAGAAGCGGAGACATACATACCATGGGATATCCAAGCGATGTTACTGACCAAGAGTGGGCAATCGTGGCTCCAGAGCTGAGCCGAAAAGCGTCCACCGGCCGGCCGCGCAGCGTCAATCTACGAAACGTGTTCAATGCCATACGGTACAAGAACCGATCTGGCTGCCAATGGGACATGCTGCCCGAAGGATTTCCGCCCAAAAGCACCGTCTTCGACTACTATCAAACGTGGAACCAGGACGGCACGTGGATGCGCATCAACGACTTGCTCCGTGAACGTGTTCGTCAAGCCCTCGGCAGAGATAAACAACCACAGATTGCCGTGATTGATAGTCAGAGCGTCAAGACCACCGAAGCGGGAGGCGATCGTGGTTATGACGCGGGAAAAAAATATCAAGGGTCGCAAGCGGCATCTGATGGTTGACACATTTGGGTTTGTGCTTCGCGTACTTGTTCACGCGGCCGACATCAGCGAGAGTGAAGGTGGGATCTGGCTGCTGAACGAGTATGCTGACGTTCTCACCTCCTTGGAGATCCTGCGTGCCGACCAAGGCTACAAGCAGATGTTTGTCGAGTGGGTCCATCAGTATCTCTCGTGTCGGGTCGAGATCGTGACCAAGCCGACCGATCAAGTGGGCTTTGCGGTCGTGCCAAAGCGCTGGGTGGTTGAGCGAACGTTTGCGTGGTTGGGCCGCTATCGACAGCTGAGCAAGGAGTACGACCGTCGTGCGGAAAGCACCGAAGGCTGGATCTATCTTGCTTCCATCGATATTTTGCTCAAGCGTCTCGTTCATGCCATGTAGTTTCCGGATAGCTTCTTAGGAGTGTAAACTAAAATATACTATCTTTATTTTATTGTTAGTGTCAAGGTTATAAACTAAACGAACCTAAATGTAACTCAATTTGTTCATTACTGCAATTGGTGGAGACTACAGAGCTAGTGTATACTATCCGCGTTTTCGCATAGCAGGAAGGCGCGGTAGGTACATCGATCTGCAAATCCACACGGTAGCTACCCCACACCATGCGCGCTGGCAGCCCGAGGCGCTGGCGCAGCACGCCGCGCACCTGGGCCTACGCGCCATTGCCGCGACCTCGCGGCCACACAGGCCGCTGACCGGTGTATCGGATTCGCTTGGTTTCGAGCAGCCGCTGGCGCAGCACGCCCACCGCAGTGTGCGCCCCCTTTCTTTTCTGGTGCGCATGGGGGTTTAATACTATCAGGACTTTCGCTTACTCAAGCAAATTCTTCTTTTTCTTGGTGATGTTTTGCGCGGAGCGCAAAACATCACCAAGAAAAAGAAAAAGTACCTTGCTGCCGCAGGCAAATAAACAAGGAAGCGAAAGCCCTAACTATTTGAGATGGGAGCACACTGCGTGTGCACAGTGTTGCGCACCTGGCTCGGTTCACGGCCAGCAACCTTCTGCGTGGCGAACATGCTGTTGGCGATAGGCGAAGCCGCAGGCGGATGCCACCCCGGTATGCGGTTATGCTGCTTGTGGCGGAGCGTGGTAGCACTGCTTGCATTCTGGTAATGCTATAATGCGCAGCGGGGGCTTATCCTCCATAAGTTGCTTACGCCTAAAGGTGAAAATCATCATGATTGATGTCGAAATCATTCGTGCGCAGTTCGAGCAGCAGTATGGCATTCATCCGCGCCTGATTGTGCGCGCCCCTGGGCGCGTAAACCTGATTGGTGAGCACACCGATTATAACGATGGCTTCGTGTTGCCTGCCGCGATCGACCGGGCGACCTATGTGGCGGCACGCCCGCGCGACGATACCCGTGTGCATATTGTCGCGGTTGACCTGCATGATGAAGATGAATTTGCCCTCGATGTGCCGATTGAGCAGAGCGCGACTCACCCCTGGAGCAACTACATCCGCGGCGTGGTAAAGGGCCTACTGGTGGCTGGGCATACACTTGGCGGTGTAAACCTACTGATAACCAGCGATGTGCCGCGTGGCTCGGGCCTTTCGTCGTCGGCGGCGCTGGAAGTTGCGACGGGCTATGCCTTCCAGGTGCTTAACCGGCTGAATATTCTGGGCGAAGAGCTGGCGCTGCTGGCGCAGGGTGCCGAAAACTCGTTTGTTGGCGTGCAGTGCGGCATTATGGATCAGTTCATCTCGGCGCTGGGCCAGCGCGACCACGCGCTGCTGCTCGATTGCCGCGATTTGAACTACCAGCCTGTGCCGCTGCCAGCCGATGCGCAGATTGTTGTGTGCGATAGCCATACCGAACGGCGACTGGCTGGCTCGGCGTATAACGATCGCCGCGATGAATGTGACCAGGCGGTGCAGCTGTTCCGCCAGTGGTACCCGAAGATTAAAGCCTTGCGCGATGTCAGTGTTGCCCAGTTTCACCAGCACGCGCGCGCGCTGCCTGAGCCAGTGCGCGCGCGTGCCCGCCATGTCATCACCGAAAACGACCGCGCAGTGCGTGGCGCGGCGGCGCTCGAAGCAGGTGATGTTGCCACGTTCGGCCAGCTTATGAACGCATCGCATACCAGCCTGCGCGACGATTACGAGGTGAGCATCCCCGATATGGATGCGCTGGTTGCGGCGGCGCAGCAGGTACCCGGTTGCTATGGCTCGCGGATGACTGGGGCGGGCTTTGGCGGCTGTACCGTCAGCCTGGTTGAAACCAGCGCCGTTGAGCGCTTCAAGCGCGATGTCGCGGCGGCCTTCCGCCAGGCCACCGGGCGCGACACAACGATTTATGTCTGTCGTGCCAGCGATGGCGTCGGGCGGGCAGCATCAGAATAATCCTGGGCGCGGTACAGGTACTAGGTGGTGCGCGTATCGCTCTCATCTGCGCTTAACATTGATTTAAACACGCCACAGTAGAATGCCAAAGGAACAATGACTTTTGCATTCTGAAATATCGTGCTATGCCGACCATTTTACTTGTTGAAGACGAACTGACCCTCGCCGAAACCCTGCGCTACAACCTTGAACGTGAAGGCTACAGCGTGCTGACCGCCGCCGATGGCGTGCACGGCCTTGAGCTAGCCCGCCGCGAGCAGCCCGATCTGCTGATTCTCGATATTATGCTGCCCCGGCTCGATGGTTTTTCGGTATGCCGTATTTTGCGTCAGGAAAGCGATCTTCCTATCCTGATGCTCACTGCCCGCCAGGATGAGGTCGACCGTATTGCCGGGCTAGAGCTGGGCGCAGACGATTACGTAGCCAAGCCCTTCAGCCTGGGCGAATTGCTGGCACGAGTGCGTGCGATCATGCGCCGCACCGACCGCCAACCGGTGGGCAATCGCGAAGTGTTTGATGCCGGATTGCTGCGCGTTGATACGGGTTCGCGGCGGGCCTGGCGTGCCGGTGCCGAGCTGACCCTTTCGCAAAAAGAATTCGATTTGCTCACCTGCCTGATTCGCAACCGTGGTATGGCGCTTTCGCGCGATGTGCTGCTTGAGCGTGTGTGGGGCTACGACTTTCTGGGCGATAGCCGCACCGTAGATGTTCACATCCGCTGGCTACGCGAAAAAGTTGAGGAAGACCCTGGCCGCCCGCTGTATATTCAAACCGTGCGCGGCGTCGGCTATCGCTTCGAAATCCCGCCTCAGTAACGCGAGGAAGCGTTGTCTATTGATCAATCGCGCTTTCCGATATAGCTCCGCTGGCTTTTCACTATGACCGCGCTTGAAATTATTCTGCTGCTGGCGCTTATTGCTGCCCTGATGCTGGCGTTCTGGCTCTGGCGCCGCCGTGTAACGATTGTCGAAAGCCCACTACCGCCCACCGAGCTTTTTACCCCAGTGTTTCGCCTGGCAGCCGATGCGGTTGATGCTGGCATGGTGATTGTTGACCGCGAGCGCGAGGTGCGCTACCTCAACCAGCAGGCCGAACAGCTGCTTGATGTTAGTGCTGATTTGCCGAGCAGGCAGGGGCTGATCGCGCTGGTGCGCGATTATCAGGCCGACGCACTGGTGCAAGATGTGCTGCGCGATGGCGAGCCGCGCGAGCTGGTGTTGCAGCCGCCACAAAGCGGGCGTACCCTGCGCCTGCGCGCCAAACGCATTGATACTGCCGAGTTTCAGGGGGTGGCGCTGCTCATTCGCGATTTCACCCAGATCAATTTGCTGGAACGGGCACGCCGCGATATGGTGGCGAATGTGTCGCACGAATTACGCACGCCGCTCGCCTCGGTGAAATTGCTGGTTGAAACACTGCAATCCAGCCCACCGCCGCAGATCGCCGAGCGCATGTTGAGCCAGATGGCGCAGGAAGTCGACGCCGTAACCCAGCTGGTCGACGAGCTGCACGAGCTATCGCAGATTGAGTCGGGCCGGGTCGCGCTGAAGCTTGCCCCCGCCTCATTGCCAGTGGTAGCGGCACGCGCAATTGAGCGCATTCGCCCCCAGGCCGAGCGCAAATCGCTGCGTGTGGGTACGGCGGTGCCCGACGAGCTGCCGCCAGTGCTTATCGATGCCGGGCGCATCGGCCAGGTGTTGCTTAACCTGCTGCATAACGCGGTGAAATTTACTCCGGCTGGCGGCAGCATTACCATTCGTGCAACCGTGCTGGCAATTGGGCCAGATGCCCCGACGACTGGCTACCTCGAACGGCGGCTGAGCGCCGAGCCGCATACCTACCCACCCGGTGAGCGTCGCCAGCGCACCCCACCGTTGGCGCGCCAGGGGCGGTCGACTATTACGTTGCCGCAAGCGCTCGGCCCTGGCGAATGGATGCTGGTGTGTGTCACCGATACCGGCATTGGCATCCCACGCGCTGAGGTACCGCGCGTGTTCGAGCGCTTCTACAAAGTCGATCGGGCGCGCACGCGGAATGCGGGTGGCACTGGTCTGGGCCTGGCGATCGCCAAGCATCTGGTGGAAGGTCACGGCGGCTGTATCTGGGCGGCCAGCGAGGAAGGTGCGGGTTCGACTTTTTCGCTGGTGCTGCCGTTGGCCTAGAACACTGATCGCACGCTCATCAAATGGCGATCCAACGCACTCAGCAATCGAACACCAACCAGCAGATATGGTTCCGCAGCCGCTGGTCGTCGAGGACGAGCGCGCGAATCGCATCCGGCAGCTGGTCACGCTGCCAACGGCACTCCTGCCGTCCGGCATCCTCGCTTGCTCCTTCCGGCGCAGCGGCGCGTGCAGCCTTGATCGCGTAGGCAGCTGCACCAAGCTCGTGGGCGGCGACATGAGCCACTACCGCTGCTTGCCCAGCCGCATACGCGGCAAAACGCGCCGCTCCACGTAAATCCCGCGCTGCACCCATTGCGTGCCCGCCTAATGCACGTGCTTCTATCATTTTCAGCTCCCCACGTGTCCACGCCCGCGCGGCTTCGATCGCCTGGCGTGGGCGCGGGTCGGCTGGCTGTGCTGCCTCGAAGAGGGGCAGGACGTGCTCCGCGCAGGTTGCCGCCCACAAGGCCAGCAGCCGATGGTCGGTGTTGGTGAGCATCCCACCGCGCCGGATCGTCACGAAACGCGGGTCGCGGTCTTTTGGAAGAATCATATATGGCTTTCGTGCTGCGTGTATCTCTGCCCACAAGCGAATTTCAGCCGTGGCCTCGCAGGAGGCAGGCTTGATAGATCGAGATGACCTGTCGAAAAAACAAATAGGAAATGTACTGTTTGGCAGATGCCATTAGAAAGCTAAAAACTATTGTTTGATGCACGAGATTACAGGTTTGAATGAGCGTTTCTCTCGAACATCTGCAACAGTTCAGACAAACCGGAATTCCCAAGATCATTGCAGCGTTTCGTTTGTATCAAATCTGGGCCGGAAAAGCACGCGACTCCTTATTGCTGCTCTATTCGTGCCAACCAAGCTCGCATATCCGCCTCATGCTCTTCATGGAAGTGAGCAAAGAAGTCACTTGGTTTGACAGACTCCGTTTCCAACCATGGGAGATAGTGCGCTGGATCACTGAGGACTGCATCGGGTAAATCTTCGATAGCAGCGAACATCTGCTGAAACACGCGATGCGATTCATCCAGGACTTCACGCACCGAGCGGTTAAGATTGGACTCATAGATCCACGCATTGATTGCATCCAGATCTACATCAGCATGAAGGTGCGCTGGCCAGGGTGTGGGCGGTTCTCCCTTGCCACCTTGTGCAGCCTGTAAGCGGGCAACCGTTCGGTACCGCCAGCCCGTGAGGTGCGCGATGATGTCCTTAATAGACCAGTCAGCCGCAGCACCAGGTTGATGCATACGCGCCTCGCCAATCTGGTTGAGCAGCGCTTCCCATTGACGATATTCTTCCTGCACCCCCTGCAACAGTTCAGATTTGTGCATAGATACCTCCTTTATGCGCGTATATCCTGGCACACTCTACCACGGAACGCGGTAAATAAGGTCATAATTACGTGGCGGCTCCGCTATGTATTCAGGGTCGGCCACACTGCCAGCTTGGTACGCACACGCTTAATCACCTCGTCGGTGAACTCGGTAGTGCTGGCGTGGCCCATCAGGTCGGCGGTGCGCACACCATCGTACACGGCCTCAAACACCGCCTCCGAAATCGCGCGCGCGGCCAGGGTGGCGTTGCCGCCAATATACGAAAGCAGCGAGCCGCCCGCCAGGATCATCGCCATTGGGTTCGCGACGTTTTTGCCAAACAGGCGCGGCGCAGTGCCATGCGGGGCTTCGGCCATCACCACGCGCGTATTCCACTGCTCGTCGAACCCAATCAGCAACGATTCGGAGCCAGCAATCGAGCCGAACATTTGCAACACCAGGTCACTCATACAGTCGCCATCGCGGTTGAGGGTTGGGATAACCAGCGCATCGCCCATATTGGCGAGCAGCAGCGCGTAGGTTGCATCAATAAGCTGTGGATCGTACTTGATCACCGGATAGCGCCTGGCGGCGGCGTCCATCTCTTCTTTCAGCATGCCCTCGTATACCGGGCTTACCGTGTATTTTGGCCCGCCAAATACTTTAGCGTGAATTTTCTCGGCGTGGCGAAAGGCGTATTCGGCAACTGCGCGGCAGTGGCGGCGCGTAATGCGCTCGGTGCGGTAGGCCACCTCATCTAGCCCTTCGCCCTCGCGCCATTCCTTCGCGCCATACGCATCGCCTACCGCCATACGAATAACCGAAATTGGCGCGTACACCCCACCCACCGGGCGCACGCCGGGGATGCGTCGGCCAGTGCGTACAATCACGGTACCATCGACACGCTCGCGCAGGATGGCGTTTGGGCTACCAACATCGCCCTTCGTTTCGGGCGTAATCGTTGCGGCTTTCAGGCCCAGGCCCGCCTGTACCATTGCATCAGCGGAATCTTGCACGACGTGGTTACGCGTGGCGCGCCGGTTTTCCAGGCTCAAATCGAAACGCTGAAACGTCATTTCTACGCCGGTCACGTCTGGATCTAGCACGCGTAAGGCTTCTTCCAGTAACTCCTGCCCGGTCTGGTCGCCTTCGAGCACAACGATCGTATGGCTCATGCCCCCTCCTGTAGCTGCTTATGCAATGGCGGTTGGTTTACGCTGGTGACGCATTGGTGTGCGCAAAGTATACCTGAAGTATTGCTGCTGTGTACATACTTAGCTATAATGCCGGCGGTGAATCGTGCCATGCTAATGTGTTGGGTGGAGTGCTCAGGTTTTGTCGCTGCTAGCTTTGGGTAAAGGAATGAGCGATGAGTTTAGAGGAAGATCTGCGGGCCAAGGCGAACGAGTTTATGATTGGCAGCTACACTCGCCATATATTCCTATGTGCCGACCAGACCGAGCCGAAGTGTTCGCCCAAAGCGGCGAGCATTGAGTCATGGAATTATTTGAAGAAGCGCCTGAAGGATCTACACCTCTCGATTGCGCAAGATGGTGTGTTTCGTACCAAAGCCAACTGCCTGCGCGTGTGCGTGCATGGGCCAATTGCGGTGGTGTACCCCGAAGGCGTGTGGTATCACTCGTGTACGCCTGTGGTGCTTGAGCGCATTATTCAAGAACACTTGATTGGCGGGCAAATAGTTGAGGAATTTGTGTTTGCGCGCAATCCGCTGCCAGCCGCAGCAAAAACATAATCGTGCCAGGAAATTTATGCAAACTTCGCATAAAAGTATAAAGATACGCACTACGCACTACGACCTGGGCATGCTAGTGCGTAGTGCGCCACATTGTGCCTACCCACGCACGGCAATTGCCTCAATCTCTACCCGTACATCGCGGGGCAGCCGCGACACCTGCACCGTTGAGCGCGCAGGTGGCTCACCCGCAAAGAACTCGGCGTATACCGCATTCATTGCCGCGAACTCGTTCATATCAGCAAGAAACACGGTTGTTTTCAGCACATTGCCAAGCGAGCTACCTGCCGCCTGCAACACGGCTTGCAAATTGGTAAGTACCTGGCGCGTCTGCGCGGTGATGTCGCCCTCTGCCAGCGTACCTGCTGGGGTAAGCGGAATTTGCCCCGAACAAAACACCAGATTGTCAAGTGTGATCGCCTGTGAGTACGGGCCGATCGCCTGTGGTGCGTTGGCGGTTGCGACTACGGTGCGTGGCATAGCACTACCTCCCATATGTTAAGCGCTCATTGCCATATTCTAACCTATTTTTTAAACAGAATATTTGACAGACATGCAGCAGATGGTGTATGCTATAAGTGCTAGATCAGATTGATTAATAGCACTAAATAGCCTTCGGTACGGCTTTATCGTAAACTATGAATGATCGCCCGGCCACCTCAATATTCACCGCGCACGCAGCTACTACCCTGGTGCTGTGTGGCCCACGGTGTGCGCCGCCAGGCCAGGCGTATGCCTACCGAAATTGTTTACACCGAGCCAGGCGCGCTCGGGCGGTGCTCGTGGCGAGCGCCGCAGATGTCATAGGCAGCGTGCTCTAATTCGGGGCTGCCCCCCGTACTAGAGCGCGTGCGTGTAAATCGTGCGGCTTTGGAAAGGGGGTTCCGTTTGGGGCAACGTGTTCTCGTCCTCAATGCCAGCTACGAGCCACTTCAGATCGTCTCGACTCGGCGCGCAGTTGTATTGCTACTGCAAGAAAAAGCCGAGCTTGTTGAGGCTGCCGCGCAGCGCCTACGAGCGCAGGGGTTCGCGCTTGATGTTCCAGTCGTCATCCGGCTCGTGCGCTATATCAAAATTCCACGCCGCCTGCGGCTGCCCTGCTCGCGCCGGGGCGTGCTCACCCGCGATCGCGAAACGTGCCAGTATTGCGGCGTGCAGCCTGGCCGCACGCAGCTGACCGTGGATCATGTGCTGCCGCGCTCGCGTGGCGGGCTGACCACTTGGGACAATGTGGTAACGGCTTGCCGCGATTGCAACCACCGTAAGGGTGGCCGTACCCCCGAAGAAGCCAATATGCTGCTGATGAGCAAGCCGCGCCAGCCGCAGTATGTGGCGTTTGCGCTGCTAGGCGAGCTAGAGCGCCACGATGTCTGGCGTAAGTATGCGTATAGCAACGAGTAGCATGGCGTTTGCTTCATGCCCCAGTAAACGCCGAACAACGCGCAGTGCCCGGCCGTTTCGCTGTTCGTTTTCATCAGCGAATCCGATAGCGATTTGCGAAACAATTGCGCCTGCGTCAATGCACATACCGCATATGCCTGCGCCTGCCCATTTGCCGATTACAAACTGCTAGCGCGTTATGTACCATACGGATACCACCACGCCTTCTTCTCCTGGTTGAAATCCCAGTGTACGTGCTTGGTCTCTAAAAAAGCCTCAAGCCCCTCTTCGCCCAGCTCGCGCGAGCCGCCGCTGAACTTCATGCCGCCGAATGGCCCGGCGTCGTTGTCGGTGAGCGGGTCGTTGACCCAGCAGGTGCCAGCTTTCACTTCCTCGTAATACTGTTTCACCTTCTTTGGATCGTTGGTGTAGAGGTTCGCGCCCAGGCCATAATCACAGTCGTTGGCGAGCGCGATTGCTTCGTCGAAGGTGCGGTAAGCCATGACCGGGATGGTTGGGCCGAAAGTTTCTTCGCGCATAATGCGATAGGAATGGTCGACATTGGTCAGCACGGTTGGCTCGTAGAAGAAGCCGCGCGCAAACTGTGGTGGGCGGCGTCCGCCGGTAAGAATGCTGGCACCCTGGCTGCGCGCTTCGTCCACATGCTCTTCCACCTTCTGGCGATAGCGCGCGCCAATCAGCGGCCCAATGTCGGTGTTCGGGTCGCTGCCGGGGCCGAGCCGCAGCGTGCGCACAAACTCAACCAGCCGCTCGGTGAAGGGTTTGGCAATGCTCGCGTGGACATACACGCGCTCGGTGCTGGTACACACCTGCCCGGCGTTCAGCAGCGCCGCCCAGGCCACGCCCGGTACCGCGACATCCAGGTCGGCGTCCTCAGCTACGATAAATGCATCTTTGCCGCCCAATTCCAGGTGGGTGCGTTTCACGCGTTCGGCGGCCAGCCGTGCAATTTCGCGGCCAGTAGCAAACGAGCCAGTGAAGGCGATCATATGCGTGTCGCGGTTCACAACCAATTCGCGCCCCACCGTTGCGCCGTAGCCAGTCACAATGTTCACCACCCCCGGCGGCAGGTGGTCAAAAATCTCGGCGAACAGCAGTGTCGTCAGCGGCGTCATTTCGCTTGGCTTGATGATTACGGTATTCCCGGCGGCGAGCGCGGGCGCTACTTTCCAGCTCATCAGCAGAATGGGATAGTTCCACGGCACAATGCATGCGACGACGCCATAAGGTTCTTTCAGTACCATAGCGAGCTGCGACGGCTCGACCGAGGGGATGACACGACCACGTGTGTTGCGCTGGAGTTCGGCATAATAATCGAAGCAGGCCGCGCTCCAGCCCATTTCGTCGCGATTCTCCAGCAGTGGTTTGCCGCCCTCCAGCGTCAGCTGGGTCGCTAGCTCGTCGGTGCGCTCACGAATCTTGCGTGCAACTTCGTGCAGCAGCTCGGCGCGCTCGTGCGCGGTAGCGGTGCGCCAGCTGCGGAAGGCCCGATTGGCGGCGGCAATGGCGGCGCGCGCATCGGCCTCGTTCGCCATCGGTGCCCGGCCTACAACAGTTTCGGTGGCTGGGTCGCACACATCGAACCATTCGCCAGTGGCGCTGGGTACGCGCACCCCATTAATCAGCATTGCAGTGGGCATAGGTTTCCTCTTTTGTGTGGAGTTTGGAGCTGCACGCAGTATAGCCAGATCAGCGGGTACAGGCAAATAGAAGAAAATACCCTCTTGACATTCATGACGCACTGTGTTATACTCCTCGCATAACGCAATGCGTTATACATTTAAGTAAGATAATTAGCTTATATGCGGAGGAAGTCATGACTGAGGAAGTTGAAGTTAAAGTGCGCGAGGTTGTTGAGAACGGCAAAGAAGCAGGTACGACATTTGTTGAGGGTCTGCGCAAACTGTTGCTGGCTGGTATTGGCGCAGTGGCGCTGAGCCGCGATGAGACCGAGACATTTGTGAACAAGCTGGTGGAGCGCGGTGAGTTGGCCCAGAAGGATGCAGAGAAGCTGCTCCACGAAGTTCAGGGTCGGTTCCGCAAGAACACCGTGGTTGTTGAAGAGCAAGCCGACCGGGTTGGCTCGCGCGTTGAGCAGGGCATGGAGGAGTTCCTGAATCGGTTGAACATCCCCTCGAAGCGCGATATTGAAGAGCTGAGTGCCAAGATTGCCCAGCTCGCCGCCCGCGTGGAAGAGCTGCGCAAGAAGTAACACCCGCCGCATCGCAGCTTACGCCGCACGCCGACAGAGACCTGTCGGCGTGCGGTTTGTTGTTGGGCCGGTTCTGCGCCAGAACGTGTGGTATACTTGCGCTACCGTCAAATCCGTAAAAGGAAGCACTGTAATGCACTATTATCCTGGTGCGCTGCATATGCACAGCACGTATTCCGATGGCTCCGGCTCGGTCGAAGACCTTATTCGCGCGGCCCAGGCGGCTGGCCTGCGCTGGATTATTCTTACTGATCACGACACGCTGGCCGGGCAGCCCTACGAAGGCTGGCACAGCAACTTGCTCGTGATCGTTGACCACGAGATTACGCCCGATCGCAATCACTTTCTTGCCCTGAATGTCGATGAGGTGGTTGATAACACGCTTGCGCCGCAAGATTTTGTTGATGCGGTATACGCGCGCGGCGGCTTTGGCATTATTGCCCACCCCGACGAACATCTAAAGAACGATTTCAAAGATATTTACCGCTGGGATGATTGGTCGGTCGATGGCCCGCGCGAGCGCGCCGGTCGCCCGGTGGGGATTGAGCTGTGGAATCACCTGAGCGATTGGGGCGAACACCTGACCCGCCGCAACAAAGAGCTGATGTATTTCTTCCCACACCTGGCGCTCCACGGCCCCACCGCCGAGACGCTGGCCTGGTGGGATCGGCTCAATATGCAGGGCAAACGTACCTTTGGCGTTGGTGGCATCGACGTTCATGCAATTAAACGCAAGGTTCCCTGGGGCACAATCGAAGTCTTTCCTTACCAGTGGACATTCGGCACGCTGACGAACTACCTGCTGCTCGATGAGCCGCTCGCTACCGATGCCCATACTGCCATTCACCAGGTGTATGGCGCGCTGGCTGCTGGTCGTTCCTACTTCATTAACCGGCGCGATGGCGTGTGCCCACAGCTGGTATTCCACGCATTGCGCGGCGACCAGCATTTCCCCATCGGCAGCACGGTACGCCTGAGCGATGGCCCGCTGCTGCTGGCAGTGGATGCGGGCAGCCCGGCCGATCTACGGCTGATTGGTGATGGCCGGATAGTAGCGCGTAGCAACCGCGCCTTTCGCTACGAGGTGCGCGAGCCGGGCGTCTACCGGCTGGAAGGCTGCCGTCATAAGCGTCCCTGGCTGTTCAGCAACCCGATCTATATTACGCCCTAACGTGAGAAAGAGCGACCCGTGAATGAAACTTCGTTGCGCGACGATATTGTGCGGCTAACCTGCGAGCTTATCGCAATCCCTTCCACCGACGATCGCCCCGAACAGTTGCAGGCTGTGATTGACTATGCCGAACAGTATGCGCGCACAGTGCCGGGTGTGTTTATTCACCGCGATGCGTGCGAAGCCAAGCCAAGCCTGATCGTAACCCTGCGCGACACGCATACGCCAGCGATTATGTTCAACGCCCACCTGGATGTGGTGGCGGCGCGCCCCGAACAGTTTGCGCCCGACGTGCGCGGCGATCGAATCTACGGGCGGGCCAGCCAGGACATGAAAGGCTCGGGGGCGGTGCTGCTGCGCCTGCTGCGCGACCTGGCATCCCGGCCTCAGTCGCCCGATGTGGGCTTTATGTTCGTGAGCGATGAAGAGATCGGCGGTGAACGCGGCACCGGCTACCTGGCTGAGCGCGGGTGGGGCTGCCAGTTTTTTCTAGCCGCCGAACCAACCGACATGCAGATTTGCTATGCCCAGAAGGGCGTGATGTGGGTAGAGGCGATCCTGCCCGGAAAACCAGCGCATGGCTCGCGCCCATGGGATGGCAGCAATGCGATTGCATCGCTGCGCGATGGGCTAGTTGCGCTCGAACAGCGCTTCCCAACCCCCGATGAGCCAGCCTGGCTGACGACCGTGGTGCCGACGGTGGTGCAGGGCGGCGCAACCAATAATCGTCTGCCTGAAGATGTGCGCCTGGTGTTCGATGTGCGCCATGTGCCCGAAGACCAGCCCGCCGATATTATCGCCGCTATGCAGCAGTGTTTCGCCGGTAAGGTTCAACTCATCCGCCGTGGCTCGCCGCTCGATACAAACCCGAACGATGGGTATGTGCAGCAGCTCGCTGCTGCGCTGCGCGAGGTCACCGGCCAGGCCCCACAGCTCTACCGCGAGCATTTCGCCTCCGATGCGCGCTTCTATAGCGATAAGCGCATCCCGGCAGTGTGTTTTGGCCCGGTTGGTGCGGGCCTGCATTCCGACGAAGAATGGGTCGAGATTACCAGCCTGGTGGTGCTCTATCATGTCCTTCATCGGTTTGTGCAGATAGTTGCATAATGGCGCGCGCCGCCCGGCCAGCCTGCTCCTCTGTATCTGCTCTCCCTCAATCAGCGCGGTGCGCGTGCATTGACATCCACTAATCGCTCCCCTATAATTTCGCTATCCCCGCGCAGCAGCAACTCAATCCATATCCCGCAGCGAAAGGAGCCGTTCGATGTTGAATCTGGCAATGTTCCTGGAAACCAGTACGCGCCGCACCCCTGGAAAGGTCGCCCTTATTCTCGATGACATGAAATTGCGTTATGCCGAGGTCAACGGCGCGGCCAATAAGGTTGCGAACGGCCTGGTTGGCTTGGGCGTAAAGCGCGGCGACAAGGTGGCGCTGATGTTGCCCAACACGCCCCACTTTGTCATCTGCTACTACGCTATTCTCAAGCTTGGCGCTACGGTTGTGCCAATGAATGTGCTGTTTAAGCGGCACGAAGTTGAATACCACCTGGATGACAGTGACTCAGTCGCGCTGATTGTGTGGGAAGGGTTTTTAGGCGAAGCCGCCGAAGGCTTTGCTCAGGCCAAAAACTGCCGCAACCTGATTGTGGCGCAGGCTCCGGGTAGCACTGCCCAGCTGCCCGAAGGTGCACTGCCGCTCAACGCACTCATGGCCGATACTTCGCCCGTGTTCGATACGGTGCCAACCATGCCCGATGACACGGCGGTTATTCTGTATACCAGCGGCACGACTGGCCGACCAAAAGGTGCCGAACTCTCGCACTTCAATATGTTTTTCAATGCCTACATCGGTGCCGAAAAAGTATTGCGCACAAGCTCCGACGAGATTGGGCTGGCGGTATTACCACTATTCCACTCGTTTGGGCAAACCTGTGTGATGAATGCGCTGCTCTTTGCGGGCGGTACCATCACCCTGCTGCCGCGCTTCGAGCCGCAGAAGGCGCTAGAAGTATTGCAGCGCGATAAAGTGAGCTATTTTGCCGGTGTACCTACGATGTACTTCTATCTACTGAACTTCCCTGGCGCCAATAACTATGATCTTTCGTCGTTGCGGCGCTGTGTCTCGGGTGGCTCGGCCATGCCGGTTGAGGTGATGCACGCATTTAATAAGAAGTATAACGTTACCATCCTTGAGGGCTATGGCCTTTCGGAAACTTCGCCGGTGGCATCGTTCAACCAGCTCGATTACGAGCCGAAGCCCGGCTCAATCGGTACGCCGATCTGGGGCGTTGAAATGCGCTGTGTTGATAGCGAAAGCCGCGAGGTTCCGAACGGCGAGCTTGGCGAAATTGCGATCCGCGGGCATAATGTGATGAAAGGCTACTACAAGCGCGCCGACGCCACCGCCGAGTCGATCCGCAATGGCTGGTTCTATACCGGCGATGTGGCCTATAAAGATGACGATGGCTTCTTCTTTATAAAGGATCGTGTCAAGGATATGATCATTCGTGGTGGCTTTAATGTCTACCCGCGCGAGATCGAAGAGGTATTATATGGGCACCCGGCAGTTGCCGAAGCGGCGGTGATTGGTATACCCGATACTGCCCTGGGCGAAGAGATAAAGGCGGTGATTTCCTTAAAGCCCGGGCAGAGCGCCGCCGAGCAAGAGATAATAAATTACTGCAAGGAGCGGCTGGCGGCATATAAATACCCACGCTCGGTTGAGGTGCTCGATACCTTACCCAAGACAGCAACCGGTAAAATCCTGAAACGTGAGCTGAAGTAGCTTACGTGCGCAGTGTAATAGCCGGGAACAAAAGGCCAGCGTCAGCTGGTCTTTTGTTCTACTCAATCCGTTTAATTTCTTTGCGCGTGCAATGCCTAGCATAGCCGAGCACCGCATGAGCAAAGGAAATTCGGGGGCGGCGGATTAGAAGGAACACGCACGGCGGCGTGGGCGGATAGGAATGCCATAAGCCCGCCGCTTGTTCGCAATGGTGCTAGGCGATACGCCAAAGCGTGTGGCAATCTGCGCAATCGGCAAATGCTCGGCGAGATACGCCTGGCGCAACAGCTCGGCATCGATCGCAATCGCTACAAACCGAGCGCGGCGTAGTGTTATACCACAATGGCGCAACCGTTTGGCGATGGTGGTGGGGCTACAGCTATAGCGCCGCCCCAATGCTACAGTGCTGTAGCCAGTGGTATAAGCGTGGCTTAACTCAGTACAGGGTAGAAGAACTATGCGCGGCATATGTTTATCCGATTTCGTGTATATTGGCTAAAAAAGAAGAGCGTTTCCACACTCTTCATACTGACCCTATATTAACACGAAATCGGATAAAATTCAAGTACCTTCTTCTTGTTCGGCCGGTTGGCCCACAGCCTGGGTTTCGTATTTGAACTCAACGCGTTCGGCAATCATGTTCAGGGCTTTTTGGGTTGAGCGATGCGGCGTGTGTAGGTTGGTCTCCCACTCGCTGATCGTTTGTTGGCGCACTTCGAGCTCGTCGGCCATTTCGCGCTGCGTCAGGTTCATATGCTCGCGCAGCGCCCGGATCGCTTCGCCATTCCATACATAACTTGCCCGGCGCGATCTCGCCTTCGGCAGTTTTTCCCCCATATTCCCTCCTTGCGGTGCTGCCGTGCTACTCGGTGTGCATTAAGCTTGTGTAATACCTACATACATACGCATATGGGCATAGGTGCAGATTGTACTGCGCTGCATTCTACACGCATATTTGACAATCGCGCATGGCTATAGTATATAGCCACTGTCATATAAATTGGAATAGCGATTCATCAACTCTTCATTTGTAAAGTCTATACTTTGGCCAAGTTGCCAAGTACAGCCCCGCCGCATCATCCACCTTTAATGCTAATCTATGCGTGCAGGCGAGAGGATCTGCCTGATGTGGATACCAACGACGCATAGTAACGAAGCTGCCATGGCGTATGGTGCTGCCTATTCGCGCCTGCCCGATCCTGATCCTCACGGCCATATTCTGGTAATCGACGATAACCGCGATGCCGGGGCCGCACTTGCAGCACTGCTTGAGCTTTCCGAACATATCGTACAACATGTGATCGATGGCCGTACTGCCTTCGCCGCAATTGAGCAACGCCAGCCGGATCTTATTATCCTCGATGTGCAATTACCCGATATGGATGGCTATGCAATCTGCGATGCATTGAAGCATAACCCCGCTACCTGGCAGATGCCAATTATTATGGTCACTGTTGAAGGGCAGCGCGCGGCGCGCTTACAAGGTTTAGCTGCCGGTGCCGATGCGTACCTGCAAAAGCCAGTAGATATGCAGGAGCTTGAGGTGCTAATTGGCTCGCTGCTGCGCTCGAAACGCCGCACCGAGCAGCTTGAGCAGGCTGAAGCCGTGATTTTTGCGCTTGCCCGCACGGTTGAGGCCAAGGATGCGTATACCGAAGGCCATTTACAGCGCCTGGCGCATTATTCGGTGGCGATTGGCCAGCTACTGGGGCTAAGTGCCGAGCAGCTAATAGCTTTACGCTACGGTGCGCTTTTGCACGATGTCGGTAAGGTTGGTATCGACGAGCTGATTATCCGCAAGGGCGGGCCGCTCACCTCGACCGAATACCGGGTGATGCAGCAGCACACCCTGATCGGCGAACGTATTGTTCAGCCGTTGCGCATGGCTGCGGCGGTATGCCCAATTGTGCGGCACCATCACGAGCGCTGGGATGGCCGCGGCTACCCCGACGGCCTGCGCGGCGAGGAAATCCCGCTTGGGGCGCGCATTGTGGCGGTGGCCGATGCCTTCGATGCGATGACGACCATCCGCCCGTATAACCGCGTGCTTAGCCCAGCCGATGCCGCCGAGCTACTGCGCGCCGGTGCGGGCGTGCATTGGGATCCGAATGTGGTTACGGTGTTTCTGAGCTGGCTTCAGGCCAACCATATGATCTAGCCGCTGCGCCCTTACCCCTATACCAGCGTAGAATTTGCCCGGCGCGCTGCCAGCTGGGCGGCAAACATCCGCAAGAAATGCAGCACCGCCACTGGCCGTTCGCGCTGAGGAAGGTGGCCGCAGCGCTTGAGCAGCATTGTTGGCGCGCCAGGCAGGTTATCGCGGAAGAAATCTAGCGAGCCTTTGGGTAAGAAGTTATCATTCAGTCCCCATACGATTCCGGCGGGCACCGGCAGCGCGCGTAGATCCGCCGCGCGCAGCAGCTCGCGCTCAGGGTCGGCGCTCATCATATTCGCCACAAACTCGCGCACTACCCGCCGCTGAAAGAGTTCTTGTAGGCTGTGCTGGCCCAGGTACAGCATCGGCGCAGGAATGCCGCCGAACATCTGGCGGAAGACCAGCCGCGCGGTTTTCATATCGGGGATGCCAATCGTTTCGCCAAACGGCACCCACGAATCGCGGCCCTGCAGCGGCGCCCCACCGGCATCGAGCAATACAATGCCTAAAATCTGTGCCGGGATCTGCCAGGCCAGTTTTACCGCGAGCCAGCCACCCATTGAGTTGCCCGCTACCATCGCTGGCTCGCCCACTGCCGTTTTCATGAAGACTTCCAGGATGTCGCGCATTTCGTCGAGGGTCATATAGCTGCGGCCGGGCGGCAGGCTTGAGAAGCCATAGCCAGGTAGGTCGATTGCGTAGACCGGGTATTTGCGTGCCAGCGCACCCATAATGAACGACCAGGTGAGCGCATTATCGGCAATACCATGAATCAGCACAATTGGGAATGTATCGGCGGCGGCCTGGGCGGGCGCTTTATAGTAATAGTTGATTGGAATGCCGTTAATGCGCACTTCGCGCTGTTCGACGCCACCGCGCAGCAGCCGCTGCCGCGCTAGCCCGTTAATCAGCGGCACCATGGCGCGCGATATTGGCGTACCCACCGATAATAATCGTTCAATCCTTGCGCTCAGCATCCGTCAATCCTCCGTATTTGCGTAGCACATCCCCATGGCCGTGTACAGCTGCGGCCAGCGCCTTCACCGGCACGCGCCAGCCCGGCGGTATCAAATCTGGCGCAATTTCAGCCAGTGGTACGAGCACAAACGGGCGCTCGATCATGCGCGGGTGGGGGATGGTAAGATGGTCGGTTGCGATCTGCCAATCGCCATATATCAAAATATCGATATCAATTGTGCGTGGCCCGAAGCGCACCGTTGCCGTGCGCCCCAGCCCGGTCTCAATTTGCTTGAGGTGGGTTAGCAGCGCGCCTGGTTCCAAAGCGGTGTGGCCGCGCAGCACGGCATTCAGAAAGTGCGGCTGATCAAGTACGTAGGCTGGCACAGTTTCGTACAGCGACGACACTTGTTCGACGAGCATAGCAGGCGCAAGCTGCCGAATGGCGGCAGTAATAGTTGCGCGGCGGTCGCCTAGATTGGCACCAAGCGCCAGGTAAACGGTTGTAGCCGGGTCGTGCTGCATAGCTCACGCAGGTACGATGATTACAATGCAGTATACCACGTTGGCGCACGACCGCTGTTTGCAGGCGAGTACGCTATAGATCCAGGCTGAGCTGGCTGCCTTCGACGGGCGCAGGTGGATCAGTAGGTGAAGCGACGGGTACAGACGCATCGCCAAGTAGTGCGCGCAGCCCGGCCTCATCGAGGATGGTGATGTTCAGCTCGCGCGCTTTCGCAAGCTTGCTGCCTGCCGCCTCGCCCGCCACCAGGTAGCTGGTTTTTTTCGAAACACTGCCAGCGATCTTCCCGCCGTGCGCCTTAATCAACTCCTCAGCTTGCTCGCGGGTGAGGCTCGGCAGCGTTCCCGTGATAACAAATGTCTTTCCCATGAGCGCATCGCTCTGGCGCGCGGCGGCGACTGGCTGGTCGGTTTGTACGCCAACGTCATGCAGCTTCTGCACCAGCGCGCGGTTCGGTTCGAGGCTGAAGAATTGCGCCACGCTGTTCGCTACCACCGGGCCAATGCCCTCAATCTCGTCGATCTGTTCGGCGCTGGCCGCCATCAGCGCGCCAAGTGAGCCGAACGTGCCCGCCAGCGCCTGCGCTGCGACCTCACCGACAAAACGAATGCCTAGGCCCACAATCAGGCGTGTCAGCGGGCGCTGTTTCGAATCGGCGATACCTGCCAACACATTGGCGATCTTCTTCGCGCCATAGCCTTCCATTCCTGCAAAGGAATCGGCGGTGAGCGTATAAAGGTCGGCCACGTCTTTGATCAGCCCGCGCTCGACCAGCAGCTGGGCCTGTTTTTCGCCAATGCCCACAATGTCTAGCGCCCCGCGCGATACAAAATGTTCGACACGGCGCACCAGCTGGGCCGGGCAAATGCCGAAGTTCGGGCAGCGCCAGGCTACTTCGCCCTCGGCGCGCTCAAGCGGCGTATTGCAGGCCGGGCAGCGCGCGGGCATGTGCCAGCGCTGCTCGCTGCCATCGCGCCGATCGATGATCGGCCCGATAATGTAGGGGATGACGTCGCCCGCGCGCTTGACGGTGACGTAATCGCCAATGCGAATGTCGCGCTCGGCGATGTAATCGGCGTTGTGCAGGCTGGCATTGCGCACCATCACGCCGCCCAGATTCACCGGCTCGATCACCGCGCCGGGGGTAATAACGCCAGTGCGGCCCACGTTCACCACAATATCGAGCAGGCGGCTGGTGGTTTCGCGCGCGGGGAATTTGTAGGCAATCGCCCAGCGCGGGTCGCGCCCGACAACGCCCAGTTCGCGCTGCTGGCCGAAGCTGTCGACCTTCACTACAATGCCATCGGCTTCGTACTCAAGCTGGTCGCGGCGTGCCATCCACTCGCGGGTGTAGGCAATCACCTGTTCGAAATCGGCGAAGCGGCGGCGGTCGCGGTTTACCGGGAAGCCGAGCGCCTGAAAATACTCAAGCGTTTGCCACTGGCTGGTGAGGGTTACGCCCGTGCTGGGGCCGGGGGCATAGGCGAAGAAGCGCAGCGGGCGGCTGGCCGTGATCGCCGGGTCTTTCTGGCGCAGCGAGCCTGCGGCGGCATTGCGCGGGTTGGCAGCTACGCGCTCGCCAGCGGCGGCCAGGCGCTCGTTCAGGGCCTCGAAGTCGGCGATACGCATGTACACTTCGCCGCGCACCTCGATTGTGGTAGGAATGATGGAAGGCGGAAGGCTAGCTACGCCGCTGTGTTCATCGCTTGTCGCTTGTCGGTCATCGGCCTGATCTGGCATACGCAGCTGTAGGGGAATACTCGGAATCGTGCGCAGGTTGGCCGTTACATCTTCGCCGATTTCGCCATCGCCACGGGTTGCGCCGCGCGCGAAGACGCCGTTTTCGTAGGTGAGGGCAATCGCCAGCCCGTCGATTTTCGGCTCGACCACCCAGGCAACGGGCGTGTCGTCGCCGAGCAAGCGCAGCACGCGCTCGCGCCAGGCGCGCAGGTCGTTTTCGTCGAAGGCGTTGCCGAGCGAGAGCATCGGCACCGGGTGCTGTACCTTGGCGAATTTCTCCGAGGCCGCGCCGCCAACACGCTGGGTGGGCGAGTCGGGGGTGACCAGCCCGGGGTGGGCCTGCTCAAGCGCGCGCAGCTCGCGCATCAGCGCATCGTACTCGGCATCGCTGGCGATTGGGTTGTCGAGCACATAGTAGCGGTAGTTATGGTAGCGAAGCTGCTCGCGCAGCTCGGTAATGCGCTGGGTTGGTTCGGGTGCTGGGGCCATGCGCGCCTCCGTTTGTGTTGATCGCGGTCGTGTTTATTATACGCCATCCCTACGACAGGCACCGCCACAGCGTGGGCAGGGCGCTGTAGGGCATTTCAGGGTCTTTTCATGTATTAACTTTTAGACCGACGAGGGAGAGCGCTCGGCGGACCGAGGCGCCATAATGAGCCAAGGCGGAAGGCACACAGCGCCAGCCCACTCGACGAAACAGATACAGTAGCGC